>Ga0307469_10000091_pt1 | contig 35305 bp, 37 predicted proteins | sample atmos_gasesAM2C__FD_203084 | JGI IMG/M metagenome (GOLD analysis project Ga0307469, IMG submission 203084) | Hardwood forest soil microbial communities from Morgan-Monroe State Forest, Indiana, United States - atmos_gasesAM2C_515 | ecosystem: Environmental > Terrestrial > Soil > Temperate... | reverse complement strand
CACCGCTACTTCGACTCCAGTCTCCTAGCCCAGGAGCGGCGCCCGAGATATGTGGCGTGGGTCTCGCTTCGCCAACGCACTCCGACCGCACTCGACGTCCTAGACGAGATTGCCCACAAACTGGGCTTTCAGGCAGTGCTAAAGGCCGACGGTCTCTCAAAGGCGAGCGTCATGGCACATCTCTTGGCCGGCTCCGAAGCTTTGCTAGTCCTCGACAACATCGAGTCGATTCAGGATCTCCCCGAGACGCTAGGCGCGCTCGGCGACTTGCCCGCCGGTGTAAAGGTCATCGTGACAACAAGCGTGTCGATAGCCGCGGTCAATTACGCCATCCAACCAGTTGCAGGGATGGAGGCTGCCGAAGCCGTTGAACTGATGCAAAGAGAAGCGCGGCGCGACTCACGGCTGTCGACCCGCAGCCTCTCTCACGCGGATCTTGAGGAGATATGGAGTGCGACTGGGGGTCTGCCACTGGCGATGATGTGGAGCCTCGGGCGCCTCCGCGACGGGCTTGAATTGAAGGGTCTAATCAACGAATTGCAGTCTGGTCGCGGGTCCCTCTTCGATGACCTCTTCGCGCAGACATGGCGCACGCTTACCGACGAGGAGAGGCGTTGTCTCGCGATTCTGACCATGCTGCCGAATGAACTACCCCGATCCGTGCTGGGCTCAGTTTGCTCGGACGGGTCATCGACGCACATTGCGGCTGTGCTGGAGAGCTTGATGGCAAAACGCATCATCGAACACAAACTGCGTTCCTTGGCCGCAAGCGAGGAGTCAATCTTTGGGTTACACCCCCTGGCCTTCAGATTTGCTAGTCAACGACGCGTTGGGGACGAGGAACACCGAGCGATAGTGAGCGCCGCCACTCAGTGCTATCGGACACTCATGGATCTCCGATGGGAAGGTGGAACCGAGGAAGACCTCTCTTGGGTTGGCTTGGAATTGAGCAACATGTTAGCGACGATCGACCTCGCGCAAGCACTCGATGCGTCGACGGGCGCCGTCAAGCTGGCCGTTCCAGTAGAAGAAGCACTGCTGCACTTCGGATTGCTAGAAGAACGTGAGAAGTACGGCCTCGCGCTTGCCGATATAGCCACGAACAGTGTCGACGAGCCAGATAGGTGCCGATTACTGACCGCGGCCGGTCAGGCGGCGGGTCTAATGGGCAAATACGCGAGATCGGGCGAGATTCTCGCTGACGCGTTAGCCGACGCCAAGGCGTCAGACCTGGACGCCCAGGTCGTCAGGGTCACTCGCGCCATGGCTGCGAATGCCTATCGACAGGGCGACCTCGAAGCGACTGAAGCACTACTGGCTGACCTCCCGGCGATGGCCGAAGCATCACGAGATCGGTACGCGCTTGTGGATGTCCTCTACCTAGCTTCGAACTTCGAGTTCATCCGCGGGGAGTTGTCTGCTTCGGAAGCGCACTGCAACGAGATTCTCCGAATCGTAGCCGTCGAACATATCTACGAGCGGGCCCGCGCATATGCGCTCGAACAACTTGCGCTCGTATACCTTCAAAGAGACTCGCTTATTGACGCCAAGGGAGCCGTTGCTGCCGGTCTAACGGTGGCGATCAGCTATCAAGACAGACGACAACTCGCAAGGCTACAACTGGTACACGGCAAGCTTGCGTTGCGTGGCTTTGCGCCTTGGAGGGCGCGATCACTCGTCAAACAAGCTCTTGGGGAGTTTGAACGGCTCGGTCTGGAGAATGAGTCACTTGAAGCGCGAGCCGTGCTTGATGCGACTCGCGGCGTGAAGTGGCTGCTTCGTCGCGAGAGTCGCCGAGCATCGTTCTCGGGCTTGCCATTAGGCGGCGACTAGCGGGTGTGAGAAAATGGTGTCGTCAACGCAGGAGACCAAGGATGACAATCGAACCGTTCGTCATCAATCTCGATGGCGACACTATCGAGGGGCAGGTAGCTCGCCCCGAACGCGATGCTCTGGCAACCGTACTGATGCTCCACGGAGGTCCGGGCGGAGACAAGAATGGTCCGAACGACCTCTTTGTCGAACTGGAAACCTCTCTCACGGATCTCGGCTTCGCAACAGTGAGATTCAGTTTTCGCGGATCCGGTGAGAGCACACTTACATCGGCCTATGCGACCGTCTCCGCCGGCGTCGAGGATGTCGAGACCGTTAGTCAATACATCCGAACTCAGAAAGACCTTCCCAAGCTAGCGCTGTTAGCGGAGAGTATGGGTGTCACCATGGGCTTGCAGGCCGATGGGCTAAACGCCTATCCAGCAGTAGTTCTACTTTGGCCAGCCCTGAATCTATTCGACACAGATCTCTCTCCCTTTCTCCAGCCCGATTCGGTCGAACGCGCGCGGAAGGATGGGGCCCTTAGTCAGTCAGGCCTAGTTCTCGGCAAACGGTTCTTGGAAGAAGCACTAGTGCTTGACGTTGGCAGGTATCTAACGGGCATTAACTGTCCGGTGTATCTCGCCCACGGAGATGCGGACAATGAAGTACCTATGACTCACTCGCTCCGAGCTGCAGCGATTCTTGGCAACCGAGCCCAGCTCTCGCTCTTCGCAGGCGGGAACCACGGTCTCAAAGCACCGCATGAGCGAGAACGCGTCGTACGCGAAATTGGTCAATACCTAATGAAGGCTTTCAAGGTAGCAAGCAAGTAGGCCTTCTCGCGTACCCAGAATGCCAACGACTCAAGCGCATGGCGCAGTCATCGCGGCCGGAGTGTCCGACTTTGTTGCGTATACACCAAGTCCAGAGCGGTCGCAGATCCTCCGTTCGATACGTCGAGCATCGCTACATTCGACTGTTCCGACATCTCTTCTCCTTGAGGGACAGTGGTCAAGAACTGACGAACTGTTACGCCTCATTGAGCGACCGCCAAATGGGATTGCGCCAGCCGTTGTGTATGTCGCAACGGAGATTGTGGGTCCCGACTTCAACTACGAGCTCTATCTAGTTCATCGAGCAAGCATCCCAGGCAGGCTGCGAACGCACTTGGCGATGCGCGACCTGCTTTCGGCGCTTGGCCAACTCCCATTTCCGCCTCTACTGATTCTGGACACGCCGCTCGACCGTCGAAGGTTGGAGAGCGTCTGCGCTGAGGTCGATGGACCTCCAATCCTTTTCCTCTACCGCACTGACGGAACACTGGCACCTTCGTTTTCGTTCGGCGAGTGCTTGGCGGTACAGTTACGACAAGGACCGTCATGGCGGCCTGAGTATTCCGCGCGTGATCTCTGCGATGCGTTGATAGTTGCCGGACTCGTGGCCACGGACGTGTTAGCTCAAGGCTTTTGCGCACTGAGCGAACTCGATCATCGCGTACCTGAGACTCTGTTGTGGTCCGAGGGTCACATGGGGCCGCTGCTTGAATCGGACAAGGACCGGCTTCTCTCATCCAACGCAGGGTCACGTGAGGATGCAATCCAGGAACTCACGGCAGCGCTCACACGACCCGCAGATCGCGATGAAGCGCACTTCCACCTTTTGACACTGGCAAGTCCTCGAGAAGTGGAAGAGGTCCGATCATCGGCAATTCGGACTCTGCGCGACGAACGACACGAGGATGCAGAAGACCGTCTCGTCGCGTCGTCGATGCGCTTGTCATCTGCAGAGCTCGGTCTGTCATGGATTGCAGTCGACGCGGGAAAGTTTTCAATGGGGAGCGACGCAACGGACTGGGAGTCTCTTGCCGAAGAACAGCCGGCGCACGACGTCCAACTGAATCGCTTCCTCATAGGCCGCGCCCCAGTTACCGCAGATCAATATGTACGATTCCTCGAGTCTGACTCAAGCCTTCGAGCGGAGGCTGTCGTCCCTAGCGACACGCGCTTACCGATGACGAGGGTCAACTGGTACGAGGCGAATCGATTCGCCACGTGGGTTGGGGCGTGTCTCGAACTGGCTGGCGAGCTCGAGGAAAACAGTGTCGTACGACTCCCAACCGAGGCTGAATGGGAGCGCGCTGCTCGTGGAACCGATCGACGAATCTTCCCCTGGGGGAACACCTTTTCTCCTAGGCGATGCAATGTGCGAACGACTGGCATCGGTCAACCCACGGTTCCAGGGCGATTTTCTCCCGACGGCGATAGTCCAGTGGGTTGCCAAGACATGGCCGGAAATGTGTGGGAATGGACAGCATCCATCTGGGGAGAAAGCTCACACTACCCCGACTACCAGTATCCGTATCAGTACGATGACGGACGCGAGAATGCGGCCGCAACCGACACGATGCGTCGCGTCGTTCGGGGTGGCGCTTACTACTACTTCGACAATTGTGTGAGATGCGCAACGCGAAACTTCTTCTTCCCTTGGACGCGACACAGCGCAGGTGGATTTCGCCTCGCAATTGGACGGCCCTTGGGTGTCCGCTGACCAACCCGGCCGCACGAGGTTGGTGAGATCAAGTGGTAGGAACCCAGACCTGGCAGTCAGGACTAGAGCTCAGGACTAGAGCTAACGAGGCGAGGATCGGATGAGCGCGCGACTGAAGTACGCCGGCCCGTGTCTAGCCTGACCAAACGGTGTTCACGTTACGGCGACCGAACCAGTCCAAGTCGGATGGCCGCCGAGCCAATCTCCGCCTCCGCCGCGTCAGGATGAACGAGTACGGTTGCGCGCGCTAGGGTGAGAAGCCCTCTGAGTCGAACGAGTCCGCTCTCTCCGAACGCTCGGTCAACCGTCGTGGAGCTGTTTTGATACGCGACTTCTAAAGCCTCGATTACTGAAGCTAGCTACGTCTGGGGCGAGACCTTCCATGACGGTTTATCAGATGAGCAGCGCCCGATTAAGACCCGTGCGAGGACTTGTCATGGGGTGTAGCGAGGTAGCGAGGGCTTGAATGACGCGGTTTGACCCTTCAGTCCTCTTATTGGCCACGGCCCAGACTTGAGCTGTCCGGACGGAATGACAAAAGGACCTTTGTGACGAGAGACTATACGGATGATGGGACGGGAGGAACGTGTCTACCTAGCGTTCTTTGAGTGCGCTCCAGGTCGGACCGTTGACACGCGAACAGATCAATACGATCAACTGCGGCGAATTCTGGCAGCCGTTCGAGAGACTTGCCGGGAACTAGAGCCCCGAGTGGTGGGTGATGGAATCCTGGTCGCAGTGCCGACCGCCGACGGAGCATTGGATCTGGCAGTCAGCCTGCAAGAGACTCTAAGCGTCAACGATTCGAACGTGAACTCACCACACTTGTTGCCGCGTACTGTAGTCGACCAAGGTCAAAGACCTAGAGCCGAGGAAGACTACCTCGGCCAGTCCGTGATTGCCCTTCGCGAATTGAGCGGAACCCTTCGCGCTGGCGAGTTGTGCATTTCCGAAGCCACACGTCGGGCTCTCCATTCTCCACGGATACCGATGTATCGTGCGAGGCGACTTGCAGCTGGAGACTCGGCCGCTTGGATCGTTGACTGGTCAAGGCGACATGAGCTGACGCCGTTTCCGAGCGCGCTAAGCGCTCCGGCCGAGACAAGGTTCGTCGGGCGAACTGCCGAGATGAGCCGCCTCGTCGAAGCATGGCAAGACTCTGCCGGCGGCGCGCGTCGAATCGTCTTCTTGACCGGCGAAGTCGGAGTCGGCAAGAGCCGACTGCTTACGGAGTTCGCCCACAGGGTGCATGCCTCGGGATCGCTCGTGTTAGCCGGGCGATGTGACCAAGAGCAAGTCGTCCCATATCAGCCGTTCATTGAAGCGATACGAGAACTCATACGGGTTTCAAGTGCGAACGACTTACAACGAAGGCTGCGCAACGCTGCAAGCGAGCTCTCGACACTGGTCCCCGAGATAGTTGAGCGTCTTCCAAACTTTGGCTCGGCGATCACTTCGGTCGATTTACAGCGTCATCGTCTCTTCGAAGCCGTCGCCTCGATTCTCGCCGACTCGGACTGCGGTCCCGCCGTAGTCCTGTGCATCGATGACCTTCAGTACGCAGACAGTGCAACAATCTCTTTGCTTCGCTATCTCGCAACGAGACCCGATACAAGCCACTTGTTTGTCATTAGCGCCTATCAGAAAGATGACGGCGCAAGCACACCCCTAAGTATGGAACTCTTTGATCTCCGACGCGAACCGGGTGTCGAGTTGCTCACATTGGACGGTCTCGGCGAACGCGACGTAATGGCGCTAGTCGCCGATTGGATCGGGAGCAGGGGCTCCACCGCGATTGCGCGCGTCTTGCACCGCGTCACACAGGGACGTCCACTGTTCGCGGAAGAACTACTACGCCACTTCGCGGATCTTGGAGCCTTCGACCGAGCGGGAAGTTGGACGCGAATATTCGAAGAGTACGACTTGCCTGAGACTATGCGCGAGTTAGTTTCTCGGCGTTTGGCACATCTGTCGCCATCCGCTCTGGAGCTTCTCGGGGTCGCATCAGTTGTCGGCAACACATTTGAAATTCAAGTGCTTCGTTCTCTGATTGATCTATCCGAGGACACGTTCTACGACTCGCTCGCCGAAGCGTGCGCAGCGCACATCATCGAAGAGCAACGGGTCGAGCCGGACCACTTAAGCTTCGCGCACGGTCTGATGCGCGAAGTGATCTATGACGACCTACCGGCTTTTCGGAGGTCGGCGATCCACCTTGCCGTTGCGAGGCAGCTCGAGACCAGCAATCGTGAATCGTCGCTCATTGAATTGGCCTATCACGCCTTTTCCGCCGGCGGGCGGGCGGACCCCGCACGGGTAATCGCTTATGCACACGCCGCCGGCGATCTGGCATCTGCAAGTCTTGCGTACGAAGAGGCGGCGCGCCAATACGAACGCGTACTGAAAGTGCTCGACGCAGCGGACGGGTCAAACTCGAGCGTTCGATGTGAACTTCTTCTGAAATTGAGCGAAGCTCATCAGCGCGCAGGCGACATGGCGGCCGCACGGGACAACGCCCGAAGTGCGCTACAACTTGCCAAGACTTTAGATGCTGAGACACATGCCCAGGCAGCACTGGCTGTGGCGGGTCCGTACGGCGTCCCGGGCTCCAGCGATGACGAAGTGATCAGGGCACTTGATGAAGGGCTAGATGCGTTCGGTCCTAAAGATGCGCCCCTCAAGGCGAAGCTCATGACTCGGTTAGGGACGGAGTTGCATCCCGGCAAGACTTGGGAGCGCTCACAGTCGCTACTTACGGCGGGTGTCGAGCTCGCCACTCGACTCGGCGATGTCGAGGCAATCCTCTACTGCACAAACTACCAACTGCATCTCGGCGGCCCCATGGTCGACCGTGGATCGCGCGCCGACGAATTGTTGCAACTGGCTCAGGAGCATGCTTCCAGCTCTAATCGCGCTGCGGATGCGGTCCTCTGGGCTCACAACCAGCGTGCGCTCGCGTATCTAGAGAAAGCCGACGTTCAAGCGGTCCGGGCCGAGCTTTTTGCGTACGAACAGAGCAGCTCGCGCCTGGGCGTCCCATTTCACTCAGCTTTTACGACCCTGTGGGAAGCGACGCTGGCACTCGTTGAAGGTCGGTTCCAAGAGGCAGAGCGTCTCAGTCAGGAAAGTGCGAAGTTAGGTCAGCTAGCTGGTCTTCCTGATGCGTCAGTGAATCACTCGGCTCAACATCTCGCGATCAAATGGGAGCTCGGCATCGCTGACGAGGTCCTCCGTACCCTGGAAACCTTGGTTCAGGCGTTGCCGGACTTGCCGTCATTGCAATGCGCCCTGGCTTCTGCGTACTCCGATTTTGATTGTCGCGGCAACGCCAAGGCCGTCTTCGAAAAACTTGCGACGGGCACGACCTTTGACCGGCTTCCTCGCGACGCCACGTTCCTTCCGTCTCTAGCACTCCTCTCGGAAGCGTGCTCATATCTCGACGACAGGGTGCGCGCTAACGTGTTGTACGAACTGCTTTCACCCTGGCCAGATCGAACGGCGATCCTAGGAAATGCGGTTCTTTGTTATGGGCCGATAGCTCGTCCACTTGGCCTCTTGGCCACCACGCGGGGAGACTACGCGGCCGCGACAGAACACTTCGAGTCTGCGCTGGAAATCTCCTCGCGCATGTGTGCTCGACCTTCAGAGGCCCGAGCGTTACGCGACTACGCACGCATGCTTGTAAGGCGCGGAACGGGAAGTGATCACGGACACGCCACAGAATTGCTCGCCAAGGCGAACGAGATCGCTAGAGAGCTGCAGATGTACCGCCTTCAGGAACAGCTCACGGCCCTCCGCACCTTGTTCTCGAGTTTCCCATCTGACCGAGGAGACTCACTAACTCGTCGCGAACGAGAAGTCCTGACCCACGTTTGTCGCGGTCTGCCGAATAAGACGATTGCTCGTCAACTCGGCATCGCCGAGAAGACAATCAGTACTCATGTATCCAGCATCCTCGCCAAGCTCGGCGTCGCGGACCGTACAGAAGCGGCCGTCTACGCGGTCCGCTCCGGATTAGCAGACCTCGCGGATTAGGCAACTAGGTCAATTGACCGACGGCGGCATAGTGGCCTATCCGACGAATTCCCGATAGTCACCCGGCCTGCTGCTGAGTAATGTTCGCCTGCTGAGGGGAGGCGTTCCGAGTCGCGGGGAGGACGTGGGCGAGGCCGAGGAAGCAGCGCGCGTGGAGCCCAGGATTTCGTCGTACGAAAGTCTTCCGCGGCTCATCCGTCGCATCGTCAGGGAGGAACTAGCTCCGCTGATCGAGCGGATCGAAAAGTTACCTTCTGCAACTAACTCGGTTGGCATGCCTCTTCTGGCGGCTTCTGACGCAGCGCATAGCACCGACGACGATTCAAACGAGGGAGAACTGTATGTTCGTCATCTCCAAGACCTTCAAATTCTCGGCGAGCCACCAGCTGAGCAATCTACCTCCTGAACACCAATGCTCGCGCCTGCACGGGCACAACTACACAGTAGAGGTCGTACTCGCTGCGGACACCCTCGACGAGCGCTCGTTCGTCGTTGATTACGCCGACCTAGACCCGCTCAAGAGTTTCATCGATCAGTACCTCGATCACAGACACCTGAACGACGTCATGGAATCGCAGACGAGTGCTGAGAACATCGCTCGGTGGCTATTCGAGAAGTCGCGTGGTTGGTTTCCGGAGACGGTTGCCGTCCGCGTTAGTGAAACGCCCTCAACGTGGGCCGAGTTTCGCGATTACGGCAAGGCCCAAGTCGGATGACACAGACGATTCTCGTTTCTGAAATCTTCGGGCCGACGATTCAAGGCGAAGGCGGCCTGATTGGATCACCCACCGTTTTCGTGCGCACCGCCGGCTGCGACTACCGCTGCACGTGGTGCGACACGCTTTATGCTGTGTTGCCCGAACATCGGACGACTTGGTACCGGATGTCGGCTGACGAGGTTCTGGATCGCGTTATGTCCCTGTCGGGCCAGAAGCCAATCCTCGTCACGCTGTCTGGCGGTAATCCGGCACTCCAACCCCTTGACATCGTGATCGATAAGGGCCACGGGCTAGGTCTGACTTTTGCACTTGAGACCCAGGGCTCGGTCGTCAAACCTTGGTTCGAGAAACTCGACTACCTGGTGGTTTCTCCAAAACCACCGAGCTCCGGCGAGCAAACTGACTGGGACCGCCTAGCAAGCGCAATTGCCAGGGCCGGAACAACCACCCAAACCACACTCAAGGTAGTCGTCTTTGACGATCTCGACTACGCGTACGCGCGTCAAGTGATGCTCAAGCATCCTGATGTCGATCTCATCCTTCAGGTTGGCAACCCGCAGCCACCTCACTTATCAGACGAGATTGACATTGACGGCCTGCTTCGCCGCTACGAGTGGCTTGCGAACAAGGTCGCCAGTGATGGTTGGTATCGAGTCCGAGTACTGCCCCAACTTCACACGCTTGTCTGGGGAAACACACGAGGAGTGTAGATGACGAATAAGACGAATGCGTTCGACGGAGTTGAACCCTTCGATGGCCGCCACGAGAGCCGGAACGGCCAAGACCACGACGAGCTTGCAACTGCGATCAGCGGAACGCTTGCCACGCTCGAGCGTGTGCGACCGACGACCGTCAGCCTGAGTGAGCTCACACGAATTGGCGAAGAACTTCTCCACGCACTAAGTCAAGACCTAAACGCCGAAGACCTCCGTGACACGCCCACGCGATTCGCGAAGTGGTGGAAAGAGTTTCTTGAATATGACCCCGGGGATCTTGATCGTTCATTCGAGTTCACGCATTCTGCCCAACTCGTTGCAATCTCGGGGATCCGCGTTTGGTCGATCTGCGCGCATCACCTTCTGCCGTTCTGGTGCGATGTCTCCATAGGCTACGTTCCGAGAGAAACCGTTCTCGGGCTGTCAAAGTTCGCCCGCTGTGCACACAAGCACTCGCATCGGCCCCAGTTACAAGAGCGTCTGTGCGGGGACATCGCACACGAGATCGAGCAACTGAGCGGCTCTCCTGACGTCTTCGTGGTCGCCCGTGGCGAGCATCTATGTATGACCATGCGGGGCATCAGATCCGGTGGTGTCGTTACATCGACCGTCGTACGGGGCGCCTTCGAAGTCGACGCGATGCTCCGGTCTGAATTCATGCGAATCGCGTTCTGAGAATGTCGGCGATGAGCAAGCAGGCGTCGAAGAACGAGAGGCTTTGGACACGCAAAGCGATCTATGTGATGACGTGGGAGCAAGTCGGCGATGCGCTTGAAACCTTAGCCAATAGAATCGCCGCGATTGGGTTCGAGCCCGACGCCCTGGTTCCAATCGCAGTCGGCGGCCTCGTTCCAGCAGCCTATTTCCACCACCGTTATCCAACCGCCGACGTTCTTCCGATTCGCGTCCGCCGCACGGCAAGTCACGCGTTGTACAGCGACAAGATTCCACCGGAAATCACGACATGGTTTACCGGCGGTCCTGATGCGATTAGAGACAAGCGAATCCTGATTGTCGATGACGTCAATGGAAGTGGTGCAACGCTCCGCTCTGTACGGACGTTCGTTCAGCAAGCCGGGGCGAGATCCGCGGTCGCATGCGTGTTGGCGAGCAACACACGCTCGGATGATCGCGAGGCCTACAGTGCCTTCGAGGTAGACGACTGGGTTGTCTTTCCATGGGAATCACGTAGCGAAACGTCCCAGCATCGAATTCGCGTCCTTGACTTGGATGCGGGGGCACCATGAAGACGGAACTCCGCGGCTCGTCCTTACCGCAACTCTCGGCGAGGACAACCCTGAGCCGTTACCTGCGCTTCTACGCATCAAGCGAGCTTCATCACTGGGACGAAGAAATCGATCCCGATGTTGAACTGACGCGTGCGCTCGCCGTTTGGGAACGACAATTGGGCTCCCGACCAACTGTCCTCTTCACGAATGTGCGCGGTTTTCCCGGGCGTCTTGTACTGGGTAATCCCTATCCGCGTGGTGTCATCCTCGCATCAATGGGACTGGACATCGCCGACTGGCCTCAAGTCGGTGCCGACAGGCTTTCGCAGCCAAGCCCTGGCACCAAGCTCGTCGAGCGGTCGTGGCAATTCCAAAGTGACCTCAGAGACGTGCCCATGATTCGGCATCGACCTGGGGACGCTGGACCGTACTTGACGGCAGGAGTCGCCGTTACGAAGACACGTGCCACCGGACGGCTAAATCTCGGCGTCTACCGCGTCCAGGTCGTCGGTCCGAAGAAGGCCCTGATCTTCTTTGATCCAAAAACAGACGCTTTCAGTAATTGGGCCGATTACGACCGAGCCGGCGAGCCGATGCCGATCGCCATATTCCTCGGAGCGAGTCCGGTCCACGCACTCGTCGCCGCTGCGAAACTACCCGCAGACGAAGACGACTACGAAGTCTCAGCAAGGCTGACAAATGAGACGGTCGGACTCACCGGTGATCTTCCGGTTCCCACGGACGCGAGTCTTGTCATCTACGGGCGCGTCTTGCCAAAGCTCGAAACCGAGGGACCTTTCGCAGAATTCAAGGGCTACTACGTACCAGCACGCCTCTCGAACGTGCTCGAAGTGGACGCTGTTCACTTTGACGAGGACAGCGTTCTTCCAACCATCGTGACCGGTGCTGAGTCCGGGCTGACGCTCATGGCTATGCAAAACGAACTGCTGGCTTTTCATTGGTTGACACAAAGAGGATTCTGCGTCTCGAGCGTGCAGTATCCGTTGTATGCGCGAGGCGAGTTCCTTGGACTGATCGAGTCAGATCGACCGACGCAGGAGATGTTGGACGCCGCGATGCAACGCGACCCGCGCTGCAAGATCACCATCGTCGGCAAATCCCTGCCGGATCCGTGGGACGTATTAGCGACGCATCCATTTGACGCCAAGTTGGCCGAATACCGGCGAAAAGGTGAGGCGCACGGGGATCGCATTGGTGTACTGGTGGGCAACCCTCCGGAAGGTCGGAGCGTCGAATTCTGATGAGCGACGTCGACCGAGGTCGTCCTTACTGTTCAACTCAGACGGCCGCAACTGTCATTGGATCAGTTTTTCTCGACTCAAAGACCTTCGCGCAGAGCTCGAAGCGCGTCGACACGATTGGTGGCGTCGGTCACAACGTTGCCCGAGCTTTGGCTTCATTCGGTCTCAAGGTCACCCTCGGGACAATGCTCGACTACAGCGCGGCGGCGCTTGCCATCGAAACGAGTCTCACTTCCGCCGACATCCGCGTGATTGCTAACCGTCGTCGTAATGGATTGGGCCGCTTCGAGAGCCTTGTCAACCTGGAAGGTGAGGGGGTCGTTGTCGGGGCGACCCCTCCCGACTGGGATGTCGTTCCAGCTCATGCCTTCTTACAACAGATCACAAACGCGGTGGCCGAATCGGCGGTTGTCTGCATTGAACTTGGGCTACCCAATCGAATCGTCTCGTCTGCAATCGAGTTAGCACGCGACAGTGGCGCGAAAACTTGTGGCTTGCCCACGCGACGCCGTTCGCTCGATTCTCAGCGGCCTTACCTCCGCAGCTTGGACTATCTAAGCCTCAATCGTCTAGAAGCGGAAGCGATCACCGGCATCCAGGATGTCGTTCCGCTCGACCAGATCGCATCCGTTTTGACGAGCGCCGGCCCACCGAACGTCCTCGTGACCGCAGGCGCCGACGGCGCGTATGCGATTGGCTTCGGTCACCCGGGAACGTCGGTGACGGCACCATGCGTCACAGTTGTCGATACCACTGGCGCTGGCGATGCCCTCGTCGGGGGAGCCGTGGGACTTCACATCCTTGGAAGAGCCGATCCGCTGAGCGGCGCCTGCAATTTGGTCGCCAGTGTTCTCGCGAGCTCAGATAGCTACGCCGTAGTCAAGCCCACCGTTGCGGAGGCGAATTGATGAACTCCGCGACTCCTTCGCGAGCAGCCCTGCGCCCAGGCTGCGATCGGCCGAGGTGCCAGGTTGTCCTAATCGATGGGGACGACACTTTGTGGCCAAATAATGTCTACTTCGAACGCGCTACCGACCAGTACTTGGACGCTCTCACTGAACTTCACGTTGACCGAAGGCACGCACGCGCGCACCTTGTGGACGTCCAGCGTCGTCAGTGTCCGATCTTCGGCTACGGTTCAGCGAGCTACGCGCGAAATCTGCTCACCTGCTGCGCCGACCTTCTTCGTTCAGTTCCTGAGGGAATCGAGACCCTAGTTGAGGTTCTCGCGGCAGACCTAGCGAATCATCCTGTCGAGCCGTTTGACGGTGTTCTTGAAACCCTAAGTCTTCTCGCAACCCGCCACAGGCTGGTGCTCGTCACAAAGGGCGACCATCACGAGCAGGCCCGCAAAGTTGCACTCTCTGGCGTCGAACCGTACTTCGAAGCCGTAGAGATCGTGCGCGAGAAAACTCCTGCGAAATACTCGGACATCGTTACGTCGCTGTCTGTGGCGCAAGCTCATACGTGGATGGTCGGCGACTCACCGCTCTCGGACATTCACGCCTCGCTCAGCGCCGGACTAAACGCAATATTCGTTCGAAATCCGCTGACGCCATTGTTCGAACGCATCGAGGCTTTCGAAAGCTCACGGCAGCCCCACCGCGTCGTCCTAAGTGTCGATCGATTCGACGCCCTGCAGGAACTCTTATGATGCCGAGAGTCGACAGATTGATAGTTGGCATCAGCGGTGCCAGCGCCCCACACTACGGCGTCCGACTGCTTGAAGCACTACGTGACTCTGATGTTGAAACGCATCTCGTCGTGTCTAACGCAGGACGCCTAACCATTGGCCTTGAGATGGGCTTGTCGTTCGACGATGTCGCTTCGCTCGCGTCCAATACTTACGAAGCATCGGACGTTGCCGCGTCAATCAGTTCCGGATCCTTCCAAACGTTAGGGATGGCGGTGGTCCCGTGCTCGGCACGGACACTCAGCGCGATTGCGACTGGAAACACAACCGACCTCTTGACTCGTGCAGCTGACGTGTGCTTAAAGGAAAGACGACCACTAGTTTTGGTCGTACGCGAGACTCCACTGAATCTCATCCATGTCCGGAACATGGAAACCGTCACGCTCGCAGGCGCAACAGTGCTCCCGCCGGTCCCGGCGTTCTACCACGCCCCACGGTCCATCAACGATCTCGTCAATCACACAGTAGGCAAGATCCTCGATCAATTCCGTATTGAGCACGAGCTGTTCGCGCGATGGGGCGGCTCATCCGTACCCGAAACGGATTCGGTCGTTCGTGCCGCGGGCGCTCGATCGACCGACCACGTTTAGCAGGGATAACCGCTGTGTCCGAACTAACACACCTCAACGTCGACGGGAGCCTTAACCCGAGCCTGGTGCACCCCAACGCGGTGCGCAATTGCGCGCGCGACGTCGCCGCAGATGCAACCTTCGTCAGAATTTCGACGCCAGACTTAGAGCGCTACGCCGTTCGACTAGCGCGCGCCGGGATCACGCGTCCCAAGCTGGATGAAACAGCTCACTTCGACGGTGCAGCCGACGACCTCGCCCTATACATCATGACCCTGAATGCCATCAACTTTGGATCCGGCTATTTCCCATGGCTCGACAAGGACCCTGGAACGTCCGGCTACTTCACGGTCGCGAAGCGTCTCAAGAGTTTCTTCGAATCGTCGCAAGTGGCACCGAACGTTTTGGCAACCATGACAACGCTGCACTGCGCGGAGATTCTCGGTCAAAGCGCGCAACATCCGATCCAAAGTGAACTGATGACGCTCTTTGCCTCAGCGCTCCGGCAGTTAGGGTCACTCCTTCTCAACACTTACGGAGGCAGCGCCCTAACGTTTATCGATCGATCTAACCGCTCGGTCGTGACGTTGATCCGCCAAATCACAGTTCTGCCCTTTTATCAGGACATTGCACGGTATCGAGGTCGTCGTGTACCGCTGCTCAAGCGGGCGCAGTTACTTGGTGCGGATCTCGCCGTTGCGTTACCAACGTTAAAGGCTGCTCGTTTCGATGACTTGCGTGTACTGACGCTCTTCGCCGACAACCTCATTCCTCACGTTCTACATCAAGACGGCGTTCTAATCTGGGATCAGGCGCTCTCAAAGCGTGTCGCCTTGGGACGAACATTGACACCCGGCTCTCTCGAAGAAGTCGAGCTGCGGGCGTGCTCGATTCATGCCGTCGAGCTCCTTAGTCGCGAACTTGAAGGGCTCGGCGTCCCGGCGGCGGCATGGGAACTCGACTATTGGCTTTGGAATCGCGGTCAAAGCAAGGCAATGAAAGCCCAGCCGCGACCACGGATTCGTACCGTTGCGTACTAGGAGGGGTCGGATGAATCTCAAGCCAGCGTTTGAGCCCGTTGAATACGAAGACCGTTGGTTCCTCGACCTAGAGGAAAACGGCGGGCTTGTGACTCACATGGGAGCCCTGCAGTTCTTCGACGAGCCACCGACGGATCCCGATGTCCTCGCAAGTGTGGACTTTCTGTCTAACCTGGTGCCTCGTTTTCGCCGAAAGGTCATTGGCCTAAGGACCGGATTGCCGGTATGGGCAAACGCCACAGACTTTCGGCCCGAGCGGCATCTTGAGGTGCGCGAGCTTGGCGATTGCGGCTTACGCGAAGTGCTCGCAACGAGTGCCAGGTTCTATGCTGCTGATTTCGACAGGTCAAAGCCCTTGTGGGAAACGCTATTCCTCAAGTGTGCCGGGGCCACTCCTTCATCGGTATTCATTCGCGCGCACCACATGATCGGCGACGGCATGTCTTTGTTCCGCCTCGAGGCCGATCGTCCACTGAGAGACACTGACCTTTCCTCGCGGGACGATGGCCTCTGGGCAGATGGACGGCTGACCGTCGGAGTGCGTACGAAAGAGCTTGCGCAACTTGCTGGCCAGGCCATCGAAACTTCTCGCCACCTCGCGTCAAGTGCCGAATTTCGTCGACAGGCACGGGGTCAGCTGAAGGCCTTACGACGCTACGGCGCACAAGCGCTCAAGGCTCAGTCGCGCCGCCCTTGTTCACCCGGTAGAGCCAGGCACTTTACAGCCGCTCATGCGAAGACTGACGTTTGGCGAGAAATTGCACACGAGCTTGGCGCTGGCGTTAACGAGGTCTTTCTGGCCATAGGTATTCGTACGGTCGCCGACTACTGGAGCGCTGTTGGTTTCCCTCTTCCATCCGTGAACGTTGGGATGCCGGTCGATGCTCGATCGTCACCTGATGATCCCGAAGCCGGCAACAAGGTGCTTCGCGCATGGTTCTCTATCGATCCACTGACGGTCGAGAGTTCGCGACTCCCTGAGCTGCGCGAGACGTCTTTGCGAGGGCGCGAACTCGCTAACATTCCCATGACCCCACTGACTGGCCTCGTGCTGCGTGGACTGCCGCGACCAATCCGCCAACGCTTTCAACTCCGTGGCTTAGCCGCAACAGACCTGCTGGCGTCGAATCTGCGATATCCGCGCGAGCGCTTCGAGTTTGCGCGGCGGACCGTAACGAGCATCTACGGATTCGCACCAGCCATGGGCCTGCCTGTAAGCATGGCGCTCTGCAGTTACGGCGACGAGACGACGCTTGGCCTCAGCGTCGATTTGGCTCAAGTTACACAGCCGCAACTACTCGATGAGGTCTTCACGAAACAGTTGGTCAGTCTCGGCGCAGGAAGGTTGACGCCACTTTAGCTAAGTGAGCTCGGCGCGGTAGTCGGCGAGGAGGGGAAATGCTCGAAGTGAGAAGTCTGTCAAAGAGTTTCGGGAGCACAAACGCGATCTCCGCCGTTAGTTTCGCAATTCGACCCGGTGAGCTCGTCGGCCTGCTGGGGCGGAACGGCGCAGGCAAGACAACGACGCTTTCTTGCGTAGCCGGATATCTCAAGCCAGACGCCGGGTCGGTCGTCATCTCTAAAGGCGCAAAAAGACAAAACCGTGACTTGGGATTCGCGGCCCAGGACTTGGCGCTCTACCCCACGCTTACGGTCGAACAAAACATCGACTTTGCTGGTCGTTTAGGAGGACTTTCACTCCGAGCGAGTCGTGCCGCGACGGCGGAAGTCATCGTGACACTTGGCCTCGAGGGATTTTCGCGCAGGCGTACCCTGACCCTCTCGGGCGGGCAGCAGCGCTTGGTTCATGTTGCGTGCGCACTTGTTCACCACCCAGAGGTGATCGTCCTAGACGAGCCGACAGCAAGCCTTGACGTCGACGCCCGCGCCGCACTTTTTGAATACCTGCGCCGGCTCGCAACGGAAGGGGCCGCGATACTCGTGTCGAGTCATTACGTGACAGAAGTTGAACAGCATTGCAAGCGCGTTGTTGTCATAGATCAGGGCCACGTCCTAATGGATGCGCCGATCGATGCACTCATCGCCGAGGAAGCCGACACGCACATCGAGATCTCGTTTTCAGATCACCGGCGCGTGATTGCCGACGACGACCTGTTCGCTGTGCTCAGCGGACTGACCGACGACGAACAGCAGACGCTTCAGTCGATTGAGGTCTCTCGGCCTTCGCTCGAGCAGATATTCCTACGACTCGTAGGGGTGCGTCGCCTGTCGGAGCCGGAACTACAGGAGGCTTAACCAAACATGTCGGATATTCGAGCAATCGTTAGACAAGAGCTACGCGTTCTTGGTGCTGACCCATTTCCAATCTTTCTCCTCATCGTCACTCCGCTGTTGATGCTGGCGTTCCTCTCAAGGGCCCTCGTCGGGGAAGAGCTTCAGTCCGTGCCGGGACTGACAATCCTATTCGGTCTTTTTGGCATCTCTGTCGTTGGGCATAGCTTCTTTAGAGATCTCGGCTGGCGAACGTGGAGCCGACTCCGCGCTTCCGTCTCGACGCCGAACCTCCTGCTCGGCAAGGTGGCTCCCTTGGGTCTTCTCTTCTTTGCGCAACAAGCAATCGTCATCTATAGCAGCAAAGTCTTTGGCCTCAAGATTGAAGGTTCGTTCGCGCGCCTATCGATGACGTTCTGCGCAATAACGCTCTTCGAACTCGGCCTCGGACTTCTGACGGTAGCGCTGTGTCGATCCATCCAACATGTCAGCGCGGTATCGACTGTCGGCGCGCTGCTCATCGGTGGAGTGGGCGGCGCCTTGGCGCCGATCACGCTGCTGCCGCACTGGGCGCAGACACTCGGCCGCGCTAGCCCGGCGTATTGGGCGATGCGTTCGTTGCGCAGCGCCCTCGTCGGTGAACCGCTGAGACAGAGCGCGCTGCCGATGATTGTGCTCAGTGCCATCGGAGTCCTAACCATCGCCCTTGCCCTCCTTACCTTCCACTCGGACGGTGAGAAGCAGTTCTACGGATGACCCGGTGAACGAGCTTCGCGAAGCGCTCAGCTACGACGACGTCCTTCTCGTTCCGTCGCGAACGACATTGTGGAGTCGGAAAGATGCGATTGTTCGGACTCGACTAGTACGAGACTTTTCAATCAACATTCCGATTCTCTCAGCACCAACACAATGGTGCACGGGAGAACGCCTAGCGGCGACGCTTGCGGAGCTCGGTGGACTCGGCGTCGTCCATCGGATGCAAAGCATCGAACACCAATCCTTAGCCGTAGCGGCCGTTAAGTCGCGTACATGCACTCAGAAGGGTGCAACAACGGACAGTGCTGGGCGACTTGCAGTCGGCGCAGCGATTGGCGCTACCGGGAACTATTTGGTTAGAGCGCAAACGCTCCTGGCGCGGGACGTCGACGTCCTCGTCGTCGACGTCGCTCATGGGCACGCCGACTATGTATGCGAGGCGCTCTCATCTTTGCGGCGCCTCGCCCCAGATGTTCCGATCATAGCTGGCAATGTCGCAACTGCTTCCGGAGTCCACGATCTAGTCGCGGCCGGTGCGGACGCAATTAAGGTCGGGGTCGGGCCGGGCGGCGTTTGTACCACGCGATCCGTGACCGGATGCGGCGTGCCACAACTGACGGCTGTGCTCGACTGCGTAGCTGAAGCTGCTGCAACAGACACTCCCATCATCGCTGATGGAGGAATCAAGGTAAGCGGCGACATCACCAAAGCGCTTGCCGCCGGTGCCGCGGCAGTCATGATTGGATCACTATTCGCGGGAACAGATGAGTCTGAGGCCCGAACCGTCGAAGTCAACGGTCGGCAGGCCAAAGTAACAACCGGATTTGCGTCCTTAGGTATGCAGATTTCTGTCGACCTCGACGAAGGCAAACCCATCGCGATTGAGGACGTAACGGCATACGTAGCCGAAGGCGTAGACGTAACTTACGAGTACAAGGGCGCTCTGAGTGACGTCGTAGCTCAGTGCATCGGCGGACTCAAGTCGGGTATGAGCTACTGCGGCGCAGCAACCATCGATGCGCTGCGCGGTGCAGCGTTCGTTCGCATAACTACGGCTGGCCGCGCTGAAAGCGCGCCACACGCCGCGGGGCTAGCGGATCAGCTCGCGATTGACTATCGAGCCGATTTGGTCGAGCGCCTTCAACGTGGACAGTCGACAGAAAGGAACAACATCACATGACGGACTTTGAGAGGCACATCCCGGCACCCTACGACGTCTTAGACGTCGCACCTTTTGCCCCATCCTCTGCGGTGTACTTCATGAACGGTTACTCCAACGCAACCGTGCGACTGACTGACGGAAACGAGTTCACGCTTGAGTTCACAGATGCCAATACGTCAATCTCGGCGAGTGCACCATTCGATGTCGAAGAGACGACGATTGAATCCAGAGCCTACACACCCGCTCCGCCGCCCCTAAAGCCGGTTGCGCACTGGCCTTCGCACACGCCGTCTCTCTATCAAGCGCAAGCGCGAACACATTTGCTTCAGGTCGTCAGCATGAACATGGAGTCTGCCGATCAGTCATCTCGTCTACTGATCGGCCTTCCGTATGCGGAAGCCCAACCGAAGTTGTTCTTCTCCAAGGGCCCCTTCGACGGCGGACGAGACGCGTCCAGCTATGGAGTCGTCCAATCGCTGATCGGGCAAGGCTCAGACATTCCAGCCTCGCTCGGCCGCGGTTACCCGGCCCGGAGCTTCTTCTCGATTTACCACTTAATCGAGACACCCTTTGGCTCGTTCTTTAACAAGAAGGCAACACAAATGGAGCTGCAACCAGATTCCGTCGGAAAGCTAGCCCTGGCGTTGCCACCTATCCCGTTCAAGTATTCGCTTCTGAACGGACCGATTCCGCTCTACGATGTGAACAACCCAGAAGGGTCAGCGATTGGCGAGATCATCGCTGCTCACCATGAAGGAAAAACCGAGGCGCTGCGGCCCAGCGAAGCATGGCCGTATCGCTCGCCGGCACTGGAAGAGATCGCGGAACAACTCGGCGCACAGCCCTGGATCGACCAAACGCCAATCGCATAGGAAGGGGAACCCCATGAAAGTAACGCCGTACCACACCGACTCGCCCGAATATCCGCCGTCCCATCGCAACGTGTATCACGATCATGACCACTGCAAGTACGGAAGAGAGATTAAGCTTGAACACAGGACGCCCGGGACGGGAAATCGGCCCCGTTGCGACGAATGTATTGCTCTCGGCTAAATAACCACAATCAAGGAGACTGTGGCGAACCCCCTGTTTGGTGGTAGCGCGTCGGCCGTCGCCAATGAGCGGCGACAAACCGATGGTTTCCAACAACGCAACGTTGTGATAGTCGTAGGTGATGAGTCCGCACAATTCAGAAGAACTTGAGGCGCGGCGGATTCGCGCAGTACGGGCTTTGCAAGGTGGGGCATCACCACGAGAAGTCGCGGAGATGGTTGGTGCGTCGCGAACGAGCATCGACAATTGGCTACGTCGATTCGAGCAGGAAGGAGCGGGCGGGCTGCAAGCTCGTCAACGCGGTCGACCTCCGATTTCAGGCAGACAACCTAGCGCTCTACTCAAGGTGCGTACCTCGATTCTGAGCAGCGCCCCGAAGGAGAGGGGCTTGTGGACCGCCGATCGCGTGCAGCGGTTACTTTCCTTCACTCTGGGCGTCGACATCTCCCGGTGGACCGTCAGGCGTTATTTGATGGATTGGGGATTAGCTCCGCCACGGCCACTTGCCGGACTAGAGGCGCGTGCGCCCTCGCTGGTTCAGAGCTGGTTTGCTCACGAATATGCGCCGTTGAAGGCGCGAGCACGTCGCAACGGTGGGGTTGTCGTCTTCTTCGAAAGCACAAACGTTGAGAGCGTTGAAGAGCGCAGACGCATTTACTGGATCGTCGGTACGCGTGGCGAGTGGGCGTTCTTAGCGGATCGCGGTCAGCAACCGGATGCTAAGGGTGTGCTGCAATTTCTGAACCGCGTTAAGCAGCAATTCGCAGGTCCACTGGTTCTAGTAACAAGCCGCGCGTCAAGCGTGACGGGAAGAGAGATAAAACGATGGCTCGACGCTAACGCAAGGCGCCTGTCCCTTCATCCGGTCACCGGTCCGCGTTGAGCAATCCAACACCTTGCCCTTGAGCGACAATCTTCGTGCAAAATTAGTTGACATAGCGTCTCGAGCCTTGTACGATTAGGTCCAATTTCAGCGACCGCATCAGAGGAGGGAGTAACGTGCCCCAGACTGCCTCGCCGCTTGACATGCTCGCCAGCAAGGTCGCGAGCGCAATTAGCAGGAGCTTCGCCTCTCCCGCGCGCTTCGCCTCTCCCGCGCGCTTCGCCTCTCCCGCGCGCTTCGCCTCTCCCGCGCGCTTCGCCTCTCCCGCGCGCTTCGCCTCTCCCGCGGGCAATCGGATCGCGAGCTTAGTCGCTTCAGTAGTAGCTTCGGCAGCCCCTGAGCTACAGGCGGCTGTGCCTTTGAACACCGTCGACCCCGAGCGGCTCGCCAGTAGTGTTCTGAAGATCCTCAGTGATCGCCGTTCCCATGAGGCGCTCGGCGCACAGGCATCCAACGACCTTCTCGCAAGTCGCATTGCCAACAAGCTTGCTTCGCCATCTTTCGTCGCATCACCGCAATTTTTGGGGAGATTTGCCAGTCGCCTAGCTTCGGCGGTCAATCGTCGATCGATGCCGAGTCTGGATGTCGATTTGTCGGGCTCGTAGGTCGAGCTCAGACGAATCTGGTTTCGCGCGGAACCTAGTTAGCTTCGGGGGAGAAGAGTAGAACTGGCGTTCACTGTTGAGTCAACCGTTCTTCTTCGACATATACTCCGCGCTCGCCCGTGGCCGTCGACCTCCCCTCAGATAGAGCTGCCGTGCGGCGACCTAGATTGGGAGGAGCTTGGGCGAGCTATGGACGCCAGCGGCGTCGCCCCTTTAGCCATGGCCCGTCTGGGCGAGCTTGGGCTCTTGCGCGAGATCCCTGGAGAGTTTTTGCGATTCTGGGAAGCCGACCGGCTACACGCCGAGCTTCAATGTGAACTACAGCGGCGGGAGGCATCCCGCATTACTTCTGAGCTCTCGAATCGGGGCATCCCTCACGCGTTCGTCAAGGGCTTCGTTTTGCGGGAGTGGCTATACGAGCCGACATGGACACGAGGCGCGGCGGACCTCGACATTCTGATTCGGCCCCAAGACCGCGAGCTAGTCCGGTCTCTCCTCAACGACCTTGACTTCATTCAGTCTGCCCGCACCGACGACTTCCGGCTCTTTCGGCCGGCGACCGCTGACGAGATAGCACGCACCGAGGCGGAACACTTCGAACTCGCACAGTTTGCCCGAATCCTGCGACTCGTTAATGGACCCCCATGGCTGATGGGTAAGGGCTATCGACGGCTTGCGCCATCGGCCTTCGAGTTGAGGGATGGCTCGCCCATCCTGAATAGCGTGGTCGATGTGCATTGGGCTCTCCACTTTCTGTTCGTTGACGACGATCCTTTAAGCGCCGTCGAAATTGCTGAGGCATGGGCCGACGGCTTGCGAATACCGACGGTCTCCCCAACATGGCACGTCCTGTTTACTGCATTCAAACTGTACTTTGAGACGTTTGAACGACCTGGCTGGGGCCTGCAGATGCTTGTGGACCTCGCAGCGCTCCTCGAGGCATTCGGCCACGTGATTGACTGGCCCTGGCTCGAGATGGAGGCGTCAAAGAAGGGCCTCGAGGCGATGCTCTTCTACACACTGGCTGCGGCGGAACAGGTCATTGACGAGTCGCCTGTGCCCCAAGACCTAATGGAACGCCTTGCCGTTGTCGGTTTTCCATCCGGCGCTCGTGACGCACAAGGCTTCGACTTCGACCGCGGTGACTTCGTTCCATTCATGCTACGACGGCGGATCCGGAGTGCTTTCGCTACATTGGATGGGCCATTCTAAGAATTAGACCGCGCGCATGATTATCCAGGACGACACGCCGGAGCCAAGTGTTACGCCGCCGGTCTATCCCTGTTGTCCGCCCTGCAACTTGCTCGGCACGACGGAAGAACTCTTTCCCCGCAACTTCTTTGCGTTCGAAGGAATCGACGGCGCCGGAAAGACGACACTTATCGACGAGGTCACGCATCAATTGAGCATGAGCGGGCGCGGCGTGACGGTAATCGCACTGAAGAGCGTGGGCGTCGTAACGCATGCTCTCGAGCGGGCGAAGTGGCTCAACGCCGATCCGCTTTCGATTAACTTACTGAATTGGGTCGCTCTCGTCGAGAACACGCTCAGTATCCGGTCGCTTCTTAACCGGCGCGACCACATAGTCATCGCGGATCGATACACCTTGACCGTAAAAGTGAGAGGGATGCTCGAGGGTCTCGACCCGGCGCACTCAGCGTGCCTTGAGACTTACGTTCCGTCTCCGCAAGAAATCTTCTTGATCGACGCTGCCCCCGAGGAGTGCGTTCGGCGAATCGCAACTGGCGGACGCCGGATCAGCTATTTCGAAGCTGGATTTCGTGACGTTGATGCGCTCGGGTCTCCAATGATTGAGCATGCACATTCTGAACGGGTTACCGCCGTCAATCGAACCGCGGCACTCGGCCTACATCTCAATAGATCACGAGAGCTGTTCCTGCGCCTTTCAAAGAACGACGCACGCGTTAGCCTTGTCGCCAACAGCAGCTGCGCACGTGAGACCGCTGCTAGCATCGCCAACTCGATTCTTGGTCAGCAAGCCTAGAATCTTCCTCCAAAGACAACACCGCCGACACTCGGACCGCATTTCACAAGCGTGCCGTTAACAACATTTCAGTCATGAGACAATTTCGAGAGGACCGCAGCTCGAAAGCTACAGTCCTCAGCGCGAAAGCTCGCTAGAGCAGTTCGCGAAGTTCCTCACGAGAGATGCCGGCGCTGCGCAGGAGTCCGAGCAAAGTGCCGGTCTTGAGTTCCCGGTTGTGGACCGGCACAGGGACGACCTTGCGCAGTTCGCTGTTCACCATGATGCGGTGAGAACCGCGCACGCGGTCGAGCTGCCAACCCTTCTTTTCTAGAACTCGGATGAGGTCCTTCGGCTTGATCCGTGGGAGCTGCTGGCTCACGGAGTGTGCACTACGACGCGCGTGCGAGTCGGGCTCACACTCGACCAACCACGCTCGTTCATGGCTTCGAGGTAGCCCTCGATCGCATCCTTCGCCATGGCGACGGCCTCTTCGACCGTCTCACCCTCGGTCGTGACGTCGGGCAGCTCTGGCACGGACACGGTGAAACCACCCTCGTCTTGAGGGACCAAGATTAATTCGTATTCCTTCTCCATTGGTTCAGCTCCTCGCTTGAATGGTGATTGCGTCCGCGTTGGGAATCCCGCCGCGTTCCCGCACATGGATCTTATCAGGCGGGCCGAATTCCGAAAAGGGCCTGACCTGGTCGTTTGGTCATTGCGCTTGCGCTTGCAATCTGTAGCGAAGCGCGTATAAGAGGTGTGGACAGACGCATTATCTTTCACACTTCATTTGGAGCCGGACACGGGCGGTAGCTCGGATCTAAAGGAGATTCCGAGCTACACGAAGGAGTTCCCATGTTGCTCGTGCTGGCAGTTCTTGTCGTGGCGATTGTCTGGATCGGTGCCTTCGGCTACTTCTGGAGCCAAGGACTCATCTCGATGATGGGCATGCTGTGGCGAGCCTCGACAGGGCAGCCCGCCTCGGAGCTACCGGACGCACTTGGAAGGTTGGCGATCGGGATGGCGGTCACTCTAGGCGCCATGCTCGGGGCCACGATGCTCGGGCTGATTTACGCACTTCACCCCTTGCGGTAGATTTTCCCTAGGGGAGGGCCATTGGCAGAAGCGCTGGCTAAGCGCCATGTAGCGGGACCCCTAGAGGTCTCTGGCCGCACGTATCATCTAGACCCAACGACGGGTCAGCCCTTCGTTGCCTCGAACGGCGAAGCCAGCTGGATCAGTGATCCAATCCTCGCGGTTCAGTTGGTTAACGCAATCGCGATGCAGAATGTTGCCGAAGCGATCCGGGCGTTGACCGACTCTAATGACCGACAAACGGCGGAAATCTCTAGGCTGAGGACCAGCCACCGGAGATACGCGCTCCTCCCATTGCTTGCTGCCTGTATAGCCGCAGCTGCGGCGATAGTCCCAGTGGTAATCAACAATGCCCACGCACATGCAGCTCAGTCAGGGACGCCTCAGGTTGAACAGAACACCGGCACCAGCAATACGGCTGTGTCAGACCAAACATCCCCTTCCGTTCAAACGGGAGGGGATGTTGCTACCTCAACCGCGGTATCGCCTGATAGCCAGGCACAGCCGACTTATATCGAGTCCTCGGACGGGCGGTCTATCCCATTGATAATCGATCCGTGTACCTGTTCCTCGACAAATGGCAGCGGCTAAGCCGTCCGGCGCTAGTGTTCGCGAGAAGCAGGTGCTGCGACATCTGGCGCGAGGACGAACGAACTAGGCGATCGCACAACTCCTGAACGGTTTCCGCGCGTCTGGATGGTCTTGGTCGGGCAATCGGAAGTGGGGATACGGTGCATCTTCGTACCTGCGCGGCGGTTTGGCGTGCTGAGCTAGTGGGGCCTGCTGCGGGTGTTGCGCATGCATTCATCTTAGGGTCTGGTGATTGCGCGCTGAGCTTCCGCGTTCAGCAGAAAGCAATCGAATCGTCGGGAGCCGACGAGTCGTGCTAACGCTCGGTCTAGTTCTTGTCGACCGGCGCGTCCTATTGGCGGCCGGGACGGCCACGAAGAGCAGCCCTGATTACGGATTCCTCTGGGTCATCCTTGCTGTTCTATTACTCGTCGCCGCATTCCAAAGACATAATCTGATCCGGCTGTACATATGGATAACCAGATACTCGCCTGTACGCGGCGACCAAAGCCTCCTAGATACTTCTTGTCGTGCATGCGGCGCAGAGCTTCGCGTCGACGCGTCGTTCTGCCACCGATGCGGGACTGGCGTCCTTTCCTCTGACGAAAGCCCTGCTGACCTCGATCGAAGTTCGTTAGCAACGACTCCGAGTAGCTCGCCGCGGTCACCAGAGGTCTTACGCATAAGCGCGAAGCGTGCTCAACGGCGGGCGTTCCGTAAGGTTCGCCCGATGGACATAGCGTTGTCACTGACATTCGGCGGAATCATCTACGTCACAATTCTTCAGTTGACGTATTCGCCGCCGCTCGCCATGACGGCGGCGGTGTTCGCTGCGCCTCTCGAGCTTGTACTGACACGTGGTTCTGGATATGTCGTTGACTTGATCTCAGGCTTGCTCCTAACGAACTCATCGAAGTCGGCGGCTCGTGTAGAGCCCTCGAACTCAGCTGCCCAGCTCCAAGCAGGCGTCGCGACAGGCGGACCGAGCGGTCCTGCGAGGAGCAAAGGTAGCGCGACTCCTGCAGGCAGAAGCGTTGCGATCGTGGTCGCGATGGCGTTAGTCGCGGCAGGCGGCGGAGTCTGGTGGTTTCGCCGCCCCACCCGTTCGGTCGAGGCGTTCTGCAAGACCTATTTCTCTGAGCGAAGCTCTTATCTCAAGCGTTATGACAACGCGCAGCAGCAGAACGGGCTCGGCTCGCTGTTGACCGTCACCGCCGCGATCGGCGACGTACCCGAGATTTTCGACAAATTGGACAAGGTCGCTCCTGACAATATCGAGCCAGACGTCAGTGCGGTGAGCGCGTCACTTCACAAATCCATAGACGCCCTTGGTGGCACCGCATCGGATCCCCTGCAGGCCCTGAGCGCGGGGATTGTTCAGTCATTGCTAGCGGCTGGGCCTTGGCAGCGCGTCTCGGACTACGTCAATACGAACTGTCTACACGGCGAGGGTGCTCGGCCCGGAACCGGTACCGGTCTGCGTGAGAACGGAATGAGCTCATCCCCATCGGCATCGAGCTTTGCGTCGAGCTTCGGGAACGACTCGGGCCTTGTGTTCTGTTCAGGCGCGGAGATCGACCTCTACGGGATGGGTGGCCAGATCGAGGATCGGCTTGAGCTGCCGTCGACGGCTGACGTGAACGGGCCGCAATTGGTGAGTGGGTGCTCTGGATCATCGCCGATGGACCGCGATCTATTCGACAAGAACTTCTCGCGTGTAGTGGGAACGCTATCTGGGACTGATGGATCGAGTCACGTCGGCTACTTCTCATTCGCCGACGGTTCTTTCAATGACGTCTCTCCACCGACTGGATCGAGCTTCTCGTCGGCGCCCGCGAACGATACGCAGCCTATGTTTGATCCGGCGAGGAATGAGCTTTGGTTCTTACGCGGCGACCACTACGTCTCTCGGAACTTGGATACTGGCAAAGAGAGTTCTCAATCTGACGTACCGACCGACGACCTGAGGTTCGACGACTCGGGGAGGCCGTACTTCGCCGGTTGGATTCCGAATCCTTCAGGAACTCTCTTCGTCCTTAACACCATGCAGACACAGGTCGCAGACGTCGCGGACATTGTCACAAGAAACGGCGAAGACTTCGACCTTCACGTTCGGACGCTCGACAATTCTGACGGTAGTGAGTGGGGATGCGAGCCCATCGGTTGGCGCGACGACTCCGACTTTGTGTGCTTCATGCCGTATCCGGGTGCGAATGCTGGCCTCGCTCTAGCGCACGTGAACTGGGGCCCTGGCACACCGGATGCGTTCGCGCCCGTCCGCCACCTAAGTGCAACAGTGACGCGTCTGCTACCGCCCAGCAGTAGGACAAATGACTGCTATACGTTGGATCCGGCACGCAAGCATTTTTTGTTTCGTTCCGTCGAAGGCCAGACGACGGCGTGGTATGAGGGCTCTCTTGATTCACCATCCGCTGAGCCCGTGAAACTCGGCGAGCTACCCGCGTCCGAGGGGTGTCCAATTGCCTGGATCTAAGCCTGCTACGACTCTTTGATACTCAGAACCGACGCCACGGCGCGCGCCGCCTCGTCATCCCGGGCCCCCGTGTAGTGCTGGTACTTCATCGCCGTCTGATACGACGTCCAGCCGTGGCGGCCCATCACCTCGGTGATCGGGACGCCCTGCATCACCGACTGCGTCGTCCCCAGAAGTGGCGTAGCCGGTGGTAGCGCACGCCGTTCTCCTCGAGCCGCACGCGAACGCGTCGGAACATCTGCGAGGCCTTGCCTATCCAACGCAGGCACTATGAAGGGCACGTGGGCACTATTTTCGTTTGCCCTGGCCAGGCTGCCGAAATCCCGAGCCAATCAAACGACGTGCATCTATAGCTATCGCGCAACTAGCAACGAACGCTCCGAACCCCTTTCGAGTCCAGGCGGCCCGTAAGCGGCCCTTCAGCGATTGCTCATTCGATGAGATAATTGAGCAACCGGGCCACGGAGGACCGGAATTCGTGGTTCAAAATACGTCCACCAGGGCCCGCCAGAGAGTCGACGTTGAACCTCCGACCCAAAGGCTAAAGCGCCAGCCAATTCCTTGAGGACAGCTGGACTACGGCCTACTAACTTCCTCGCTGATCCAATCGAGGTATCGGCGATCGCCAGCGACAATCTCTGTTGCTGTAATCTCCGGAGTCTCGTACGAATGTAGCTCTCCAACCTTCGTAATCAAGGTATCGAGCGACGCTCCGTCAGTCTTCATTAGGCACAACCACTCTTCGGAAGACTCGATGTTCCCTTTCCACCAGTAGTGACTCTCAATTGGACCGACGATCTGGACACAGGCCGCCAATCGCGACTCAAGCAATGTCCCGGCGAGCTCACGCGCCGCCAGCCTAGAGTCCGTAGAGGTCATGACTTGGTAGTGCTGCATCAAGGTGGGCATGTCAGCTTCGCGCTTATCTTACGTCCCAAGAAACAAACTCATTCTTCCTCCAGATCGATTGCCGTCTGCCTTGGAGCAAGATCATTACGGCTCCGAGCTGGCAATTGAACCTCCGTGAACCTATCCTCCGCAACCGTCACATCGCGAGCTAAGATAACTACTCCGGACGCGAGGTCTCCATCGTAGTTACACCCGACCCAACGGCCCTGCATGAAGCGTCCTGAGTGATGAAGCACACAGAAAAGCGTTCCCGTGTAGATCATGTTGCGTTCCACGGCCTCGTACGATCCAACGAGGAACCTGTTGTGTCGGAGGCGCAATCTGCCGCGCCAGAGATATCCCCCAACGGTATTCTCGATGCTGGCGCTGAGGTTCTTCAGCACAATCCCATCGCGTACTAGGCGCGCGAGCAAGACTTCCCGGTTCAGGTTCGGCCGCCGATCAACGGTCGTCTCCCACATTGCATACCAAGTACCGGAGAGGTCAAAGGTTGGGCGACGTCCTGCTAATAGAGATCGAAGGATTTGCACTTCTGAGTTGCTCGCGTTATGCGATGTATTCTCTCGCGCTTTGCGACCAATCAGTATGGGCAGTCCTCCGATTAAGAGCTCGTCCGGGACGGCGCTCTTTGTGGTTTATGACGATGACTCCCGACTGAAGCTTCGGCAATATGGTCGTGCGTGCTGCGCGCACGCAGCACCACACGGAGAAGGACTGATGAATCATGCACAAATCGGTCGAACAATTCGACGACGGCGACTCGCTCACGGCTGGAGCCTGAGACATGTTGCTGCGCTAGCTGGTCTGCGCGACACGACGGTGTTGCGACTCGAACGAGGTCAATTCGCGAATCCATCGTCTCGCGCCCTGACGAGTATCTGTCTTGCTCTAGGGATTCCGTTGACTCGCGTCCTTTCGGCGATAGACGACGGCCGGCCCGAGTTTGCGCAACTCCTCCGGACGCACTACCCAGAACTCAGTGAGTCGGCGGTGGAAGAGCTTGCGGGCCATTTCGAGGTCCTTGTTGGCCACGCAATGGCGAGGGTCGCCGAATGAGAAACAACCTCATTCGCGAACTACGATCACTCGCCCCAAACCGGGCGCTTGACCTGACCGAAGCTCTACGGGTCGCAGAACTCCAGGCGGAGGCGCTCCTAAAGATGAGCGACGTCGCGATGCCACCCTTTCCCGATAGGGTCTGTCGACTCCGAACGAACTGAGTGTCCAGCTTGGAGTGTCACCTGCGGCGATTCGCGTTCGCTTGGCATCCGTCGGTAACCGTGCCGGCCAGTTAACGCCGTAGTCCTTCGCGACTCAGGTTCCCGCACTGAAATCGATCGATCCCTGAAAAGGTTCGACCACTTCTATCGCTTGGAGGCGAGCAGAACTTATTCGAACCGCTTGGACCAGCTGAAACGTCTCCTTCGATAACGATAGCTGAGCCCTATTTCCGAACCTGGCTTCACCCGCGTCCCTAACGAATTGATAGAGAGGCTTTAGAAGTAGAGAGTCTGCTGCTCACCCCTGAGCGCCTTGCCTGGTTCGTTCTGGTCGTCTTTCGTGGCCAGAATCAGAGCAGATAAGAAGTAAACGAGGCAGCATGCCCAAATCCGGAAGTCTCTCGATCTTCATCGTCCGACATGAACCTCGAGCAGGTCGTCGACCATCTCTCGGCTGTTTCTAGGGTCCCCCTCGAAGAGCGATGATTGCTTTGGACGACGCGCTAGCGACAGCGCAGTGACCAGACTGGAATTCGATCGCCTCGAGGAGCTCGTCGTGTGCGCCTTCGGCAAACAGAAAATCCAGACAGTAAAGCACGTTGCCCGCTTGATTCGTTGTCCGGAAAGCCAGGCCCCGGGGCACAGGCGATGGACGAGATGCCACGTGAATGACCAATCCGTTTGCGACCTGTTTGTACTGCTTGCAAGTGCGCACCTCTTGTGCGAGCGCATTCAACACATCGGCAACGCTGTTGCTTCTTGCGCGAAACACAACCAGGTCAACCAAGTGGTTCGACGCGGTAGATGAGAGCTTTGAGGCTTCGACCGGAGTCATTGTTTCCGTCACTGGGTCGGGCTGATTGCACAGCGTGGACCCTCCGACGTCACGTCTGGCAATCCCGCTGACCGTGAATCCCGACGTAACTTGCGATGGGAGCGGTGAAACTAAAGGGAGCGTCCCAGCTATCGGCGACGGAGTGCCCGGCGCGGGGGAAGGTATGCCGGCACTCCGGGACGAGCCGCATGCGCCGCCGAAGAACATGAGAGCAGTCATTGCGACCGCCAGTGAGCGCAAAACTAAACCGACCCCGTGAGGTCTGAGAGTTCTGTGCGCAGTTGAGCCGGAAGTCGCAACTCAGTCATGAACACCTTTGTTTCGTCGTCCACCGGCGACCACGTCATGGCCTCCCCAGGAGCAAAGATAGCCGTGGTCCAGGGTCCCAGTGCGTCCGCGATGCCTGGCAGCGTAATCCGTCCTCTTGCGACAACGGCGAAACGCTCCATGCCGGTGGGGGCCGTCGACTCGACGACGGACCCGGCAGCAAGCGTCAGCGTTGTCTCAGACGGTATATAGCCGTGACGCTGTAAGAGCCACAAGACTTCACGCCCATCGATCTGAGGAACTCTAGGCACGCGCCCCCACGGCTCGTTCTACGCCGTCAATTGCACTCAATGAACTTTGAGTCAGAGGCTGATAATTCGGTGTTGTACGCGTAAGCACGGCCGTTGACCATATGGAATGAAGCGATGTTTCCACATGGGATGCCGAGGTGATTCGGCGTGCTGCATAGTTCCCTTCCGTTGCACGACCTTGCGTCGTTGACCTGAAGCGGCCCACCGTCTACCCACGCCTGGAACTCAAGCCTGAAAGTCGCGCTGATCGGCCACCCGGACGTGTTCGACGACGCGTTGTATGAGTTAGCTCCGCTAAGGGAGAGAAACACTGTTGCAACTGGACCCGCGCACGTGTCTGTCGGGGCGCCCCCGGGCGGCGGGAGTATGTTGTTGCAAAACGCGTTCGCGTGGCCACCCGACACGGCAAGAGTCGTCGCGACACTGAGAGCCATGACGACGAACAGACGCAGGGTACGGTGCTTCCGCATGAGTGAATCCTCCCCCGCGGTTTAGGAAGCCTCCCCGCGAGACTTCCAGCCACCCAAAGTTTGCCTTCGTCTCAAAGCGAGGGTCAAATCGCTCGCCGGCAGGGTCGGTCCGTGACGTGACACGACCAACGCCGTCGAAGACATTGGTCGTCACGCCGCCGCGGGGATCGGTCATCGTCGGGAGCTGGTGCACGCCGTCGTAGATGAATGACGACACGCCTCCGGCTCGTCGGTCACCGTCGCGAGGTTGCCGCCGCTGCCTTATGTGTAGGAGACGACCCTGCCGATCTGATCCCCATTGATGCGTGGTTTGAATAAGTTCACTCGCCTTCGAAAATGTGGAGGCGAGCAGACATTATTCAAACCGCTTGGACCAGCTAAAACGCCTTCTGCGGTGACCGACTGCGCCTACTTATGGAGGCTTTTGTCGGCGATGTGCTCGCGGATGGCGTCGCCGACGATGTCCACCTTGTCCTCCAGGCGCTCGACACGTTCCTTAACATCCCGAAGGTCCGACCCGATCACCGGCACGTCTTTGAGGAGCGTTGCCATGCCTTCGGCTAGTGCGTCGAGTTTGTGTGATGTGCTCGCCGAGTACGCCTCTCTCGCCTCGGGGAGGCCTTGCATGTCCTCATTGTGAACGCTACGACGAAAGTTTCAAGCCAACAACACCTACTAAGTCACCTTTCCAGCAACGAAATCATTCACGATCTGCTCCCATACTTCGTCCTGCAACGCGAAGAACTCGAACAGGACAAACAGCGGACTTAGGAGCTCCTTCACGACCTCAACGAGATCAGTCTCCAACCGCTGCAACGTCTTCGTGACACTCGCGCAAGCTTGGTCCTCTTGAGTCACGGGCTTGTTAAACATGAATCGATTACCCACCGCTGAGAGCGAACGACCTTTGAGTCCACCCTGGCAAAGCTCGATCGTTACTTCGGTGTCTTCGGCCACGCCGAGTCGCGAGTAAACCCGCGCCAACAACAAGACCGCCTCAGTGGTCCGAACGATTCGCGTGTTGAAGAAGACAGCGTTCTCTGCGCGCTCGTCCTCGAAGAGGCTTGTGCGGATGAAGAAGCTCCCGTCCCGGCGCAACTGCCAGAGGTCGTACTGCTTGTGGCCAAGTCCGGCGCCGTTATCAACCTTGACCTCCGCCTGGACTCCGTCGGCTGTCGGAGCTGGCTTTGCTTCGTCACGGTCGATGATCGGCGCGATGGGCCAGCCGAAGGTATGGATCTGTGACTCCCGAACGGCGCCCAAGAGATCCTGCTGCTTCCATGAACCGGCCGGTCGAAGGGCTGAAGTGACTTCCATGTAGCCACGCCGACCCAGTGAATTTAGTCCCTGGTCTGCTCGTTCTCGCAGCTCATCTATCCAACTCGTATCCACGCCCTCGACGGTCTGCTCCGGTGCCTGCACCACAGCTATCCGGCGTTTGATCCGCTTCGTGAGCTCGTCTCGAAACTCGTCGAGCTTGTCGGGATGCCAGAAGAGAAGCTCGTAGCCCTCGAGGTCGAAGTGAACTTTCGGACCGCCCTTCTTGTAGTTCTCGCTCGTATGGTGATGGTCCTCCCGCACGGTAAGGATGAGGTTCTTCTTCTTGCCGAGGCCCATCGCATAGCCGACCTCCAAGTAACAATTCGGGCGCTCGTTCGTGAGGTCGGCGACGATGATTTGAGAGCGTTCGATGAAGGCGACAATCTCGCTCTTGAGAAGATCGCCGGTGTTGTGACGGTCGACGCGCCGCGCGGTCAGACCGGCTCGTTGAATCGCAGGAATGATCGCCTTATCGCAAACCGCATCGAGTTGTGCGTCACCAATTTGGATGATGATGAATGCTTCTTCCATAGCCTCCACCTCATCATCCGCGTCCGCACATAGCGGAGCAAGCGGGAGCGCTTTAGCAAGGTTGGAGCTGCAAGCGTTCGAGAGTCTTACGGACCAACGGGACGTGACAGTTGCCGATAGGCGACGACGAGAGCCGCCATCGCGATCAACAAGAGTACCCACGTCAACAGCCGGATCGACCGCTGAAGCTTTAGGTTGCCAATGTTCGAGATGAACCCAGAGTCCACTGACAATGAGTCTCGGAGGGCGCTCTGGGCGTCTAGCAATCGAGTGGTATGCCAACTCACGAACTGTCGCCATCGTTCAAGCAAACTCTCGCCAACCTTATCCCGGAGAAACGAGGCGACGGGCTCCTCCCATTCGAGTGTGTCGTAGCGCCACAACCGTGCCTCCAATGCAAAGTCAGCGACGTCCTTGACCACCAGCCGGGCCTCCGAGATGACGGTTCGCATGATTTGGCGGACCTGGGAGAGCGCAGCGATTGTGCGCCGGAGATTGCGGTGCGTTTGGAGGTCCCTGACTCGCCGAAACTGCGCTTGGTACGAGGCGAGCAACTGAGTTAATCCCCACCGAGCGACGTGACCCCAGACCCGCTGCGAAACGTAACGGTCTATCGCGAAAGCATCTCCTCCGTACATCTGCAGTTCATCCGCGCTGCTGACGTCACGGTCGCACGCGGCCAAGAGCAGCAAGCCGTCGTCCCGCAGCCTCCAATGAGGCTGTGTCGTCAGACGCCAGCCCGGGAACTGACTGCACGACCACGCGTCCCAGTCATGGTCGAGCTGTAACACGCTAGTCCAATGCCGCCAATCGGTCTGGCTGTCTTGCTTGCTCAACAAGGGACGCGACTTCGAACAGGTAAGAACAACCATTCCAGGGAGGGCCGACCGATGAAGCGCAAAGGTACCTGGGAAACGTGCGGTGACCCACGCATCAAGGCTAGAGCGCTTGCTTCGCAGCAAGTCAACATACGCCGCTGA
>Ga0307469_10000090_pt1 | contig 35463 bp, 33 predicted proteins | sample atmos_gasesAM2C__FD_203084 | JGI IMG/M metagenome (GOLD analysis project Ga0307469, IMG submission 203084) | Hardwood forest soil microbial communities from Morgan-Monroe State Forest, Indiana, United States - atmos_gasesAM2C_515 | ecosystem: Environmental > Terrestrial > Soil > Temperate... | reverse complement strand
TGATTTTTCGGCCAGATGGCCGTGGCTTGCGGGCTCACGCCCTCTGCGCTGAGTGCCGTCCCTACCGGGACTTACGCCTTGCCCAAACCTTCACCCAGGGCTTCCGCCCTGGGCTTTCCTGTTCCGCCGCTTCGCGGCTCGAGTTGGGGCCTTGTTGTTGAGCGGCGCTAACTTTGGTGAGTCGACGGACTTTTCTTCGACTTTTCTTGCGTGCGGTTACGATGCGACGCCTGGATGGGCTTTTGCTGCGTCGGTCAATTTTGCGCGGGCGGAATCGCACGATCGGAATGCGTAGGTCCTTCGCTACGCTCAGGATGACAACTTCGAAGATGATGGCTTGCAAGCACCGTTGTTTTTATTCCATAGCAAAAGGTGACACACTGCAAAATTGTTCATTCATTTGATTTGATCAGGAAACTGGGTTGTCTGTGGTTCAGGCGGCGTGGGATATTGGACGCATGCAGATGCAAGCGATTGCTTTGACGGGGAAGCGTGTTCGTCTGGAGCCGCTGGAAATGCGGCATGTCGACGGTTTGGCGGCGGCATCGGCGGGGGAGGCGGAACTGTACCGCTGGAGTCCGATTCCGCAGGGGAAGGTGGACGCTGCGCAGTACGTCGAGACGGCGCTTTCGTGGCGGGACGAAGGGAGTGCGGTGCCATATGCCACGGTGCGCGTCGAAGATGGAATGGTGATCGGGTCGACGCGCTTTTTCAATTTTGATTGGTGGGCCTGGCCGGTGGGGCATGCGCTGCATGGACGCAGCGCTCCGGACGGCTGCGAGATTGGGTATACATGGCTGGCGCGATCGGCTATCCGAACGGCAGCGAATACGGAGGCGAAGCTGCTGATGCTTACGCATGCCTTCGAGAGCTGGAACGTGTTTCGGGTTTGCTTTCATACGGACGTTCGCAATGAACGTTCCCGGGCGGCGCTCGAGCGGATCGGCGGACGGCTTGAGGGGATTCTTCGGGCACATCGGATGGCGGCGGACTTCATCCCGCGGGACTCGGCGCGGTATTCCATTGTGGCTGCCGAGTGGCCGGGGGTGAAGCAGCGGCTGATGGGAATTATGGAGCGGCAGGGCGAGCGCGTTTAAAAAAATTACGTTGCACGGCGTGGTTGGGACGGCGGGCGCGGCCCGTCGGGGGATGAGAACGGCTCCTACGGGAAACTACCGATGTCCTGATGAGTATTCTCTCCACAACGGAAATTTGGAATTCCACCGACTGCCAGAAGGCTGGGCGCATCCAACTCCTATGGGTGAGATTTCATGGCCATTTTTGATGAAACTTATCGAGTTATCGCGGTGGAGAGTCAGTCCCTGACGATCCAAGGGAACAGGAGTGGAGAAGTACTGACGATAACGAATCCGGAGCCAGACATTCCGTTTACAGCGGAGGAGTATCCGGTGGGACAGTTGATTGGATTGACGGACCCGTCGGAGACGGCCCCGAATTAGCAGTGCAAAGAATATGGAATCGGATCCACCGCATAGGTTGTACGAGTCGTTGCAAACGGCGCTCGGATGGCCGGGCAGGTGCTTGCGCTTTCGGTGTGTTCGCCGGGGGCTGCCCAAAACCGAACCGGGATTGTTATTGTCTTGTGTTGTTCTCATTGAGCACGTTACAAGTCGGCTCTAGTTATCCCCTTCGCGTGTGTCTCTGGAGGAATCGGACCCAGCGTATCCCCGCCTCTGAGAGGCTCCCGCTCCACTTTTTGTAAGTTTGGATCGTGCATGCTGGAGTGCGACTGCCTCGGCTGGCTTTCCACTTTTGGCGATTTTTTTCAGTTTATAGGTGAGCGCGCTAGCCGTGCGGCCACGATTCTCCCACCTGTTGACGATGTTGATTCGTTAACTCCAAGGCTCAATTCTTGCCGGGAAAGCAACTCGCGGGAGAGGCCACGTTCGGCTTGGTCAATCTCTCGGCATCGGCGGGGGATTACTGGAGTTACCTTTACGTAAACCGTCGGGTGCCTAAGATGGAAGCGGGGAAAGCCGATGCGTGTGTGGAGGGGTCTCGGTCTCGCTGCGGTTTGTTGTGTGATTTTGGTGACCTCGGGTCCAGCTGCGCGCGCCCAGCAGGAGCAACCGGAGAGTCATCGAAAGATGGTAAACAAGATTGTCCCGCTGTATCCGAGCCTTGCACAGAAGATGGGGATCTCTGGGAGCGTGAAGATTGAGGCCGTAGTGGCGGCCAACGGTACGGTGAAGTCTGCCGGGATTCTGGGCGGTCACCCGGTTTTGGCCCAGGCCGGGGTTGACGCGGTGCGACGATGCAAGTGGGAGACAGCTGCGCGCGAGACGCATGAAGTGGTGGTTTTGAATTTCCATCCGGAATGAATTGGGTCGTTAAGTTGGAAAGAGTTTGGAGCGGGGGTTCGCGTTCAGGGGCTCATCCCGTCATTGTGAGCCTGCGATGTTAGTGGTTGTGCGCGGCCCTTGAAGAAATAATTCCACGGTCGATTGCCGGCGGGGGACGCTCGCGGGCTCACGCCCTCTACGCGGGGTACCGTCCCTACGGGACTTGCTCGCTGCCCTGCGCTTACCCCGGGCTTACGCCCGGGGCTATCCTCTGTCGCCGCTTCGCGGCTGGGTCGGCAACCATTGTGAGTTCGGCGCACCATTGCGGCTTTGGGCGGGTTGTTCGTTCTCTTGGGTTTCTTTCTTCTTGGGTTCTCTTTCTTGTTTGATTTTGTGAGTTGAGACCAGCTCCCCTTCTTTCCTTTTAATTTTGCAACCGGTTGCTTACATTCCGACTGCGCCGGCGATTCTCGGCCAGAGCCAGCCGAAGGTGCCTGCGGTGAGCAGGGCGTAGATCAGCCCGTCGATGGCTTCCTTGATGGTGGTGCTCGCAGGTTGCCCTTTCCAGATTCCGGCGGGGAGCGATCCCAGACTGTAGGCGAGAAACGCGGCGGTTCCGGCCACGCGGAAAACGGCGCGATAGGAGCTGCCGACCGGGACGGTATGTGCGGTGAGATAGGCGACGAACAAGCTGACCAGCAGCGTGTAGGCAAACCACAGGCCCAGGAATTTTGGCATGGCGGGCGGGCCGGAGGGCATCACCGTAATGAAACCCACGGGACCTTGTTTGTATTTTTCCTGGACAGCTGGGGATTTCATCTCTTTGTGCGTGCAGAACGGAAATACGTAGAGTCCGCGCTTTAAATTCAGGGAGCGTAACGTGGCAGTGACTTTGTCTTCGTCGGGGAGCTGACTGTAATCACTACGATGGTAGGTGAGCAGCATGTGCATGACGGAGCTGGCGACAAAGACGATGACGGCGGAAAGCACGATCGGGAGCCAGAGAGCGGAGAGTGTGACCATGAATCCTCCTGTGCGGGGCGCAAATTTTCCACGCGAGAGTAATGCGGGTGGAGGGCGGGGTCAAGGGTTAACGTTGCGGGAGTCGGCGAGGTGAAGCGAACGCATCGGAACGCAAGGGCAATGAAGGAGGGTGGGTATCGTCGGGGCGGTTTCTTTCGCCCCTTTGGGGCTGACTCGAATTTGTTGTCACCCACGGCTTGCGCCGTGGGCTTTATTCTTATGCCGCTTTGCGGCTGCGATCTGCGCCAGTGACATAATTGCGTTCATGATGCAGAGACTGGCGCATGTGGCCGTGGTGGTTCGAACTTACGATGAGGCGATTGCGTTCTATACGCGGGTGCTGGGCTTTCGTCTGGTTGAGGACACTGATTTGGGCGGTGGGAAGCGGTGGGTACTGGTGTCGCCAGCGGGATCCGATGGGACGAGCATGTTGCTGGCGGAGGCGGCGAATCCGGAACAGGTCTCGCGGATTGGGAATCAGACCGGGGGGCGGGTGTTTCTATTTCTCCATACGGATGATTTTTGGCGGGACTACAACGCGCTGCGCGGACATCACGTGGAGTTCGTGCGGGAGCCGAAGGAGGAACCTTATGGGACGGTGGCGGTGTTCCGGGATTTGTATGGCAATTTGTGGGATTTGATACAGCGGAAATAGAAATAGCTTTAACCACAGAGGACACAGAGGGTCACGGAGGATTTTTCGCATTCTTTGGAGCCACGGGGGGCCAGGGAGTCACGGGAAAACCGGATTCGCAGGGTGAGAGCTTTTCACCGCAAAGGTCGCAAAGGGACGGCCCGCCAAGGTCGCAGAGTAGCTCCTGCTTTATTGCAGCCAAGCTACCCTGCAGGTTTTCACGTACTCGAAATTCGATGGAAACAACACCTACTAGCTGGAATAAAGGTCGGAGACGGCCTTCTGGACTTTGTCGGAGAGGGCTTGCATGTCGTGGCCAGTGAGGCCGGCGGTGGGGATCGGGGTGCCGACTCGCATTTCGAGCGGGTGGCATTTGATGTGGTAGGTGTTCATGGGGAGAAGTTCGAAGGTGCCGAGGAGCGCGACGGGAACGACGTCAACCTGGGCTTTGATGGCGAGGAAGAAGGCACCGGGAAGGAAGGGCTTGATCTGGCCGTCGGGGGTACGGCCGCCTTCCGGATAGATCACGAGCGGCATTCCGGCCTTCAGGCTTTTGAGCGCGGAGCGGATGCTGCCGATGGAGCCGGCGGGATTTTGCTGGTCGACGCAAATCTGTCCCGAGCGCCGGAGATGCCATCCGACGATCGGGTACGCGAGCAATTCTTTTTTGAACGCGATGCGGAATTGGAAGGGCAAGTAGACATAGAGCACCGGGATGTCGAGCGCGGACGCGTGGTTGACCGCATAGACGTAGGTCCGGGAGGTGTCGATCTTGTCGAGCCCGGTGACCTTCACGGGGGACAGGATCGTTTTCATGATCATCCAGGACCAGGCGCGGGCGAAGTTGTGGAGGATGCGTTCGCGATCGCCGAAGAGGGATACGGGGATCGAGAGCAAGCCGAGGACGACGGTGTACATCCAGATCAGCGGGTCGAGAATGAAGTAAGAGCGCAGGGCGCTTAGCAGGCCGTGTTGGCGAGGACGAGGTGGCACCGGAGCGATCACGCGCTCGACCGGCCCGGCCTCCGGGGCGACGGGAACTTCGCCGCTTTCGAGTTCCGTGGATGGATCTTTAAAAGGCACTCTTCTATTCGATGCGGGCGGCGAGCGCGCGCATCGCTTCTCCTACAATGTAAATCGAACCGGTAACGACCACCAAACCGCGGGATCCAATGGCGGCGCGGGCCTGGGCAAGGGCAGAGCGGACATCGGGGGCATCGCTGATCTCGACCGAGATGCGGCCAGCGGCTTCGCGGATCTCGGCGGCGGTGGCAGCGCGGGGGTTGTCGACGTGCGTGGCGATTACGCGGTCGGCGAGGGGGAACAGGATCTCGGCCATTTCGCCGATGGCTTTGTCGCGCATGGCGCCAAAAACGAAGATGAGCGGGCGGTCTTCGTAGGTGGCGGAGAGAGTCGAACGCAGGGCCCAGGCGCCAGCCGGGTTGTGGGCGACGTCGAAAACGATTTCGGGATGGTCGGCGGTCGCGGGCAGAACCTGGAAGCGTCCTGGCCAGCGGGTTTCGCGGATGCCGCGTTCGATCGTGGCGGCGGTAATGGCAGAAAATTCCGTGGCAGCGAGTTCTTCGGCAGTGGCGATTGCGAGCGCGACGTTGCGCAGCTGGTGGCGGCCGACGAGTGGCGTTTCCACGGTGATTTGTCTCCCCATGACCTGGAGCGGGTAGCGGGAAATGTATCCGGCTTTCTCGCTTGTGCGGGGAACCAGGTATTGCTCGCTGTTGGGGCTGATGGGCGGCACATAGGGGACGGCGTTAACCGCTCTCGCGCCCAAGGCAAGAATCGTGTTGCCGATGACGTCGTTGGCTTCGGGGGTTTGCGGCAGGGTGACCACGGGAACGCTCGTACGGAGAATGCCGGCTTTTTCGCGAGCGATTTCGGTGAGCGTTTCGCCGAGATATTTTTGATGGTCGAGTGCGATGTCGGTGATTACGCACAGGCGTGGATCGACGACGTTGGTAGCATCGAGGCGTCCTCCCATGCCGACTTCAAGAACGGCGATGTCGATGCGCTCGCGGGCGAAGTACTCGAAGGCAATGGCGGTGAGCATCTCGAAAAAGCTGGGATGCCACGGGAGTTCGGCTTCGGAGACGAGGCGCTCGGCGGTACGGTCGACGAGATCGTGGATGAGGGCGAAAGCGTCGTCGGCAACGGCAAGGCCGTTGATTCGGACGCGCTCGTTGATGCGAACGAGGTGCGGCGAAGTGTAGAGGCCGGTCTTGTATCCGGAGGCCTGGAGGATCGAGGCGAGGGTGGCGGCAGTGGAACCTTTGCCGTTGGTGCCGGCGATGAGCACGGCGGGAAATTTTCGCTCGGGATGCTCGAGGGCTTCGAGCAGGACGCGCATGTGGGCGAGATCGAATTTGTGCGAAGGCGTCTGGGCCAGTTCGTGGCCAAGGGCGAACATGCGAGCGATGGCTGCTTCGTAGGACAAGAGGCGGTCGTTAGTCGTTGGTCGCTGGCACAACTCCCCAACGGCTTGAAATGAGGGTATCAAGGATAGGCTTCGAGGTTCGAGTGGTAGGCAGCGGGCGGTGCTTCCATTGGCCTGAAGCGGGCGGATTGTACTCTGAAGAGATAGCCATAACATCTGTCGTACGTATGGTATGCGGCCAAGCGATCTTCCGTTGCCGCGTCCGACAAAAACATGGGCTAAACTGTCGGGCGCGATGTCGGGAGCAACTGGAACTCCCGGTCAACTGGGAACTTCATCTTTAAGCAAGTCAGAAGGTCTGAGCAACTTTGGCGCGCCTGCCGGCTTTTCGGCAAGAGCGAGGGTTCCTAGTGATCCGGCTGCCGGTGCCGGCTCCGCCCGAGGGGGCCGCGGCGAACGTTGCCCCCGGTGGAACCGGACTAACTCGGGAAGACGGCAGGAGGAGTTCCATGTCGACGCGTCCACCTCTACCACCATTCAGCCGGGAGACGGCCATCGAGAAGGTTCGCCGCGCGGAAGATGCGTGGAATTCACGCGATCCGGAGAAAGTGTCGCTGGCATACACCGTGGATTCGCGTTGGCGGAACCGGGCGGAGTTTCTGCGCGGGCGAGAGCAGATCGTTTCGTTCCTGAAACGCAAGTGGGCGAAGGAATTGGACTACCGGCTGATCAAGGAGTTGTGGGCGTTTGAGTCGAACCGGATTGCGGTGCGCTTTGCGTACGAGTGGCACGATGATTCGGGAAACTGGTTTCGTTCCTACGGAAATGAGAACTGGGAGTTCGATGAAAACGGGCTGATGCGAGTCCGGCACGCGAGCATCAATGATTTACCGATTGCCGACGCGGAACTGAAGTATCACTGGGCGCTGGGGCGACGTCCGGACGATCATCCGGGGTTGAGTGAATTGGGATTGTGATATCGATTGGTGGCCGATGGAGGGAAGAGCCTGTTTCAGCGCGATAATCAATTGCTCACTGCAGCTTTCAGTTCGCTGCGTTCAGGCGAATTCGAGGGGTGCACGTTTCTTGCAGGGCTTTCATGGTTACTGATCGCCTTAGATTTGCGATGTGCCAATCCCTTGGTAACTTTCGCGGGGGCCTGATCACGAATAAGCTCTCGAAGTTGTTCTGGCGAAGATGTGGACGCGGGGACACAGCGGGGGGATAGCGCGATGCAGAATCAACCAAAGACGATTGATAGGCGAGGCCTGGTGATGACGTACTCGCCCGCGAAGAGGAATCCGGGAACAGACAGTGATCAGTCGCCGAATAAACTGGCAGAGGCCGCCGTGCGAGTTTTGGGCGCCTGCCTCTTGCTTTATCGGCAACACGTGCCCGACAGCAAATACTACGAAGTGCAGCAGACGTATTAGAGCGGCAATTTCGCGGCTGGCGTCGAGTCCGGTCTCCAGCAGAGCCCACGGGTAATGGCCGTGGGCTTTTCATTTTTGTGCGAGCTGCCGGGACGAGTGAGCGTATTTGCGATGGCCCGCTTGCCCAGCTCGCCGGACTCGTCGATATGGCACGACGGTAATCTTGGATTCGATCACAACGTAACCTGCACCATCGCCAGGCGTAATGCGTTTGCGGGAACCGGCGTAATTGGCGGAGCAGACATTAACAACTGTAAAATCCGTTTTACACGCGGCACACTTTTTATGGTCTGGAACGGCATTTGCGGTGGAGGGCGAACGCTGAAGGCTGCGCGATTGGCAGATTCGCGGGAACCACGCTGTGCACGCATCCGGGTCGCCAACAGGTGGAATGGCCGTGCGCCTCTGATCCCCAGATTGAGGAACGATTGACCATCCTTTGGGGGAAATTGAAGGACAAGTGGAACAACCCTGGACAAGTAGAGCAGTCTGAGCGCTTGTCTGAGAACGCGACTTCCGGCGGACGGCGCGCCGACGTAGAATATCTGGCTTCCGGAGAGAAAGCCGATATGAGCGGTGAAGACGCGCGCGAACTGACTGGGGGAGAGAAGACTTACCTAACTCTGAGCGGGCTGCCTTTGGCGATGAAATTCGAATGGCCCTTCCATTCATCGACTTCGGGGGCAGATTTCTGGGTGCTGCACGCGCACGTGCGGCTCGAGGGGTCGGGCGGGCTGACTGCGCCGGTGGCGGTCAACATGTCGGCAACCGTGCGCGAGGTGTTTCCGTCGCTTGAGCCGAAGGACACCGAGGCCCCGATCATCAATGCGATCCGCAAAGAAGTGGACCGGCGGCAACTGGAGTTCGTGAAGTCGGGGAAGCTGGTGCCTTTGCAGTTTTCCAGCCGGCACTACGATTTCAAGCGGAACCAGTGGGCGTTTGGGAAGGCGGACGATACGACCATCCGGAGGTTTCTGGAGCGGAAGATTTATTGGCAGACGAAATTGCGCGGTGGCGACGTGTGGCTGGGAGATGCGACCGACGCACAGTATCTGCAGACCACTACCGATCACCTAGCGGAGGTTGCGAACCAGATGGCGGGCGCGGGATTGATCAAGTTGGAGCGGCGGTATGCTACGGCGCTGCCGGCCTTGATGGCCCGGGGCGAGGAGTTTGAGGCGGCACGGCGGGCGGCGGTTGAGGAGTTGGAGAAGAAACACGCGTTCGAGCGGGGATAGAGTTTGGAGTAGGGAGACCCTGGAGCCGCCTCGCTGGTGCGGGGCGGCCTTTTGTATTGCGGACGGTTCTGTTGAGGGGTCAAATCGGGGTGGCACGGTGTCCATTAGACTATGAGGCGTTCATTTGCCGTCAGACTGGTTGCCCTTGCCTGCGTCATGGCCATTGCGGTAAAGCAGGCGTCCGCCTGCAAGTGCAACAGCGGCATTCACGAAAAGAATTTCAATGGAGTTGGTCCACAAGAAGTAGGGGACGACGTTTCGATAGTTAAGCGCACCGCCGTTGCAGCAGATTCAAAGGAACCTTTGGTGGTCCGGCGGCCCTCAAATCCGCATGGGCATAACGATGTAGCGGTACTTGTAGTCGTCGCTGCCGAGGGGGCGGAGCTGGCCGGCGGATTGGGGGTCTTTCAGTTCGAGGCTGACGTCACCGGATCCAACAGCTTTCAGGAAGTCGAGGATGTAGGTGGCGTTGAAGCCGATGGTCAGGCTGTCGCCCTGGTAGGGCGTCTCGAGGGAATCTTCGGATTCGCCCGTTTCGGTTGAAGAAGCGGAGAGTTTCAGTTCGCCCTTTTCCAGGCGCAGGCGGACCGCGCGGGAGCGCTCATCGGAGAACTGGGCCACACGCTGGATGGCGGAGTTGAAGTCGTCCCCGTTCAAGCTGACCAGTTTGTTGTTGTCTTTCGGAAGGACGGCTTCGAAGTTCGGAAACTGCCCGGTGAGCTGGCGCGAAGTTAACAGTCGCGGGCCAATGCGGAAGAAGAGGGTGGATTCGTCTTTGGCGAAATCGATGGTCTCGACGTCGGTAGAGTCGACCAGAGATTTCAGCTCGTCCATGGCTTTCTTGGGGATGAGCGTTTTCAATTCGCCGGAGACGCCTTCGAACTTCTCCCCGCTGCGCTCGATGTGGGCGAGGCGATGGCCGTCGGTGGCGACCATGGTGATCGACTCGGGCTTGAGGACCATCAGTGCGCCATTCAGGGTGTAGCGCGATTCTTCGTTAGCAATGGCAAAGCCGGTCTTGGCGATCATGGCGCGCAAGACCTGTGCGGGAATCTTCACGACGCCGGCGGTGGGAAAAACCGGCAGGCTCGGGAAATTCGATTTCGCCATCCCGACCATCTTGGTGTTGGAACGTCCGCAGCGGATGCTGACCCAGTGGTTCTCGAGCAGCTTGATGGTGATTTCGGCGTCAGGCAGCAAGCGAACGTAGTCGTAGAGTTTGCGCGCGGGAATGGTGCAGGAGCCTTCTTTTTTGACCTTGGCCGTGCAGGCGGTACGGAGACTCAGGTCGAGATCGGTGGCGGTAAGGGAGAGTTTGTCGCCTCCCGCTTCGAACAGATAGTTGGAGAGGATGGGGATGGTGGTCTTGCGCTCGACCACTCCCTGCGTTGCGGTGAGTTCACGCAGGAGTTCGAACTTGCTGATCGTGATCTCCATCGTTCCAGTTCCAGTCGCAGTGGCCTCTTCAACCGGCATGACCGAATCTCCCGTTAGACGGCTACTTCTATTACTTTCTTATACCAAATCAAAAACCTATAAAACCAGCAGTAACAGTAGGTGGTTCGGAAAAGTGGAAAACAGGCCCAAGTTCAAATTACTCATGCGCTTGCTGCACCACAGTTGATGTCCAAAATAGGACTCGCGGGTGGCGGAGGCAGAGGCATAAATTGTCAATCTCCCCAAGAACTCTCGACTCTTACACAGCTTCCACATGCGCTCCACAGACGATGTCTCGGAAGACTATGCGATTTCGAGGAAAAGCTGCGCGAAGCCGCCATTAACCGCCCAATTGCTCGGTCAATTTATTGATCAGCCTGTTCAAATCCTTATCATTCTTGCGGGCCTCGTCGATTTTCTCGACCGAGTGCAGCACCGTGGTGTGATGCTTACCGCCGAACTGGCGGCCGATCTCGGGCAACGACGCTTCGGTCAGGTGCTTGGCAAGATACATTGCGATCTGGCGCGGGTAGACGATAGCGCGCGAGTTATTCTTTGCCTTAATTTCCACCAGGCGCAGGCCGAACTGCTCGGCGGTCGCTTTCTGGATGGATTCGATCGTGACCTTACGGGCCTGCGAGTCGATGAAGTTCTTGAGCACCTGCTGCGCGTACGGCAGGGTAATTTCGGCGCCGATGAGGGAGGAGTGAGCCACCAGGCGGATAAGCGCGCCCTCAAGCTCGCGGACGTTGGAGCGGATGTTGGAGGCGACGTAAAGAGCGACGTCGGTGGGCAGGGTGACTTTCTCCTGCTCGGCCTTCTTTTGGAGAATGGCAACCTTGGTCTCGAGGTCGGGAGGCTGAATGTCGGCGATCAGGCCCCATTCGAAGCGGCTGCGCAAGCGGTCTTCCACCTCGGCCAGCTCTTTGGGTGGACGGTCGCTGGCGATGACGATCTGCTTCATCGATTCGTGCAAGGCGTTGAAGGTGTGGAAGAATTCTTCCTGGGTGCGTTCTTTCTGGGCGAGAAACTGGATGTCGTCGACCAACAGGACGTCGACGTTGCGGAACTTGTCGCGGAAGCTGGTCATCTTGTCGTAGCGCAGCGAGTTGATCATCTCGTTGGTGAACTTCTCGCTGGACACGTAACAGATGGCGGCTTGCGGCATGCGCTTCTTGATCTCGTGGCCGATGGCCTGCATCAGGTGGGTCTTGCCCATGCCGACGCCACCATAAAGGAAAAGCGGGTTATAAGCTTTCGAGGGGCGTTCGGCGACGGCCTGGCAGGCGGCGTGGGCGAACTGATTGCCGCTGCCAATGACGAAGGCGTCGAAGGTGTAGCGCGGATTGAGTTGGGCGGCGCCGTCCCAGTCGAAGCGGGATTGGGCGGCAGCGGCCGCGGCTCCCATGGAGACTGAGGAGTTGGAGGTTACCATCGAACTGAGCCCGCCATCGTGGCGCAGCGGAGTGGAGGCCGGATCGTCGTCCGGGGTCACGAACTTGACGTCGGCGTAGTCCAGGCCGAGGTTGTCGATGGCTTCCTGGATCAGGTCGGCGTACTTGTCCCCGACATGCCGGAACTCAATGGTCGGAACGCGCACGAACAAAACCCCCCCGGTGGCATGACTGTAGCGAGTGGGCTTAAGCCAAGTGTCGTAGGAATGGCGATTGATTTTCTTCTCGAGCGCGTCGAGGATGCGAATCCATGGGTTCGGGGAAATAGTTGTGCTTGGGACAGACATAAACGCTCATCTCGGGGCCGGCGGCTGGGTGGGCCCGACTGTTAATAATTGCGGTTGAATAATCTCTTTATTGCAGAGCGCCTCCCGTATCACGGGAGCGGATTTGCCTGGGCAACAAGAAAATTTCAGAAAGTAGAACAGGCGGCATACTAGCACAAAATATTTTGGCCGCGTGGAAAACTTCGCGAAAGAATTTTCGCGCTGCGAGAATTCGAGCGCGAAGATTTTGTCCTGTCAAGTGGCGAATGTGTAACTGCAACATGAGTGGTGCACAAAGTGCCGAGTGGGGAAGTCTGGTCCAAATCGCCCGTCCGGAGCGGCGATTGGGCGAGCATAACCGGCGCGCCCGGAAGCGATGACGCGAAGAGGAATTTTTTTTCGCGCGACGGTCGGAGTAAATGCGGGTTCGCCATTGCGGGGCAATCGAAAGGGTTCGCGTGTGAGTGCCGAAGAAAATTTTTTGGAGTGTGGGCAGGATATCTTTACTTCGCCAGATCCGACGGAGGAGTTTCTCCTCTGGCGTGAATGGCGGGCGAGGCCGAAAATCTCGACGGTCCCGCAGGTGGCCGGTCCCGCTGAGACCAGGCGCTCCGGATTGCCGGGTTTGGGCCGTCTCATTTATACTCACAGTTTGCCTGTAGGCCATTGACCGAATCAGGAGCAGCGATTTTTCATGCCCAAGCGCACTTTCCAACCCAACCGGCGTAAGCGCTCGAAGAAGCACGGATTCCGTACGCGCATGAAGACCAAGAGCGGAGCCGCGGTGTTGTCGCGTCGGCGCGCGAAGGGTCGCAAGCGGGTATCGGTAAAACCCGGTTTCCGCGAATAGACTTCCTTGTATCTTCCTCAGGTGTAAACGAGTTTTCCACGAGGGCCGTGATCCTGAGTGTGCACCGCATCCGCCACGGGATTTGAGCGAGTTTGTGACCGCGATCAGTCCGCCGGAAGGATCGAATTCGCAGGAACGCGCGGGGAAGAAGAATCCGCGCAGTGGGCGATTGTTGCGGCACGCCGATTTTGAGCGGGTGTACAAGCAGGGCCGCCGGCATTTCGCCACGCACATGACGGTCTTCTATTTACCTCGTGTGGAAGGCGAGGGTATGCGGGTGGGATTCACGGTGGGTCGCGTTCTGGGAGATGCGGTCGAGCGCAACCGGATCAAGCGGCGCCTGCGAGAGTCGGTGCGGCTGAGCCGGACGGGGTCGAGTCCGGCGGTGGATGTTGTGATTAATCCGAAGAAGTCGGCGCGGACGGTGGAGTTTTCGGTATTGCTGAGTGAAGTGAGGCGGGCGTTCGACGTGATTGCGCAAAAGGTACGGGGCGGAGGTTAGGCCTCGAGCGCCGCGGAAATTCTGGTGCCGAAATGCGGACGTTGGTGTTGCTGGTGCTACGCGGTTACAAGGTGGCGATTTCGCCAATGCTGCCGCCGAGTTGCCGCTACGTGCCGACTTGTTCGGCATACGCGATGGAAGCGGTGGAACGGTACGGAGTGGTGCGCGGAAGTTGGATGGCGATGGCGAGAGTATTGCGGTGCCATCCGTTTGCGAAGGGCGGTTACGACCCGGTGTCGCTCAGTAAGGGTGAAAACTTCGTGGGGAGCGAACATTTTGACGTCCAGGAACCGCAAGGGCTGAAGCCCCCAGCGCTTTGAAACAAGAATTTTGGTTTTGCGGAAGTTGCGGGCAGAATGCCCGCACGACAGCCGGCGAGACGCCGGCGCCAGTGAGTTGCGACAGCCGGCTCAATGCCGGCTCTACGATCGATCGACGGTAAGACTTTGGCTGATTTCAAAAATCCACAACAAGAACCGGGAATGGAGCGACGGCTACTCCTCGTCTTCGCGCTGACGTTCCTGATCATTCTCGCGTCGCAGCCACTGCTGAAGAAGTACGGGCCGAAAACTCCGGAAACGCCGCCTCCCACTCAAAGTCAGCCAGTGAATCCTGCGCCGCAAGCGGAGACGTCTGCGCCCGTTGCTGCCCAGGTTCCGGCGGCGGGTACAAAGCAGGCAGCTTCCGAGTCAGAGACGGTGGTGGAGAACGATCTCTACCGGATCCGGTTTACCAACCGGGGCGGCCAGGTGAAGTCGTGGGTTCTGAAAAAATTCAAAGATGACAAGGGCCAGCCGCTCGAGCTGGTGAATCCGACCGCGGCTGCGAAGTACGGGAATCCGCTTTCCTTGTGGGCGTATGACGAGACGCTCCGCAACAAGCTGAACTCGGTGCTTTATGTGCGCACGCCGGAGGGCCGCGACTCGCTGGCAGCGCCAGCCGACATCACTTTCGAGTATTCCGATGCCGATCTGGCGGTGCACAAGAGGTTCCAGTTCGATCACAGCTACGTGCTGTCTGTCGAAACGTCGGTCGTGCAGAAAGGGAATTCGGTCAGCGCGCTGCCAATGTGGCCGGCGGGTTTCGGGGATGAGACGAACCCCGCTTCGTATGCGGCGAGCCGGGTGGAATATCAAAACGGCACCGATGTCGAGCGAATTGCGCTGAAGAAAGTGGTAGGTGGCAATACGATGCGCGGGCCATTCCAGTGGGCCGGCGTCAGCGATCAATACTTTGCCGCGGTGTTCCTGCCGGACGACCCGAACGGTGCGGCGGCGGTCACCTTGCGGGGTTCGCTGGACAATCCTCAGGATGCGAAGCATCCACTGGAAGTTCTGGGTGCTGCGGTTGGAGCGCTGAGTGGGACGACGAGGGAGCGGATGTACGTCGGGCCCAAAGCACTGGACGTCCTCGAGTCCGTACCGGTAGGGGGGCTGCCTCCGGGAACAGAGCCGGACCTGCGGAAGCTGGTGGATTTCGGCTGGTTGGGATTGATTGCGCGACCGCTGTTCCTGTGGCTGAAGTGGACCTACAACCATGTGGTCCCGAACTGGGGATGGGCGATCGTCATCCAGACGCTGATCATCAACCTGGCGTTGCTGCCTCTGCGCATTGCGCAAATGAAGTCGATGCTGAAGATGCAGCGCGTGGCGCCGCAGATCAAATCGATCCAGGAGAAGTACAAGAAGTACAGCATGCGCGATCCGCGCAAGCAGGCGATGAACGAGGAAATCGCCGCCATCTATAAGTCGGAAGGCGTGAATCCGGCGGGCGGGTGCCTGCCGCTGGTCATCCAGATGCCTTTCCTGTTCGCGTACTACCGCATGCTGGGCGTGGCGCTCGATTTGCGGTTGGCGCATTGGGCGTGGGTGCCGGACTTGTCGTCGCCCGACCCGTACCACATTCTGCCGATCGCGGTGATCGTCAGCATGTTGTTCATGCAGCGCATGACGCCGCAGGCGGGCATGGATCCGCAACAGCAAAAAATGATGAACCTGTTTATGCCGGTCATGCTGGGTTTCATCAGCTGGAATCTGGCGGCGGGGTTATGCCTGTACTGGTCGGTGGGCAACCTGATCGGCATCGTGCAACAGCTGGTCATGAACCGCACGCCGCTGGGCCGTGAAATGCGTGAGATGATGGAAAAGCGCGCGCGGAAGAAAGATAAATAGCTGCGAGCTGCGAGCTGCGAGCTTCGAGGTTATGGAGTTTGCGTGCTCACAGCTCGTAGCTCGGGGCTCGTAGCTACTATGCCAATTCCTGACAAGATCGCTGCTGCTAACAAGATCAACGAATTTTTGCGCGGAGTTGTGACCAACGCCGGCTTGAGGCTGAAGTACCGCATTACGGTAGACCCGTCGTTGCCCGACGAACGCGACTGGGAGCGCCCCGAAATTCTGGTCGAGTTTGCGGGGCCGGATTCGACGCTGGTGCTGGAACGTGGCGCCGAGCTGCTGCGCTCGATCGAGCTGCTGGCGATCGAAATGCTGCGCCTGCCCGGCAACGAGCACGAGAAGATTTCGTTCGATTGCATGAATCATCGGTCCATGCGGATTGAAGAGTTGCGCCTGGCGGCGACCGTGGCCGCAGAAAAAGTCCGCAAGACGGGTGCGCCATACAAGTTCGCGCCTATGTCGTCGCGCGAGCGCCGGATTGTGCATCTGGCGTTGCGGGATGAAGCCGACCTGCGCACTGAAAGTGAAGGCGAAGGCATGCGGCGGTGCCTGGTGGTGTATCCGAAGGACTACAGAAGCGCGGGTACGGCGCGACGTAGTATGCGGTAGAGGTAGGTTCCGGTCGCTTTCTCGCCGACTGATTGGTCGTATTTCTTCTCCGCTACAATCTCCCCGTGAACCTGGATGACACGATTGTCGCCGTGGCGACTCCCGCGGGACGCGGCGGCATCGGCGTGGTGCGTCTGGCGGGGGCGGAGGCGCTGTCGATTGTCGCTCCCATGCTTCGGCTGAAGCATCCCTTGGAAGCCGGGCGGGCGGTGTTTGGGGAACTAGTCGACCCTGACATGACTCCGGGCGGAGTGGACCCTTCTAACCAAGAGCCGCGCACAGGAGTGTTCGCGCCGCACTCGGAACCACACTCGCAGCACATCGATGAGGTGGTCGTTACCTTCTTCGCGAAGCCTCACTCTTACACCAGCGACGATGTGGTCGAGATTTCGGCGCATGGTTCGCCGGTCGTATTGCGACACATTGTCGAGCTTGCTTTGGCGCGGGGGGCGCGGCTGGCGGAGCCGGGTGAGTTCACGATGCGGGCTTTTCTCAACGGCCGCATCGATCTAACGCAGGCGGAAGCGGTGCGCGACCTGATCGACTCCCAGACCCTCTTTCAGGCGAAGGTGGCGGCGCAGCAGCTGGAGGGTGCGCTCTCGAAGCGGCTCAAGCCGATCAAGGCGGACTTGGTGCAGCTGATCGCGCAACTCGAGGCCGGCATCGACTTTGCGGAAGACGATGTGTCGGTCTTGCCGGACGCTACGATACTGGAACGAATGGCAAGCGTGCGCGAGCCGCTCGAGGCGCTGGCGCGCAGTTTTGCTTACGGCAAGATTGTGCACGAGGGACTCACGCTCGCAATCGTGGGAAGGCCCAACGTTGGGAAATCGAGTCTGTTTAACCGGCTGGTGGAACGGGATCGCGCGATCGTCACGGCAACTCCTGGGACGACACGAGATCTAGTGAGCGAGACGGTCGCGATTGGCGGGATTCCGGTGAAGCTGGTGGACACGGCGGGGATCCGGCAGGCGCTGGATGAAGCGGAGAGCATCGGGATCCGGAAATCGATGGAAGCGCTGGCGGATGCCGACCTGGTGCTGGCGGTACTGGATGCTTCTCAGCCAGGCGGGGCGGAAGACGGTGCACTCCTCGAGCAGATCGGAGTGCGACCGGCGATTGTGGTGGCGAACAAGGCGGACATTCTCAGTGCACAGTTCCGGGTGCCCAGTTCTCAGTTGCCGCGCGTGCGGACATCGGCACTTACGGGTGACGGCATCGAGTTGTTGAGAGAGCAAATTCTGAAGCTAGCCGGTGGCGATTCCGCGGGGCAAAGAGAGTCGGGCTTTCTTACCAACGTGCGACACCAAGGATTGGTGAGGGATTCGTTGACCGCGCTGGGAGCGGCGCAAGCTGCGGTGGCGAACAAAATTCCCCATGAGATGCTACTGATGGATCTCTACAGCGCGCTGCGACCACTGGACGAGATCACAGGGGCGACGACGAACGACGACATCCTGAACCTCATCTTCAGTACCTTCTGCATCGGGAAATAATGTCCGGCCAACGAGTTTGGTTAGCGTTCAGAAAAAAAACTTAACCACCGAAGTCACGGAGAACCACGGAGGAACCTGATATCTTCGTGCCCTTTGTAGTCTAGCTGCTCAAAAACAGCCGCGTTTTCGGGGAAACTGGAGAGCGCGCGGGGCGAGTCCGTGTGAGCCGAGCAGGTAAGAGCAGCGCCGAAGATCCTTACCACAGAGGACACCGAGGGTCACAGAGGCGCGTTGATCCAGAGGAAGTCACCCATGATTCATTCGTAGCGCAGGGCTTCGACTGGGTCAAGTTTCGACGCGCGTAACGCCGGCACCATTCCGCTGGCTACTCCTACCACAAGCAACACTCCTGTAGATAGCAGGACGGTGATCAGCGAAATTTTCAGGTGGATGTCGGCCTTTCCGGAATCATCTTCGAACAGAGGTCCCATCAGTGGCAACGTCCCTACCGCGACGGCAATTAGATACGAGATCAGGATGCCGATGGCTCCACCGAGCATCATAATGAGCAGCGTTTCTGCCAGGAATTGCAGTTTGATGTGGCGTTTGCGGGCGCCAAGCGCGCGGCGCAAGCCGATCTCGCGAATGCGCTCATCCACCGAGACAAGCATGATGTTCATTACGCCCACGCCCCCGATACCGAGCGTTAGCGTACCAATGAATGTGAGCAGCACCTGCAGTCCGATGGTGAGTCCATCGATGACGGGACGGAATTCTTCGCGTCCGAACATCTGAATGGCTTTCGGATCGGTGGGAGAGAACTGTTGGCGGCTGGCAACGGCAGCGAGCACCTGGGCCATTGCGCGCTTCTCGAACTGGGGCGCGATCGGTTCGAAAACGAGCACGGAACCGTAGCGAGTGTTCCAGAGGTCTCCGGCGGCGGAGTACGGGATCCAGGAGGACTCGTCGTCGCTTGAGAAATAGTTGCTGAGTTGGATTTTGCGGGCCATCACGCCGACGACCTGAAAGGGGACGCCAGCCACCAGCACGGTTTCGCCCACAGCGGGACGGCCACTGAAGAGTTGCTCGCGCAGACGGCCACCGAGGAAAATCACGCGCCGGCGTTCGAGTTCGTCGAGCGCGTTTATCCAGCGTCCCTCGGAGGGGACTTCGTTGCGCATGTCGCCATACTCGGGGCAGACGCCGCGAACGGGGGCAGTCCCAGAGAAGCGGTCGCCGTAGGCGATTCCCGGTCGTTTTACCGTTTCGAGGCACGCGTGCTTCACGAGGGGCGCAGTTTCCTTGATCAGGTCGACGTCTTCTTTTTCAAAAACCACTTTCTTGCCGGCGCGTTGGCCGCCCGGTTGTTCGCTGGTCTGCTGAGGCCAACAGATCACCGCGCCCTTGCCGAAAGCGTTGAAGCCATTTACGAGGATCGAACGAAAGCTGTTGCCATAGGCGATCAGCAGCGTGACGGTCGCGATGCCCCAGACAATGCCCAGCATGGTGAGCGCACTGCGAGTGCGATTGCGCTTCAGCGCGATCCAGGCTTCGTAGATGATTTGAGTAAGCATGGAAAATCAGCTCTTAGCTCTTAGCCGTTAGCTCTTGGCCAACGACCGACGACGACCTTCTCTATCCCCCCGCCTCGTAGCGTAGCGCCTCGATGGGATCGATCGATGCCGCGCGGCGCGCGGGGTAGAGCGCCGACAAAATTGCGATCATCCCTAACAGCGTGCACGCCAGCAATCCAGTTCCCCAGGTGGGCAGAAGTCCTGCGAAGAAGTCGGGCATAGGGAGCAGGTTCACGAGGGCGCACAGTCCGTATGCAACCCCGAGACCCACGCCGCCGCTCAGGGCGGCGATCAATAGCGCTTCAAAAAAGAACTGGCGAAGGATCTCGCTGCCACGTGCTCCCAGTGCCTTGCGCACGCCAATTTCGCGTGTGCGCTCACGGACGGCGACCAGCATGACGTTCATTACTCCAAGCCCGCCGAGGACGAGTGTGACCAAACCCACCGCGCCCAGGAAATACTTCATGCCGTTCGTCATGGTCTCGAAGGCTTTGGCTTCTTCGACCGTGTCCCAGACCGGGCACGCTTCCTTGTCGTTGGGATCGAAGTTGTGCAGGTGGCCGAGAGCGCGGCGAATTTGATACTTGCAGATGTCGTGAACATCCACCGAGCGCGGCGTGACCAGTAGTTGATCGAGGTCATGCGCAGTGGATGGAGGCTTGGCAGGGAAATCGCGCTGCATGGTGGCGAACGGAATAAAGACTTTGTTGACGTCCCAGCCGTCGTAACTGGAATCCTGCTTCTTCTTTTCCATGACGCCGATGACGGTGTAAGGGAAATCGTTGAGATGAATCGTCTGGCCGACGGCGCCGCCATCGGGAAACAGTTGCTTGGCGGCATCTGTGCCGAGGAACGCGACCCGGCGCGCTTCTTTCTCGTCGTTTTCGTTATAGAAGCGGCCTTCGCCCGGATTCAGAGTGCGCACCCAGGCAAACTCGGGGCGAGATCCTGTCACCAGGAAAGCCGCGTTGTTGTAGGCGCTGTGGGTGCGGACCGTGTCCTGCTCAAGCTCCGGCAGAATGTATTGGCATTCGGTGGCGTTTTCCTGAAGGTAAGGAATGTCCTCATCGCTCCAGCGGACGGACCGCCCGGCGCGCTGTCCACCGGCCTGCAGGCTGGTGCGGCCGTGGAAGACGATCATCACGTCTTTGCCCAAGGTCTCCGCGACCTTGGCTTGTCCGACGCGGAGGCCCTCACCGGCGGCGACCATGAGCACGATCGACACGATTCCCCACGCGATCCCAAACATGGTGAGGAACGTGCGTAGCTTATGGGACCAAAGAGTGCGGAAGACGTCGCCGATGAGATCGCTTAGAACCATGGCTATTGTTGGACGGCGGAACTGCTCGTCTGTGATCGGTAGCCGGTCGGCAGCCCAAAACTTCAGAGGCTCAACGAGCACACGCCTAACCTGCGTGGGTTCTAGCTCACCAACGCTCTCCGTCCATGTGGTTAGATACGGATGGCGGTCGGATTTTGTTCAGTACCGCGGGGGATCTGTAAGGTGTTGGTGGTATTGGCCGGGACGGTAGTTGGGCCGCGGTTCGCGGCGGGGGCTCCCGCGCCACCGAAAGGCCCTCGGTTCTTAGAATTCAGGCAGCTACGGCGCCGACCTTTTCGATCCATCCATCGAACTGGCGCAACGCGATTTCGCACTGGAGGCGGTGCCGCTCCTGGCGGTCGCGGACTTTCTTGGCGAGCGGTGGCAGCAAGTCGAAGGTGATGTTGGCCGGTTGGAAATTCCGCGGATCAGCCTGCGTAACATAGTGCACCAACGAGCCGAAGGCTGAGGCTCGGGGCGGGGCTATGGGCTCGGCGTTCGCAGCCAGGGCCGCGGCGTGAACGCCTGCCATCAATCCGGTGGCGATGGACTCGACGTAACCTTCGACTCCGCAGATTTGTCCCGCGAATAGGATGCGCGGATGCGTTTTCATCTGGAGGGAGTCGCGCAAGAGAGTCGGGCTGTTGATGTACGTATTGCGGTGAATTTGTCCGAAGCGGAGAAAACGCGCACTTTCAAGGCCGGGGATCAGGCGAAGCACGCGGGCCTGGTCGCCAAATTTCAAGTGGTTCTGGAAACCGACCAGGTTGTAGGAATCCGCGCGCAGATTTTCCTGCCTCAATTGCACCACCGCGTGCGGGGGCTTGCCCGTGCGCGGATCGCGCAGTCCAACCGGCTTCATGGGACCGAAGCGCAACGTGTCGCGTCCGCGGCGCGCGATTTCCTCGATGGGCAGACAGCTCTCAAAATAGTTCAGCTTCTCCCAGTCCCGCTGTTCGACCGACTCGGCGGAAATGAGTGTGTTGTAGAAGGTGTCATATTCTTCCTTCGACATGGGGCAGTTGATGTAGTCAGCGGTTCCCTTGTCGTAGCGCGCGGCGAGGTAGACCTTGTCCATGTCGATGGAGTCGGCTTCGACGATCGGGCTGATCGAATCATAGAAATAAAGTTGTGGCGTGGACACGCCCGTCAGCAAATTGCCGGCATCGCCCGCACTTTCACTCAGGTGTTCAATCTGCGAGGCCAGGCCATCCGAAGTCAGTGGCCCGGTGGCAATCACGGTGAGCTGCTGGTCATCGACTGTGCTAATTTCTTCCCGCCGAATTGTGATGAGGGGGTGCCCTGATATCGCCTCGGTGACTCTCGCCGCAAACATCGTTCGATCGACCGCCAGCGCATGACCGGCTGGGACTGCGCATGCGCGGGCAATCTCCAGCAGCAAGGAGCCGGCGCGGCGCATTTCTTCTTTTAACAGCCAAGGGGCGGTGTTGACGCTGTCGGACTTCAGAGAGTTGGAGCACACAAGCTCCGCAAAATCTGCGGTTTGATGCGCAGGTGTCGAGCAGGTCGGGCGCATCTCGTACAACTCAACGGCAACCCCGCGGCGAGCGCATTGCCAGGCTGCTTCCGATCCAGCTAAGCCCGCGCCGATAATTCGTACCGTCATGGCTGCACCCTCTCGGCGAGTTGTCGCAATGCATCGCCGTCAAGGCGCACTTCTTTCCAGTCATCCAGGAAGGCCGCACCCAGCTTTTTGTAGAAATCAATGGCTGGCTGATTCCAGTCGAGCACTTCCCAGCGCATCGTCGAGAAACCTTCTTGTAGCGCAATGGCTGCGACTTCCGCCATCAGAAGCTTGCCGATCCCTTTGCCGCGAAACTCTTCGCGCACGTAGACGTCTTCGAGAAACAATCCCGGTCCCTGAAAGCTGCTGTAAAAGGGAAAGAACATGGCATAGCCGGCGAGTTTGCCATCCCATACGGGTAACAGGGTTCGAAAGCGCGGAGCGGGGCCGAAACCATCGCGGCGCAGTGTCGCCTCGGTGACCGTGACGTGATCCGCAAGCCGTTCGAAGGTTGCGAACTCGACGATCATCTGTTTCAGCGAAGGCACATCTTCGACAGTAGCAGCGCGGATACGAAGCATGTCAGTGGGAAACTCCAGTCGGGTCGCAGGGAACGGAAACAAACTCTGCCGCGTATTATATCCAACGAATGGAGGCCGTATTCATGGCACGCATCGCACTGATTGAGCAGGAGCAGGCTCACCAAGAAGTTTATGGTGGCTCTCAACGCAACTCAGCGGTAACTACTCGTGCCGCCTGCAATACTTCGGGAACGATGGCGTCGATGTCGGACTCTTTCGTCATGTGATTCACAATACAAGCCCGCAAGCAGAACCTTCCCTTCAGTTCCGCATTCGACATGTAGACTTTGCCACGCCGGATGATCCGCTTCAGCAGCGCCAGGTTGAAGGCATTGCGCTCTGGTTCAGACGCATCGGCGTTCGCGAGGTGGCGGAAGCAGACGGCACTGAGTTCCACGGGAGCGAGGCGTTCGAGCATGGGGGATGCATCGACAGCGCTGGCCAGTCGCTGGGCGTGGTTGAGATCGCGATGAATCGCAGCTCGAAAACTTTCGAGACCGTGATACCGCAGCGATAGCCATAACTTCAGGGCTCGGCAGCGGCGTGACAGTTCCATCGACTCTTCGAAGAACGCAAAGCCCTCGATCGGATCGGTGCTGAGTTGTTTGGCGTAGGAGCCGGTGTACATGAACGTCTTGCGCGCATTGTCCAGATCGCGATAGAGCAGGCAGCCGCAATCGAGCGGCTGGTAGAGCCACTTGTGGGGGTCAAGGGACAGCGAGTCAACGCTCGCCAGCCCCTGGAACTTGCCGGGCACAGCCATTGCGGCGATCGCGCCGTAGGCGCCATCCACATGCAGCCAGAGTTTGTTCGCGTGTGCGATCTCGGCGATGGCGGGCAGAGGATCGATTGCGCCGGTATTCACCGTGCCTGCGGAAGCCACCACGGCCATGGGTGTCCGGCCTGCGGCTTTGTCTTCCCGGATGGCGCGCTCCAGCTCCGCGGGAAGCATGCAGTAGGCATCGTCGCAAGGGATGTAGCGCAATTGATTGCGCCCAATGCCCAGCATAGCGACAGCCTTCGGGACCGCCATGTGCACTTCCTCAGACGCATAAACGACTCCGGGTTGAGCGCCCCACAGACCGCGTTCGTTCCCAGGACTCTTGGCTTCGCGGGCCATGGCCAAACCCATCAGATTGGCGCTTGATCCGCCACCCGTAAGCGTCCCAGAAAATCCTGCACAGCCCACCGCCTCAGCGAGCCAGCGGACCACGGTGCGCTCGATCGTGACGCCGGAAGGAGACGATCGCCACGCGGTCATGTTCTGGTTAAGGATGGAGGTAAAGAGGTCGCCGAGCGCCGCGATCGGCTCGCCGGGGCCTTGCACGTAGCCGAAGAAGCGGCCGTTCTGCGCGCGCCCGCGGTCCATTACGTCACGCAGCGTCGCAAAGGCAGCGGCGCCCAGGCCGTGTTCGGGTGGTTCGGTCGCAAACAACTTCTCGGCTTCCACGCCGCTGGTGGCTGGAAACGTGGAGCGCGTGTCGAGAGTCGAAAGATATTCAGCGGATAGCTCGACCACTTCAGCGGCGAGGCGGCGGAAGTCGTCGTCGGGAAGTTCGAGAGGCCTCATGGAGATGAAATTTAAACATAGTTCGCCGGTCATCGGTGTCATGAAGCAATGACACGTAGGCGGTTTCTTCTCTGTGCCCCTGTTAGACAGGCTGCTTCGGGGGCACGGGCAAGGCGCAGACTGCGCCTTCACTGAAGCCTTCCGCTTCGATGCCGAAGGCATGGTTGAAGCGGGCCCGGTAATTTTCCCAGGCAATGTTGGCCGTGAGTTCCACGAGCTGCGCTTCGTCAAACTTTGCGCGCAGTTCGGCAAACAGGTTTTCGGGAACTTCGACGGGGGTACGAGTCATCGCGTCGGCGTACTCGAGCACGAGTTTCTCAACCGGGGGAAACAGGTTGCTGTTTCGATAGTCGTGCAAGCCTTCTATTTTGTTCTGTGAGATGCCGCTTTGTCTGCCGACGGCAGACCCGATGTCGATTCAAAACGGACAGCCGACCAGCGTGGCTACCCGCAGGGTCGCCAGTTCTTTGAGGGCAGAATCAACGCGATGGCTCGATAAAAGCGATTGTTCCATCTGCCCGTAGCCCCACAGGATTTGTGGATGATGGGCCGTGACCTGAACGGGAGCGACAACCCGGCCGAGTTTGCGTTTGCTGAGCGCATACACGATGCGGGTAAACAGGCCGCTGAGCAGGCCTTGACGAGACGGATTCGCGCCTGGAACACGACTCATGTTGACAATCCTCACTTCATTCTTCGATGAGGCTAATTGCGAGGGGATGCAGATGATTGTTAGCTTCAGAGCGGCGGTCGGGGCGCGAAGCGTGCGAGGAGGCGTTCGAAGGCATTGCCCGTCGCGCCAGCTTATGTCGGCCCGCCTGAAGACGTGCCCTTAGGCGAATCAGCCAGACCACGGTCGCGTTACAGTGGAGACCTTAACCTTAGAGAATCACTCTCGCATCCGCGACACGCCGCGTCACGCGTTCCCGGTCGAGATATTCGAGCAGCGGGATCGCGTACTTGCGGCTCACGCCGGTGAGTTCCTTGAACTTGCCGACATCGATCCTGGCAACGCCGGCGGCGGCCGACTTGGCCTTGTAAACCGCGAGTTGCTTGCGCAGCTCCGCGAGTGCGGACTGATGGAACACCAGTTCCTCCGAGACTTTCACCAGCACCTTGTCGCGCAGCAGCAGGGTGACAATTTTGTGTGCACGGGCTTGGTCGATCTTCAGGCCCCCGAGGACGTTATGGAGAGCAGGAACCTGCAGGCCAGCCGATGCGAATGCCTGCTCAATGATCGCCTTTGACTCGGCCTCCTCGTCTTTCATCGCCACGCCCCGGCCGGGCAGACGGAGGAGTTCGCCCGCGATTTCGATTCTCTTTTCATTTACGAGTGCATCGATCACGCTCGCGAAAATCTCGGGCGAGGCCTGCACAGTCTCGCGGAGTTCTTCCTTACCCATGCCGGGGACCAGTCGGTTTTCTTTGTGGAATGTTTCCAATCCACTCAAGGTAGACAGCTGCAGAGCCTCGACGGAGGGAGAGTGAACGTATCGCTCGCCAACCCGCAATATCTGTTTTTGTTGAAGTGCATCGGTGACGAGGCGGTCGAGGACCTGTGTTGGCCAACCGGTTTCAGCCGTAAGCTGCGCCGACGTGAGACCCTCATGACCGAGCCGGGCGATGCGCGCGAGCAATATGGTATCGCGCCGTCCTTCCGCAAGAACCTTCAAGAATGGTAGAACAGCGTCCCGTTTGGCCCGCGAACGCGGCGCCGCATCGAACACTGCACCGCCTCCGATCGTGACCACCGGTGAAAATTGGCGAAGGATAAAGCGGTCTCCGGGAAGGAGGAGAACGTTTTCACTCAAGCGCAGTTGCGCGAGTGCATTCGTCCCGGGCTTAACCGTATTCTCCTCGTACAGAGAGACTTCGGCGATGGTCTCTGACGTGTAGGCGTGCAGATGCACCCGGGCACGATGTTTTAGAGGCTTGGCCCCGGGCAGCATTGACAATGTCACATCCAGCCGTTTGGTTGAGCGGAAGGTATCGGGCGGGGCGAGCGTCATGCCTCGAGCCAGGTCCTCGACCGTAACCCCGGCGAGATTGAGAGCCGTCCGCTGTCCGGCGAGCGCTTGTTCCGCAGCGGCGCCATGTACCTGAATACCGCGTACCCGTACTCGTCCGTCAGTCGGAAAAACTTCCAGCTCATCTTCCTTGCGGATCGTGCCCGCAACCAGCGTTCCGGTGACGACCGTACCAAAGCCTTTCATGGTGAACACGCGGTCGATGGGCAGGCGCGCGATGGCGGTTGAGTCTTTCGCAGTGACTTCCACCGCGCTGCCTGCGAGGGCCTGCTTCAGGGCGGGAATGCCTGCGCCACTGAGCGAACTGACAGCGATGATGGGGGAATGCGAGGCATCGAGAAATGATCCGCGCAGAAATTCTTCCACTTCAAGGCGAACGACGTCGAGGGTTTCGGCGTCGACGGTATCGGACTTGGTCAGGACCGTGATGCCGCGGCCGATGCCAAGCATCCTGCAAATATCGAAATGTTCGCGGGTTTGAGGCTTGATGGATTCGTCGGCGGCGATGACGAATAGCAGGAGATCGATTCCACCGACGCCGGCAAGCATGTTACGCAGGAAGCGCTCGTGGCCGGGAACATCGACAAACCCTAGGCGTAGCTGCTCCCCGTCGGGCGCGAGAAGATCGAGGTTCGCGAAGCCGATGTCGATGGTGATGCCGCGCCTCTTCTCTTCCTGCAAGCGGTCCGTATCGATTCCCGTGAGGGCCCTTACGAGTGCCGTCTTGCCGTGATCAATGTGCCCGGCAGTCCCAACGATGACCGATTTCATCGTGCTCAGTATAGAAGGAGAAAGCCGCACGGTGGCTGCAGGGCGACTTCACCAGTGCTGACCGAGAAGGTCATTTCTGGAGATACTTTTGCAGGAAGCGCTAAGCCGGTTCGTACCCCGCGCTGATCAACGCTTCCACGGCTTTATCGATCCAGGCTCGTTTGACCAGAACATAGTCCGTGTCGAATGTGGACACGGCGAAAACGGGGATGGCGCGGTTGGAAAGCGGCTGGATAAACGAGGCCAGAATTCCAGTCTCGGAGAACGGAAAGGGCCCCTCGAGTTTTAAACAAGCCCAATCCTTTTCGTGAATGGTTTCTGCCGGGACCTGCGTCTCCTGACACACGACGGAGACCTCGTTGGCCGTGGAGGTTACCGAGAAAAAGGAGCCCCGCAGAGCCCAGTCAGGGATGGCGGACTGCAATCCGAGCCGACAGATGGCGTAGGAGCCGGGGACTCGCGAGAACTTCAACCTGCGCGGATGCGGGATGTCGGTCTTCTCCTTTTCCCGGGACCGAGCATTGTAGCAAGGACGCCTGCCAAGGCAGCCTATTAGCCGACTGCTTTTTTGAGTGCCGCCCGCGCCAACAGTCGCGTCGAGTCGAGTGTGGGCAGAGGCGAGGAGTCCGCTGTCACGATCAGAGGGATCTCTGTGCAGCCAAGCACTACCGCGTCGCAACCGTCGTCTTTCAGGCGGTTGATGACTTCAGTGAAATACGCCCGGGATCGGGGCAGGAACTGCGCATTCACGAGTTCGTCGAAGATGATGTGATCGATCTTCTCTCTTTGTTGTGAGTCCGGAATACGGTAGTCGAGGCCGGCGGCTGCCAGGGTCTTGGGATAGACGCGCGACTCCATCAGGGATCGGGTTCCCATGACGCCCAGGCACTTGCGTTGATGACGCTGCGCCTCACAAGCCACTTCCCGCGCGATGTGCAGCCAGGGGCGCGGCGAACGGTGCTCCACAAGATCGAAGGCCTGGTGAATGGTGTTATCGGGACAGATCAGAAAATCAGCTCCAGCGTGCGCCAGTTTCTCTGCAGAAGACATCATGAGCTCGGCCACACCTGCCCAATCGCCGGCCAGAACGAATTTCATGTAAGTGGCGAGTGAGTGGGTGTGCATGGAAACTTCCGGGTGATCATGAGTGCCTAGCAAGGCCGCGCCTTCCAGGCAGATGGTCCGGTAACACAAGGCCGCCCCTTCCGCGCTGCAGGCTACGATTCCGATGTGTTGTGGCATAGGAATTCGATTACCGAGCGCAGGTCCAAGATTGCAGATTTTCTTGGCTCACCCGCGACGGGCGAACTGTTTTCGGCAAGCAGCCAGGTTTGCAGCCCCGAATCCTACGATGAGGTCAGCGGGTGGCAGCAGCGGCGTCGAACATGTTCAAGAATCCGAGTTTCTTCTCGGCCGGAAGGAATGCGGCCTCAAAGGAATTGCGCGCCAGCTCACGGAGGTGCTCGTCGCTGAATCCAAAATTTTCTTGCACCAGCTGATATTCGCGTGATAAGGACGTGCCGAACATCGCGGGATCATCGGTGTTGATCGTGATCATCAGTCCTTCATCGAAGTAGCGCCGGACCGGATGGTCGGACAGATTCGGGCAAACTCCGGTCTTAACGTTGCTGGTGACGCAGATCTCGACCGGTACCTGCCGCTGGGCGAGTTCCTGCAACAGGTCTTGGTCATGCTGCGCCGTGAGAGCGTGTCCAATGCGCTCGGCGCGCAGATTGAGAGCACCCCAGATGGACTCTGGCCCAGCGGTCTCGCCGGCGTGGGCAGTCAGGCGTAGTCCGCGCTCGGCACAGTAGGCGTAAACCTCGCGAAACAATTCCGGACCCGCGCGCTGCTCGTCTCCACCAATTCCGAAACCCACTACATTGCGATCCTGGTACCGGACGGCAAGCTCCGCTACTTTTTGTGCTTCGGGCGATCCAAAATGCCGGACGGCATCGAAAATCCACAGCAACGATACTGCGAAGTCGTTCTCGCCGCGGGCGCGTCCTCGCTCCAGACCCTCGAAGATCGCCGCAAAATCCTGCTTGCGGTAGAGGCACACTCCTACAGAGATGTAGACCTCGGCATGCAGCACATTCTCCGTTTTCAATCGCTCCATCAGACGATAGACAATCAGTTCGTAATCGGAGGGTGTCTGCAGGTTCGCCGTGATGTCCTTGAACGAATTGAGAAACCCTCCAAAATCGGAATACTGATACATCTTTCGAGCTTGCGCCAGGGTCGCAGCCTGGTCCCCGTGATTCTTCTGAATTTCCAGCAGCAATTCTGGGTCGATGGCACCCTCCAGGTGGAGGTGCAATTCGGCTTTCGGCAGCGAACGTACGAAAGCGCTGGGCGTCGGGTTGGCAAACAGACCCATGGATGGACATTGTAGATTTCCGAGCCGCATTTCGGGAAGAGATCTTCGACCGGCTACGTTTCTCTTGTTTCTAGCATGCGAGTTTGAACGTGAGACGAAGAGCCGCATCTTCCGTCCCGAGGTTGGGTGGTGGTTGCCGATCCGCCAGAACCCGCGCCAGTCGTGGTAATCAGACCAGGCACTGGCCTAGTGCGAGAGCGCGATGCACTGCGGTGCGAACCATATCGGCCACTGTGTGCTAAGTTGAATTCACGGAGACGAAGCCCGCAGAACGGCCCAGTTTCCTGTATGAAAGTCAGCGTGGCCAGCCACGCGAGTTTGTAGTGCGAAGGAGTCCAAGACCGGCATGCCAGCCCCATTGCTCAACCGGATCATCGAAAAACTTTGCCCTCATCGCTTCTCGTGGCCGCACAGCGGGGCACACGGGCAGGATTACCAGGTGTGTCTGATTTGCGGGTCGGCGTATGAGTACGACTGGATCACGATGCGGAGGACGGGCCGTCTTATCGATCCCGCAGAATTGCAAGGCAAGGCGTCGGCCAGCAAGCCAACGGGCTTGTAGATTCCGCGCTGTACGCAGCGCGCCAGAGCCCAAAGAATCTCATCTGAATCAATCGGCAGCTGGCCAACGGCGCTCGCGGGCGGTGTGTTCTCCCCGGAAATGCTCGCCCAGCGACTGAACCACGGAGCTCAGACCTCCCGCCAGGGTGGACTGCAGACGTTCCACGGAAGCCTGCTCCAGTTCCTGCATCGACTGTGCAAACACGCGGAGCATCTCTGAAACCTGCTTGTTCAGGGAAGCGACTGCAGAGTTGTGCATCTCGGACTGAATGGCTCGCAACTGTGCTCCGGCTGCCTCAACCTGTGCGCTGAGTTCGCGCGAGCTGCGCGTTTCAAGTTCGATCAAGATTTCGTCGCTGGCGCTTTCCAGTTGTTTGCGCACATCTCCGAGCGTGTTACTGGCCATCTGGCCAAGGCGTTTATCCAAGCCGGATTCGAGCCCGCGAGCGGATTCATCGAGTTTTGCGATGCGACCGTCGAGTTGAGTAACTTCCCCCTCCAGGCGTTCCCTCTCGGTCGCCATTACGGTCTGTACTCGCTCAAACTCCTGACGCCGAACATCGTGTTCTTCGCCGAGATCGTGCTGCATGACTCGGAAGAGCTCCTCGCTCAGGCGTTTAAGACGATTGCCCCCGTCGACCACGTGCTGATGAAATTCGCCCATGCCTCGGTTGAGGTGTTCACGCTGGTTCTCGGCAATGTCGGCCGAGAGGGCCCGGGCTCGTTCTTCCACCATCTGCAACTCACGCGCCACGCGCTTTATGAAGTCGTCATGAGTCTCGCTGGTCTTTTGCGCGATCGCAGCCTTCGCAGCCTCGAGTACTTGCATTGCCTGAGCGCGCGTCTCTTCGAGAACGCGAGGCCCAAGATTCTTTTGCAGCCGCTCTTCCATCTGGTCCTGGAGTTCGGGCGGAATCTGCGTCAAAGACACTTCGAATTTGCTACGCCCTCGCGCAGCCTTTTCGCGGAGGTCGGCCAGCTCGGCGTGCAAAGGCTGAAGGATGTCCGAGATCATCTCGCGCAGATGGTCATCGGAAACCTGTTTCTGAATGTTGTCAAAAATCATTTTCAGCGACGGCGAGAGGGTGGCCCCCTGGTCGACGATCTGCACGGTCTTGGCCGCGAGTTGTTGCGGAAGCTTTGCCTTGGTAGGCGCTGCCGGCGCGGGTAATTGAGCCCAATCCGGGGGGCAGGTGGTCAGGCCCCAGAAATTCTCGGGCCGATCGAGCCGCGCGGCCAATTGCCAACTCGTGCGATCCGCTTTCAGAGGCTGGCAGGCGATGACTTTCGCGGTGGTTTCGCGCCCTTCCTTGCTGTGAAAGTGCAAGAGGATCCCCGCGTCCAGTTTGACCGGCGATCGCATAGCGCAGCCATGCGCGTTGACCACCAGCGTCTCGCAAACTTCCGAGAAACGTGTGCCTGGCTCCAGGCTGGTGACGAGGACAGGAAGGTTGATCGGCACCCTGGAGCTGCGCCGAAGTGCGGCGGGGGAATTCGCGTTGTGCATAGTCACAGCCTTCTTGCGAGGAGTAAGGAACGCCGCCGTGCGCGGCGAGCCGTTCCGTAGGGACTAACTTACTCCCAACTCCGCCGGAAAGGGCTGTCTCAGGAGTGCTGTATAGTTTTGCCGAAAGGCCCATGCGTTCACAGTCTTTGGTAACCGGGTAACCATGCCGAGGGCAAGAACCGCCCAGGTATGTGTCGGGCATAGCCAATTATCTCAACGGTCGGTACCTAGTGACCTTTCTACCTGCAACCACGGGCACCTGATCCTATCTTTGGGAAGGTCTTGAACGGGGCTTCCGTCGGCACCTAGGGCGCTGAACAACACGGCCACTGGCCGCGCAGATACCGACGCTGGACGGTGTGCGAATAGTCCCAAGGAAGTGAAAGTCTAATTCGTTTGGCAAGAGTTGCATAAGCATGTGGCACTTCACTCATGTGACGTATGTCTCGGTGTAATGCGACTGTCTGTTGATGACAATCAACCTAGATGGCAGAAGGGTCAGGTTGGCAGCACGGGCTGAAAGAGGCGCTAAGGCAGCTCGTTTTCCGGTACTCTAGTACTAGTCAAGAATGAAGGCACTCTTTCGATTTGCGCTGATCGCGTTGGCTCTGCTGCTCGTGGCTATGGCTTCCGCGCTGCTCGCGATGCGGTTTGCGATCCACGGGGGCGAGGTGATGGTCCCGAAACTGACGGGCTTAGCGCCAGCGGAAGCGGAGCGCCTCGTGTTGAATATGGGCCTGACCATAGGAATCGAGCGGCAGTACTACAGCCTGGATGTGCCGGAAGGCAAGATCATCTCGCAGATTCCAACGGCGGGGATGAAGGTGCGGCGGGGTTGGCAAGTGCGGGTGGCGCAGAGCCTGGGCCCGCAACGGGTGGCGATTCCCGATGTGCTCGGCGAAAGTGCTCGTGCGGCAGACCTGAATATCCGGCGCCGCGGGCTCGACATTGGATCTGTGGCCTACTTGCAGATGCCGGGTACGGTCGCGGACCAGATCCTGGCACAAAGCCCGCCACCGAATGCGAGTGGAGTTTCGCTGCCGCGTCTCAGCCTGCTCGTAACCACGAGTTCCACGCCGCCAAATTTCGTGATGCCAAGCTTTGTCGGACAAACGTTGGGAACGGTGAATCTAGCAGTGCTCGACGCAGGTTTTCGCGTCGGCAATGTCGCCGTTGCGCCCGTGTCGGCGGAGGATTCCGGGAGCATCGTGGTCATATCGTCGACTACTCCGCCTCAACCGTCTCCGGCCAGTATCATCGTGTCACAGACGCCCGCCCCGGGACAGCTTGTGAGCGCAGGCGCAACCATCAATTTCGAAGTGCGCTAGATCTCGGCTCTTATGGAGACTGCGCCGCCAGCTTCACTCCCTCTCCAACATAGCCGCGAAAAAGCCATCACAGGGCTGAACACCGGGGATGGTACGCAGATACGGACCCCGGAGAACAGTCTTAACCGAAAGCGCTGACGCTAATTCGCCTGCCTGCTTCAGTTTTGTCAACTCCCGCTCGATTTCCACCGGGTGCAAGGAGGGATTCGCCAGCAGCACTTCCTCCATGACGATTTCATTCTCCTCGCGTTCGAGCGAGCAGGTGGAGTAGACGAGCTTTCCCGCGGGTGCCAGGTGCTTCACGGCGGATTGCAGGATCGCGAGCTGCCGCGAGCGCAAGTCGGCTAGGTCTTCGTGTTGAAGACGCCATTTGATCTCGGGATTGCGATCGATCGTGCCTGTTCCGGAGCAGGGGACATCCACCAAAACGCGGTCAAACAATGTCTGGTTTGGCAGATCTCTTATGTCGGACGTGACTACCGCTACATTGCGACCTTGAATGCGTTTGCGCAGTAGTTCGGCGCGGCGGGAGTGCAGCTCCACCGCGACGATCGCGGCGTCCGGATTTCGATCGGCGATGGACCAAGTCTTGCCTCCCGGGGCCGCGCAGCAATCGAGGATGCGAGAACCGTTTCCGACCAGAGCCGCGACCAGCTGAGAGGCCTCGTCCTGAATCGCAATTCGATTTTCCTGATAGGCTCGTGTTTTCGTGACATCGCCCGCGGTGACACGGCGTGCTCGGACGAGAAAGGCGCCCGGTTCCAGTTCGATGCCCTGTTTGCGCAATTCCTCTTCGGCCGAAGCAGATCGGAGCCGGATACAAGGCACAGGAACCTTCTGATCAGAAGCGCAAATCGCCGCTGCGGTATCGATCCCAAACTGCGCAATCCATCTTTCAACGAGCCAAAGAGGATGGGCCGAGGTGTCCGCAATGGCGTCGGCGTTCGTAGCCAACAGGAGAGGTCCCCCCTGCACTTGCAAGAGGGCCGGGTCACTCGCGAGTTTCCGCAGTATGGCATTCACGAAGGGAGCCGCCGAGCGCTTGCGCGCTCGCTTCACCAGTTCGACACTCTCGTTGATTGCAGCACGCGCGGGTACGCGATCGAGCCAGCCCAGCTGGTATGTTCCCAGGCGAAGCGCTGTGAGCACCTCTGCGTCGAGACGCACGAGGTTCTGGGAAGCGACGCTGGCAATCGCCCGATCAAGGGCAGACCGCCAACGCAAGACACCCATGACCAGTTCCGTAGTCAAGTTTTGATCAACAGGGCTCAGGCTGGAACAGCGCTCGGAATGCAGGAGTTCTGAAGCGTAAGAGTCTTGCTGGTCGACGCTGAGAAGAATGTCGAAGGCGGCCGCGCGAGCTGGGGAAACGGGCATGGTCAGAAAAGCTTCAACTCGTGGGGGCGGCTTTGCCGAGTGCCTCGCCATCGTAGGGCCGGTAGCCGTTCACGAAGTCTTGCGCAGGCGTACGCTTTTTGCCTTGAACCTGCACCTCGATGAGTTCGAGGGCCGTGTGCTGGGCGCAGCCGACGAATGGCAGATGGCCCTCCATCCGGATAGTTCCTGTTGGAATTTCCGCTGCAATGGGACGTGCGGACCACACGTGGAGATTCTTTCCCCGAAAGTTGGTAAAAGCGCCGGGCCAAGGTTGGAATCCGCGCAATCGGTTCCAGATTTCCGTTGCCGGGCGCTGAAAATCGATAATGCCGTCTTCCTTAGTAAGAAGCGGTGCTAATGTTGCCTGCGCGTGGTTCTGATGACGAGTGACGATGGTCCCATCGCGCAGTCGGCGCAAGGTTTCGATCATGAGACCCGCGCCCAGCGTGGCCAGTCTGGGGGCAATGGATTCGGCGGTGTCCTCCGGAGTAATAGGCAGCTCGCTCTGCAGAAGAATGTCTCCTGTGTCGAGTCCCGCATCGATGCGCATGGTCGTGACACCTGTGACACTTTCGCCGTTAGCGATTGCCCACTGAATTGGGGCCGCGCCGCGATACTTCGGAAGCAGGGATGCATGTACATTCAAATTGCCCAGAACAGGCAATTCGATCATCCACTGCGGGATGATGCGGCCATAGCCAACGACGATCACCGCATCAGGACGAATGTCGTTTAATTCACCTTGAAATTCGGGGTTGTCCTTGATCTTCTCTGGCTGGCGGACAGGGATGCCAAAGCGCGAAGCGATCTCTTTCACGGGGGAGGCGGTGAGTTCCATGCCACGGCCACTGGGTCGGTCGGGCTGGGTGATCACCAGGCGAACGTGAAACCCCTCATCGACGAGCCTCTCCAAGGTTGGGACAGCGAAACGCGGAGTTCCAGCAAAAACCAGATTCATATTGGTCGGTGAGTTATCGCGGTCTACGGGTGGGGAGAAGTCTGGCGGGTGTTCACGCCATGGAGCAGCTTCTCACCACTCGCCGGCCTTTACAAGCTTGCGGATCTTACGCTTCATGAGATCGCGCTTCAGTGCGCTGATGTGGCTGATGTACAGTTTGCCATTCAGGTGATCGGTCTCGTGGAGGAACGCGCGGGCCAGGAGTTCCTCCCCTGTCTTTTCGTAGAACTTTCCA
>Ga0307469_10000088_pt1 | contig 35867 bp, 27 predicted proteins | sample atmos_gasesAM2C__FD_203084 | JGI IMG/M metagenome (GOLD analysis project Ga0307469, IMG submission 203084) | Hardwood forest soil microbial communities from Morgan-Monroe State Forest, Indiana, United States - atmos_gasesAM2C_515 | ecosystem: Environmental > Terrestrial > Soil > Temperate... | reverse complement strand
GCAGTCACGAACTAGCCGTTGCCCGCGGAATGCCAAGCGCCTGCGGCCCATCGAGTGATGGCGTTTCTGTCCGCCCCCGGGAAAAACTCCTCTGCCCGGGTTAGAATAGAGAAACCTTCACGCTCGCTCAGACGAAGACCGGGTGTGACGCTCTGGCGGGAAGACCGGTCTGTGCGCCTCGTCGTCAAAAACGCAGGAGTAGTGTTTGCTGCGCCGTGATTCCGCCCATCTAACGTGGCTATCAAACTTAAGATCCCGAAAACTACCGGCCCGGCCAAGAAGGGCGCATTACCGCGCGACCCCGTGGTCCGCGCAGTCCTCATCGTCTTTGTCGCGCTGGCCTTGATCGTGGTGAGCGCGTTCTCGTACTTCTACGTCAAGTACGACCGCGTCATTGTCAGGCGCTTCAGCAGCCCGGTCTTCAGCAATTCCGCGCGCATTTACGCGATCCCAAAGGTGGTTCGTCCCGGCCAGACTTTACCGGCGCGTACCATTGCTGCGGAACTGAAACATGCCGGCTACTCCGACAAATCCGATCAATCTCCGCTCGGCAGCTATCGCCTGCTGGCCGACGGCATCGAGATCACGCCCGGCCCTGAGTCATACCACAGTCCGGATCCGGCTCGCATCCTGATGCGCGATGGCAAGGTGGCAAGCATCACGAGCCGGGGTACAGAACTCTCCGCCTACGAACTGGAACCTCAGCTGGTGACGGCGCTATTCGACGCCGAACAGCGTTCCAAGCGGCAAGTAGTGAAGTATGACGACATTCCGAAGGTCATGGTGGATGCAGTACTGGCCATTGAAGACCGCCGATTCTTCCAGCATGGCGGCGTCAATTTCCTCCGCCTGGCGCAGGCATTCTGGGTTGACGTCACGCGGCAACGCCACGAACAGGGCGGCTCGACCATCACCATGCAACTTTCTCGCGCCTTCTTCCTGACGCCGGAAAAAACGGTGAAACGCAAGCTGTCGGAAATCATGATCGCGCTTGAACTGGAGCAGAAATTCAGCAAGCAGCAGATCTTCGAGTTCTACGCCAACCGCGTCGATCTTGGCCAGCGCGGTTCGTTTACCATCAGCGGGTTCGCGGAAGCGTCCAAATCGTACTTCAATAAAGATCTGAAAGACATCAGCCTGCCCGAGGCCGCTCTCCTGGCCGGGCTCATTCAAGCTCCCAGCTATCTTTCACCGTATCGCCATCCGGAGCGCGCACTGGAGCGTCGGAACACCGTGCTTGACGCCATGGCGGAAACCCACGCGATCACACGCGCCGATGCGGACAAAGCAAAGGCCACCCCCCTCAAGCTGGCGCCGCCCAATGTGGAGGCCAGCGACGCCCCTTATTTCATCGATCTGGTGCGCGATTCGCTGGTGAACAAGTTCAGTGACCGCGAGTTGAACGACCAGTCGTACCGGATTTACACAACCCTGGATCCCGACCTACAGAGAGCGGCTGCGCAATCGGTCGAGGCAGGAATCAAGTTGGTGGACGATCAGATCACCAAAATGCGCACGAAGAAAGTGAAGATCGGGAAGGGAAAATACGAGACGCGCGTAACACCGGGTCCTCAGGCGCAAGTTGCCTTGGTCGCTCTGGATCCGAACACCGGTGCGGTTCTCGCATTGGTAGGCGGTCGCAATTATGGCTTCAGCCAATTGAATCACGCGGTCGCAAAGCGCCCCACGGGTTCCATCTTCAAGCCTTTCGTCTACGCCGCCGCGATGAACACCGCACTCGACGGCGCCACCAACGTTCTGACTCCTGCGTCGCTGGTAGACGATTCGGCGACCACGTTTGCGTACGGGGATCAGATCTACGAACCGAGAAACTATAAAGAGGAATATCACGGACCGGTGACGCTCCGGTACGCGCTGGCAATGTCGTTGAACAACGCAACCGTCAAGGTGGCAGAGGAAGTGGGTTACGACAAGGTCGCTGAACTTGCCAAGAGTGCGGGCATTTCCTCGGTGAAGGCCACGCCCGCGATGGCGTTGGGCGCCTACGATGCGACGCCACTAGAAATGGCGAGCGCCTACACAGCGTTCGCGAATGAGGGCGTACGGATTTCTCCGATCCTGGTCAGTTCGGTGCGCAACTCGAAAGGGGACGTGCTGCAGGACTTTCATCCGGACAAGCGCCAGATTCTCGATCCGCGCGTCGCTTTTGTGATGACCGACATGATGCAAGGCGTGGTGAACTTTGGCCTGGGTTATTCTGCTGTACGCGGTCGTGGGTTTCAGCAACCAGCCGCGGGCAAGACGGGGAGTTCACATGACGGCTGGTTTGCCGGCTACACCAGTAACCTGCTCTGCATAGTGTGGGTTGGGTACGACGACTATAGCGATTTGCATCTCAGCGGCGCCCAAACCGCTGCTCCGATCTGGACCGAGTTCATGAAGAAGGCGATTGCGGTTCCACAGTACGCGGATATGCATTCCTTCAGCCAGCCCTCGGGTGTAGTTGACGTGCAACTCGACAAATCTACCAACCGGCTGGCAACTCCTTCTTGCCCAGAAACTTACACGGCAGCGTTCGTCGCCGGTACGGAGCCGAGAGAGACCTGTGACCAGTCGAGTGGCATCGGAGGTTTCTTCTCGCACCTCATGGGGCTGGGCGAGAAACCGTTGCCGCCTCCTCCCGCCGGAGCGCAGGCCTCCAACGAGGGTCAGAACGAAGCGGATGGGGAGAAAAAGAAAAAAGGACTTTTTGGCAAAATTGTGGGTATCTTTAAGGAAGACAAACCGTCGTCCAAACCGTCCAAACCACCGGACGCGACCGGAAACGATCCCCATTAGCGGACGACATCAAGTCGGCGCAATTCAGGGGTCCGACGAACCGGAGTCCGCCGACAAAGTACTGGAGGTCCTGTCATGCCTCGTCGCCGAGTCTGCATCGTCTCCTTCCTGCTGTTCGTTCTCTTCGCCCTGTGCGCCTCGGTGTTTGCTGCGCAACCTCCGCGCGCGGATCAGGTGCAAGCTAGCACGCCGGTGCTGCGAGCGATCGAACCTCCGCCCACCGATGCCCCAGCCGACGTGCTCGAGCAGCGCGCGGACTCCCTGCGTTCGGAAAAGCTGTATCTCGACGCGCTCGACTACTATCGCGCGGCGCTTGCCAAGAAACCCCGGACGGCTCCGCTGTACAACAAGATCGGCATCGTTGAGTTGCTGATGCAGCGCTGGCCCGAGGCCAAGAAGAGCTTTGAGAATGCCATCAAGTCTGATCGGGAATACTCCGACGCGTACAACAATCTGGGTGTGATCTTCTACATCGGCAAGAAGTACGGCAAAGCCATCGACCGCTATAACAAGGCCATTCGCCTCAAGGAAGACACGGCTTCGTACTACAGCAATCTGGGCGCCGCACTGTTCTCGAAGAAAGATTTTGAAAAATCGGCCGTTGCGTATTCACACGCCCTGGAACTTGACCCTGATGTGTTCGAACGATCCTCGCGCACCGGGGTGGCTGCGCAAATGGCCAAGCCCGAGGACCGCGCCCACTATGACTACGTGGTGGCGAAGCTGTACGCCAAGATGGGCATCGCCGATCGTTCGCTGGAATATCTGCGGAAGGCGATGGAAGAGGGCTACAAGGGCATCAATAACGTTTACCAGGATGCCGAGTTCGCCGGCGTACGAAAGGATCCGCGTTTCAATGAACTGATGGCCGCGCGGCCCGCGGCAATTCCGGACTAGACCAGAATAGAAACGTCCGGAATTGTTGCTCGTCCGACAAAAGGTAAAGTTTTGTAAAACCTGACACAGAGCAGCGTTCGGCGGGTTAGAGTGACTCAATTACTCCTGAAAACAACAGGGTGAGTAAGGAGAAACGGTAAGCCCACTGATTGCCGACCCGAGCACGCCCCAAGCAGGCAATCAGTGGGTTTTTTGTTTAGCTGATCACTGATAATCCTTCTTCACTTGGTTTCTTCTTCCTGGAATCTTCCTCCGCGTACAAAGTTCCTGCTCTGAATCTCAGCGACAGTCGGCTCAACAGTAGTTCGAGTTTCTGGAGGATGGCGTACAGCCGAAGATGAGACGACTGCATGGCTCCAATTATGCCCTTTCGCTTCACGCTTACTCTTGCTGCACGGCGTTGACCTAAGACCTACTCATGACCTAACCCGCTAATTCCTACCCTTCGGACTCCGTTCACAGATGTACTCGCTGACGACGCGCTTCCACGTCCCCTGCGCCTTGAGAATGAATTCGATCGCGTCGCGCGCAGCGCCGTCACCTCCACTATGCTCGGTCACGAACTGGGCCTCGGTTTTCACCTCCCGGCGCGCGTTGGCCACCGCGATGGCGAGTCCGCAATTGCGCATGACCGGTAGATCGATCACGTCGTCGCCTACAAAGGCGGCTTCGGATGCATTCAAGCCTTCTTTTTCGAGGATGCCCTCAAAACACGTGAGCTTGTCCTGAATGCCCTGGTAGACGTGTTCGAGTTTGAGATCGCGGGCGCGCAACGCAACCGTTTCGGAAATTCGCTTGGTGATGATTCCAGACTGGATTCCACCCAGGCGCGCAAGCGAGAACGCCGCGCCGTCGTGAGCGTTAAATCCCTTGGCCTCGATCATGTTCTGACTGTGTAAGCCAAATCCACCCCGGCCGCCGTGTTGAGCGGCCAACTCTTGTGTCGATTGCTGGGCGCCGGCGGGTGCCGGGAAGACCCAGATTTTCCCGTCGGTCAAAGTACCGTCTACGTCAAACAGGATGAGTTTGATTTTCTTGGCGCGCACTCGAGCGGAGGATTTTTGTGGCATCGCCGGATTCTAGCATCCGTGAGATTGCTCGCTGCAGGCCCCATCCGCGCGCGCAGAGGCGAACAGTTTGCGAAAGTCCGAAATCGCTATAGAATGACGGGAATGTCGTCCCAGGTTCCCGAATCGCTCCTCTGGGCGCACCCTCTCGTGCAGGAGTGGTTCGTGCGCCGGTTCGGCACTCCGACCGAACCGCAGGAACTAGGCTGGCCGCACATCTTGGCCGGTCAGACCACACTCATTTCGGCGCCTACCGGTTCGGGGAAGACGCTCGCGGCTTTCCTGGCTTGCATCGATCGATTGGTCCGGAAAGCGCTCACCGGGGAGTTGCAGGACCGCTCCGAGGTTCTCTACGTTTCGCCGTTGAAGGCGCTGGGCAACGACATCCAGAAAAATCTTGAGTTGCCGCTGGGCGAAATCCTGGAACTGGCCGGCGAGCGCGGCTTCTTGATGCCGCAGATTCGTTGCGCCGTCCGCACGGGCGACACTTTGCCCCAGGAGCGGCGCGCCATGCTGAAGCGGCCGCCGCACATTCTGGTCACCACGCCGGAGTCGCTCTACATCCTGCTCACGGCCGAAAAGAGCCGCGGGGTTTTGCGGGATGTGGAAACGGTCATCGTCGACGAGATCCATGCAGTGGCCGATGACAAACGCGGAGCACATCTGGCTCTCTCGCTCGAGCGACTGGAAGCGCTTACTTCCCGAACACCGGTACGCATCGGCCTCTCCGCCACCCAGAAGCCGATTGAAGCCGTCGCGCATTTCCTGACCGGCAATGGCAGGCCGGAACCGATAGTCGTCAATATCGGGCACCGGCGAAAACTCGACCTTGGCGTTGAAGTTCCGCCCAGCCCGCTCGGCCCGGTTGCTGCGAACGAGATGTGGGACGAGATTTACACGCGGGTGGTCGAACTGGTCGAGCAGCATCGATCGACCCTGGTGTTCGTCAACACGCGCCGGATGGCTGAACGGATGGCGCACCAACTGGGAGAGCGCATCGGTGAAGACAATGTTGCCGCGCACCATGGCAGTTTGTCGCGCAAACTGAGATTGGCAGCGGAAACGAAACTTAAGGAAGGCCAGGTAAAGGTCCTGGTCGCGACCGCATCGCTGGAACTCGGTATCGACATCGGCACCGTCGATCTCGTGATCCAGATCAATTCTCCACGCTCGATCGCCGTCGCGCTCCAGCGCGTGGGACGTTCTGGACACTGGCGGGGCGCGGTTCCAAAGGGCCGTTTTTTTGTCACCACGCGAGATGACCTCATCGAATGTGCAGCGCTAGTACGTGCGATCCAGCACGGCGACCTGGACCGGTTGATCATTCCCGATTCCCCGCTCGATGTTCTGGCCCAGCAGATCGTCGCCTCGTGCGCCGCGGAAGAATGCGGCGAGGTCGAACTATTCGACCGGATCCGCCGTGCCTATCCCTACCGCGATCTCACGCTCGAGACTTACCGCGGCATTCTCGAGATGCTTTCCGAAGGGATTGCGGCCCGCCGCGGCCGCTATGGTGCGTACCTGCATCGCGACCGCGTGAATGGCAAGCTGCGCGCGCGAAGAGGTAGCCGTATCGCCGCGATCACCAGCGGTGGCGCAATCCCTGACACGGCTCTCTTCACCGTAGTAGCCGAACCGGAAGGCATTGTCGTGGGCACGCTCGATGAGGACTTCGCGGTCGAGAGCAGCAAGGGCGACGTAATGTTGCTGGGCAACACTTCGTGGATGATTCGTCGTGTCGAAGCGAATTCCGGGCGCGTGCTGGTGCAGGATGCGCACGGCGCGCCGCCCAGTGTGCCCTTCTGGCGCGGAGAGGCCCCCGCACGCAGCGAGGAACTCTCTTCCCATGTGGCCATGCTGCGGCAGCAAGTCAGCGACATTCTGGCGGAAACATCGCCCATCAGCGCATCGCAAATAAATCCGAGGGTCGCCGCGGCAGTGACGTGGCTGAAGCAGGACTGCGGCGTGCATGATTCCGCCGCCGAGCAGATCGTCGACTACATCCTGCAAGGCCGCGCAGTCTTGGGAGCGGTTCCCACGCAGAACACCATCATCGCCGAGCGCTTCTTCGACGAAGGCGGCGGCATGCAACTGGTGATCCATGCACCATTCGGCGGTCGCATCAACAAGGCCTGGGGACTGGCTCTGCGCAAGCGGTTCTGCCGCAGCTTCAACTTCGAACTGCAGGCTGCGGCTACCGACAATGGGCTGAACATTGCCTTGGCCGAACAGCACAGCTTCCCGCTCGCGGATGTCTTTCAGTTCTTGCAGGCCGAGACCGTTCAACCGATTCTGGAGCAGGCCTCGCTTGCGTCTCCCATCTTCGGCACTCGCTGGCGCTGGGACGCTTCGCGCGCGCTGGCGCTGCTTCGTTTCCAGAATGGCAAGAAGGTTCCGCCGCAGATTCAGCGTATTCGATCGGATGACTTGCTGGCCTCGGTTTTCCCGGATGTGGCCGCGTGCCAGGAAAACATCGAAGGCGATATCCAGATTCCCGACCATCCGCTTGTTCACGAAGTCATGAAGGACGTGCTCACGGAAGCGATGGACCTCGCTGGCCTGCAAAAGTTGCTCCGGGGAATTTCCGACGGCAGCATTCGCTGCGTGGCGGTCGACACGCCTGTGCCGTCACAGTTCAGCCACGAGATTCTGAACGCCAATCCCTACGCGTTTCTGGACGATGCTCCCCTGGAAGAGCGGCGGGCGCGTGCTGTCGAGATGCGGCGGATGCTGCCCGAGTCCGTTCTGGAGGAAGTGGGCAAGCTGGAACCGGCGGCCATCGCGCAGGTACAGGAAGAAGCCTGGCCAGACGTTCGTGACGCTGACGAACTGCATGATGTCTTGCACACGCTCGTCGCACTGCCGGAGGATTGTCCAGGACCTGCCTTGGCGTTTGCGCAAGGTGCTCTGGCGTCTGTGGCCGTGAACGTAACCGATGGCTGGCGGCGTTTTTTCGACAGACTTATGTTCGAAGGCCGGGCCGCCGTGGCTACCATGGCAGAGGGCGGGACGCCCTCTGGACTGCCGTCAGGATGCCGGCGCTACTGGGTGGCGGCCGAAAAGGTTCGCTGCTTCTCAGTTCTTTTCCCTTTGGCTCGCTTCGAGCAGACACCGCCGGAAGTTCCGGGAACAACGCCTACTCGCGACGACGCTATTTCGTCTCTGGTCACTGGATGGATGTCGCATCTCGGTCCCACCAGCGCTTCGCGCATCGGCACAATCATCGGGCTCGCGCCTTCGGAAATCGACAAGACTTTGCTGCGGATGGAAGCTGGCGGATCGATCCTGCGCGGAAAGTTTACGGACCCGAAAGTCGAAGAAACGGAGTGGTGCGATCGGCGGTTGCTCGCGCGCATCCACCGCCTGACGGTTGCCACGCTGCGCAAACAGATCGAACCGGTCACACAAGCGCAATACATGCGCTGGCTGCTCCGCTGGCAGCACATCGCGCCCGGGACCCAGGTTGGCGGCGAACGCGGCACGCTGGAAGTCCTGCGCCAGTTGCAGGGATTCGAGATGCCGGCCAATGCATGGGAGCGTCACGTGCTGGCGCGGCGAGTCGCGGACTACGATCCGAAATGGCTCGACCAACTTTGCATGACCGGAGCGGTCGGCTGGGGCCGGCTTTCCCCGCATCCGGCCACGCTTGAGGATTCCGCCGAGGGCAAGCGCCGCGTGATTCCCACCAGCGTAGCGCCGATTACGTTCTTCATCCGGGAGGAAGCCGATTGGATGACTCCGAAGCATTCCGGCGCTCAGCAACCCGAGGCCCGCGGATTGAGCTCAGGAGCGCGCCAGGTGCTCGACTTTTTGCGTCAACGTGGGGCATCGTTCTTTGCCGACATCGTTCGTGGCACCGGCAAGCTGAAAGCCGAGGTGGAGACTGCGCTCTGGGAATTGGTCGCTGGCGGACTCATAACGGCCGATGGCTTTGACAATCTGCGATCCCTGATTGATCCGAAACGCCGGGCGCGCCCCGGCAATGGGCGCATCGCCCGTCCGCGACACAGCGCGGGGCGATGGGCGCTGCTCCACGCCGGAGACGCGATCGACAAGAATCGTTCTCTCGAGTCTGCCGGCTGGATGCTTCTCAAACGTTATGGCATCGTTTTTCGCGATGTCATTGCGCGCGAGGCGAACCTGCCCACCTGGCGCGAACTTCTGATCGCCTTTCGCCGTCTGGAGGATCGCGGAGAGATTCGTGGAGGGCGCTTTATCGACGGATTCCTGGGCGAACAGTTTGCGCTGCCGGTGGCGGTCGACTCCGTGCGCGCGCTGCGAAAACAGCCCGCTGCGAATGAAACGATCACGATCTCAGCGGCCGATCCGCTGAACCTGATTGGAATTGTTGTTCCTGGGGATCGAACTCCTGCGATTTCAGGAAAGACCGTGACCTACCGCGATGGGGTTGCAGAGTTACCGCAGGTACCCGAGGGGTACGAAAGCAAAACAGTCGCCGCCGACTAGCGACTCGTCACGCTGACTTGTGTTGATAACACCGAATTTCCGGTAAAGAAAAAAGGGAATCTTGGATCCGGCGAGGGGGTCCCTCCGGTCCTCGATTCCCGCCACTGCCTAGCGAAAAAAATCTAAGCGCTTCCCCCGTCGCTTTGCCAGGCCAGTCGTCGCCGAATCACAGTGCAAGTAAAGCGCCAAGTTCTTGCACGCGGTGCAAGCTTCCTGTTTAACCAGAGTAACTGGTTGATAAAACATGACTTATATTTATTTTTGGAGGCGTGAAGCGTTCAGGCCGCATTCTTCACTTATTATGAAAGCCCTATCCGAACGGATAGTCGACTATCTTGTCGGATAGCTGCTTAACGAGTGGGCGGCAAATTCATGGCAACGAACCCGATCAATAAGCCACCGAGCAGCGCGAAGATCCGGATCAATCCCAGGTTGATTGCCGTGTCTGGACCGCTGCGAGATTCTGTTTTCGCTCTCCCGACCGACGACCTCTCCCTGGGCCGTGACGCTAGCAACGGGCTGCCCATTGGCGATCCATCCGTCTCCCGCCGGCATTGCCTGATTCGCCGCGAGGGATCGGGCTTCAAGGTGCGCGATCTCGATAGTCGTAACGGAACACTCGTCAACGGCGAACCGGTGAAAGACCACTGGCTGCACCATCTGGATGAGATCGCGGTCGGCGATTCGGTTTTCCGGTTCATGATCGAGGACGATTCCGACAAGGGTTCGGGATCGAGCCGTGCCGTGGAGTTCGAGGATAGCGGGGCGACGCATGCCACTGCCGAGATTCGCCCACAAGACGTGCTCTACCTTCAACCCGACAAAATCCTCAGCGAATTGCCGGCGACGTCGCGCCTGGCACGCAATCTAAGCGCGCTGCTGAAAATCAGCCGCGTGGTGCACTCCATACGGGATCTCGACGAACTTCAATCGCAGATTCTCGATCTGATTTTCGAGGTCGCTCCCGCCGAGCGCGGGGCCATCCTGCTCGATGGAACGAATGGCCGCGAATTCAATTCGGTTTTTGCACGGCATCGCGACGCGAGCAATGAGCGTGCGGTGCGAGTCAGCCGCACGATTGCGCAGCGCGTGCTCACCCAGGGTCTGGCGATTCTGGGTTCCGATGTCCCGGGCAGCAGCGGCTTGGGAGCCGTCGAGAGCCTGATTGCTCTTCAGGTCCGTTCCCTGCTGTGCGTGCCGCTCACGATTTATCAGCGGACCATTGGCTGTATTTATCTCGATACCATCAATGTCGCCGACCGGTTCAACGACGATCACTTGCAGTTGGTCACCGCCATTGCCGGCATCTCCGCGGTAGCGCTGGAAAACGCGCGCCGGCTGCAGTGGTTGGAGCAGGAAAATCAGAGGCTGACGACCGAGATCACACTTGACCGCACGCTGGTGGGCGAGAGTCCGCGCATGAAGGATGTGTTCCAGTTCCTGGCGCGCGTGGCTCCCACAGACGCAACCGTCCTGATCGGCGGCGAGAGCGGCACCGGAAAAGAACTCGCGGCGCGTGCGGTCCACCGCAAGAGCCCGCGTGCCAGTAAGCCCTTCGTCGCGATCAACTGCGCGGCTATTCCCGAGAACCTGCTGGAAAGCGAACTCTTCGGATACGAGAAAGGCGCTTTCACGGGAGCCGTTTCTCAGAAAAAGGGGCGCCTGGAAGTTGCCGACGGCGGCGTGCTGTTTCTCGATGAAATCGGCGAACTCGCTCCTTCGTTGCAGGTCAAACTGCTCCGCGTCCTGCAGGAGCGCGAGTTTGAGCGCGTAGGCGGCAACCGGCCGATTCACGTCGACATCCGGCTGATTGCCGCGACGAATCGCGATCTGGAAGAAGCATCGCGCAAAGGAGAGTTTCGCCAGGATTTGTACTTTCGGTTGAATGTGGTCAGCCTGAAAATGCCCCCGTTGCGCGAGCACAAGGAAGACATCCCGATGCTGGTGAGCTTTCTGGTGGAGAAGCATTGCAACAAGTGCGGCGCCAGACCGAAACCGCTCTCCCGGGAGGCGCTGGCCTGTTTGCAGAACTACGACTGGCCCGGAAACGTGCGCGAACTGGAGAATGTCATCGAACGGGCGCTGGTCCTGGGCTCGTCAGAGGACATCTTGCCAGAGGATCTGCCAGAGAATCTGCTGGAACGCGATCCGGCGCCGGGCGTGGGCGAAGCGAAGTATCACGCGGCAGTAAAAGATCTGAAAAAGCGACTCATTCAAAATGCGCTGGAGGAAGCGCACGGCAGCATCACGGAAGCAGCCAGGGGGCTGGGCGTGCATCCCAATTACCTGCACCGGCTAATCCGGAATCTGGATTTGAAAGAGTCGAACAAGGCGCAGGCGCCCCGCGGGCCCTCTGCGAAGCAACCCGGCCCGCGGCCGTGACTTATTGCACTCTCGAATTCTGCATGGATGCTTCGGGCAGAGGGATTCGCAGCAGAACCGCCGGATCCAGGTAGACGCCCTGCCAGCGTACGGCCAAGTGCAGATGCGGGCCAGTCGCACGGCCCGTGCCGCCGCTCAACCCGATTTCGGTTCCGCGTTCGACGCGGTCCCCCTCCTTCACCTTGAGTTCCGAGAGGTGAAGATAGAGGCTCAGCAGGCCCTGGCCGTGATCGATGACTACGCAGTTCCCTTCAAAGTAAAGGAAGCGCGCCAGAATCACGGTCCCTGAATTCACGGCCATGATCGGAGTTCCAATACCGACGCGGTAGTCGAGTCCCTGATGCACGCTCTTGGTTACGCCATTGAACACGCGGCGCGTGCCGAAGATGTCGGAGGTCTGCGCATTCACCGGAGCGGAAAAGGAGCCCGCCCATTCCCGTTCGGGCGAGACATGGCTGAAGGCTTCGCGTTTGATGTCCTGCGCTTTCTTGATTTCTTCCTGCTGCTCCGGGTTGGGTTCCGTGTACTGCTTGGATACCTTGAGTTCGATTCTCGGATACTTGGCTTTTCCGACCATGAAATTTTGTTCGAAGTGAAGGTGCTTCCCTGCTTCAGTAACGGCTTCGACCTTCAGGGGATACCGTCCGGGCTTCGTCTCAAGACTCACGCCGGCCAGGACGAACCAGCTTTTTCCGCTCGCACGATCGAAAGTGAGGTCGTGGCCCAGCCAGCTACCGGTCATGGATTTCAAGGGTGCAGACGGCTTCACCTCCACCAGGACGGGAACGCCATTGACGATTTTGGCGGGCGTGACTTGCATGGACCAACGGGTCCCCTGTTTGGGTAAAGCAGTTTTGGAAGACTGCGCGAAGAGAGAATTCGGCCGAGCAAGCAGACACACCGCCACGATGAATAACGACCGTCGGGTACAGAGAATCAACGGCATCTACAAGAGCGTAGCATCAGCGGCGGCTGCGCGAGCGCGCAACTCGTTCCTAGTCTTGTTCCTGACGCTCTTCGCAATGCTGGCACAGATTGGACGCGCGGACGACCATCTAGCCAAGGACGCCCATGCAGACAAAGTGTTGGTGCTGAAGAGTGAGCGGACGCTCGAACTGCTCGACCAGGGCGAAGTTCTCATGAAGTACAAGGTAGCGTTGGTACATCATGGATCGGCGTAACGAACACAGCCAATTTTAGCGCTCGCTTCCCATCTCCTATCCCAACGCAGATGACCGGTCTGGGGCAAGAAAATCGGGAGCAGTACCCGGAGGCGACATCATGACCCACGGGCTTCCCAATGGCTACGGACGGATCGGCAGCCGCCATCGGTTACGGGACTGGACCGATGGATGCATCGCGGTGATTAACGAAGAGTTGGACGAAATCTGGAGCGCGGTAGCGGACCGAACCTCCATCGAAATCAGGCCTTGAGGCGCTGATAGGCAAGGACCGCGGGCTTGTCTCACAGCTTAAGGCTTTGAGGGGTTTTTGGTGGACCTGGTCGGGTTCGAACCGACGACCTCTTCCATGCCATGGAAGCGCGCTCCCAACTGCGCCACAGGCCCACGTCACACGGCGGGTGCCGCGTCTACGGTTGGTTCCAACCATTTTATACTCCCGGGGCTCTTAACGATAGTCAAACATGCGTCCTGATGGATTTTGAGAATATGTCGAAAATGAGTATTCTGAACACGAAGTGTTTCACTTCACCAATGACCCTAAACCTCATCCGCACTCCTGTCCTTGCTTCGTTGCTCCTCTCCGCACCGTGGCTCAACGCACAAATCACTCCCGCACCAGTGCCCTACGCATCGGTGAGTGAACTCAACGGGATACTGGGGCCATTGGAGCAGGCTTCCGAGGCGACCCAGGCTGATTTGACGAAGGTGCGAATCGACAAGTGGAAGATGGATTCCAGCTACAAGAAACAGGTCCTGGGGAACGCCGAGTCGGTGAAGAGGAATCTGGGAACGGCATTGCCGGAAATCATCACGCAATTGCGAAATTCGCCGGAAGATCTGAGCGCGACTTTCAAGCTGTACCGTAATCTGGACGCCCTCAATGATGTGTTGGGCAGCATCACAGAATCGGCCGGGGCGTTCGGGTCGAAGGACGAATTCCAGGCATTGTCGAACGACTTGACTGCAATCGAAAGGAACCGGCGGTCTCTCGGGGAGCGATTGGAAGCTTTAACGGCTTCGAAAGAATCGGAACTGAACCAGCTCCGAAACCAGGTAAAGGTATTGCAGGCCGCGGTGCCCACGCCTGCACCGAAAAAAATCGTTGTGGACGACAATGAACCGAAAAAACCGGCTGCCAAGAAGAAAGTCCCCAGACCACCGAAGCCGACAACTCCCCCGGCTCAGTCCGCCACTCCGCCACCCTCCTAACTGCCGACAGGGACTTTTTCCACCCCTCGGTTGCCCATTCTTAACTGAAAACAAGCTACTTACATTCCTGGAACTCCCGGCTCCCCGCTGGGGTCTATGTATGTGGGTGTCGTTTCGAGTATCCGATCCGGGTTTCGGGCGTGCGGCGTGAAACAGTTTTTCCTCTGGTTCGCGGCGCGAAATCCTATAATACGAGGTGCGCCGTGAGAGTCATGGCGGGAGTAGCCACCTTGGGTGATGTAGCAAGTGCGATTGGAGCCCGGGATCTGGAAGGGGCGATCGTCGCGGAGTTAAAGGCCGGGTCTGAGGACGCCTACGCCTGGCTGATCGGCGAGTTTCACCAGCCAATCTACTCTCTGGTTTACCGAATTCTCACCGATCCTGCCGATGCGGCGGACACGACCCAGGAAGTGTTTCTCAAAGTCTTCCGAGGCATTAAGCACTTTAACGGTCAATCGAGCCTGAAGACCTGGATCTACCGGATTGCGCTGCACGAAGCCTCCAACCGGCGGCGCTGGTGGTTTCGCCACAAGGCGAAAGAGACATCCATGGAACCGCTCGAGAACACCGGGGACGCCGGAAACTCCGCCCGGGACACCCTGGTCGACGAGCGCGAGTCTCCTTTCGATAGCGCGGCACACGAGGAAGTTCGGGCCCGCGTCGAAATGGAATTGGGCAACGTACCGGAACCCTATCGCAGCACGGTGATCCTGCGCGATCTGGAAGACATGTCCTATGAAGAGATCGCCGAGGTCCTGGATATCTCTCTGGGCACGGTGAAATCACGTTTGACCCGCGGGCGGGAAGCGCTGAAGCGCAGGCTGGCGGGATACGTACGGGAAGTTGGGCCGGAGTTGGGATTGATTGATCCCGATGAACGGGACGATCAAAACTTGTCAGAAACCGGGGAAGGACTTGAGGTGACGTCATGAAGTGCGCCGAGGCGAAGTCGATGTTCTCGCCGTACCTTGACGGAGCTGTGTCGGGAGCCGAGATGCAGGCGCTGTGCCTGCATTTTGTGGAATGTTCACGTTGCCATCGGGAGTATGCGCTGCTCCGTCAAACACAACAGTTGCTGAACCAGGTGGGAGGCCGGAAAGCGCCTGCCGATTTGCCCTTGAAGCTTCGACTGGCCATCTCTCGCGAGGCTGCCCTGGCGAAGCGCCCGCCTTTCCAGGGAGTATGGGTGCGCCTGGAGAATTTGCTGCAGGCCTTTATGGTCCCGGCCACGGCCGGGACGCTGGCCGCCATCGCAATTTTCGGGTTCGTCATGGGGCTGACTCTGCCGGAATTGCAGGCTCGCAACAACAATGACGTACCGCTGATGTTGTACAGCGGTCCGGAACTGCAGGAATCTTCTTTTGCGGCCACGCTCAGCACCGTGAGTGAAGACTCACTGGTCATCGAAGCCTACGTGGACGCGAACGGCCGCATTCAGGATTACCGGATTATTTCCGATCCTGATGGAACGCAGAAACTGCTGCCGGAAGTGAAGAGGATGCTGATCTTCACCACCTTCCGTCCGGCGATGTCGATGGGGCGTCCGACACCGGGGCGTGCCGTGCTTTCGTTTTCGAAGATCAGCGTACGCGGATAACGCGCCATAATCCGGCACGTTTTCACCGCGCTGGCACTGGGGTTCCCGGGCCTAACACCGTTTGACCCTCCGCACGGAACCCCTTAAACTATCGATGCATCTCCTACATCGTACCGCCCGGTTGGAGGTTTTCCTGGGTTTTCGGTTGCGACATTCGAAATTAGCCGCCTTACTCGCCCTGCTATCGCCGTTGTGTCTGGCGCAGAACACGCCGAAGGTCACACTGGATACGAGCGAGACCATTTTCACCATCCTGGCAGCGGTGAATACGTGTGGCTACGATCAGGAACTGAGCGGCTCCGATCCGGTCCGCAAGCAGATTCGCGGCGAAATCGTCCGGGCGGCCCATAACTCCGACGATGCGCTCGAGGCCACGAACCTGATGTGCCAGTACTATCACGAGCATGTCCGCCCCGATACTTCTCGCGACTTGGCGCAGTACATTTCTTTGGCGTTGTATCTGGGCGATCCTCCGAACTTCTTGCCGAAGGTAAAGGAAGCCGAGTTGCCACCGGACGCCGCGAACGTGATCGGCTTTGCCAGGCTGGCATCCATCATCTACGAGAGGGCCGGATGGCACGCGATCTGGCAAAAGCACCGCGATGCGTATACCCGGATGACCGAGCGGTATCATGAGCCCCTTTCCAAGACATTGTTCGATACCGAGATCTACCTGAAACTGCCGTCGGCGGGATACCTGGGACGAGGGTTCGCTGTGTATCTGGAACCGATGGGTGCGCCGAGTCAGGTGAATGCGCGTAATTATGGTAGTGACTACTTTGTGGTGATTTCGCCATCGGGTTCAGAACTCAAGATGGACCAGATCCGGCACACCTACTTGCACTATTTGCTCGACCCGTTGTCCCTCAAATACCCGACCTCCATGAAGCGCCTCGACCCACTGCTCGAATCGGTCAAAGGATCCCCCATGGAAGAGTCCTTCAAGGTCGATACGTCGCTGTTGGTCACGGAATGCCTGGTACGCGCCGTGGAGATCCGGATGCAGGGCAATAGCAAGACTCCGGAAGCCGTGCGCGCCGACGCCATCGAGAAGTCGGCCCAGCAGGGTTTTATCTTGACGCGTTATTTTTATGATTCGCTCACCCAATTTGAAAAGGCCCCCGAGGGGATCCGCAACGCATATATCGACCTGCTCAATAACATTGATTTGAAGAAGGAACAAAAGCGTGCAGCGGAGACGCAGTTCGCGTCCGAGGCCGTCCCAGACGTTCTCCATTTTGCGCGGCCCAAGGACCAGCATCTTCTGCTGCTGGCGGAGAAGCGGTTGTCCGCGGGCGACTTAAAGACCGCACAGGAACTGGCCGAGCAGGCGCTGCATGCTGGGCATGAGGATGCCGGCCGGGCCTTGTTCATCCTGGCGCAGATCGCCACCGCCAAGCGCGACATGGCCGGCGCGACCGGATACTTCGAGCAAGCCTTGAAAGTAGCGCAAGAGCCGAAGGTGATCGCGTGGTCGCACATCTATTTGGGCAGAATCTTCGATCTGCAGGAACGGCGCGAGAATGCGCTGGATGAATATCACGCCGCGCTCAACGCGGGCGGGACCCTGCCGGAAGTGAAGGCGGCCGCGGAACGCGGGCTGCAACAGCCGTACGAACCTCCCGCGACCCGGCAGCAGCCTGACAAATAGTAAGCACTTCGATTCTTTGGAAAGCATCAGCAGTTTTAAGGAGAGAGCATGAAGCGAGTAGCGATGATCGGTGCTGTGCTGGCGGTTGCGACGTGGAGCTGGGCGCAGTCCAATAGCAAACCCGACACGCAAGGGGCGGCACAAACCGGAACTCAGGCTCCCGCCCCCGCGCAGGGCAAGCGTCCTCCGCAGGCCAAGACCCAACCTGAGTACGATGCGTACAAGACTGCGGCCGCATTGACAGATGCTGCCGCCGCAGAGAAAGCGGCGGACGACTTTGCCACAAAATTCCCCGACAGCGAACTGCGCGTCATGCTGTTCAAGTCGGCCATGCATGGCTACCAAAAGGCGGGCAACTCCGACAAGATCGTGGAGATGGGACGCAAGGGTCTCGCGCTCGATGGCGACGATCCGGAACTGCTCGTCACCGTCGCTAGCGAACTCGCCGAAAAGACTCGGGATACGGATCTCGACAAAGATCAGCGCCTCGATGAAGCGATGAAGATGGCGCAGAAGTCTCTGACGACCGTGGATACCGACATCTCGATTCCGCCCGGCACTCCCCAGGAGCAGGTCGACGCCTATAAAGGGCAGCTGCGCTCATTCGCTTACTCCATTATCGGCACCCTGGAGTTCAAGAAAGACAACTTTGCGGCAGCAGAAGCCGATCTGCGCAAGTCGATCGACGCATACCCGGCGCAACCGGACCCGGTTGTGGTCCTCAGGCTGGCGATTTCGCTGGATCGTCAAAGCAAGTATCCGGAAGCTCTGAAAGAGGCCAACCACGCGGTGGAGTTGACGCAAGACAGCACGAGTGCGGGGAAACTGGCTCGGCAAGAGCGCGACCGCCTCAACCAACTGGTCGGCGGTAACGCAACTGCTCCTAAACCAGCCCCCCCTGAGCAGCCCAAGAACTGACGGGGCATCAACAACACGCACCATCAGCGGGGCTCCAGACGTTCGCAGAAAGCTTCAGCCCCGAATCTGCATGAAAGTCAAAGAAATTGCGGCGCTGGAAGGTTTGTTGGGATATCACTTCGCGCGCCCTGAACTTCTCGAGCAAGCGCTGACTCACAGTTCCCAGGCCCGGGAACTCGAAGCCCTGCAGCCCCTGAAAACCGGCGTACGGCCCGGCGACAACGAACAACTCGAATTCCTGGGGGACGCCGTGCTCGCGCTTGTGACCGGAGAAGAACTGTTCCGGCGTTTTCCGACATTTCGGGAAGGCGAACTCTCCAAATTACGCGCCCACCTGGTGAGCGAACGGCATCTTATCCAGGTGGCGCAGAGCCTGGGCCTGGGGAGTTACCTGCGCCTTGGTCGGGGCGAAGAAAAGAGCGGCGGACGCAGCAAGACCGCGCTTTTGGTGGATGCTTTCGAGGCCGTGCTGGCGGCGCTCTATCTGGATGGTGGATTGGAAACCGCGCGCAAATTCATTTTGCAAACGGTGGTGGCCCCCGAACTGGAGCGCATGAACCCGGCCAGCGGTGGCGTTCCGGTGATGGACTTCAAATCTGCCTTGCAGGAAAATTTGCAGGCCGCCGGCCGTCAGGCATCCTATGTTCTGGTCAAAGAAGCCGGACCGGAACACAGCAAGACATTCACCGTGGAGGTTCGGCTCTCGGCTCCCGGGTTGAGCAAGGTCGAATTCGTCGGACGGGCGGAAGGCACGACGAAAAAGAAGGCGGAGCAGGATGCGGCCCGTCAGGTGCTCGAGTACCTCGCTGCGTTTCCGGCAGCCGCGGAAGAAAAAGCGGTGCAGAAAACTCCCGCGCGTCCAACTTCATGACGAACTCTTTTAATTCGTCTCATGAAAAAACGGACTGGCTGACTTCTCTGCAATCGCTGCTGGCCACGGTGGTGATCGCAGTGTTCGTGATCACCTACATCGTGCAGGCCTTTCAGATTCCCTCGGTATCGATGGAGAACACGCTGCTGATTGGGGATTATTTGCTGGTCGACAAGCTGTGTTATGGCAGTGGTGGAGTCGGAGACTACCTGGTTCCGTACCGGCCCATTCGACGGGGCGACATCATCGTGTTTCACTACCCGGTCAACCCCGCGCAGCATTTCGTCAAACGCGTGGTCGGTATTCCCGGCGATCGCGTTCACCTGGTCAACAAGCGTGTCTTCGTGAACGGAGTCGCTCTCGCCGAACCCTACGTCCGCTACTTTAAGCCGGAGCGGAATTTCTTTCGTGACGACTTCCCGCGGCTTGACGTCCTCGACCCCGGTATCAACGCCGACTGGTGGGTGCAGATGCCCAAACTGGTGGAAGATGGGCAACTAATCGTGCCCGAAGGGCATTATTTCGCCATGGGAGATAATCGCGATGACAGCTCCGACAGCCGCTACTGGGGATTTGTGCCACGTGAGAACATCGTGGGACGGCCCTTGCTGATCTACTGGTCGATACGCGATCTCGACAGCGATCTTCCGACTCCTGCGTCCGTGGGTGATAGACTTTATCACTTCGCCTACGCGGTGACTCACTTCTTTCAGATCACCCGCTGGGACCGTACATTTCGCGTGGTTAGCTGACAACCTTAAGGTTTTCATGGATCCAATGGAAAATGGCTAAGAAAGAAAATCCTCCGGCCGAGAAACAGAGCGAGACGACAGTCGAGTTCCTTGCCTCTCTGGCTGCAGTACTCGTTACCGGTCTTTTCATCATCACGTTTATCCTGCAAGCTTTCGAGATCCCTTCCAGTTCGATGGAAGACACACTCCTGATTGGAGACCATGTTTTCGTGAACCGGGAGCAGTTCGCTCCCCGCACCCGCTGGATGGGCCCGCTGCTTCCCTATCGGGACATCAAGCGCGGAGACATCGTGGTGTTCCTCTCGCCGGCGGAACCGGGTCTGTACGTCGTCAAAAGAATCATGGGCATTCCCGGCGACCGGATCCATCTGCGCGACGGCGTGGTGTACCGCAATGGTGAAAAGCTCACCGAACCTTACGTGATGCACAAAGGTCCGATCTTCTACGATCCCTACCGCGACAACTTTCCCGCGATTCCGCCTTCCGATGCCTACAACGTATCTCCCGATTGGCAATTGCAGATGCGTTCGCACGTTGAGGGAGACGACGTTGTCATTCCTCCTGACAGTTATTTCGGCATGGGCGACAATCGCGATGTCAGCCTGGATAGCCGATACTGGGGCTTCATTCCTAAGGAAAACGTAATCGGCCGGCCCATGTTCGTGTATTGGTCATTCAACACGCCGCCCGACCAGTATCGACATACCGATTTCAGTGAACGAATCGGGTTCCTGGTCCATGTCGTGATTCATTTCTTTGATGAAACCCGTTGGCGTCGCACCTTCCGGTTGGTTCAGTGACCCTGCCAACCAAACGCCGCTATATCGTAATCACGCTCGGCGTGCTGCTCGCGCTGTTTCTGATCCGGCCGGGTGCGACTCGCCTCAAGATGCGAATCGCGTTTTCGATTGGCATGGCCTTGCAGCGGCGAGTCGAGATCGACAGCGTTCACCTCCACCTGCTTCCCCGGCCTGGCTTTGATCTGGACGGATTCGTCGTCCAGGATGATCCAAGGTTCAGCGCGGAACCGGTGTTGCGTGCGCAGGAAGTGACCGCTCTGCTGCGCTTGAGTTCGCTCTTTCGAGGGCACCTGGAAGTATCCAGACTGAGCCTGACCGAACCCAGCTTGAATCTGGTCCGGCGGGAGGACGGGCGCTGGAACATTGAGAATTTCCTCGAACGCACCGCCCAGATCGCGACTGCTCCCACTGCGAAGAGTCCATCCGAACCACATCCAGCGTTTCCCTACATCGAAGCCGACCGGGGACGTATTAATTTCAAGTTCGGCACCGAGAAGAAACCTTTCGCGATCACGGATGCCAGTTACTCGTTCTGGCAAGACTCGCCGAATCGCTGGGGAATGCGCCTGAAGGGCCAGCCGTTACGCACCGACATGAACTTGAGCGACACCGGCCTGGTAAAGATCAGTGGAAACTGGCAACGCGCCGCCTCTCTGCGGGACACCCCGGTGGAATTCCACCTGCAATGGGACGGCGCACAATTGGGACAACTGTCGAAACTTTTGTCGGGCGGAGACCGCGGCTGGCGGGCCACGGTCCGCACCTCGCTGGACCTGAACGGGACACCTGCCAATCTGATGGTCCAGGGGGATGGCTCCCTGGAAGATTTTCGGCGCTATGACATCGCGGGCAATTCGCCGGTCGCACTCCGAACCCATTGCGAGGCGCAATACAAAGTTGCGGACCGTAGCTTGCGTCAGATTCTTTGCCAGACTCCCGTCGGAGAAGGCTCGGTCGCATTCACCGGCGAAGCTGAGAATTTGCTGGGACCACGGCGGTATGCGATCGAGATGAGTGCGCACCAGCTTCCCTTGCAAGCACTCCTTAGCGTGATCCGCAGAGCCAAGAAGGACCTGCCCGCCGACCTGCAAGCCAGCGGCTCCTTGGACGCAAGCTTCAACATCACTGCCACCGGTCAGCCGGCTCAAGAGGTCGTATTCGACGGCACTGGGAAGACCCGGGATTTCCGTCTGCGTTCCGAAGCGAGCAAGACGGATCTGATGCTGGACGCGGTGCCCTTCGCGGTGGTCGCGGCCTCGCCACACGATCCCGCAATCAAGACGCGTGCCCACCGGGACGCGGCCGGGGCGGTTCATCCGGACGAGCCCCACCTGTTCTTTGGACCGGTTTCGCTAAAGTTGGGGCGCCCGTCACCTGCCCTTCTGCAAGGATGGATAGCACGCAGCGGATACCGCATCTCGATCAAAGGGGAATCCGAGATTCACCGCCTCTTGCAGATCGCTGGAGCCGCTGGGATTCCCGCGGCGCATCCCGTCGTTACGGGAGCCGCCAAGGTGGACTTGCAAGTGGGCGGCTCGTGGACTGGGTTCACGAGCCCGGTCACCACCGGCAGCGCTGAAATACATTCGATACAAGCGGAAATTCGTGGCATTCATGGCCCGGTCGAGATTTCATCTGCCAAAGTCGACCTTAGAGACTCCGAGGTCAGAGTCGATGCCATCTCGGCATCGGCCGCTGGAACTCACTGGAGCGGATCGCTGTCGTTTCCCCGCCCATGCCCCGCACCTTGCGCGCTCATCTTCAACTTGCAGGCCGACGAGATCTCTACCGATCGGCTCAATGACTGGATCAACCCGAATCCACCCGAGCGCCCTTGGTATCGATTCTCCTCTTCTGCGCGCCCGGCGGGCCGCTCGCTCCTGGGTGAAATCCGCGCAACTGGAACCTTGGCGGCCAGCCGGGTACTGTTCCGCAACCTTCCGGCTGACCGGATGAGTGCAAAAATCGATCTGGATCAGGGCACGCTCCGACTTTTCGATCTTCGCGCCGATGTCTTGAACGGGAAACATCACGGCGAATGGCTGGCCGATTTCACTGCCAAAGCACCCCGCTACTCAGGAACCGGCACCATTGAATCAGCATCTCTGGGACGACTCGCGGAATTCATGAACCAGAATTGGGTTTCAGGCGCAGCAAATGCCAAGTACCAAATCGAGTTTTCGGGTCTCACGGCAGCGGACTTCCTCGACTCCGCCAAAGGCGATCTGCGCTTCACGATGCGGGACGGGACTTTTCCCCGCATCCAGATGGCCGCCGCGCCTCTCCAAGTCCGGCGTTTTACGGGCACGCTAGCCGTTCGACACGGCGAATTCGAGTTGCAAGAGGCGAACCTGGAATCACCCACCACCAGCTACGCAGTTACCGGAAAAGTCTTGGGAGACAGGAAGCTGGACTTCAAGCTGGTACCGGAGGGGGCGGCGGCACTCACGGTTACGGGAACGCTGGCAGATCCGCGCGTTACTGCGCTCCGTCATGCGCAAACCCAGGCCTCTTTGAAACCCTGACCTTCGGTCCTCCAAGCCTTCTGTTGGCCGCAATGCCAATCGAAATCATGTAGCCCGCCGGACTCCTTCCACTTTCTGTCATAATCGACTTTTCTGTTCATGAACCTGACCTACACACTGTGGCAGGACTGGTTGGACCAGCGCGGACTGTGGCCCCGCAGCCGCGTCGCCCGTGGCGCATGGTATGCGCTCGGCCTGGCCATCCTTCTCTTCGTACTCCAGCGGCTCCTTGCCATGTTCAAACTCCCTTGGGGAGAGAACCTGGCAGGCTGGGTCAGTTTTCTCAGCTTCATCGCGATCCTGTTCTTTACCATCCTCGCATTCCGTTGGCTGAAGTCCCGAATTCTCTGGCGTTTGCGCAACCGCCTGATCGTCACCTACGTGTTCATCGCGGTTGTACCCACCCTGCTGCTGGTGGGGATGACATTCGTTACTTTGTATTTGCTGGCGGGGCAGTTCGCCAATTTCGTGGTCATTTCCGAGATTCATCTGCAGATGCAGCACGTGGAGTCGGTGAACTCAGCCATCGCCAACGAATTGGCGGTGCGCATCGAGCGGGGCGAATCGCCCACGGTGGAATTGCTGGAAAGCCTGCGCAAGACGTCAGTCATCTGGAAACATCGCGACGTCTGCGCCTGGTATGGAGGGAAGCCTCTTCCCATATGCGGTGACAAAGCGAAGACTCCGTTCGGGCAGCCATCCTTCGTGCACGGAACCCTCAGTGAGATTGTCCGCGATCACGGCAACCTCTACCTGAGGGCGGCGACGGTGTTGCCGGTCCGGACGGGGGAGTTGATTGTTGTTTCCAGTGAGGCGCTCGACGAAGAGTTAGTGCGCGAAATCGCGAACAGCCTGGGCGAGATAACGTTGTATGCCGGAGGTATCCAGTTGCAAACCGGGGGCTCCACGCCGGCCAGCGCTAACCCTCCGGCGAGCGGGACGAGCGCCTCGAAGTCTGGCGTGTCCGTCAGCATTAGCGACGATAAGGAGCGCGTCACCGTCGAAGGGGCCGATACCCCGCGCGTCACCTTCACGGCAGGCTCTGTGCCGGAAGCAGTAAATTTCTTCGATCACCAGATCACCTTTGGAACGCCGATTCCGGTCATCGATTGGAGAACTGGCGATCGGGAGAAAAGTCCTCCGGTGGTTCGTGTGCAAACACGGCCGTCCGTGCTTTATAACCGGCTGTTCGCGGCTTCTGGAGATTTCGCCAAGGGGGTGGAGCAGATTCTGCTGGCGATTGCGATCGTGCTGGCCATCATCGAATTCATGGCGCTCGTCATCGGCACTAGTCTCACCCGGTCCATCACCGGAGCTGTCGCTCAGCTGTATAAAGCCACGCAGCACATCGATCACGCCGACTTCAGCCACCGCATCCCGATAAAGTCCACCGATCAGCTGGCGCAACTCGCGCTTTCCTTCAACACCATGACGGCTTCCATCGAGAAGCTCATCCTGGAGCAGAAGGAAAAGCAGCGCATGGAAAACGAGTTGGTGATCGCGCAGGAAGTCCAGGCACAACTTTTTCCGCAGAAGATTGCGCAGCTCAAGTCCCTGGAAGTTCACGGATTTTGCCGCCCGGCCCGAACCGTGAGCGGAGACTATTACGACTTTCTCACCATCACTACCGACAAGATGATCCTGGCCGCCGGAGATGTCAGCGGCAAAGGTATTTCGGCTGCCCTGTTGATGGCGACCATCCACTCCGCAGTCCGCGCCTACAGCATGGAAGGCGTTCCCTTGTTGAGGGAGCCAGTTGCCGTGGGCGCCTCCTCGGGATCAGCAACCTGGCTCGCTTCACGCGTCGAAGGAGCCGAGGTATCGCCTGGAGCCTTGCTGGCCCTCCTGAACCACCAACTGTACGAGAGCACGCCGCAGGAAAAATACGCGACACTGTTTCTGGCCACCTACGATGGCGGCTCGCGAAGACTCACCTACAGCAATGGTGGGCACCTTCCACCCATCATCATCGGAGGCGACGGCAGCATCCGCCGGCTCGATCAGGGCGGCACGGTGGTCGGCCTGTTCGACAACCTCACGTTCGATGAAGCCAGCGTGCATCTCAAGGCCGGCGACATCTTCATCGCTTACAGCGACGGCATCACGGAGCCCGAAAACGACTTCGGAGAGTTCGGCGAGCAACGGCTGGTAGACGTGATCCGCGAGAACCGCGATCTTCCGCTCGATCAGATCACACAACTGGTCACTGCGGCGGTGGATGACTGGATTGGCGAAAACGAACAGCCCGACGACATCACCTTGGTGCTCGCTCGAGCACGCTGAAACGGAAAAACTTGGGGCGGGAGGACGGCTTCGAACCGTCGTCTCCGGGATGGTCTCCCGGCGCATTACCGGAATCTATGCTACCCCCGCACTTGGGACGTTAATCCGCTCAGCATGATCAAACCCTTTAAGCTGCAGTGTCTTGCAGTACGATTAGCCCGAATGGCGCCCCCAGGGCCTTAGGCAAACGAGGTGCAGGCGACCAAACTAATCGACGCCGCTTGACAGTGTCAATAGAGCCGATAAAGTAGGGGCGGATAATCGCCAGTTCCACAGGGCATTCGCAGTTTTTCGGCCTGCAACAGCATGACTCTTGGTCTGTTCCTTTCCGACCCCAGGATGCTCGTTCACTTCGTCTTGTGAGGTGCCTCACCAGCGCGTGTGGCTAGAGTCACTGCCATGGACCATGCGAAATCGTCTAATCGGCTATGGGCTGGCTTCCGTTTGCCAGCTCAGGGACTCCCAAGGTCCTGTTGAGGTACATAAATCATGACCAATCATCGTGACCTAATCGAGTGCCCGCTGTGTGAGGGGCGTGGAGAAGTCCGCCGCTCTCGCGTCGCTGAGTTCTTTTCCGATCCGGATCTTAAAACAAAAATCGAGGCTTCGCTGGTGGAACCATTCCCAGAAGAGCAGTCTGCGCAAATGGTTTGCGCCACGGGCACAGAGCATCGTGATTTCCAGAAAGATGTCCACAGCTGGAATCCACAGCTGCCCATGTGGCGGAGAAGTCCCAAGGAGTGAATTTTTGAATGGCCGCCGTTCACACACGCAGCGACGGCAGCAAGCTGTAGAGTTACAAACCGCAGCCCTTATACATCAAGGAGGTTTACCGATATGAGTGCAGGCACGCTGACACCGTCCGATACCAGAATTTCGGGCGATTACATTGAACAAGTCATGGCTCAGGTAAAAGCGAAAAATCCCGCTGAGCCGGAATTTCATCAGGCAGTCCAGGAAGTTTTCGATTCTCTGAGGCTCGTGCTTCAGCGCCATCCCGAATATCGGGACGCCCGCATCCTCGAGCGCGTGGTCGAACCCGAGCGCGTTTTGATGTTTCGCGTTCCCTGGTTTGACGATCAGAACAAAATCCAGGTCAATCGCGGTTTCCGCATTGAGATGAACAGCGCAATCGGCCCCTACAAGGGCGGGCTGCGTTTTCACCCCTCCGTCACGCTCGGCATCCTGAAGTTCCTGGCATTCGAACAGGTGTTCAAGAACTCGCTCACCACGCTGCCCATGGGCGGCGGCAAGGGTGGATCGGATTTCGATCCCAAGGGCAAGAGTGACAACGAAGTCATGCGTTTCTGCCAGAGCTTCATGACGGAACTGCAGCGCCACATCGGCCCCGACACCGACGTCCCGGCCGGCGACATCGGCGTGGGCGGACGCGAGATCGGATTCCTGTTCGGTCAGTACAAGCGCCTCCGCAATGAATTCACGGGCGTCCTCACAGGCAAAGGCCTGAACTGGGGCGGTTCGCTGATTCGTCCGGAAGCGACCGGCTACGGCTGCGTTTATTTCGCCGCCGAAATGCTGAAGACTCGCAAAGACACTCTGGAAGGCAAGCTGTGCCTGGTCTCAGGCAGCGGCAACGTCTCCCAGTACACGATCGAAAAGCTGCTGGACCTCGGCGCGAAGCCTCTTACCGTGTCCGACTCCAACGGCGTCATCTGCGACCCGGACGGCATCGATCGCGAGAAGCTCGCCTACATCATGGAACTGAAGAACGTGCGTCGCGGCCGCATCCGCGAGTACGCCGACAAGTTCAAGAAGGCGATCTTCATGCCAACCGACGTCAAGGCGGACCACAACCCGCTCTGGAACATCAAAGCGGATTGCGCTTTCCCCAGCGCCACCCAGAACGAAATCAACGCCAAAGACGCCGCCAACCTGATCAAGGGCGGAGTCAAGGTCGTTGCCGAAGGCGCGAATATGCCCAGCACGCTGGAAGCGACCAAGATCTTCCTCGAGAATCACATTCTTTACGGTCCCGCAAAGGCCGCGAATGCCGGCGGCGTGGCTACCTCCGGGCTCGAGATGTCACAGAACAGCGCCCGCTTGAGCTGGACGCGTGCGGAAGTCGACGATCGCCTCCACAAGATCATGATCGCGATCCACGACAACTGCTTCCGGACGGCCGAGAAATACGGCACGCCCGGCAATCTGGTCAACGGCGCCAACATCGGTGGCTTCCTGAAGGTGGCCGACTCGATGCTCGACCAGGGCCTGGTTTAGTCGACTTGTAAATAGCAAGTCAGGCGGGGTGGACGAACTCCTCCCCGCCTGTTTTCATATGGGGCAGGCAAGGCGCTGACTCGCTCATGACCACCAAACCGGCACTCGACGCCACCATCGACGCGCAGAGGCTCTTCGAAGGCTTCGAGAACCTCATGCCGTTCCGCGTGCGCGACATCCTGCTGGTTTCCAGCCTCTACGATTCCTTCATCCTGAAGGAAGACGGCCGCCTCAACGAACTCCTCATCGGCGAGTCTCTTGAACTTAACCTGCAGCAGATCCCCAGCATCACCCAGGTCTCGACCGGTGCAGAGGCCCTCGCGGTCGTGCGCTCCCAGCATCGCTTCAATCTCGTGGTTACGAATCTCGAAGTCGGCGACATGGACGCTGCCCAACTGGCCCGCGAGATCAAAGAAACCGGACTCGATATCCCGGTCGTTGTGCTCGCCTACGATTACCGCGAGTTGAAGAACTTCGTGGCGCGCAACCTCCATCGCGACATCGAACGCGTCTTCCTGTGGCAGGGCAACGTCCGCATGCTGATCGCCATCGTCAAGTACATCGAGGACGAACGCAACGCAGCGCCGGACACCGCCTCCATCGGAGTTCCCGTCATCCTGGTCGTGGAAGACAACATCCGTTACTACTCATCTTTCTTGCCCGTCATTTACACCGAACTCATCACGCAATCGCGCCGCGTGATTCAGGAAGGAGTAAATGTCGCGCACCGCCTCTTGCGCATGCGCGCTCGACCGAAAATTCTCCTGGCCACCAACTACGAGGACGCGGAACACCTGGTGTTACGCTATCGCGACTATCTGCTGGGTGTGGTTTCTGACATCGAGTTCCCGCGGAACGGCGAACTGAACATCGATTCCGGATTCGACCTGGCGCACCTGGTCCGCAAGCAGGTTCCCGATGTCCCGATCGTCCTGCAATCCAGTCGCACCCAGTTTCGCGACCGCGCGTTCGCTGAGGGCCTGTCGTTTTTGCGCAAACGCTCACCGACGCTTTTGGCAGACTTGCGGCGCGTCCTGACCGAGCAATTCGGCTTCGGCGATTTCATTTTCCGCCTGCCTGATTTGTCGGAGGTCGGCCGTGCCAGTGATCTCGGCGGACTGGAAGCCATGCTGCAGGAAGTTCCTGCCGAGAGCATCGTGTACCACGCGCAAAGCAACCACTTCTCGCACTGGCTCGTGGCCCGCACGGAGTTCGCCCTGGCCCAAAAACTCCGTCCGCGTAGAGTTTCCGATTTCGCGAGTCCAGAGCACCTGCGCCGCGACTTGATCGAGGCCATCGCGGACTATCGCGGCGAACAAAGCGAAGTACTCATCGCTGACTTCAGCACAGCGGCGCTGGCCTCGTCCGACGCGCATTTTCTGCGCATCGGGGTCGGCTCCCTTGGCGGTAAGGCACGCGGCTTAGCCTTCATGCGTCACCTGTTGCGCAAGCACCGCTTTTCGCGTGCCTTCCGCGATGTGCACGTCGCCGTTCCGCCGGCCGTCGTACTGGCAACAGACGTGTTCGACCGCTTCTTGCAGGAGAACGATCTCGCCAACTTCTCCCTCAACTGCACAAACGATACCGAGATCGAGAAGCGCTTTATGGAAGGCGTCTTCCCTGCTTCGACGCGCAATAGCTTGCTGGATTTCCTCAGTGAGGTTCACTACCCCATTGCCGTACGCTCTTCCAGCTTGCTCGAGGACTCGCAATACCAGCCCTTCACCGGTGTCTATGAAACCTTCATGCTCGCCAACCACCATCCGGAGCTCTCTGTGCGTCTCGAGCAGCTGATGGAGGCCATCAAACGCGTGTATGCGTCCACTTTCAGTCAGCATGCGAAGGCCTATGTGCGGGCCACACCCTATCGCCTGGAAGAAGAAAAGATGGCCGTCATCCTCCAGCAAGTCGTGGGTGCGGTGCATGGCGAGCGCTTCTATCCGGATTTCTCGGGTGTAGTGCGTTCGTATAACTTCTATCCAGTGGCGCCCATGAAATACCGGGACGGAATTGCCGCCGTCGCTCTCGGCCTTGGCCGCGCGGTGGTCGATGGCGGCAAGTGCCTGAGTTTCTGTCCCCGCTATCCCCGGCACATCCTGCAATTCTCCTCGGTGGAAGACATCCTGACCAATTCGCAGTCCGACTTCTGGGCACTCGAGCTGGATCATTCTCAACCTGCTGACGCGGATTCAGCTGCCAATCTGCGCGAAATCCGTTTCGGCCTCGACGCTGCCGAGCGCGATGGCACGTTATATTCGGTAGCGTCCACGTACTCCGCCGACAACCACGCCGTCTATGACGGCGTCAGTCGACCCGGCACGCGGGTTGTGAGTTTCGCGCCCATTTTGAAACACGACGTTTTTCCCCTGCCCACACTCCTCGAGCAACTCACAAAGATCGGTGAAGATGCTTTCGGCCGCCCGGTCGAAATCGAGTTCGCGGTCCGCCTGCCGCAAAAGCCCGGCGAGGCCGCCGATTTTGGATTTCTTCAGATTCGCCCGCTGGTGCTTTCCCGCGAGGGCGAAGAACTTCGCCTCGACGAAGTCGACTCCGCTCGCATTGTCTGTCAAAGCTCCAAAGTCCTCGGCAACGGACGAATTGCCGATGTGCGCGACCTGATCGTCGTCGACTTTCACCGCTTCGAGCGAGCCAAGAGCAAAGAAGTCGCTCGCGGTGTCGCCTATTTCAATACCCAGCTGAATGCACAAGGCCGCCCTTACCTCTTGATTGGAGTCGGCCGCTGGGGATCCACCGAACCCTGGCTAGGCATTCCGGTGGAATGGGACGAGATCTCTGGCGCCCGCGTCATCGTCGAAGCCGGGTTCCGCGACTTCCGCGTGACCCCATCGCAAGGCAGCCACTTTTTCCAGAACCTGACCGCATTCCAGGTCGGCTACTTCACCGTGAACCCCGACGCCGGCGAAGGCTTCGTCGACTGGCAATGGCTGGCCGACGCCGAAGCCAGGGAAGAAGACGGCTGCGTCCGCCACCTCCGCTTCGACAGCCCACTCCTGGTTGTCATGAACGGCCGAACCAGCCAGGGCCTGATCTTCAAGCCAGAAATTCCCACGTAGCGCCGGCGTCTCGCCGGCGCGGGTACTGTCCCACGTCGCGGCCCGGCCCTATGTACCCGGTGATCCTCCTCGCCCTCTCGCGTGACGAACATCACAGCCCACGATGACATGACTCCCCGACAATCAAGGGGAGTACTTATGGGGTGCATGTGTTCAAAATCATCCAAGCCGCCTTTATCGCCCCTAGAATCAAGCGCTTTGTCATTGAAGCGCCGCGCATCGCGCGAAAATATAAACCCGGTCAGTTCGTCATCCTGCGCATCAACGAGCAAGGCGAACGCATTCCCCTGACCATCGAACGTTCGGATCCCGAACGGGGCACGATCAACCTCGTCGTTCAGTCGGCGGGGAAAACAACCCACCTGCTGAACACGCTCGCAACCAGCGACAGCATTCTCGACGTCGTCGGCCCTCTCGGAAAGCCTTCCGAAATCGAGAACTTCGGCACCGTGGTCGTGATGGGCGGTGGCGTCGGCACCGCCATGGCGTACCCCACGGCGGCGGCCCTGAAGAAAGCCGGCAACCGGGTCATCTCGATCGTCGGCGCGCGCAACAAGGATCTGGTCATCCTGGAGCGCGAAATGGGCGAGGTCAGCGACACATTGCTGATCACCACCGACGACGGCAGCTACGCAGAAAAAGGCTTCGTCACCGACAAGCTTCGCCAGCTCATCAAGTTCGGCACCCATATCGACCTGGTACTCGCAGTAGGCCCTATTCCGATGATGAAAGCCGTTGCCGACGTCACACGCGACGCGCACATCCGCACCATCGTAAGCCTCAATCCCATCATGATTGACGGTACCGGCATGTGTGGCGGCTGCCGTGTGCTGATCGACAACAAGAGCGAATTCGCCTGCGTCGATGGGCCTGAGTTCGAAGCCCACCGTGTCAACTTTGAAGTCCTGATCCAGCGCAACACGATGTATCGCGAAGCCGAGAAAAAATCGATGGCAGAATTCCTGCAGCAGTCGGAGTCGAAGAAATCGGCTCCTGAAGAAGTTTGCATTCCCAGCGGAGGCCGGCAATGACCTCCGTCAAGAGCCCCTCCCTCAACCCTCTCCCTCTCAAAGAGCGCATGAAAGTCCCGCGCCAGCACATGCCCGAGCAACTTTCCCAGCTACGTGCCACCAACTTCACAGAAGTCAACCTGGGCTACTCGACGGAACTGGCGAAGCAGGAGGCGTTGCGCTGCCTCGCATGTGCCAAACCTGCCTGCACCGATAGATGCCCAGTCGGCGTGAAGGTCCGTGAGTTCGTGCAACTGATTGTCGCGGGAGATTTCCTCGCGGCGGCCGCCAAGATCCGCGAAGACAATGTTCTCCCCGCCGTCACCGGACGCGTCTGCCCGCAGGAAGATCACTGCGAAGGCGGATGCCTGATGGGCAAGAAAGTTCAATCTCTCGGCATCGGATACCTCGAGCGTTTCGTCGCCGACTACGAACAACAGCATCTCGACTTCAGCAAGATCCAGAAAGCACCACCCACGGGAAAGAAAGTTGCCATCGTAGGCAGCGGACCGTCCGGTCTCACCGCGGCCGGCGACCTCGTCCAAAAGGGTCACCAGGTCCACGTCTTCGAAGCCCTGCACGAGGTCGGTGGCGTCCTGGCCTACGGCATCCCCGAATTCCGACTTCCCAAGCAGATCATCCGCGAGCAAGTCGACTACATGCGCGCAATGGGAGTGGAATTCGAAACTAACGTGGTCGTGGGCCGCACCGTAACAATCGATGAATTGATCCACGAAGAAGGCTACGACGCAGTCTTCATTGGCACCGGCGCCGGCCTGCCGCAGTTCATGGGCATCCCGGGCGAACACCTGAACGGCGTTTACTCGGCCAACGAATTTCTCACACGCATCAACCTGATGCACGCCTACGAATTCCCACGCTACGACGAACCCATGGTCGACCTCGTGAACAAGAACGTGGCGGTCATTGGCGGCGGCAACACTGCACTCGACGCCATTCGATCTGCGCTTCGTCTGGGTGCCGGAAAAGCGTACGTCCTCTACCGCCGCAGTGATGCTGAGATGCCGGCCCGCGCGGAAGAAGTGAAACACGCGCGGCAGGAAGGCATCGACTTCCAGGTGCTCACTGCTCCAGTGGAGTTCCTTTCCGATGACAAAGGCTGGCTAAGAGCCGCACGCTGCGTGCGCATGGAACTCGGCGAGCCCGACGCCTCCGGCCGCCGTCGTCCCATGCCAGTCGCCGGGTCCGAGTTCGATATCCCGCTTTCTGTCGCGGTGATGGCCATCGGTACCCGCGCCAACCCGATCGTGCAGAGCACTACCCCCGATCTCGAAACCAACAAGCGCGGCTACATTCACGCAAACTCCGACACGCAGCGCACGTCCCGCAAAGGTGTATTCGCGGGCGGCGACATCGTCACCGGCAGCGCGACCGTAATCCTGGCCATGGGGGCCGGCCGTCGCGCCGCGGCTTCAATTCACGAATACCTGGAGACGGGTATCTGGTAGTGCAGACGATTGAGTTGGGATGCAAACATGTTTTTGTGAGGTGAGAGATGAGAGTCACAGTTTCTTTTCGACATTCGATCCTTTCCTGAACGATGCGCCAAGCCTGTGCGACGTGTGCGATTCGAAGCTCTCCGTCTTCCATTTTGAACGCGAAGGCAGCGAGGAAAACTCGGACCGGCCGAGCAAGGGATTCTGCTGCACACAATGCGCCACCGAATTGCTGGAAAACTTGAAGCAGACCGAATCTGTCGCCTGGGCTGAGGAGGAAGCGTCGGTCCAGTCACAGGGCGTGGATGTCTCTGACTTTCGCGACCGGAGACTGGCGACTTTTGGACGCCGCCGCAACTGAGGACTTTTCGGGAGCGCTTCTCGACCACGGCCAAATAGTCTCAGCAAAAGATAAGGCGAGCGGCCCATGTGCCGCTCGCCTTATCCCATCAGGAGGTCTCTATTGCTGTTCTGTGTGGATGCTAGGAGCAAGCCACGCTCTGTACCAGATCACCTAGGGTCGTAGCGGCCCAGACAAAGTTGGTTTACTCAACCAGCCCTTGCCGAACTCCATGAATGAAGTCGGTGTATGCGGGAGTATGTCCCGCTTGCCGCGTGTCCGCAGCAATCTGGCCGCGATGATAGGCCGAATGTATGAATACGTGCGTCAGGATGTCGCGCACCAGGCTTTGGTAGGCTTCTCCCTTGCTGTTCTGGTAGGCCACGAGTTGATCAAGTGGCGCGCCAGCCGACAAAAACTTTCGCCACAAATTTGCGATGGCCGTTGCTTGCTCTTCGCACTTCGCCAGCGAGAGTTCCGGCCACACCGGTAACGGAGATTCTCGCCGTTCGATGCGCGCGAGCCAAAGGTGTTCCGCGGCCACGATGTGAGCCATCAGACTCAACGAGCTCGCCGTGGCTGGTCCGTCCTTTCGAAACGACGCGAGTACTTCCCGGTTCGCCCATTCGTCGAAGCTCGCCAATTGCCGCAAGTGTTCCAACAGGTCCATCCGTCCAGCACGCTCCTTACGATTAAAAGATCACTTGCCGTTCTGCCCTTTGGCAATCATCTTGACCTGCTTCAGATGGTTCACATCGTGCCCTGCGAACAGTCTCACCATGTGCGCAATCGTCTCCTTACCCCGCTCGGAATGCATCCCGTGATTCTCCCAAAGCTTCCGGGGCACGGTTTCCAGAAGTAACAGGTTGCTTTCCCGCAATATCCGGAAAGCTTTCAACGAGTGCCTCGGATCCTTGTCTTCGTAGCGAAATGTCGTCGCCCAGGCATCCTGGTCAAATCCCTGAATCGGCGTGCCGTTGTTGGCGAGAATCAGTCGCATGCGCCAGCTGGCTACGAGCTCCGCATCGGCCAGATGCGCCAGAATCTCCGCGATTGACCACTTCCCCGGCGCAGGCCGCTTCTTTAGCTGTTTCTGACTCAGCCGACTCGTGATCTTGTCCAGCTTCTTCGCCGTCGTTCTCTGTATTTTCAAGGGATTCTGCCCGTCGATATTTCCGAGTATGCGGTCGACGTACTGTTGCGGCGTCTCCTTCATAGACTTTGAGCAACCCTTTCCGAAGGTTCGCGACCGGCCCCTGCTGGCGATCTCCGACCTGAATGGCGAAATTATACCGATCTACCAGTATGGCGGCGCCTGCGACCCGATTTGTCAGAAGGCGGTAACTTTTAACACTTTATTCACACATGCTGGTTAGAATGACCAGTCACTGTTTTCGAATTGTCGCGAAGGCGCCAAAATGCCTCAAAAAACACCTCGCCTGAAGGTGAACAAGGCCAAGCCCGCGGAAACCCAGCCCGAAGAAAAAGCAAGGAACAGCAAGCGGGTCAACGCGACGGCAAAAGCCAACAGCACGCAAGCCGAACTCATGCGCATGGCGCTGAGAGCCTGCCTCATCGCGCGCGACGCGACCTTTAACGTCCAGGACCTCTTAACCAACTCGTCCCGCATGGCATTTCTCGCCATTCGCGATTGCGAGAAGGAACTGGACCAGATCGAGCGGCAGATCGATGAGCAACTCCCGGGCGCCATCACACGCGTGAACGAGCACAAGGCTCGTCAGTTGCTGGCCTGCCTCAAGTGCATTACGGATCTTGAACGAATCGGTGATCTCGTCATGGGTGTCGCGCAACGGGTGCAGACCAGGAGCGGGCAACTTCCTGCTGGAGATGTGCGGCACCTCATCCAGATGGCGGTCATTCTGCATGACATGCTGGAGGATATTCACCGCGGATTCGTTTCCCTCGACGTGGAAAACGCGCGCAAGGTTCTGCGCATGGACGCCGAACTCGATCACATCTGCCACGCCATGTTCCAGCGCTACCTGGCCGATAACACACGCCAGAAGGACTCCCTGGGCTTCGACGTGTTGTTAATGGCGCAGGCCCTCGAACGTTCTGGCGATCACGCCAAGAATCTTGCGGAAGAACTGTACAGCCTGATCGAAGGCCACACCTTGCGACATTTGCCAAAGCGAGTCATTTCGTCATAAGCGACGCGCCGCAGCGCTCCCGATGAAGTCGCCGCGCTGACCGGTCGACAAATTCACGAAGCATTAACAATCACGAAACATCCGCGCAACAATACGGTCCTACAGTGCATAAGAAGTCGTGCTGGTCGAGTGGCATACCACACCCTTTGGCACGCGATCCGAACCCATGCCGTAT
>Ga0307469_10000087_pt1 | contig 35914 bp, 32 predicted proteins | sample atmos_gasesAM2C__FD_203084 | JGI IMG/M metagenome (GOLD analysis project Ga0307469, IMG submission 203084) | Hardwood forest soil microbial communities from Morgan-Monroe State Forest, Indiana, United States - atmos_gasesAM2C_515 | ecosystem: Environmental > Terrestrial > Soil > Temperate... | reverse complement strand
GAATCGTGCGGTTGCGCCGCTTCTGCTGCTGTGGCTGCCTGTGCCGTTCTACATGCTTTCGGTTGCGTACGGCGGTGTGCCGATTTTCACGCCCGAGTGGTGGCCGTTCTCTTTGTACAACATTCGTTACGGTGTGCAGTTGTTGCCGGCGCTTGCGGTCTTCCTGGCATTGGCGGTGCTCTGTATCGTTTCCTGGACGCGCGCGCGGACGGCACGCTGGGCGATGGCTGTGGCCGGAGTATTGTTCGTGGCCTTCAGCTATGCGGGAGTGTGGCGAGCGCAGCCGGGTTGTTTCCGCGAGGCGTGGACCAATTCGCGGACGCGATTGCAGTTGGAGCGCTCGGCTGCGGAGGAATTGCGCAGGCTTCCCGCCAACGCCACGTTGCTCATGTATCTCGGGGAACACGTGGGCGCGTTACAGGATGCTGGCATCCCTTTGAAAAACACGATCAACGAAGGGAATCACCGGGTGTGGAAGCAGCCCTCCGACCCACAAGGTCTGTGGGAGCAGGCGCTGGCCGACCCTGCGCGATTCGCGGACTTTGTGGTTGCGTTCGATGGAGATGTGGTCTGGCAGGCGGTGCAGGCGCGGCAGTTTCCGGCGGTGGCCATCCTCTCGGTAAACGGCCAGCGTAAGGCCACGATCTATCAGACGCGTTGACCGCAAGCAGCGCGAAAATCCGGTAACCATGCGGGTTAATGGCGGTACGCAAGAGGCCGCGAGGGCAGCGCTGCTCGGGTGATAATATGCAGTCGCTTCGCGGCGAGGCCACACTCCTATGCCTGATTTTGTCAGCTGGGGCACACTCAGTTCGGAGATGGGAAGCGTCTTTTCGACCATCATGCCTCGGCTGGTGGTGGCGGCCATTCTGGGAGGAGTGATTGGCCTCGAGCGCCAATTGCGGCACAAGCCCGCCGGCCTGCGCACCAATATCTTCATCTGTTTCGGGTCGGCCATGTTCACCGTGCTCTCGGACAAACTGGCGGGCAGTTTCGGCGGAGATCACACGCGGGTGGCGGCGCAGATTATCCCCGGCATTGGTTTCATTGGCGCGGGATCGATCCTGCACGCGCGCGGATCGGTAGTGGGTCTCACGACGGCGGCGACGCTGTTCGTGGTGGCTTCGGTTGGCATGGCGGTTGGCGGTGGACTGTACGTCACGGCCATTTTTGCGACGGCCATCATCCTGCTGTCTCTAGCGGCCCTGGGAAAGCTGGAGAGGCGGTTCGCGATGCGCTCGGTGCAGGAGACCTATGAAGTGACCGGAGCGAACGCGGAAACCGTTTTGGTTGAGGTGAACCGCACGCTGGACCAGATGCGCGGCAGCATGCAGAACGTGCGGGTGGCGGGCGAAGCCGGACACGTGCGGGTGATGTTTACGGCCGATGGCTCGCGCGCCGAGCAGCAGGAATTGAATATCCTGCTTCATCAATCCACAGTATTCTCGACCGTGACTTCGCTTGGTTCCGTCGAACACGAATGAGCGCGGCCCCCATGGCAATCCCCTTCACCAAAGCCAGCGCCTGCGGAAATGATTTTCTGATTGCGGATGGCGCGGCCGTTTCAGAGCGGCTTGCGGAACTTACGCGACAACTTTGCGATCGTCACAACGGCGTAGGCGCGGATGGCGTGGAGTGGCTGTTCCGGACGAAGAGTGCCGATGTCGAGGCTCGACTCGTGAATGCGGATGGCTCGGAGGCGGAAATCTCGGGCAACGGTACCCGTTGCGTGGCGGCGTATCTGTGCGCGGAGAGCAGGAAAGAATCGATCGCGATTCGCACGGGAGCCGGAGTGAAGACGTGCACGCTGGTCGCGCGCAGCGGAAACAGTTTCGAATTTGAGAGCGCGATGGGCGTACCGGGGGTGGGAGCGGAGTTCGAGGTGAAGACCTCTTTTGGCGAAGTACGGGGCGTGCCGGTGTCGATCGGGAATCCGCATTTCGTTATTTTCGTCGCGGATTTTGGCGAAGACTGGCAGGGAAGGGCAGCCGAAATCCAGCGGGATCAAGTCTTCAAGCATGGGGTGAATGTTGAGTTCGTAATCATTCGTAATGATGGAGATATTGATGTCCAGTTCTTTGAGCGCGGGGTGGGGGAGACACAGTCGTCGGGCACGGGTTCGTGTGCGGCGGCGGTGGCAGCTATCGCGACATCGATGGCTGCGTCTCCGTTACGAGTTCACGCTCCCGGCGGAATGCAAATTGTTCGTTTCGAGAAGGAAGTCTTTTTGCGCGGCCCGGCGCAACTCATCTGCGAAGGGGAGTTCTTCGTTTAGGATGAGACTTTGACGGATCCCTCGGCACAGATCGCGCGTGTGAAGCCTCCCGCTCTGCGGCGGGGAGACAAGGTCGGCATTGTCGCCCCGGCCAGCAATATCAAACGCGACCTGCTGGAGCAGGGATGCGCGACCTTGCGCAGCCTGGGATACGAGCCTTTCTATTTCGATTCCATTCTTGAGCAGGACCTTTACTTTGCCGGATCGGCGAAACGGCGGGCGCGCGAACTGGAAGAAATGTTTGGGCGCGACGACGTCAAGGCGATTATTTGTGCGCGCGGCGGCTATGGGGCGAATTATCTTTTGACCGAACTCAATCCCGCGAAAATCGCCGGGCATCCGAAGATTTTTGTGGGCTACAGCGACATCACGACTTTGCTGACATGCTTCACGGAGGCGGCGCGATTCGTGACGTTTCATGGGCCGATGGTGACCAAGGACTTCGCGCTTGCGGATGGCGTTGACCTGGTTTCGTGGGAGGCGGCGACCACGGGCATCGCCATCTGGGAGATCACGTCGACGGCGGATTCCGGAGTTGTGGGTCTGGTAGACGGGATGGGGGAGGGAATTCTCTATGGCGGATGCCTGTCGTTGCTGGTGGCCTCAATGGGTACGCCGCATGAGATCCGGACCGACGGAACCATCCTGTTTTTCGAGGACGTGAACGCGAAACCTTTCCAGGTCGACCGCATGCTGATGCAACTGAGGCTTGCGGGCAAGTTGCGGGCGGTAAGAGGCATTGTGTTTGGCGAGATGCTGGACTGTGTGCAGAGCGGCCAGCAGGAGTACACGCTGCAGGAAGTGGTGTTGCGGATCGTGGGAGGACTGGGCGTGCCGGTGGCTTACGGGCTGCGTTCCGGGCACGTCACCCGGAAGAACATTACCCTTCCGATTGGCGTGCGCGCGAGTCTGCACGTGAACGGCGCGGATGTGCAGCTTAAGATACTGGAAGCGGCGACATCGCCAGCCTAGAGAAGTTCGGAACGGGGACGATGGCTAAAGAGAAGCAGATTCATTTGATCGGCATCTGCGGGACGGCGATGGCATCGCTGGCCGGAATGCTCAACCAGCGCGGCTTTCGCGTGACCGGGTCGGATGCGGCGGCGTATCCGCCGATGTCAGATTTTCTGGCGTCGCTGGGAATTCCGGTGGCGCAGCCATTCAACGCCGAGAACCTGAAGCCGCGGCCGGACCTGGTGGTGGTGGGAAATGCGATTTCGCGCGGAAATCCGGAACTGGAGTGCGTTCTGGATGAGCGAATTCCGTTCTGCTCGCTGCCGCAGATTCTGCACGATGAGTTCTTGCGCGGGCGCGAAGTGGTCGTGGTGGCGGGAACGCATGGCAAGACCACCACGACGTCGATGCTGTCGTGGATTTTCCATTCGGCGGGACTGGAACCGTCGTTTCTGATTGGCGGGATCGCGGAGAACTTCGGGTCCAGCTTCTCGCTCGGCAAAGGGAAGCACTTCATCCTCGAAGGGGATGAGTACGACACCGCGTTCTTCGACAAGGGGCCGAAGTTCCTGCACTACTTTCCGGATCGCGTGATACTGACCTCGGTCGAGTTTGATCACGCCGATATTTATAAGGATCTGGAGGCAGTGGAGACCGCGTTCAGGCGGTTGGTGAACCTGGTTCCGCGGCGTGGGAGCATCGTCGCGTTCGATAGCGGGGCGAGCGTGGAGCGGTGTATCGCGAAGGCATTTTGTCCGGTGGAGCGCTACGGACTGCAGGCGAAATCGAACTGGCAGATTGTGGATCTCCGTTTTGAGCCGGCGAAAACGTCGTGGACGATCGTGCGCAACGGACAACGTTGGGCGGACTTCGAATTCGGGCTGGCGGGCGAATATAACGTCTGCAACGCGACGGCAGCGGCGGCGATGGCGGCGGGATGTGGCATCGAGGCCAGGAAGATTCAGGCGGCGCTGCACAGCTTCCGGAGCGTGAAGCGGCGGCTGGAAGTGAAGGCCGAGGTGAACGGCGTCACCATCATCGACGATTTTGCGCATCATCCCACGGCCATTGCCGGGACGTTGACAGCACTGCGCTCACGGTTTCCGGGATCGCGTCTTTGGGTCATTCTGGAGCCGCGTTCGAATACGTTGCGCCGCAATGTGTTTCAGCACGAGTTGGCGAATAGCCTGGCGCTGGCGGATGAAGTCGTGGTGGCCGGAGTATTCAAGTCAGAAGCTATCCCGCAGGCCGAGCGTCTCGATCTGATGGCAGTAGGGACGGAGTTGCAGCAGCGGGGAAAGCGGGCACGCATCATCTCGGGCGCGGATGGAATCGTCCAGGTGGTGGCGCCGGAATTGCGCTCCGGCGACGTAGTGGCCATCCTTTCCAATGGCGGCTTCGAGGGAATTTATAAGAAGCTTCCCGCTCGGCTGAAGGAGATTGGCGTCGCTTCTGCAAAAGCCGGCAGCAAGAATTCATTGGAGGCATCCGCGAAAGCATGAACAAAGTGATGGGGACCTGCTGTGCGCTGGTTCTCCTGGGGTGGATGTGTGTTCATCCGACGACGCTCGTCGGTCAAGCCTCTGAGCCGCTGCCGATTCGTTACACGGTTGCGCTCGCCGGATACCAGGATCATTTTGTTCGCGTGCAGATGCAGTTGCCGGGAGGGAATTCAACACGGCGAGTGCAACTGCCGGTGTGGAATGCCCTGTACCAGATTCGCGATTTCTCGCAGTACATTACCTGGGTTCGCGCGAAAGCGAAATCGGGCACGGCGCTGGCGGTGCGACAGGTCGACAAGAGCACGTGGGAGGTCGACGGTGCACGGGATGGTGCAGTGCTGGAGTACGAGATTCTGGCCAACTTGCCGGGTCCGTATGGCGCACAACTGAGTGCCAGCCACGCCTTCTTTAATCTTGCCGAGGTCCTGATGTATCTGCCCGATGCGCGATCCGCTCCGACACAAGTGCAATTTGCGGACGTTCCGGCGGGATGGAAGTTCGCGACCGCGCTGGCGGAAGCGGGCGGGGTGTTCCAGGCGGAGAACTACGATCGGATGGTGGATTCTCCGGTGGAGGCGGGCACGTTTCAGGAAGCGGACTTCGACGAGGGCGGGGGGCACTATCGCGTCATCGTGGACGCGGATCCGTCCGATTACGACCTGCAGAAGATTGCCGGAAACCTGCAACGCATCGTGGCGGCAGCGACCAGTTGGATGGAGGATCGGCCGTTTCAGACTTATCTCTTTTTGTATCACTTTCCGCGCGGACCGGGCGGCGGGGGCATGGAACATGCGTACTGCACGGCGATCGACGTGACTGCGCAAAGCGTGCGCGAGAACGCGGCCGTGCTGAATGGAGTGACGGCGCACGAATTCTTCCACTTGTGGAACGTGAAACGAATTCGTCCGCAATCGCTCGAGCCCATCGATTACACGAAAGAAAACTACACGCGCGCCCTGTGGTTCAGCGAAGGCGTGACCAGCACGGTGGAAGACGTCATTCTGCTGCGGGCTGGCTTGCTCGATGAGGCGGGTTACCTGCGAAAGCTGGGCGAGCAGATTACGGAACTGGAGCAGCGTCCGGCGCACCGGACGCAATCGGCCGAGCAATCGAGCCTGGACGCCTGGCTGGAGAAGTATCCGTATTATCGCGAAGCAGGACGGAGCATTTCGTACTACAACAAGGGTGACTTGTTGGGCGTGATGCTGGACCTTGGAATCCGTGATCAAAGCCAGGGGAAGGCGTCCTTACGCAACGTGCTGCAGTGGATGAATGAGAACTATGCGAAGCAAGGCAAGTTCTTTCCCGATTCTGCGGGAGTGGAGACGGCCGCGGAAACGGCGAGCCACGAAGAGCTCTCCCCGTTCTTTGCGAAGTATGTGGCCGGGCTGGATGAGATCCCGTGGGATGAGTTTTTCAAGACGGTCGGCCTGCGGGTGGTGCGCCGTAGGGTGGTTCTGGCCGATACGGGTTTCGTCGCCGCCCACAATTTTGATGCGCCGCCGACGGTCCTGCGAGTGCGAACGGGAAGCGAGGCGGAACAAGCGGGGTTGCGGGCGGGCGACGAATTGCTCGCTCTCAATGGCCGCCCTGCGGCCTCGGATTTCGAAAAACAGATGAACCAGCTTCGGCCCGCTGAAGCGCTCAAGCTGCGCTTCCGGCGACATGGAACAGAACATGAGATCCAGTGGAAGCTCGGGTCGCGGGAGGAATTTGAGTTTGATGTGAAGGATGTGGACAATGTCACGACTCAGCAAAAGGCCCTGCGTGCGGCCTGGCTGAGAGGAGAAGCGCAGGTCACAGGAGACTAGCGTTGTTCCGCACCATCCTGATGCTCACATTCTGGGTGCTCGCCTTGCCGATCGCAGCTCTGGTCGGCTTCCCGTGGACATTTCTCACGCGCGATGTCAGTTTCCTCTACCGGATGGGTATGTGGGGTGCTTGGACCGGGGTAAAGCTGGCGGGGGTGAAGGTGGAGGCATTGGGGCTGGAGAAGCTGGATCCGGCGCAGACTTACATTTTCATGTCGAACCACACGTCGAATCTGGACCCGCCGATCCTGTTGCCCCTGATTCCGCGGAGGACGTCGGTGATGGCGAAGCAAGAATTGTTCAGCTACCCAATCCTGGGCGAGACCATGCGCATGGGCTCGCTGGTGCCGGTGGACCGCGGGAATCGGGACGCGGGGATTGCTGCCGTGCGCGCGGCCGGCGAGGTAGTGCGCCAGGGCATCAACATGACGATCTACGTGGAAGGGAAGCGCTCGTTCGACGGCAAGCTGCTGCCTTTCAAGAAAGGCCCTTTTTATCTGGCAGCCGAGTGCGGAGTTCCGGTGGTGCCGGTCACCATTGTTGGAACGCACGAGCTCATGCCGAAGGCACGCTTTCAGATCTCCCCCGGTACGGTGAAAGTGATTTTTCATGACCCCATTCCTCCCGCGGAGTTCGGCGACCGGGACGGCCTGATGGAGCGAGTGCGCGGCGCGATCAACCGCGGCTTGCCCACCGAGTACCAGAGTTAGAACATGTTGCGGCCATGGCCCGTTCTCTTTGTGCTGGGCGGGCTGTTGTGGAGCGGCACCGTCCCGGCGGCGGCCGGACCTTCCGCGGCCAGCGGAGACTTACGCAAAGCGCTGCGGCAGCGCTTCGAAGGAAAACTTCTCCGGCTGCACGCACCCAGCGGCTTCGATGTGCTGCACTACGATACGAAGGGCGCGTTGACGCGTCCTTCAAGCGGCGAGCCTTGGACGATGACAGGATTAGTGCAGGCGGATAAAGTGGACGTCCGCGACGCCCAAGTGATGGTTGACGGTCGGCGCGTCGTCCTGGCGATCGACCCGCAGAGTCCAACCAAAAAGCTGGTGCCCGTGACCACCGACCGCACGGTGCACATCGGCATCGAGTTGCCGCCCGCGATCACCAGGACGTCGGAAGCGAACGAGTACCTCAACCGGGTGATTGCGGTAGATGGAGTGACGCGGGGGATCGAAAACGTGTGGCGCCCCGCGGTTGATTTGAGCAAGAGCTTCGATGCGCGGCAGTTGCCACGCGACGGCAAGATTGGCACGCTGGAAGGTGACCGCGCGGTCTATGCCTGGGAAAGCGGCGTGGTCAGCAAGCCGAAGGCGCTCTACAAGCCGGGACCGAAATATCCGGCGAACGCGTTATTGAAGAAGGTGGCGGGCACGATTCGGGTTCGGGTGGTGGTGAATGAGAGAGGTTTTCCGGAAATTCTGGAGATTCTGGAGCACCTGCGGGAAGGCCTGGACGCGCACGCATTGGCGGCGGTTTCGCAATGGCGTTTTGAACCGGGCATCCGGGAGGGCGTTCCCACCGCGAGCGCAGTGGTGGTGGAGTTAAAGTTCCGGCTGGCGTCCCGCAAGTCTTGAGGCAAGCCCTTCGACGCTGCAGCTCCAGGCCTAGGAGTTGCGGCGCATGGCTTTCACCAGTTCCGGCAAGCGATGGAAGGCGGCGGAGCAACGCAGCCAAAGCTTGTTGTCGATGGCCGGATATCCGCTGACGACCGCGCCGGGGGGGACGTCGTTGGGAATGCCCGACTGGGCGGTGGCGATCGCGCCGTCGCCGATTTTGCAGTGACCGGCGACGCCTACCTGTCCCGCGAGAATCACGTTCTTGCCGATTTCCGTGGAGCCTGCCAAGCCGGCCTGTGCGCAGAGCAGGCTGTTTTCTCCGACTCTGGAGCCGTGTCCGACCTGCACGAGATTATCGATTTTGGCGCCGCTGGCGATGTGCGTCTCGCCCACGCTGGCGCGGTCAATGCAGGCATTGGCCTGCACTTCCACGTGGTCTTCCAGGACAGCGGGACCCGACTGCACGATTTTGTGCCACTCCCCAGAGTTGTTTTTGGCGAAGCCGAAACCATCGGCGCCGATGACAACTCCGTTTTGCAGGATGACGTGGTTGCCGATCCGGCAATGCTCGCGCACGACGGCGTGCGCGTGCGCGAAGAAGTCGTCGCCGATGGTTACTCCGGGATAAATGACGACGTGGGCAAGCAGCGTGGCGTTGGCGCCGATGGTGACGTCGCGATCCACGACCGCGTACGGGCCGATGTGTGCGTTGGGGCCGATCTTGGAAGTGGCATGGATGACGACCGTGGGATGAATCCCGGGCGCGCATTGGGGCGGCCGGTAAAACAGCTCGATGGCCCGTGCGAACGCGAGATACGGATTTTTCGACCGCAGCGTGGCGCCGGGGATGGCGGGGAAGTCCTCGGCGACGATTACGGCCGAAGCGCTGGTCGTGCGCGCGGCGGCAGCGTACTTCGGGTTGGCCACGAAGGTGACCTGTCCGGAGGTGGCTTCTTCAATGCCAGCGACGCCGGTGATCTCCGTGTCGGGGGAGGCATTTTCGATGCGCGCTTCTAGTGTTTCTGCGAGTTGGGAGAGCTTCATAGAGATGGTCCCCGGCCGGAGAGCACACGGCGGAAGGGCGATTGTACTTGAGTAGAGTTGGAGAGTTTCGCCGCGGTGCATAGGTCCTTCGTTACGCTCAGGATGACATTGCTGCCAAGCCTGAATCAGGGAGGCCTTAGCGAATCCTTATTCCCCGAACATGGGGACTTGGAGCTGGTCTTCGGGTTGGCGGCGCTTGCGGTGGGTACCTCCGATGACGGCGAGGATGGTGAGGGATTCGAGTGCGGTACGGGGGACGAAGATTCGCTGGGTGTTGGAGCGGAGGTCGGGCGGGTTGAGCAGGTAGCCTTCGGCCATCTGCTGGGTGAGATCGTTGGCCATCAGGCCTTCCACAATTTCGGTGTCCTTGAATTTAAGGCGAACCCACAGGCCCTCGGTGCGGGGCCGGGTGGTGAAGGTCTTACGGGTGAGCGATTCCGAGTCACCGAACTCGCGGACGAAGTAAACCCCCTTGATCTCCTTTAGCTCGATGCCGACGACGTTGCCGGCGGTGGTGAGCAACTCCAACTTTCCGTCGCGGACGAAGCTGGTGGGGGCGACGTAGCCGGAGATCGAATCGCGGTCGATCTTGCGGACGATCACTTTTTTATGGGTTGAGGGCATTCCACTCACGCGCCCGGTGCTGACATACCGCGACGCTCACTGGCCTTCGAATTCTCGCATTTTTTCGCGATTCACAGGCGGAATGCGCATAGGCAGTAGCCAAATTATTAACCTTGTGTTATTTTCTGTTGTTCGCTGCGGTCCGTCTCAGGTGAATCTAAGCCCATTGTACAGAGTCACTTACATCAGAGTGGCAAGCGCCACAGATACCCCAAATTGTGACCCTGTGGAAATCCTGTGTATATCCACAGTGCGGCTCGTGACAGTGCGGCTCCCATAGGAAGGCATGGCCGACTACATCTACACCATGGAAACCCGGCTGACCCCGGACCAGCAGAAGGGGGTCAACCTGGTGCAAGAGGTCGCGCGGGCCGCGGGCATGAACCTGTATTTGACCGGCGGCGCAGTGCGCGACATCATCAGCGGATTCGCCATCCGCGATCTGGATTTCACCGTACAAGGGAACGCCCTCAGGCTGCAAAAGGAATTGGAACGGGCGGGCGCGGTGATCGCGTCCTCGGACGAAGACACGAAAACGTTGTACCTGCAGCTGCCCGGCAATGTGCGCGCGGAAATCAGCATGGCGCGCACGGAGCGCTACGACAAAGTCGGCAAGCCGCCGGCCATCACGCCGGCGACCATTATCGAGGATTTGCGCCGCCGCGACTTTACCGCGAATGCGATGGCACTCTCGTTGAATGAGGGATCGCGCGGGCTGCTGATGGACCCGTCCAACGGCGCGGCTGACATTGAAGCCAAGCTGATCCGGATTCTGCACAACTACGCGTTCGTGGAAGACCCCTCGCGCCTGATTCGGGCGAGTCGGTTTGCAGCGCGGTTCCACTGGCCGCTGGAAGAGAAGACGCAGGCGCGCTTCGACTCGGCGCGCGAGAACAACTACATCGAGCACATCAGCAATCAGGGGATTGGCCAGGAGATCGAGCAGATCGCCTATGAAGATGATCCGCTGCATATCCTGCGCGTCTTGGAAAAGGAAGGCTGGCTGAAAGTGCTGAGCGCGCACTGGAGTACGGCCAAGGTCGATACCAACGGCCTGAGCCAGCTCATGAAGACGCGACAGCAGATGAACGAACTGGGCTACCAGCCCGACCCGGCGCCGGCGGTGATGTTCTTTGTGACTTCGCGGCTGAGCGATAAAGAAATTGCCGACATGCGCAAGCTGATTCCGCGCAAGACGCTGGTCGAAGCCTGGAAGGATCTGGAAGACAACGCGAAAGACTTGGCAAAGAAGTTGATGGGGAAAGAGTCGGCGACGCCGTCGCGCACCTGGCAGGTACTTTCGAGCGCGCGGCCCGAGATGATCTTGTTCTTGTCGGTGACAGCGCGCCAGCAGGGCGTGCTGCAGAAGATCAAAAATTTCTTCACCAAGTGGCGGCAGGTGCAACAGAAGATTCCGTTGCCGGAGATGACGGAACTGCACATCACGCCGCAGTTGTCGGAGTATCCGAAGATTGCGCACGATGTGTTCCTGTTGTTGCTGGACGGGAAGTTGCGCTCGCGGACAGAGACGCTGAAATTCCTGAAGCCGCTGGCGCCACCACCACCTCCGCCACCGCCCCCACCACCCGCGAAACGTGGGCGGGCCGCGAAGGCGGCGGCCGCTGCGGCCGCCACTGCTCCTCCGCCGGCGGTCGAAGCGGGAAAGAAAAAAGGCCAGGGGAAGGGAGCGGCTGCAGTGGTTCCGGCGCCCCCGGCGCCGCCTGCTGCCGCGAAACCGGACGCGAGGGGGAAGGCAAGCGCGCCTCCGAAGCCGAGTCCGAAGAAGGCGGCGACGCCCAAACCTGTTCCGAAGCCTGCCCCGAAACTGGCGCCAAAAGCCGCAAAGCCGGCGAAGCGCACCAAGAAAAAGCGCTAGGTTTCTTTACACACTCAATCGGGCGAACGGCGCTATAATCGGGGCATGCGGCGCTCTCTATTGGTAAGCGCGTTGCTGGTGTTGATGATCTCTGCCGTCTGCTGGGCGCAACGCGGCGGCGGGGGACGCATGGGCGGAGCACGGATGGGCGGCGGGTTTGCCGCTCGAGGCGGCATGCACGGCGGGATGCAGCCTACGTTTGTGCACGGCGGCCACTCAGGTTTCCACGGTCATCCCCCGCACCACGGGCCAATCATCGTGCAAAATCGCGGCTTTCACCAGCATGGTTTTCGCCGCTTCGCAGCTTATCCTTACTACGCGAGTCCCTACTACAGCTGGTATGGTGGGCCTTTCTGGGATTGGCAGAGTTCCTCGTACGATTCGCGCGACAGCGATTATCAGCAGTACGCGTACCAGACTTCGGCGGAGATCAATCGCCTAGCGGACGAAGTGCAGCAGTTGCGGGAGGAACGCGACTACGCGCCGGTTCCGCAGCCACCGCTAGCGCCTCAGCCCACAGCGCAGAGTGCCGTACAACCCGATTTGCCAGTCGTCGTTGTTTTCCTCGACAAGCACATTCAGGAAGTGAAGAATTACGCAGTGGCCAACGAGATGCTGGTTGTGCTGGACGGCAACCGGCGCACCAAGTTTCCGCTGGCGGACATCGACCTGGCCGCGACCATGAAGCTCAACGACGAGCGGGGCGTGAATTTCGACATCCCGAATCCCGTGATGAACCAGTGAACCGGGCGCTGGAAATGCGATCCGAGCGGCACAACAGTAAAATCTGACGTTCCCGCGATTCCTACCAGCCAGCGAATCGGAAGAACTGAAAACCAGGACTCCGCGAACTCATGTCGCAATTCGTTCATCTGCACTTGCACACGGACTACTCCATGCTCGACGGCGCGTGCGACGTCGAGAAACTTGTTCATCGTGTGAAAGAAATGGGCATGCCGGCCGTTGCCATGACCGATCACGGCAACATTTTTGGCGCCGTGCATTTCGTGAACGCCGCCAAGTCTGCGGGCGTGAAGCCGATTGTTGGATGCGAGCTGTATATCTGCAAGAAAGACGACCACAACATCGAGCGCACGCCCCCGGACGGCGATACCTATAACCACCTGCTGGTGCTCGCCGAAAATGAGGAAGGCTACCGAAACCTCACGAAGATTACTTCCGAGGCGTCGCTGCACGGCTTCTATTACAAGCCACGCATCAGCAAGAAATTTCTCGCCGAACATTGCAAAGGGCTGATTGGCCTTTCGGGCTGCCTGAAGGGCGAGGTTGCCGAGCGCCTGATGGAAGAAAAGTACGACGCGGCGCGCCAGGCGGCGGCGACCTACCGTGACATCTTCGGGGAGAAGAATTTCTACCTGGAGATCCAGGATCAGGGCCTGGCCATGGAACACCGCATCCACCCGGGCTTGTTCCAACTGGAAAAAGACCTAGGCATACCGATGGTGGCCACGAACGACAGCCACTACCTGTGCGAGGACGATGCGCATGCGCAGGACGTGATGCTGTGTATCCAGACCGGAAAATCGATCCAGGACACAAACCGGATGAAGTTCGACGGCAACCAGTTCTTCGTGAAGAGCTATGCCGAGATGCAAAAGGTGTTCAAGGATGCTCCGCCCGTGTTGACGCGCACGCTCGATATCGCGGAACGCTGCAACCTTAAGCTCGAGAAGGTGAGCACGCCATTTCCGCACTTCGATGTGCCGCCGGGATTCACGCTGGACAGCTATTTCGAACACATTACGCGCGAGGGATTTGCGCGGCGGTTTCCTCCTCTGCTCGATCTGGAGCGGCAGGGACGGTTGAAGCACAGCCTGGCCGACTATGAGCAGCGGCTGGCGCGGGAAATCGCGATCATTCAGCAGATGAAGTTTCCGGGGTATTTCCTGATCGTGTGGGACTTCATTCGCTACGCGCGCGAGCACGACATTCCGGTGGGGCCGGGGCGCGGATCGGCAGCAGGGGCGCTGGTCGCTTATTCGCTGGGCATCACCGATATCGATCCTTTGCAGCACGAGTTGCTGTTCGAGCGCTTCCTGAATCCCGAGCGGATTTCGATGCCGGATATCGACATCGATTTCTGCATGAACCGGCGCGGGGAAGTGATCGACTACGTGACCCGCAAGTACGGACGGGACAACGTGGCGCAGATCATCACGTTCGGCACGATGGCAGCCAAGGCAGCCATCAAGGACGTGGGGCGCGCGATGGACGTTCCCTACAGCGACGTGGATCGCATTGCCAAGATGGTGCCGACCCAGCTCAACATCAAGCTGGCCGACGCTATTCAGGAATCTCCCCAGCTCAAAGAGGCTTACGAAAAGGACGCGCAAGTTCGCGAGCTGCTGGAGACGGCGAAGAAGCTGGAAGGCATGGTCCGCAATGCAGGGGTGCACGCCGCGGGCGTGGTCATTTCGCCGCGACCGCTTACCGACCTGGTCCCGCTGCACAAGACCAAGAACGACGAAATCGTGACCGCCTTCGACATGCTGGCCATCGAAAAACTTGGCCTGCTGAAGATGGACTTTCTTGGGCTCACGACCCTGACCATTCTGGATGACACGATCAAGCTCATCGTGCAGACTCGCGACCAGAAGTTAAGGTTGGACGGGCTGCCCCTGGATGACGGCGAGACTTACCAGAAGGTCTTTCATCGCGGGTTGACCTCGGGCGTGTTCCAGTTTGAATCGCATGGCATGCGTGATGTGTTGCGACGCTACCAGCCGAACTCGATTGAAGATTTAACGGCTCTCAATGCTTTGTATCGCCCGGGACCGATTCAGGGCGGGATGATCGACGATTTTATCGATCGCAAGCATGGGCGGAAGAAGATCGAATATGAACTTCCTGAGTTGAAGGAAATTCTGGAAGAGACGCTGGGCGTGATCGTGTATCAGGAACAGGTGATGCAGATTGCCAACCGCCTGGCCGGCTACTCGCTGGGCGAAGCCGACCTGCTGCGGCGCGCGATGGGCAAGAAGCAGGCGGAGGAAATGGCGAAGCAGCGTGAGCGCTTCGTAGAAGGCGCAGCCCAGAGGAATTTTCCGCCGAGGAAGATCGAGAAGATTTTTGACCTGATGGCGCAGTTTGCCGGCTACGGCTTCAACAAATCGCACTCGGCGGCGTATGCGCTGCTCGCTTACCAGACGGCTTATCTCAAGACTCATTTTCCGGTTGAGTTCATGGCGGCGCTGCTGACTTCAGTGACCGGCAACACGGACGATGTGGTCAAGTACATCAACGAGTGCCGCGAGATGGGGATTGCGGTCGAGCCGCCGGATATCAACGTGTCGGATGCCAACTTCACGCCGCACGGCAGCGCGATTCGTTTCGGGCTGGCCGCGGTGAAGAACGTCGGCCACAACGCCATCGAGTCGATCGTCGCGGGGCGCAAGAAGTCGGGACAGTATCGCGACATCTTTGAATTTGCGGAAAGCGTCGACCTGCGGCTTCTCAACAAGCGCGTGCTGGAGTCGCTGATCAAGAGCGGCGCGATGGACTCCCTCGGCCGGCGCGCGCAGTTGATGGCTGTGATCGATCGCGCCATCGATCGCGCGCAAAAAGCGCAACGCGATGCGGAGTCCGGGCAGCATGGACTGTTTGGCGTCTTCCAGCAGGACGAGACTGCGGAGACGCATGAGCAGCTCCCGAATGTGCCGGACTGGGATGAACATCAGAGGCTGGCAGCCGAGAAGGAGATTCTTGGCTTCTTCATTACCGGCCACCCGCTGGAAAAGTATCGCGACAAGCTGGATGGTCTGCATGCCCTGGGCGTATCCGAAATCTGCGCAATGAAGTCTTCGACCGGTAAGGATGAGACCATCACGACCGCAGGCATTATCTGTAACCTGCGCGTGCAGAAATCCAAGAAGGGCGATTTCTATGCGCAGGCGAGCCTGGAGGACATGTCCGGGTCAGTCGATATGATTGTTTTTCCAGAAGCGTATCGCCGGTTGTCGGAGAAAGTGAAGCTGGAAGTGCCGGTGCTGGTGAAGGCGGGTGTGCGGGTGGAAGAAGGATCGAATCCAAAAATTACCGCCGCGGAAATTATTCCTCTGGAAGATGCGAAGGTTCCATTGCCGCGTTCGTTGCGCATTCGCATTCCGGTGGAGGGCTGCAACGAGTCAACCGTAGACGCGTTGCATGTGTTATTCAGCGAGCGCAAAGGCGAAGCGCGGGTGTTGTTCGACCTGGAACGGGCGGGCGATTTCATGGTGGTCATGGAAGCCGAAGGCTATAATGTGCAACCGGATCGCAATTTCATCAACCGCGTGGAAGAACTGTGCGGTCGAGGCAGTGTTCGCATCATCAATTGAGATCGGCGGCGGATGAGAATCCCAAAAACCAGGAAGGCGAGTCCGGAGAAGCAGCCTGTTCCCATGCCCGCCGACGGGGCCCAGGTGGTGTCGGGTGCAGAATTTCTGCTATCCATGGTTGAGACGCATTGGAACTCCAGAAATGGGGATGCCAGAAAAATGGAAGTACGATTGAAAGCGGAGCAGGAACTGGCGCGCATCGAGGAGCAGATCGAACATCTGCAGACCGTTCCGGGGCAGAATGACGAGACGCGCCGCCAGATTGAGCAACTGCATGAGCGGGTGGAGGCGTTGCGGCACCAGATTCATTCCAGCTACGGCGCGTGGGAAAAGACCGAACTGGCGCGTCATCCGCAGCGTCCGTACACACTCGACTACGTGGAGCGCATTTTCACTGACTGGAGCGAGATTCACGGCGACCGCGGCTTTGCCGACGATCCGGCGATCGTGGCGGGCATGGCACGTTTCCACGGGGCAGAAGTGGTGGTCATCGGGCAGCAGAAGGCGCGCGATGCGAAACAGCGCGTGTACCGGAATTTCGGGATGCCTCACCCCGAGGGCTATCGCAAGGCGCTGCGCGTGATGCATCTGGCGGAAAAATTCAGTCGGCCTGTTTTTACCTTTGTCGATACGGACGGCGCGCATCCCGGGCTGGGTGCCGAAGAACGCGGGCAGGGAGAGGCAATTGCTCTCAACCTGCGGGAAATGGCGCGGCTCAAAGTTCCCGTGATTGCAACCGTGATCGGCGTTGGCGGCAGCGGTGGCGCGCTCGCCATCGCCGTGGCGGACAGGGTGTTGATGATGGAGAACGCGGTCTACTCGGTGATCTCGCCGGAAGGCTGCGCGTCGATCATGTGGCGCGATGCTTCGAAGAAAGCGCTCGCAGCAGAAGCGATGAAGATCACGGCGACGGACTTGAGCGAGCTCGGGTGTATCGACGGCATTGTGCCGGAGCCCGAGGGTGGGGCCCACTCCGATCACGAAGCGGCGGCCGCGTTACTGGATCAGACGTTGCAAGGGCACTTTGACGCGGTCAAGCGGGCGCCCATCCAGGAATTGCTCGTATCACGATATAATAAGTTCCGTAATATGGCACAGTTCTTCCGCGTGGAAGCCTAGTTTTCTACTCGGGTACGCCTGCACCGGCGCGGCACCAACGAATAGGGGCCTCCCCCGGCCTTGCCGTATAATAAAGGGTTTCCCCCCCGCGAATCTCCGGCACTCGGGTGATCCCCAGGCTTTTATGTGCCAAAGGAAGGATTGGGATGGCTACTACTGATGTGACGCTGCAGGACGCCAGCGGGCGCCTGGAGCGCAAAGCGATCGTCAACGACATGAGCATCCAGGTCGCGACGGTCAACGGCTCCGGTTCACAAAGTTCCAACACGGTGCTGCTGCGCAGCATTTTCCAGATGGGCGTGCCGGTCTCCGGCAAGAATCTTTTTCCGTCGAATATCGCGGGGCTGCCCACTTGGTATACGATCCGCGCCAACAAAGACGGCTACATCGCGCGCAAGAAGGAAATCGATTTCCTGGTGGCGATGAACTCGGAGACGGCGCATGAGGATGTGATGTCGCTGGCGCCGGGCGCGGCGGCCCTGTATGACGAGCCTCTCAATCTGAACAATCTGCGCAATGATTTGACGTTCTATGCGGTGCCCTACGACAAGCTGGTAGCGGCGGTGTGCCCGGAAGCCAAGCTGCGCAAGCTGGTGAAGAACATGATTTACGTCGGGGTCGTGGCGCAGTTGCTCGACATCGACATGGGGGAAGTGGAGAAGGCGATCCGCAAGCAGTTTGCCAAGAAGGTCAAGGCGGCAAACCTGAATCTGGGCGCGGCGCAAGCGGGCTTTGACTACGCGAAGGCAAATCTGAAGAAGCAGGATCCGTTCCGCGTGGCCCGCATGGACAAGACGGCGGGCAAGATCATCATCGACGGTAATTCCGCAGCCGCGCTGGGCTGCATGTTTGCGGGCGTCACGGTGGTGACTTGGTATCCGATCACGCCTTCGTCGTCGCTGGTGGAGACGCTGATCGACTACATGAAGGAGCATCGCATCGGTCCCGACGGGAAGGCAACCTTTGCCATCGTGCAGGCGGAAGATGAACTGGCCGCGATCGGCATGGTGCTGGGCGCGGGATGGGCGGGTGCTCGTTCGATGACGGCGACCGCGGGCCCAGGCATTTCACTGATGGCGGAATTCGCCGGGCTTGCCTACTACACCGAAATTCCGGGCGTGATCTGGGATATCCAGCGGGTTGGACCGTCGACTGGCCTTCCTACGCGCACGTCGCAGGGAGATATTCTCTCGACGGCATTCCTCAGTCACGGGGATACGAAGAACATTCTCCTGATTCCGAGTTCCGTAGCCGAATGTTTCGAGATGGCTACCGACGCGTTCAACCTGGCCGAGCAGTTCCAGACCCTGGTGTTCGTGATGTCGGATCTCGATCTGGGCATGAATAACTGGATGTCGGATCCGTTCAAGTATCCGGAAACGCCGATCAGTCGCGGCAAAGTGCTCAGCAAGGAAGATCTCGACAAATTGGGTGGTTTTGCCCGTTACAAGGACGTCGACGGTGACGGCATCGGGTACCGGACATTGCCTGGCACCGAGCATCCGGCGGCGGCTTACTTCGCACGGGGCAGCGGCCACAACGAGAAATCGCAGTACAGCGAGCGGCCCGACGACTTCGAGCGCAACATGGAGCGCATCAACCGGAAGTTCGAGACGGCGCGGTCGTTTGTGCCCCGGCCCGAGCTGCTCTCCAATGGCAAATCGAAAATCGGCATCATCGCTTACGGGACTTCGCATTGGGCGATTGTCGAGAGCCTGGACCAGATGCGGAAGGAATACAGTTTCGAGGCGGACTACCTGCGGCTTCGGGCATATCCGTTTACGCGCGAGGTGCACGAGTTCATCGAGAAGCACGATCGCGTGTACCTCGTTGAGCAGAATCGCGACGCGCAGATGGCGAGCTTACTGAAGCTGGACATCCGGCCCGAACTAATCACGCGCCTGCGCAGCATCAGCCACATTCACGGATTGCCGCTCGATGCGCGGTCCGTCACCGACGAAATCATGACCATGGAGGGCAAGTAGCATGGCCACCACTCCTACGACCCCGGCGCCGAAAACGAATCGCATCGGCCTGGCGGTGATCGATTACAAGGGCGGCAAGACAACGCTGTGCGCGGGCTGCGGGCACAACGCAATTTCAGAACGCATCGTGGATGCGATGTATGAAATGGGCGTGCAGCCCGAGCGAGTCGCCAAGTTGAGCGGCATTGGCTGCTCGTCGAAGAGCCCGGCGTATTTCATGAGCCGCTCGCACAGTTTCAACTCCGTGCACGGACGCATGCCATCAGTCGCGACCGGCGCAATGCTGGCGAACCGCAACTTGCTCACTCTGGGCGTCAGCGGTGATGGAGATTCCGCGTCGATCGGCATCGGACAATTTGTGCACCTGATGCGCCGCAATCTTCCGATGATTTACATCATCGAGGACAACGGCGTCTACGGGTTGACGAAGGGACAGTTTTCGGCGACCGCCGATCTGGGCTCGAAGCTCAAGAGCGGTGTGATCAACGATCTTCCGGCCATCGACACGTGTGCGCTGGCGATTGAGCTGGGAGCTACGTTTGTAGGGCGCTCGTTCTCGGGTGACAAGCGGCAACTGCACACCATGCTGAAAGCGGCGATTGCGCATCGGGGCACGGTGATGCTCGATGTCATCTCGCCTTGCGTCACGTTCAATGATCACGATGGCTCGACCAAGTCGTACAAATACATGAAGGATCACGAAGAGCCGTTGCAGGACATCAACTTCGTGCCGCACTTCGAGGAGATCGACGTGGAGTACGATCCGGGAACGACGGTCGAGGTCACCATGCACGACGGTTCGCGCCTGCGCTTGCGCAAGCTCGAGGCCGAATATGACGCGACCGACCGGATCGAAGCGGTTCGGCGCCTCATGGAAGCTCACGAGAAGCAGGAAGTGCTGACGGGCGTCCTGTACGTGAACCCGAAGGCGCCGACGTTCATTGACCTGTTGAATATCACGGAGCAACCGCTGGCTACGTTGCCGGAGTCGGTTACCCGGCCCAGCCGGCAGGTGCTGGAGCAGTGCATGGAAGAGTTGCGCTAGATTTGTCATGGTGCGAGAAAAGCCCTCCAACGGAGGGCTTTTCTCTTAGTGATCAGCGAATTCGTCAGGCTACGTCGTCAATCGTTTCGGTTTCGCCCGTGTGTTCCGGACTTTCCCCGGGCTCGGGGAAGTCCGTGTCGGCGGATTTTAGCATCGGGTCCTGGTCGCGATGTCCGAGCTGGCCGTTCATCGAGCTGTTTCCAGTTTGCGTGGGCTCGTCTTGTTCAACGGCGCCCTTTTCGCGGTCCTGATCTTTGGATTTTTCCATAAAATAAGTGCTCCTGTTTAGCGGCAACGAGGGCAACCAATCTCGTCTACAGAGGGTAGCGTACTCCGAAACCCTTCGGGCGGGGAAGGGTTTATTCTGCGAAATCGCAACTCAGTAGTATTTGGAGGAAAACTACATGCGCAATTTGATCCTGTCTACAGTAGCCTTGGCGATTCTGCTTTCGAGCCCATGGGCCCAGGCCGGCGGTAACGCTCAAACGCCGACAACGACCTCCCCGGGTCCTGCCGCCCCTGAAAATGAAGACGGTAGCCAAGGGTGGGAAGCACCATCGGCATCACAAGCATCATCATAAAAAGCAGGCCGTCTAGAGGTGGGCTGAATAAAGTTTGTTTGGTGACAGTCTCGTGGGCTGGTGGCGAGAGCGCCTTGGGATTGAGGGCGGTTTCTTGCGCCCCCTTTGGGGCTCGTGTGGTTTGCTCGCTGCTACCCACGGCTTGCGCGGTGGGCTTTATTCTTTCGCCGCTTCGCGGCTGCGAATTGTCGTGGTCTTGATACTCTAGCCGCTTCGCAGCTGCGAGTTAAGGGGTTGCGGTTATGGTCTCGCGGCTGTCAAGTGTCTCAGCCGCGACCAAACGTTTGCGCCGTGATCGAATTTCGCGCTCGCTGATCCGCTTCCAACGCGCGACTAGCTAGATGCCGGGCTTGTTGGCGGCAGCGGTGTTCAGTTTGCGCAGACGTTCCTTGGCCTGCACGGCTTCGTTGGTTTTGGGATAGCGCTGGATCAGATGGCGGAGTTCCTGGACTCCATCATCTTTTTGCCCCATTTCGATGAGTGCAAATCCCTTCTTGAGCTGCGCGGAAGCGGCTTTGTTGCCGCTCGGGAAGTTCTGCAGCACCTGGTCGTAGTTACTGACGGCTTCCTTGAAATTGCCAGCGCGGAACTGCAGCTCGGCCAGATAGTAGTAGGAGTTTCCCGCTAGATCGGTGTTCGGATAGAACTTGATGTAGTCGGTGAACTCCTGCGAAGCCAGGTCGGCCTTTCCGCCGTTGTAGTCTCGGAGTGCGTTGGCATAGAGCACGTCCGGCGGCGGAGCCTGTGCCTGTGCCTGGGCCTGCGCCTGCGTAGCCTGCTGCTGCGCGGCAATACTCTGCTGGGACGACTGCATGTCCTCGAGCTGCTTGCTGACCTTGGCGAGACGCACCTTCAGCTCATCGAGCGTGTCGTTCAACGATTGGATCTGGCCTGAAAGCTGATCCACCTTGCCCGCCGAGTCGCCCTGCTGTTTCTGCAGAGTCTGCTGCAAGGCGGTGATGGCGGCGGTGGTCTTGTTAGACGCGTCTGTATTCTGTTCGACGAGATTCTTCATCACGCCCATGCGCTCGTCGAAGCTCGTCTTCATGGCCGTTATCTGTTCCTGCAGCTGCTGGACCTGGGTCTGCAGCTGGACCATGTCCTTGTTGGCCGCGTGTGCGGGGGTAGCGGGCAGCGACAGCATCGCCGCCAGTGCAGGGGCGGCCAAAAGATATCGCGAAAGTCTCGAGATGCTCATAAAACCTTCCTCTTTGATGTCTACCAGTATCCCATACGGACACCGGACGCGTACCCGGGCGCCGCTCTTCTAATTGTATGGAGGACGAGCGGAAACCAGGTAACTCGGAAGTTTCTCAGGTCATTTTGTGGCGCAGAAAAAATGCGCGGGAACCGGCAGCCAGGGCCATCCGGACTCCCGCGCAGGTGCACGTTACTTGGAATACACGAAGTGCCCGCGGCGATTCTGCTGCCAGCAGGATTCGTTGGATTCGGTGCAGAACGGCTTTTCTTTGCCATAGCTGATGGTCTTGATCCGGCTGGCATTCACGCCCGCCGCAGTCAGAGCATTGCGCACGGCATTGGCGCGCCGGTCGCCGAGCGCGAGGTTGTACTCGGTCGAGCCGCGTTCATCGCAGTGGCCCTCAATCGTGAACTGTATGTTCGAATGTTGATTGAGAAAGGTCGCATCGCCTTGTACGGCCGACTGCTGGTCCGGACGGATCGCTTCGGAGTCGTAGTCGAAGTAAACATCCTTGACGTTCTGACCAAACAGGTCTTCTTCAGTCACGGACGGCGTCGGTGGGGGTGGTGGTGGAGGCGCATTCACCGTTACGCGGGCCGTGGCCTCCTGGGTTCCGCCTGCGCCTTTCGCGACCAGGTGATAGGTGGTCGAATCGGCGGGCGTCACCTGCTGGGAGCCGTTGGGTTGAACGGCACCGATGCCGTCGATGCTGACGTCGGTGGCATTGGTCGTCTGCCAGGTAAGAGTCGTCGACATGCCCTTCTCAACGCTGTTTGGATTGGCCGAGATGGATGCCGTGGGCGACGGCGGCGGAGGCGGTGGCGGGGGTGGTGGCGGTGCCTGCTTCTTCTTGCAAGCACCTAACATCATGATCGCACCAAAGATGAATACCAGGGTAATCCACTTCACTTTCGGATGTTTCACGTTCTCCTCCCTGCAAAGTCGTACGCACACGGGCCGCGCGCACGGTGAATACCGGTTACGCGGGCCAACATCTCCGCCATAACCGGGGATGATAACAGTGGTAAGTGCATTTCCATGTTTACACTTTTGCCGCCTACTTCCAACTCCAATTTGGCTGGGAGTTCCTTCCACTAAACGTCAACTGCTGCACCTTGGTGCCGTCAGCCAGCATGGTCCAGATCTGTTCGCTGCCGGAACGGCTGGACTGAAAGACGATATGTCGTCCATCGGGGGACCAAGATGGGAAATCGTTACGGCCGCCGTCGTGGGTGAGTTGTACCCACTGCTTGCTGGCGATGTCCATCAGGTAGATGTCGTTGGCGCCGGGAGCTCCGGCTCCATACTTCCGAAACCATGAGAAGGACAGGAATTGGCCATTGGGAGCCCACGATGGCGACACTGCATAGCCCTGGTCGGTCACGCGCTGGGCGTTCGTGCCGTCCGCTTCCATGGTGTAGATCTGCGGAAGGCCGGTGCGTCCACTGACGAAGGCAATCTGCGCGCCGGTTTTGCGGTTGAAGGTCGGTCCCACATCGGGACCGCGATCACTGGTAAGGCGACGCGGGTTGGCTCCTGACGGGTCAGCCACGTAAATATTGGGCTCGCCGCCGCGCGATGACGAGAACGCGATCTTCGTCCCGTCGGGCGCCCAGCTGGGCGACAGGTTCGTTCCCCCGAAGCGCGCGAACGACACGGCGCGGTCTAACTCCATCGAGTACATCATGATCTCCCAGCCGGTTTTGGTCAGGGAACTGAAGGCCAGCCGGGAGCCGTCGGGAGAAATTCGCGGCGAGAGGGAAATTGTTCCCACGTGGGTGACCTGGTGCTGATTGGAACCGTCGTAATCCATGGCCCAGATTTCCTTGTGGCCGCCGCGATCGCTGACAAAGTAGATCTTGCTCTCCGCGATTCCCGGCACGCCGCCGCCCAGTCGAAAAATGATTTCGTTGGCGAACTTATGGGCGATGGTGCGGGCCGCGTCCGCGGTTGCGACATCGGTGTATTGCTTGCCGAGAACCTGGGGTGCGCCGACATTCTTGACGTCGTACAGCCATCCGTGGACGAGCAGGTTGTTGCCGGTGGCACCAAAGTCCCCGAAGGCCAGCATGGACGCGTTGGGCGGAGGACCGCTCCAGGCTTCGAAACGAATCTCATTCGGGGTGCCGGGGACGTCGGTCGGATAGAAGCTCTTCGAAACCATGTCGAAGATGCCGGCATTGTCGAGATCGTTCCAGAGCGTGTCGTTGAACGTCTTGAGAAGAGCGCTCGTGTTGGGATCTTGCGTGCTCGGCTTGAAGTCCGAGGCGGCGAGCCGAATCTTCTCCACGCCCAGGCCTGTGCCGGTGCGGATCCAGTCTTGCGCCAGGCAGGGAAGCGCAAATGCCATGGCGAATAGGGTTGCGACGATCAACCGAAGGACGAATTGTCGATCAGAAGGAGACGGCATCTGTGCGGGAAATGTGCGAGCCGGAAAAAGAATGGTAGAGCGAGAGCTTTTAGCGTGCAAGTGACGATAGAACATAGTCGGAAACCCACTCCTAAGATCCGAAAAATTATCCCAGCGTGAACTCTGGAGATGTCGATCTCTGCTTACCGCTTGTAATCGAACCAGAACTCAACCGTAACTTTGTTGCCCGAATATCCCGCCGGCAGCGGACCGAACGTGTCGATGCGTTGAATGGCGCGCATGGCCGACTGATCCAAAGAAGGAACTCCGCTGGACTGCTCAACCTGCACGTTGGTCGGCTGTCCCGAATGATTGATGTCAAACATCAGGTAGACGCGGTTCGCGGAGTGAATACTCGGATCAATTTCATACTTGAGCCAGTTTTCCGAAACCTTCTGCTGTACGACGCGCACGTACCAGGCATAGGTGGTACCGAAGTCTCCGCCGCCCCCCTGAAATCCGAACCCGCCCTTGGCGCCATTCGCGCTGAAAGTTCCGTACGGTCCGCTAACCGGGCCGCCCTGTCCGAAAGGAACTTCGTTGGTTTCTTCTTCGGGCTGCGGTTGTGGCTTGGTCTTGCTGGCGGTGGTGACCGGCTTCGGCTTGACCTTGGTGCCTTTGTCGGGGATGGGAATCGCGTCCGGTTCGTTCTCTTTTACCTGGGGCTGCGATTTGGACAAACCTTTGGACTCATTCGCGAGCACGTTCTGGGTCTGCACCTGACTGGCGGGGAGTGGGATGGTGCTGACCAGCGACACACCGATCGCGTCGCCACCGCCACCGGCGCCCCACGTGCCTCCGCTCCGGGGAAGGAGCATGCCGGAGAAAATCAACAATCCGGCGAAAGCCACGTGCAAGCCCGCCGAGAGAGCGATCGGGCGTCCCAATCTTCCGTGCTCGAGGAATATGTCAGCGTCGGCTGCCATTTTGATCGATGGGCTGCGTCACGATGCTTACGTTGGTGATGCCGGCGCCCTTGACGGCGTCCATCACGGTGGCAAAGGCGCCGAAGGGCACATCTTCGTCGGCGCGAATGAAAACGGACTGATGCTGAGGGTCGCGAATTTTCTGGCGAAGCTTGGCTTTGATGTCGTTGATGTTGATGGGATCGTTGCCGAGAAAGACCCGCTGCTGCTTGTTAATGCTGATCACCATGCGCTCTTCGGTGATCTCCTTGACGGTGCGGGTCTTCGGAACGTTGACTTCGATACCCGACTGCAGCACGGGCGCCGTCACCATGAAGATGATCAACAGCACGAGCACCACGTCGACCAGGGGCGTGACGTTGATGTCGGAGATGGAAGTCTGAGTTCGACCGTTGGAAGCGGTGAATGCCATCAGCGCCGCGCTCCTGCAGGGTCAGCCTGAGCTGCAACCGGCGAGCGCTCGACCGCGTTCAGCATTTCGAGCGCGAAGTCGTCGCCACGCGCGGCAAATTCACGGATGGAACTGCCGATGAGGTTGTAGGCAATCACGGCGGGGATGGCGGCGGCCAAGCCGGCAGCGGTCGTGATGAGCGCTTCCGAGATGCCGGGCGCTACGGCACGGAGCGTGGCGGCGCCGGCCGTTCCGAGGCCGTGAAACGCGTCGATGATGCCCCAGACCGTACCGAAAAGTCCGATGAAGGGCGTGACGGCGCCGGTAATGGCGAGCCAGGGAACGTTACGCTCAAAGCGCGTTAACTCCTCGGAGTTGGCAATCTGCATGGCGCGCTGGATAGGCAGGAGGCTGCGCCCGGACTGGCGCTTGTACTCCTCGTATCCGTTTTCGAAAACGCCCACCAGCGGGCTGGGTCGGAACTGGTCGGCTACGGCGGCGACATCCTGCAGGCGCTGGGCTTTGCGGAAAGCGCGCACGAAGCGGCCACTCTGAACGCGAGCGCGCCGAAGCAGACTCCATTTGGAGAGGATGATGGCCCAGGAGAGCACGCTGAAAGCCAGCAGAAAAAGGAGAACGGTCTTAGCGACGAAGCCGGTCTGGCTGACCAGATCCAGAACTTCGCCGCCGACTGCGAAGGCTAACCAGTATGCATTCAACATTTTGAATTATGAAGACGCGCGAGGCGCCGGGTGACCTCCAGAATAGTCTGTTTCTGCGAACGGGAGCGTGCCCATCATTATAGTCTCTGCGATTTGGCTTCGAACCCACGATTCGGCCAAGTTTTTTCTCGAACCAACGTAGTACCGAGCGAGTTCCGCGAACCGAGAACGTAAGACGATGGAGCGGCGGGCATCCCCGCCCGCTGAACGGGCGAGACGCCCATCCCTCCACCGATCCAAGACAAGCGAGACCTGTCACCTGCTTTTCATGCTATTCTGCGCTCAACCTCGGTTTCCCAGGACCACCGGTGCTCGTCGAACTGCGCCTCGAGAACTACGCGGTCATCGATAACGTGGCAGTGGCGTTCGCCTCTGGCCTCAACCTGCTGACGGGCGAAACCGGCGCGGGAAAATCCATCCTCATTGATGCGCTCACGCTTCTGCTGGGCGACAAAGCTTCCACCGACGTGATCCGCACGGGCGCGGATCGGGCCGTAGTTTCCGCCGTGTTCGAGATTGAGAGCGGCGCTGCAAAGACCGTGACCCGCATCCTCGAAGAAAATGGGCTGGACTCCGAAAGCGACTCGGTCATTTTGCGGCGGGAGATCGCACAGGGCGGCAAGGGACGCGTGTTCGTCAACAATCAGGCCGCCACGGTCGCCGTGCTGAGATTGCTAGGCCCCTACCTGGCCACGGTGCATGCGCAGAATGAAACGCTGGCCGCCTTTGACGCCCCGGCACGGCTCGCGCTGCTGGATGCCTTTGCCGGAGTGCAGGTGGCTTGCGTTCAGGAAGCATTTCAGAAGTGGAAAGAAATTCGCTCGCGCATCGAAGACCTCGAGCGCGACGAGACCGATCGGATGCGGCTGTTAGACCTGTGGACTTTCCAGAAGCGCGAAATTGAGGACGCCAAGCTCCAGCCCGGCGAGGATGAGCGCCTCGAAAACGAGAAGCGCGTGCTGGCCAACGCCGAGAAAATCTACAACGCTGCCATGAATGCCTTCGACTTGCTGTATGAAGGCGACGCATCGACGGCCGCCTCCCTGCGGTCGGCACGGAAGCAACTCGAGGAGTTGGCGCGGTACGAGCCCAAGTTTCAGGAAGCGTTGACGGCTCTGCAGACGGCGTTGATCAGCGTGGAGGATGTCGGTGCCACAGTGCGCGACTATGCCGGCGGCATTCACGCTTCGCCCGAGCACTTGGCGGAAGTCGAAGACAGGCTGGCGGCGCTGGATCGGCTCAAACGCAAGTATGGTCCGACGCTGGATGACGTGATTGAGTTCGGCGCTGATGCAGCGCGGAAGCTCTCGGAGATGGAGAACAAAGATGAAGTTCTCCGCCAGTTGCGCACGGAACTCGCGGGGGCGGGCCAGGAGTACCTGACGGCGGCGCGCGCGCTCTCGAAAAGGCGATACGAAGCGGCGCGTAAGCTGGAAAAGCTGGTGGAAGCAGCGGTTAACGACCTCGCCATGAAATCGAGTTTTCGTATTGAGGTCACCGGGTCCGACGAGGAAGAGAACTGGTCGGCCTGGGGCTTCGATCAGGTGGTGTATCTGATCTCGACAAATCCGGGGGAACCGCTGCGCCGGCTAGAACAGATTGCCTCGGGCGGAGAACTGTCGCGGGTCATGCTGGCCTTGAAGGCGAGCGTCGAGACGTACGCGGGATCAGGCGGCAAGAAGAAAGGGCCCGGGGTGCCGCGCACGCTCGTCTTTGACGAAATTGATTCGGGAATCGGTGGCCGGGCGGCCGAGGCAGTGGGCCGCAAACTGAAAGAGTTGGCGCGCACCAGCCAGGTGCTGTGCGTCACGCACCTGCCCCAAATCGCCACTTTCGCCGATCACCATTACCGGATCGAGAAAAAGGAATCAGCCGGCCGCACAAAAACCACGGTCCGCAACATCACGGGCAACGAGCGGACCGAGGAAGTGGCGCGCATGCTGAGCGGGGCCAAGGTGACGGAAAGCTCGCTGAAGCATGCCGAGCAGATGATCAAGGCGAATGCCTAAGCAGGAAAATCGGAAGCAGGCTGGACAGGCCTAGCCCACTTCCGCAACGTGTCAGTCAGCAGTGATGCGTTGCCCCCTCACGTTCCCCTGGATGTGCACGAGCAGATTGCCGCCGGTGTCGAACTGGTCGAGTGTGAACGTGCCGGAGTAGCTGTTGTTGCCCGGGTCCACCCGTACCCGCTCCCGAATGTTTGCCGGCCCTACCAGGTTGGTTCCGGTTGGATCCCACGAAAGAGCGTAGTGGTTTAGCTTGAAAGTGTGCCCGACCTGCTTCCATGCGCCCATGCAGAAACTGCCTGTCATGGGAGCGCGCCCCGAATTCATAAGTTCGGTTCCATCCGAGTGCACGTCGCATAGCCGCTGTCGATAACGACGCCATCCGGAATGTCGGCATTGCCTTCGGCGATGAGGGCAATCTTCCAAAGGCCGACGATGGGAGCGTTTTCGTCCTCGTGAAGGGCGACGAATTGCAGCTTGGGCGCCCCGTTCGGCCGGGGCTTCGGCATGATTCCGCAGCCTGTATCCGCCGACTGCGTGAAAGCTCCCGACCCCAGAAGGCGGCTGACCAACAATCCAGCGAGTATCCAGCTCGTTTTTATTGTTCTGAGCATTTTTGTCGTTTCCCCCAATTTGTAATCACGTGGTACCACGCGTTCTTACTTCGGTCGGGAACTTGCCGACAAATGCAAAACGCATCACGGATGGAGTTCGAAGTACACGCCGACGGCACCGGAGATCACAAACTTCTGACGGCATCCGGATTTTTGGACTCACCCAGTTGGTCGCCCGACGGCAGGCGGGTGCGGTACCGTGTCACTCCCGCCTACAGCCACAACGGTGTCTTTTGGGAAGCATCGATCGATGGTAGCGGCGCTCATCCAATTCTCTCGGGCAAGGGAGGCTTGTGCTGCGGTTCATGCAGTTCGGATGGCAAGTATTTCGTCTATTACTCGAGGCGACAGGGCGAGGAAGGATTTTGGGCACTGCGCGAGAATCTCGAAAGCCGACAGCACATCGGTGCTCTTAGCGCCGAGCGGACTACTTGATGTTTGCGGGATCGTGGCCCGCTCCGGTAACCAGATCTATGCCACCCGGGAGCAACCCGAGGTGGAGTTGGTTCGCTATGATGCGCGTTCCCGCCAGTTCCAATCTTCTCTCGGCGGCATCTCCGCCGAATACGTCAGCCTTTCTCGCGACGGCCGGTGGGTGGCCTACAGTTCCTTTCCCGAAGGAGATTTGTGGCGCGCTCGAGTCGATGGCACCGAGAAATTAAAACTGGCGAGCGGCATGTTCGCCTTGAGCATCGGTTGGTCGCCCGACGGAGGCAAATCAGTTTCGTGGCGAAGCAACCGGAGTCAGCCCTCTATGTGATTTCCGCGAACGGCGGCAATCCGCAGCGCCGGCCGTCGGGTGATGCGCCCGTTCTCAACGCGTCCTGGTCCCCGGACGGGGGCACCTTGGTGATCGGTGAATGGGTGGCCACCCAAGCGCCAGTTTTGCGGATGCTCAACTTGCGATCAAAACAGCTCTACGTTTTGCCGGGATCCGAGGGGCTGTTTTCATCCGGTCTGGTCGCCGGATGGCAACTACATTGCCGCTGCAAGCGCGCAGGGACGGAAGGGAACGGGCGGGCTGTATGAGGTTCGTACGCAGGAGTGGACTCCCTTGCCCGTCAGCAGCCCGTGCTCGTGGGCACACGACAGTAAAGCTCTCTTTTGCGAGGGCGATGTCGAGCCAGCCGTACGCCTGCAGTTAGCCAAAGGCAACGTTGAGCCTGCAGTTGTGCGGTTGCAGCTGGGTACGGGAAAGGTCGAGAACGTTGCAAGCCTGAAAGGCGTGCGGCGCCCTGACAGCGCGCCCGGGGGGTGGCTGGGACTGGATCCAACCGATGCACCTCTTGTCTTGCGCGATACAGGGAGCCACCAGATTTACGCACTGGATTTGCAAGTGCCTTAGATTTTGCGGAGAGTCTCGGATCGAGCCCGGATGCCACTTGCCCCAGCAATCTACCGTTCGCTGCTAATCCTAGCCCTTTCTACAGCTTACATTGACCAAATGGGTTCCCTGGGGTAGGCTAGAGTTAACTTTTCTGGGGAAAAGTGTACCCTTAAAGACAAGGCCGGGGACGGCAAGGAACTCATTCGTGTCCACAAGTGAAACCAAAACATTGCTGCTATTGAAGCCCCGTGGTTTTTGTGCCGGGGTGGTTCGCGCTATCGATATCGTTCGCATTGCCCTTGAGGCTTTCGGGCCACCGATTTACGTCCGTAAGGAAATCGTCCACAACCGGTTCGTAGTGGAAGAGCTGCAGGAAAAAGGCGCGATTTTCGTCGATAGCGTTGACGAAGTCCCTGAAGGGGAGCGTGTAATTTACAGCGCCCACGGAGTTTCTCCCGAGGTGCGCCGGGCGAGCGAAGAACGCAAGCTGCGCGTGATCGATGCTACATGCCCGCTGGTCACCAAGGTCCACGTCGAGGCCGTCAAGTTTGCCAAGGAAGGCTATTCGCTGGTGCTGATCGGCCATCGCGATCACGATGAAGTGATTGGTACGCTGGGCGAGGCGCCCACGGTCACGCAAGTGGTCGGATCTCCGGCACAGGTCGAGGGTTTGACTGTCCCTGATCCGAACCGGGTTGCCTATCTGACGCAGACCACGTTGAGTCTGGATGAGACCAAGGACATCATCGCGGCGCTGAAAAAGAAGTTTCCCAATATTCAAGGGCCGCACGCGCAAGATATCTGCTACGCCACAGAAAACAGGCAAGTTGCCGTGAAGGAAGTGGCTTCGGAGGCGGACCTTCTCTTGGTGGTGGGCTCCGAGAACAGCTCCAACTCGAACCGGTTGGTGGAAGTTGCGCGTAATTTGGGGACCAATGCGCATCTAATCGACAGCTATAAGAACATCCAGTCCGAGTGGCTGGAGGGCGTGAAGACTATCTCACTGACCGCCGGAGCGTCCGCGCCGGAATGCCTGGTCGAAGAAGTGGTGAAGTTCCTGGCTACCAAGGGATTCGATAACGTGCAGGAACTTGAAGTGATGCCCGAAAACGTGCGCTTTGGCTTGCCTCCCGAAATCGTGGAGGCCATCGCCAGTGCTCCCGCGAGCGTCATTAACGGAGTCCAAACATAGGTATGGAAGATCACTCCCCCCAGCTTTCCACCCAATCAGTTCCTCAGCTGCGTTTCGGTAAAATTGATGATCTAGCCAGCCGGGTGGCGGCGGCGACCGATGCCGCCACCCGGCTCCTGTTCGCCGAACAGCACGAAGATGGCTATTGGTGCGGCGAGTTAGAGGCCGACACCACACTGGAAGCGGACTACATCATTCTGCACACCATCCTGGGGACGGTGGATGCGGAACGTTTTGCCAAGGCGGCGCGTTACATCCTGCAGCAGCAAAATGAAGATGGCGGGTGGAGCATTTACAGGGCCGGCCCTTCGAACGTCAGCGTTTCGGTCAAAGCCTACTTCGGCCTGAAACTGGCCGGCTACACGGCCGACCATCCCGCCTTGCAGCGCGCGCGGGAAAAAATCCTCGCACTGGGTGGTGTGACGGAAGTCAACACGTTCACCAAGCTCTACCTGTGCTCGTTCGGGCAATACGACTACGACGCGATTCCTGCGATTCCTCCCGAGATCGTTCTTTTTCCAAACTGGTTCTGGTTCAACATCTACGAGATTTCTTCGTGGTCGCGCGCGATGCTGGTGCCGCTTTCGATCTTCTACGCGAAAAAGCCGTTCAAGAAGATTCCCGATGAGATGGGGATTGAAGAGCTTGTAGGCGGCCGCGATAAATCCCGCATGCATTTGCATTGGGACAAGAAGCGGATCTCGTGGCGGAATTTTTTCCTGGTGCTCGACCGGATCACGCACTGGGCCGAGCGCGTGCACATCCGGCCCCTGCGCTCGCTGGCGTTGAAGCGCGCCGAAAAGTGGATGCTGGAACGCTTCGAGATGAGCGACGGGTTGGCGGCAATTTTTCCGTCGATCATGAACTCGGTGATCGCTATGCGCTGCCTGGGGTATTCGGTGGACGATCCCCAGGTGATTCGCGCCATGGATGAGTTCGAGAAGTTGGGAATCGAGGAAGGCGACACGTTCCGCATGCAGCCTTGCGTCTCGCCAGTATGGGATACGGCGTATGCGCTGTTTGCGCTAGGCGAAGCGGGCGTGCCGGCCAACGATCCGCGCATGGTGAAGTGTGCTGACTGGTTGCTGCAGAAGCAGGTGCGCAACGCGGGCGATTGGAAAGTCAAGAATCCCCAGGGACAGCCGGGCGGCTGGTATTTCGAGTTCAACAACGAGTTTTATCCGGATGTGGATGACAGCGCGCAGGTTTGCCTGGCGTTAAGCCGGGTCGAGCACCCTAACGGCCGCTACCAGCGTGAGTCGGTGCAGCGTGCCATTGATTGGATCATGTCGATGCAATGCCGCAATGGCGGGTGGGCGTCTTTCGACAAAGACAACGACCGGATGGTGTTTCAGTACGTGCCCTTCGCGGATCACAACGCCATGCTGGATCCGGCGACGGTCGACATCACGGGCCGCATCCTGGAAATGCTCGCGACGTACGGCTACGACAAGAATCACAAAGCGGTGCAGAAGGCGATCGAGTTTATCCGCAAGGAGCAGGAGTCGGACGGTTCCTGGTTCGGGCGCTGGGGCGTGAACTACATCTACGGAACGATGCTGGTACTGCGCGGCCTGGAAGCGGTGGGCGTCGATCATCACGAACCCTATGTGCAGCAGGCGGCCGAGTGGCTGCGCATGGTACAGAATCCTGATGGCGGATGGGGCGAGACCTGCGAATCTTACGACGATGCCAATAAGAAAGGCATTGGCGAAAGTACTGCGTCGCAAACTGCCTGGGCTGTTCTCGGCCTGATGGCGGCCAACGACCTGCGCAGCGATTCGGTGGCGCGCGGTATCGCCTACCTTCTGCGCACGCAACTTAAAGACGGTTCGTGGGATGAACCGCAGTACACGGGAACAGGTTTCCCGCGCGTGTTCTACCTCAAGTACCACATGTACCGGCAATACTTCCCGTTGCTCGCGCTGACGACATACGCGAAGACGGTGGCGGGAGAGCCGGCCAGTTCCGTTCGAAACGGTCACTGAGAAATATGGAATAGGGACTTTGCCGATGGAGGGACGGGCGTCCCCGCCCGTCCGGGGGGCGAGGACGCCCGCCGCTCCACCGCCCACTGGAAACTACTTGAAGGCATTCGTCACAGGCGCGACCGGATTTCTGGGTGCTCATGTCGCGCGGGTTCTGGCAGAGCAGGGAGCGGAGCTGCGGTTGCTGGTGCGCTCAACGAGCGACCTGCGAAATATTGAGGGTCTCAAGGCCGACCGGGTGACGGGCGACTTGCGCTCGCCGGCTTCGCTGGAAAAGGCCATCGCGGGCTGCGACACTATATTTCACGTGGCTGCGGATTACCGGTTGTGGGTGCGTGATCCGGAGCAGATGTATCGTTCGAACGTGGAGGGTACGCGGGCCGTTCTGGAAGCGGCGCGCAAAGCCGGTGTGCGGCGCGTGGTCTATACGTCCAGCGTGGCGACCATGGGCTTCCAATCGAATGGAACAGCGGCCGACGAGGATTCCCCGGTTGCCCTGGCCGATATGATTGGACACTACAAGCGATCGAAATACATGGCCGAGCAGATTGCTTTAGAAGCCGGGCGCGGCGGGCAACATGTGGTGGTCGTGAACCCGTCCACGCCGGTGGGCGAAATGGATATCAAGCCCACGCCCACGGGACGGATCGTGGTCGACTTTCTGAAGAAGAAGTTTCCCGCGTACGTCGACACGGGCTTGAACCTGGTGGACGCTACCGAGTGTGCTCGGGGTCACGTGGCTGCGCTCGAGAAGGGACGCACAGGCGAGCGCTATGTTCTGGGTGGAGAAAACCTGACGCTGAAGCAGATTCTCGACAAACTGGCCGCGATCACCGGTCTGCCGTCGCCGAAGGTGAAGGTGCCTTACGCGCTTGCGCTAGCCACGGGCGTGGTGGATGAAATGGTCACCGGGTGGATCAGGGGCCGCGAGCCGCGCGCGAGCATTGATGCCGTGCGCATGGGCAGAAAGAAAATGTTTGTGTCATCGGCCAAGGCCGAACGGGAACTGGGTTGGCAGAGTGTCCCCGTCGACGGCGCGCTGCGGCGTGCGGTCGCGTGGTTCCGGGCCAAAGGCTATGCCTGAGCTCGCGATGGTCGCCGCGCTCGAGCGCGAGGTGTGGCCGTTGATCCGCCGCTGGCGGGTTGCGGACCGGGAATACGGTGGGAAGAATATTCGTTTCTTCGAGGCGGAAGGATCCGTGGTGGTGTGTGGGGGTATCGGTGGTGAGGCGGCACGCCGCGCCACCGAGGCGGTTATCGCGCTTTATCATCCCTCAATGATCTTGTCGGTAGGCTTTGCGGGCGCGCTGAATGGAAGTTTGCGGGTGGGCGACGTTCTGGAAGCGCGTTACGTAGTGGACGCGAGAGACGGGAGCAGGACCGATACCGGTTCAGGAGCGGGTGTTCTGGTCAGTTCGCCGTCGGTTGCAGGCGCAGAGCAGAAAGCCAAGTTGGGGAAGTCGTATGGAGCACAGGCTGTCGATATGGAAAGCGCCGCAGTGGCGCGCGGCGCGGAAGCGCGGGGTGTGAGATTCGGAGCGATCAAAGTGATCTCCGATGAATCCGGATTCCCCATGCCTCCGATGGACCGGTTCGTGAGCGCCGATGGCAGTTTTCGGTCGGGCAGCTTCGTGCTGTATGCCGCCGGCAGGCCCTGGGTCTGGCCCACGATATTTCGTCTGACGCGCAACACTGCGCGGGCGGCAGAGAAGTTATGCGCGCGTCTTGCCGGAGAAAATGTGTTCTCCGTTTCTGCCAAGGTCAGCTAAAGAGGAATGATCCGCCACTACAAGTCGGTGCTCGCGCTCGCCGCGATCCTGGTGATAGCCGCCAGTGGGCAAACTCCAACGTTTGTCTACATGGAGAGCTTCCGCAAGGGACCGACGCATATCACCGAGCAAACGTTGCAGGTCGATCTGGATGCGCACAATTCCACTTGCGAGATTCGCGTAAGAGACCAGAGCGGAAAAGATCGATACAGTTTCGCTTGCGTCCCACAGCGGGCAGGAGTGGGAGATGACAGGATCACCGCCTGGCAGGTGAAGCTGGCCGATCTGCATCACCGTATTTACCCGAACGTTTTTATGGCGACGCCCGACCCGACGGAGGACCGCACGCAAATCGGGTGGCTTGATCCGGGAAAGTTTGCCAAGATCGCGCTGAACAGCGAACGGGTGGTGAAAGTGGACAACTTTTACTGCGTGTTCCAGGTTACGGATTCACACTTTGCCGCGCCCGGGCAGCCCTATCTGGACCACCTGACTTTAGACGTGCGCTTCACGAATACCATGCCGCACAGCGAGCTCCGTACGAGATCAGAGAAGGCACCTTCGTGATGTCTATCGCCGGACAAATCGCGATGGACGAGCGGCAGCGGACGATTCCGTTGACGATGCTGGCTGCTGTGTATCGCGGCCAGAACGAC
>Ga0307469_10000086_pt1 | contig 35927 bp, 33 predicted proteins | sample atmos_gasesAM2C__FD_203084 | JGI IMG/M metagenome (GOLD analysis project Ga0307469, IMG submission 203084) | Hardwood forest soil microbial communities from Morgan-Monroe State Forest, Indiana, United States - atmos_gasesAM2C_515 | ecosystem: Environmental > Terrestrial > Soil > Temperate... | reverse complement strand
CTTCGACCGGTTCCCGGGTTCGAAGTACGCCGACCACGCCATCGGCAACAAAGAGCTGCAACGCGAGCTCACGGAGATCTTCAAGCAGAAGACGTCCGACGAGTGGCTCGTCTTCGGCGGTGAACACAACACGCCGATCGCTCCGGTCAACACGCCGCAGACCATCGGGGACGATCCGCAGTTCGCCGCACGTCTCGGGTGGATGTCGCGGGAGAGATTGGGGGCCGAGCAACTACCCGCGCCGCTCAAGGTCGTCGGCGATGGGTTGCCCGACCCGGAGAGGGCTCCGACGGTCGGACAACACACCGACGACGTACTGCGCGCCGTACTCGACTACGACGACAAGCGCATAGCTTCGCTACGTGACTCAGGCGCCCTCGGCTAAGCCGCGGGCATCACACCGATCTGCTGCAGGAACCCGAGCGTGTCCCACACTTCCCACGTCTCTGCGATCTTGCCGTCCTCCATGCGGTGGATGGAGATGGCGTCCACGCTGACGTCGTTCCCGGTGGGCGGGATGCCGTTCATGATCCCCACGTGTTTCCCCATTCCCGTCCACCGGACGACCACGCGGTCTCCCGCGTCGAAGATCTCTTCGATGATCCACCGGCCATCGACGCCGTCCTGATACGTCGAAACGACCGCGGCCATCCCGCCCGGGCCGACGCGGACGGGGACCTGAGGGTCGTGCATCAGGTGTTCGTCGGTGAACAGGTCGCCGGCGATGTCGTTGCGACGCTTGTTGCACATCTCCTCGTAGAAGCGCCGGACGACGGCGACGTTGTCCATCCCTGCTCCTCTCGTTGCGTCTTCCGTCACCTTCGCAGCGCGGCGCGTTAGCTGGTAGGGCCGGAGGTCCTGAGGAAAACAGGGCGAAAGTTCAGACCCGCCGATGGCCCGCCCGCCGTCGGCTTTGCGAAACTCCGTGCATGCGCGGTGACGAGCGGTGGAGGAGCATCGGTGGGCTCGTCCGCGACGCTGCCGAACGCTTCGGCCCCGGTGAGGCCGTCGTCGACGGCGACACTCGTCTGTCGTTCTCCGCGCTCGCGGCCGCCGTCGATCAGGCGGCACGCGCCGTGATGGCGAGCGGCGTCGAACGAGGGGACCGCATCTCGATCTGGGCGCCGAACTCGTGGGAGTGGATCGTGGCCGCGCTCGGCGCGCTGTCCGCGGGCGGCGTGCTCGTGCCGATCAACACGCGCTTCAAGCGGAACGAAGCGGCGTACGTGCTCGAGAAGTCGGGCGCGAAGCTCGTGTTCACGACGTCCGACTTCCTCGGCGTCGATTACACAGCGATGGTCGACGGCGACGTCGTCGATCTCCGGCGGTGGAGCGACTTCACCGAGCGCAGTGACGAGGTCTCACTCGGCGAGCTGCAAGCGCGCAACGAGAGCGTGTCGTCCGACGACCTCAGCGACATCATGTTCACGTCGGGGACGACGGGGAAGCCGAAGGGCGTCATGACGACGCACGGCCAGACGCTGCGGGTCTTCGATGTGTGGGCCGACGTCGTCGGCCTCGCCGAAGGCGATCGGTATCTGATCGTGAACCCTTTCTTCCACACGTTCGGCTACAAGGCCGGATTCATCGCCTGCCTGATGCGCGGCGCGACGATCGTCCCGCACGACGTCTTCGACGTGCCCCAGGTGCTCGACAAGGTCCGTGCCGAGCGCGTCTCCGTGCTTCCCGGGCCGCCGACGCTGTACCAGTCGATCCTGAACACACCGGAGCGCGGCGACCTTGATTCGCTCCGTCTCGCCGTCACCGGCGCCGCGGTCGTTCCCGTCGAGCTCGTCAAACGGATGCGCGACGAACTCACATTCGAGACGATCCTTACCGCCTACGGGCTGACCGAAGCGACCGGCGTCGTCACGATGTGTCGGCCTGAGGACGATGCCGAGACGATCGCGAGCACGTCCGGACGTGCGATCCCCGACGTCGAGGTGAAGATCACCGACGCCGGCGAGATCGTCGTGCGCGGATACAACGTCATGCAGGGCTACTACCAGGACCCCGTCGCGACGGCCGGGGCGATCGACGCCGACGGCTGGTTGCACACCGGCGACATCGGCGTGATGGACGAGCGGGGGTATGTCCGGATCACCGATCGCCTGAAGGACATGTTCATCGTTGGCGGCTTCAATGCCTACCCCGCGGAGATCGAGAACGAGCTGCTGGCGCATCCGTCCGTCGCGCAAGCTGCCGTCGTCGGCATGCCGGACGAACGTATGGGCGAGGTCGGCTGTGCGTTCGTCGTGCCGCGCTCCGGCGCGACCATCGATGTCGACGAGCTCATCGCGTGGGCCAAGGAACGTATGGCGAACTACAAGGTGCCGCGTCGCGTAGAGGTCGTCGAAGCGCTCCCGCTCAACGCGAGCGGCAAGGTACTCAAGTTCGAACTCAGGGAAAGGGCGAAACACGCATGAGCGACGATCCGACGAAGGCGTTCCTGACGGCAGATCCCGTCGAGCTCGGCTCGATCCTGTTCACCATGGTCGAACCGGACAAGGGCCACGAGGTCGACTACAACCGCTGGTACGAGCGCGACCACCTGTACTCGGGCGTGATGATCGGTCCGTACTCGCTGGCGGCGGGACGGTTCGTCGCGACGCGCGACCTCAAGGCGCTTCGCTACCCGAAGGATTCATCGGTCACGCCGGATCCGTCCGTCGGTTCGTACCTCGCGATCTACTTCATCCTCAAACGCCACCACGACGAGTGGTGGCGCTGGGGCCGCAGGCAGGTGAAGGTGCTCATCGACAACGGCCGCATGTTCGAGCACCGCACGCACATCCACACGCAGCTCTACGACTACCTCGGTGCGGTGTCGCGCGATGAGAACGGCGTGCCCGCCGAGCTTGCGCTCGACCACCGCTTTCCCGGGCTCGCCGTCGTCATCGGGCGCGCGAACGGCGAGCGGGACGAAGCACTCGCGAAACTGAATGGAAGCACCGTCCCGAAGGTTCTCGAAGGTTCGAAGGCCGCGCTGTGCCTGACCTTCGTGCCGTTCCCGATGCCGCCCGGACAACCGAGCGACGTCCCGGCGTCGTCCGACGACGAATCGCGTTTCCTGCAGCTGTGGTTCTGCGACGCGCCTCCCGATGAGATCTGGAGCGAAACCTTCGCGAAGCTTCCGGAGACCTACGGTGACGTAGCCGAAGTGATCTTCGCGTCGCCGTTCATCCACACCGTGCCCGGGACGGATACCTACACCGACAAGCTCTGGTGAGGCGGCGCTAACCTAGGCCGATGCCTCCGGACCTTCATTACGCGCGCACCGCAGACGGTGTTCACATCGCGTACAGCGTCCTGGGTGAGGGGCCAGCGTTGGTGTTCTGTCCTCCGATGGTCTGGGCGATCGAATGGGCGTTCGAGGACCCGTCGTGCTCGCGATACCTGAATCATCTCGCGGAGTTCTCGCGGCTCATCGTCTTCGACAAACGCGGGACGGGACACTCCGATCCGATGCTGACCGCGCCGAGCCTCGAGCAACGCGCGGACGACATGCTCGCCGTGATGGACGCCAGCATGACGGACACGGCGACGGTGTTCGGCTGTTCCGAGGGCGGTTCCATGGCGCTCCTGTTCGCGGCGACGCACCCCGAGCGTGTCACCGGTTTGATCTCGTGGGCTACGTGTGTGCGCATCAAAGGCCGTCTCGGTGAGGGCGCTCCGTTCGTCGCTGTTCCCGAGGTGATCGACATGTGGCCGGACATGATCGAGAAGACGTGGGGCACGGGCCAAGATCTCGTCGGTGGTCCGCTCCCGGGAAGTCCGGAGGCACGTGTGCACGCGCGCCGGCAACAACTCGCCGCGAGTCCTGCGATGGCGCGCGCGACGGCCGTGCTCGATGCCGAGATCGACGTGCGGGCGATCCTTCCGTCGGTTCGCGTACCGACGCTGGTGATGCACCGCGCCGGAGAACAGGTGATCCGTCCGGAGCATGGGCGCTATATAGCCGAGAACATCGAAGGCGCGCGATATGTCGAGCTTCCAGGGAACGAGCATTTCCCGTGGAGCGAAGACTTCGAACGAGCGCTCGCCGAGACGCAAGAATTCATCACCGGTGTTCGTCCGGACATCGAAACCGATCGCGTGTTGTCGACGGTGATGTTCACCGACCTCGTGTCGTCGACGGACCACGCGGCGCGGATGCGAGATTCTGGTTGGAAGGACGTCCTCGAGGCGCACGACCGTACGATCCGCGCAGCGGTTGAACGCCACCGGGGGCGTTACGTCAAGTCGACGGGGGACGGATCCGTCTCGACGTTCGACGGCGCTTCACGCGCTGTTCGGTGCGCGAAGGACATCATCCGCGATGTCGAGAAGCTCGGACTTGAGGTTCGCGTCGGGGTCCATGCCGGCGAGATCGCCTTGACTCGGAGCGATATCGGAGGGATCTCCGTGCACATCGCTCAACGCGTTTCCGAACTCGCCGCGGCCGGCGAGGTCGTCGTCTCGAGCACAGTGCGAGACCTCGCAGTAGGTTCCGGGATCTACTTCATCGACCGTGGGCTGCAGACGCTCAAGGGCGTCCCTGACCCCTGGCGCGTTTACCTCGCGAAGCTCGCGTAACCCTGAGGCTCGCGACTTTCCCGGCTAACCGATCTTCGCCGACGGCGTGAACGTCACCGGCATCCGCTTGATGCCGTTCAGGAAGTTCGAACGGAGCTTGTCCGGGGGCCCGGCGAGTTCCATGTCGGGGATCCGCTTCATGACTTCCTCGAAGATCACGCGGATCTCGAGCCGCGCGAGGTTCGCGCCGAGGCAGAAGTGCTCGCCCTTGCCGAAGGCGATGTGCTCGTTCGGGCTTCGTCCGATGTCGAACGAATCGCCGTCGGAGAACTTTTCCTCGTCGCGGTTCGCGGACGGGTACCAGAGGCACACTTCTTCGCCGGCTTTGATCTTCTGGCCGCGGATCTCCGTGTCCTTGGTCGCGACGCGTTCGAAATGCATGACGGGGGACGTCCAGCGGACGATCTCGTCCACCGCCGTCGTGATGAGCGACGGGTCGGCGATGAGTCGCTGCCGTTGTTCGGGGTTCTCCATCAGTGCGAGCATCCCGCCGGACGTAGCATTCCGCGTCGTCTCGTTCCCGGCGAGGATCAGCAACAAGAAGAACAGGAAGATCTCGCCGTCGTTCAAGCTCTGGCCGTCCAGTTCGCCGTTCGCAAGGACGGAGAGCACGTCTTCGCGTGGGTTCGTCTTGCGTTCGGCGACGAGGCTCGACAGGTAGTTGAAGAGTTCGAACGACATCTGCATCTCTTCGGCCGAGAGGTCTTGGCGCGCGTCTCCGCCGCCGTACTCGGGATCGTCGAAGCCGAGCACGCGGTTCGACAGCTCGAACATCGCCTCCCAGTCGCCCTCGGGCACGCCGACCATCTCGCAGATCACTTCGAGCGGGACGAGGCGCGAGATGTCCATCACGAAATCGCACTCGCCCTTCTCGCAGACGTCGTCGAGGATCTTCGTGACCAGTTCGCGGATGTGCGGCTCCATCCGACGCACCGACTTGTGGGTGAACGCTTTGTTCACGAGCTGCCGCATGAACGTGTGCCGCGGCGGGTCGGTCATGATCATCATGTTTCCGCGCGGATCGAGACCGAACTCCTGCTCCGACATCTCGTACTCGCGCTGCGTCCGGACGCCGTCGTTGTCGAGGATGATCCCCTTGCCGGAGATCCACGTCTGCGGATCGACGCCGACGTTCAGGACGTCCTCGTACTTCGTGATGTTCCAGAAGCCCGGCCCCCACGAACGCTCGTTGTAGTGCACCGGCGCTTCGTTCCGGAGCGTCCGCCACACGGCGTGCGGATCGCCGTGCAGGAACAGGTCTACGTCGGTGAGGTCGATGGTTTCGATGGTTGGCGCCGTCATGTCCGCTCCTGTACCCGTGGGTTCAGATTTCGACAGATTACCATCTGCCCCGCATGGATCTCCGCTACACGCCCGAGGAGCTGGCCTTTCAGGGTGAGCTGCGGGCGTGGCTCGCCGCCGAGCTCCCGAGGCTGCCGGACGAACCACCGCGCGAGGACTGGGCCGCCCGCCGCGACTACGACACGTCGTGGCAGCGCCGGCTCTTCGACGCCGGCTACGCGGGGATCGATTGGCCGACGAACGTCGGGGGCCGGGGCGGCACGCCGACCGAGCAACTGATCTTCCTCGAGGAATCGACGCGCGCCGGTGCGCCGTACGTCGGGGTGAACTTCGTCGGACTGCTGCACGCAGGCCCGACGCTCGCCGCGGAAGCGAGTGACGAGCAACGCTCTGGTCACTTGCGGCGCATCTTGCGCGGCGACGAGGTGTGGTGCCAGGGCTTCAGCGAACCGGGGGCCGGTTCAGACCTCGCGTCGCTCCAGACGAAAGCGGTGTGCGACGGCGACCACTACGTCGTCAACGGATCGAAGATCTGGACGTCCTTCGCCCAGGTCGCCGACTATTGCGAACTGCTCGTGCGGACCGACGCGCCCAAACACAAGGGCATCACGTGGCTCATCTGTCCGATGGATGTCGACGGCATCGACGTGCGACCCCTGAAGACGATCCAGGGTTCGTCCGAATTCAGTGAGGTGTTCTTCAGCGACGTGCGTGTGCCGGTCGAGAACAGGGTCGGGGAGGAGAACGACGGCTGGCGCGTCGCGATGGTCACGTTCTCCTTCGAACGTGGCACGGCCTTCGTCTCCGAGCTGCTCGACTCGATGCAACTGCTCAAGCGACTCGTCGCGATCTGCAAGCGCAACGGCCGCTGGGACGACGCCGGCATTCGTCGCGAGCTCGCGCACCTCTCCTGCGACTTCGACGCGCTGTGGGCGCTCACGAAACGGAACATCACGCAAGCCGAGCGGACGGGCGTGCCGGGTCCAGGCGGTTCGGTCTTCAAGCTCCATTACTCAGAAGCGCGTCACAAGCTCGGCGATCTCGCCATGCGCATACTCGACCAGGTGACGCTCGACGGAGAAGAGGAGGAACACGTGCGCGGATGGATGCACGCGATGTCGATCACGATCGCGGCAGGAACGTCGCAGATCCAGCGCAACATCCTGAGCGAGCGCGTCCTAGGGATGCCACGATGATCGGCCACAACGGCGACGTCGAGCTTCCGATCTACGCAGCCACGCCGGAGCGAAGCGGAGGCGCAAACGGCGACGGCGAGCGGAAACTCGTCTTCGCCCACGGTCTGCAGGGCCTCGGCTCCCGTGCGATCGGTGGTAACAAGCCGCTCGTCGACGCGGGATGGTCGGTCGCGTGCTTCGACCAGCGCGGACACGGCGACGCGACGCCGACCTACGACGCGTCCGGCTACGACGCCGACGCGATGGGGGCCGACCTCTGGGCCGTCGCCGATGCCGTCGGCTTCGATCGTTGTTGGATCGGCGGCGGGTCGATGGGCGCGGCGACCTCGTTCCGCGCCGCGCTCCAGCAACCCGAACGCGTCGAAGGATTGATCCAGGTGTGTCCGGCACTCTGGACGTCCGAGCATCAAGCCGTGTGGCTCTTCGATCAGATCGCGAACCAACTGCGCGACGAAGGCGTCGACGGACTGATCGAGCTCTGGAAGAAGTTCATGGCGCAGGTCGGCGCGACCGACGAACAGCTCGCGTTCCTCGACGACCTCCGTCTGCACGACCCGAAGAGCCTCGAGTGCGCGCTGCGGAACGTCCCGCGCTGGGTCTTCGCGGACGCCGAGCGGGACTTCGCGACCTTCGACTTCCCGGTGGTCGTCGTGTGCTGGGACGGCGACTACATCCACCCCTTCGACACCGGACGAAGCACCGCGGCCGCGGCCAAGGTCGATCCCGTCGAGGTCGACTTCGCGAAGGTGCAAGCCGATCCGCTCTTCGTCGCCTCCGTCCTCGCCGATGAACTTCGATCTCGGTAGCGGCGAGCTCGCGCTCCGCGACGCGATCCGTGAGCTTTGCTCGCGTGAGTTCCCCGTTCGCCGCGGCTTCGACCGCGCGGGATGGAAGCAGCTCGCGGACGCCGGCGTGTTCTCGCTCCGCCTCACCGACGGCGCAGGACTCGGCATGACCGAAGCCGTGATCGTCTTCGAGGAGCTCGGACGCGCGCTCGTCGCGGGTCCCCTCGTCGCTACGCACCTCGCGGCGGGGATCCTCGAGGGTGCATCGAGCGGCGAGCGTGTGGTGACGATCCTCGACGGCGACCTCGCAGCGTATCCGGACGATGCCGACGTCCTCCTCGTGCTCGGCCCGGAACACGCCTACGCCATCGAGCAGTTCGACGCCGAGCCCCGCGCGCCCCTCGATCCGTTCACACCCGTCGGACGGATCGGGCCCGGCGTCGCCGGTTCGCGCATCGATGCCGACCCTGTGCAGCTGCAAGGGCTCGGTGCGGCCTTGACGGCGGCGTTGTCGTCCGGCATCGCGTCGCGAGCCGTCGAGCTCGCCGTCGACTACGCGAAGCAGCGCGTGCAGTTCGACAAACCGATCGGCTCGTTCCAAGCGGTGAAGCACATGTGCGCGGACATGTTCGTCCGGGCCGAGGTCGCTCGCGCTGCGGTCGACGCGGCCGGTGTCTCGCTCGACGAACACGATCCGGACGTCGCGCAAGCGGTTACCGGCGCGAAGCTGCTCGCTTCCGAAGCGGCGATCGCCAATTCGAAGTCATGCATCCAGGTCTTCGGCGGCATGGGCTTCACGTGGGAGGTCGACGCGCACCTGTACCTCAAGCGCGCCGCCGTTCTCGCCACGCAGTTCGGCGGCGTCGACCACCAGGCGGAGCTGGCGGCGTCCCGGCTATGAGGATCCGTCACGCGCGGTACGCCGACATCGAGAACATCCTCGCGTTGTGGAACGATGCGGAGGCAGCGCCGACCGTGACCGACGACGCGTCCTCGATCGACCGGCTGATCCACCGGGACCGTGCTTCGTTCTTCGTCGCCGAGGAGGACGGAGCACTCGTCGGCACGCTCATCGCCGGCTACGACGGCTGGCGCGGGCACCTGTACCGGATGGCGGTGCACCCCAACGTCCGACGTCGCGGGATCGCGCGCGATCTCGTGACGGAGGCCGAGGAGCATCTTCGCGCGATCGGCTGCAAGCGCATCGACGCACACGTTCTCGCGGAGGAAGAGCACGCCGTCGCGTTCTGGGAGGCGTGCGGCTACTCGCGGCAGGCGGAGATCGGACGGTTCGTCAAGTCCACGTAGCTTCGTCCGAACTCAGGCGACCTGATGGAGCCCGACGAGCTCTTCGCTGACTTCCCACAGGCGTCGCGCGGCCTCGTCGTCGCGAGCAGCTGCCGACGGCGTGGCGCGACGCGACCGTACGAAGTATTCGCCCGTCACCGCTTCGACGTCGTACGACGTCGCCAGGTAGATCGACGTCTTCGCGCCGGATCGCGGTGACAACAAGAAGGGCCGAACGAGCTTGAGGCCGAGGGCGAAGACACCGCGGACGTCGCCATCCTTCCCAAAGCCGGTGCGTACCGTTCCGGGGTGTAGGCAGTTCGCCGTGACGCCCGTGCCTTGAAGGCGCCGAGCGAGCTCGCGGGTGAACAAGATGTTGCAGAGCTTCGTCGTCCCGTAGACGCGGACGCTGAAGTTAAGGACCGACTGAAGATCGTCGAAGTCGAGCTTCGCGCCCCGGTGCGCCGTCGACGACACGTTGACGATCCGCGACGGAGAACGGGCCTTGAGCTTCGGGAGGAGCAGGTTCGTGAGCAGGAACGGACCGAGGTGGTTCACCTGGAACATCATTTCGAAGCCGTCTTCGGTTACCGCGCGGTGATCGAGCACGAGGCCGGCGTTGTTGACGAGGACGTCGAGCGCTTGCGTGTAGGACTCGGCGAACCTGCGGACATCGGCGAGCCGCGACAGGTCGAGCTCCATCGCCTCGACGCTCGCGTCCGGCGTCCGACGCCGGATCTCGTCGACTGCGGCCGATCCCTTCGCCGGATCGCGCGCGGTGATCACGACGCTCGCGCCTCGTTCTGCGAGGCCCGCAGCGGTCTCGAGGCCGATCCCCGTGTTCGCGCCGGTGACGAGGACCGTCTTGCCGTTCACGAGTAGATCTTCCGGAGATCCTGCTTCAGGACTTTCCCCGCAGGGTTGCGCGGCAGGACGTCGACGATCTCGATCTGCTCCGGGATCGCCTGCTTCCGGAGTCCTTTGTCCGCGAGGAAGGCGCGCATCTCCTCCATCGTGAGCGCTCCGACGATCACCGCGCAGGCGCGCTCTCCCGAGGAAGGGTCGGGCAACCCGATGACGGCCGCGTCCGACACGTTCGGATGCGTGAACAGGAGATCTTCGACCTCCTTCGCCGAGATGTTCTCGCCCTTGCGGATGATGATGTCCTTCACGCGTCCGGTGATGACGACGTAGCCGTCGACCAACTTGCCGAGATCGCCGGTGCGGAAATAGCCGTCAGCGTCGAACGCGTCGGCGTCGAGCGCGCTGTCGAGGTAGCCCTTCATGAGCTGCGGTGCTTTCGCGCGGATCTCGCCTTCTTCACCGGACGCGGCGAGGTTGCCATCGAGCGTGACGATGCGGAGATCGACACCGTCCATCGGACGACCCTCCGTGTTCGCGAGGGCATCGTCCGGGTCGTCGGCCGACGCCATCGTCAGGATCGGCGCCTCGGTGAGTCCGTAGCCGGACAGGATCGGCGCGTGCATCTCCTGCTGCATCTCGTAGAAGAGCTGCGGCGGCTTCGGCGCACCGCCGCCGGGGAAGTTGCGGACGTCACCGAAGAGGGGTTCGTCCGGCGCCGCGCGCTGCGCGGTGAGATACGCCATGTGGAAGATCGTCCCGCTGCCGGCGACGGTGACGTCCTGCTCTTTGAAGAAGGGGATCGTCGTCGACGGATCGAACGCGGCGACGATCAGATGGCAGTGGCCGAACATCAGACAGGTCGCGAGCCAGATCGGCCCGGCGATGTGCGTGAACGGGAACGCGAGACCGTTGCGATCGTCAGGCCGCATCCCGAGGCGGTTTCCCATGCCGTGCGCCGTCGCGATGATGTTGGCGTCGGTGTGCTGCGCGCCCTTCGGATCGGCCGTCGAACCGGATGTATAGAACAGCCACCGGACGTCGTCGTCGCCGGTGAACGGCACGAGGGCGAGCGGATCGCCTTCGGGGAGTCCGCCATCTGCGACGAGCACACGGTCATCGCCCACGATCTTCCGCGCCATCGCCGCGAAGTCGAAGTCGCGATAGACGGACGGGACGATCAGCAGTTCCGGCTTCGCCTGCTGCGCGATGAAGCCGACCTCGCGCTCGCGGTAGATCGGGAGCACGGGGTTCTGGATCGCGCCGAGACGGCTGAGCGCGCCGACGAGGACGAACGCTTGATTCGTCGTCGGGAGGATCCACGTGACGACGGTGCCTTCACCGATACCGCGCTCGGCGAGTCCGGCGGCGACGCGTTCGGCGGCGTCGCGATAGTTCGCGAACGTGAGTGTCGACCGCGTCTCATCGACGACCATCGGCGCGTCAGGAGTTTCGTCCGCGCGCCGTTCGATGAGCTCCCACAGGCTGGCTGCTTCGAGCATCTGGTGTGTCATGCTACGGCCCGTGAGTCCGCTGGTCACGCTGGAGATCACCGACGGCGTTGCCGTTGTCAGCTACAACCGTCCTGAGAAGCACAACGCGTTCAACGACGCGATGGACGACGAGTTCTTCCAGGTCCTCCGATCGGTCACGACGTCGGACGACGTGCGCGCCATGGTGTGGCGCGGCGAAGGGAAGTCGTTCTCGTCCGGACGTGACACGACGGAGCTCGGCGTGCGACCTGAGGGCGTGAGCGATCTCGACTACATCGCACGCGGACATGCCCGGACGAAGCTCCTCTGGACGGCCCCCTTCCCGATCGTCGTTGCATTGAAAGGCTGGGTCCTCGGCGGTTCGTTCGAGCGCGCGTTGCTCTGCGACATCCGCATCGCATCGGACGATGCCAGGATGGCGCTCCCCGAGGTACAGCACGGCGTCATCCCGGACTCCGGCGGCACCGCCCGGCTGTTCCAGATCGCCGGACACGGCATCGCCGCCGACCTCGCGCTCACCGGCCGCGTCATGACCGCGATCGAGGCGCTCCACCACGGCATCGTGTCGCGCGTCGTCGCGCCGGACGAACTCGACGAGGCCGCGCTAGAGATCGCGCGGACGATCGCGTCGCGCTCACCGATGGCCGTGCGGATGGCGCGGCAGGTGCTGTCCTCCCTCGCGACGCCGGAGGTCGAACGTTCCATGCACGAAGAATGGCTGGCGCAGACGGCTGTGATGGGAGAGATGAAGAAGACATGAGCGATCAACCTTCTGTGGTCGAAGCGGTGGCTTCGCGTGGGTTCTTCGGCGGCGGCGAGGCGAAGGAGATGGCGCCGCGGACGTTCCACGTTCCGACGATGGCGAACTCGACGGCGTTCGTGACCGATGAGGGCATCGTCCTCGTCGATTGCGGCGTCGTGCAGGTCGGCCCGCACATCCACACGGCGGTGCGCGGATACACGAAGGAGCCGCTCAACACGGTCGTGTACACGCACGGGCATGTCGACCACTGCATGGGCCTTCAGCCGTGGCTCGAGGAAGGCAAGCCGCGCGTCGTCGCGCACGAGAACGTGCCGCGGCGCTTCCGTCGCTACCTGCGGACCGTCGGCCTTCAGGAGCACATCAACCGCATCCAGTTCGGGTTCGAGGACATGCGCTGGCCGACCGACTATGTCTTCCCGGACACGACCTACCGCGACACACTCGAGCTCACCATCGGTGGCGAGCGGTTCGTTCTCACACACGGCAAGGGCGAGACGGACGACGCGACGTTCGTGTGGGCCGCCGACCGCGGTGTACTCTGCACCGGCGACTTCTGGATCTCCTGCGTGCCGAACTGCGGCAACCCGCAGAAGGTGCAGCGCTACCCCGAAGAATGGATCGTCGCCTTCGACCAGATGATCCCTCTGGGGGCCGAGGTGCTGCTGCCCGGACACGGCCCAGCCATCACCGGTGCGTCCGAGGTGAAGCAAGCATTGACCGACGCGCGCGACTACCTGATCTCGATCGTCGATCAGACGCTCGCCGCCTTGAACGACGGGCTCCCGCACGACGAGATCGTTGCGCGTGTGAAGGCGCCGGCCAAGTTCGCGGACCGGCCGTACCTGCAGCCGGTCTACGACCGTCCGGAGTTCATCGTCCGGAACCTGATCCGCTTGCACGGCGGCTGGTGGGACGGCTACCCGGCCGACCTCATGCCGTCAACGGAGACGGAGCAGGCGAGGGAGATCGCGTCACTCGCCGGCGGCGTCGACAAGCTCATCGCGCGTGCACGCGAGCTCGCTTCGTCCGACATCGCCTTGGCCTGCCACCTCGCGGAGTGGGCCGTGCTGGCCGATCCGTCCAGCAAGGACGCGCAAGCGTGCTACCGCGAACTGTTCAAGAGTCGTGCTGGAGAAGAGACCTCTCTCATGGGACGAGGCATCTTCATGCACGCTGTGCGCGAAGCGAAGAGAGCGCTCGGGGAGTAGCGACCGTGATCCTTTCGAAGGAACGCGATCCTCGCTTCATCACCATCCGTCGGGGAGGAACGCTCACCGACGCCGACCATCGGCTCCTGGCATTGTGGGCCGCCGTGTGTGCGGAGCACGTTTTGCGTCTCTTCGAGTCGGTCCAGCCCTCGGACCCGCGGCCCCGTCTGGCGATCGAGCAGATCCAGGCATGGGCGCGAGGAGAGATCAAGATGTCCCAGTCCCGCGCGGCCGGCGGCCATGCCATGGCTGCAGCACGAGAGCTGCGCGGCGCCGCGCGTCAGGCAGCATTCGCCGCCGGCCAGGCCGCGGTCGTCGCACATGTCGCCGCCCACGAGCTCGGTGCTGCGGCGTATGCGATCAAGGCGGCGCGTGCGGCCTCTCCCGCGAGCGATTCAGAGGAAGCAGGCCGGCGCGAGTGCCATTGGCAGCGCAAACAGCTTCCGGACGCGATCGGCGAACTCGTCTTGGATGATCAGCGCTTGCGAAACGCGATCTGCTGGTCGGTGTTCGAACCTTGAAGGGCGTAACGGCGTGCGAGACGGCACTGCCGCTGTAGCGGGAAGCACTACGCCGCCGGGATGACAGGCAGGACCAGCCGCGACGGATGTGCGCCGTCGTGCCACACGCGGTTCGTCGCCGTCTCCATGCGGGTCCCCGTCCCGATGTCTTCGCCCGTGTTCAGGTTGCGGTCGAACTTCGGGAACGAGCTGGAGCTGACCTCCAGCCGTATCCGATGACCGGCTTCGAACACCTGAGACGTGTTCCACATATCGATCTCGAACTCGTAGACCTCGCCCGGCGTCATCAACTCTGTTTTGTCCGGACCGTGGCGATACCGCGCCCGGACGACGCTGTCGCAGAGCCGCTGACAGAAGCCCGACGGGTGCACGTCGACGAGCTTGGCCGTGAAGTCCGTGTCGACAGCGGAGGACGAAGCGAACAGGACGAGTCGCACCGGTCCCGTCACTTCGAGGTCGCTCTCGAGGACGTCCGTCGTGTAGCAGAGCACGTCGCCGCGCTGCTCGACCGCGCTGTAGTCGTCGGGGCCCCCGAGTTGCGAGCTCGTCGGTTCGGTGATGAAGGGAACCGGACGAGACGGGTCGTAGAGGTATTCATCCGGTGGTTCGTCGCCGCTCGGCGCGGCTTCGTCCAACCGACCGTCGCCGAAGCGGCTGTTCGCCGAGCCGCCCGAGTGCAGGAAGAAGTCCGTGAAGCGCGTCCGCGCGAGCGGCCACTCTGCCTCGTCACGCCACACGTTTCGACCCATGACGAAGATCCGGACGCGCGGCACGTCCGTCTTCGCACGACCGAGCGTTCCGTCCAGCCACTGCGCGATGTAGCCCTCTAGGTCGATCACGGCGGACGGACCGAACTCGACCTCGCCGAGCTTCGTGCTCGAGTTCACGCCGTGGCCCCACGGACCCATGAGCAACCGCTGGCCGGCGCGAGCCGCGTCTGACGCCGCGTCCGTCGACATCCCGATGTAGTTGATCGGCGTACCGATCTGTTCGTCGTCGTACCAACCGGAGACGTGTAGCACCGGGACGTCGATCTCCGAGAACCGGTGCTGGTAGCGCTCGAAGTCCCAGTACTCGTCGCGGGACGTGTGCATCATCGCCTTGCGCCAGTTCTCGCTCTGGAAGCCGGCGGCTTCGTCCATCGTGATGAGCGGGAGGTGCTCGTACACCTCCATCCAGTTCACGCCCGCCGTGCTCTGCACCAGACGGCGGTCTGTCAGGCGATACCAGCTGACGGACATGATCGTCGTGCCGGCCGTCGGGAACTCGACGAACGGATCCGACGGTGATACGACGATGACCATCGCGCGCAGGTGCGGCGGACGCTCGAGCGCGACCATCCACCCGGCGCGAGCTCCGTACGACGCGCCGCGATAGACGACGTTGCCGTCGCACCACTCCTGCTCGGCGATCCACTCGATCGTGTCGTAGCCGTCCGAGCCGTCGTGCACGTACGGGACGAAGCGCCCGTCGGAATCGCCGCGTCCGCGGACGTCTTGCACGGCGAGCGCGTACCCCTTCGCGTTGACGCCGCTCGCGAGACCTGCGAACGCTGCCTGATTCTTGTTGTACGGGGTTCGTCCGACGACGACGGGGAACGGTCCGTCGCCGGGCGGAAGATAGAGGTCCGTCGCGAGATCCGTGCCGTCCCGCGCGGGGACGAGGACGTTGTAGCGATGCTTCACGACGTCCCGAACGGTTCGCGTCCGAGCTGTTCGCGGATCGGGACGAACTCCGGCTGCATCAGCGTGCGACGTTGCCAGTTCGCTCCGTCCACGACGAGCGTCGAACCCGTGATGTAGCTCGCGTACGGCGATGCGAGGAACGTCGCCGCCCAGCCGAACTCGCGCGTCGTGCCGACGCGGCCGCCGGGGATCGTGTTGCCTTCCGCGCCGCCTCGTCCGGGCACGTTCTTGATCTGGTCCGGTTCGTCGTCGTGCGGGATCAGTCCGGGGATCAGGTAGTTCACGCGGATCCCGTATGGCGCCCACTCGACGGCGAGCGTGTCGGTGAGATTCTTCACGCCGGCTTTCGATGCGGCGGAGTGCGCGAAGCCGGGGCCGCCCGTCCACGTGTAGGACGCACCGACGTTGATGATGTTCCCCGGCGTCTTCGCCGCGATGTGACGACGGCCGAACTCGCGCGAACAGAAGAACGTCCCGTCGAGGACGATCTGCGTGACCGCACGCCATCCGTTCGGTGAGAGGTCTTCGGCCGGGATCGGGAAGTTCCCCGCGGCGTTGTTGATGAGGACGTCCGGGAGCCCGAGCGTCGATTCCACCTCGTCGAAGGCGGCAGCCACCGACGCAGCGTCGCGGATGTCGCACGAGACCGAGACGGCCTTCACACCGAGCGCCTCGACGGCCGAAACGCCGGCCGCGAGATGTTCCGCGCTGCGCGAGACGATCGCGACGTTCGCACCGAGCCGCGCGAACTCCGTCGCGATGCCCTTGCCGATGCCCGTACCGCCTCCGGTGACGAGCACGACCTGACCGTCGAAGGTCGCCGCCGGGAGCGCGGACGCGCCTTCGTCCGGAGGGTTCGGTAGTCCGCTCACGCTTAGGATTCTGCGCGATGGCCACGATCCCCGTCGTGCTCGAAGAGCGCGCGAGCGATGCGCTGTTCGTTTCGTGCGCCGGCGCGACGAGGTCGTTCAAGCAGGAGCGGGACGAAGCCGAGCGGCTCGCCGGCGCGCTCTACGCCCGCGGGGTCCGCAAGGGGGAACGCGTCGCCACGATCCTCCCGAACTGCATCGAGCACGTCGATCTGATCTTCGCCTGCGCGCGGCTCGGTGCCATCCACGTCCCGGTGAACGTCTTCCTGAAGGGCGATTTCCTGCGGTACCAGCTCGACGACTGCTCGCCGGCCGTCGTCGTCGCCGACGATGCGGGCCTCGACGCGCTACGCGAGATCGGCCGCGAAGGGATCCGTCCGGACGACCTCGACGGCGGCGACGCGACACCGGCAATTGTCGAACCGGCCGACGTGATGTCGATCATCTACACGTCCGGAACGACGGGCATGCCGAAGGGCTGCATGCTCCCGTTCGGATACCACATCCAGCAGGACAACTCGCTGCTCGACTACCGGCCGGGCGACGTGCTCTACACCGCGCTCCCGCTCTTCCACGGGTGGGCCCGCGGGATGCTCTTCGCGGCGCTCAACCACGGCCTCGCCATGCATATCGACGCCGACTTCTCCGCGACGAGCGCGTTGCAGCGCATCCGCGAGACGAAAGCGACGGTCTTCTCCGGCGTCGGTGCGATGGGGATGGCGATGCTCGCGCAGCAACCACGAGACGACGACGGGAGCAACGACCTCCGCGTCGCCTTCATGATCCCGTTCAGCGCGGACGCGGAGAAGACGTTCACCGCTCGCTTCGGCCCCCGCGTGCAGTCGCAGATGTACGGACAGACCGAGACGGGCGCGATCACGTTCACGCCGCTCGCCGAGCGCGGTAAGCCGGGCACGATCGGCAAACCGTCACCGACCTACGACGTGAGACTCGCGGACGACGGCGAGGTGCTCGTCAGGGAGAAGCGTCCTGACACGATGTTCAAGGGCTACTGGCCGAGCGCGGATCGTCCGGAGTGGCATCACACCGGCGACCTCGCGCGCGTCGACGATGACGGCTACTTCGTCTTCGTCGATCGCAAGAAGGACGCGCTCCGCCGGCGCGGCGAGAACATCTCTTCTGTGCAGCTCGAGGCGGCGATCGCGTCGCACGAGCAGATCACCGAGGCTGCGGTCGTTGCCGTCGAGGCCGAGCTGACGGAGGACGAGATCAAAGCGTGCATCGTCACCACGGGACCGATCGATCCGTCCGACCTCTTCACGTTCTTCCGCGAGCGGCTCCCCTACTTCGCGATCCCGCGCTACGTCGAGATCGTCGATGCGCTCCCGAAGACGGCGACGATGCGCGTGCAGAAGCACGTGTTGCGTTCGGCGGGCGTCACGACTGCGACGTGGGACTTCGAAGCTCTTGGTCTGACGGTGGCGCGGGACGAGCGCCGCTGACGTAGTGGTCGTGCGCCCACGCGCCGAACCGCGAGATCGCACGGACGGCGTACAGCGCGCGGATCGACAGGAAGTGGTCGAAGGCGTGCTGCGTCCCGGGAAGCTCGACGTAGATCACCGGCTCGTGTGAAACGTCGCGCAAGCGCGCGACGAACCCGCGCGCCTCTTCGACGAGCGCGAGGGTGTCGTGCGCGCCGTGGATCACGAGGAACGGCGGTGCGTCGGCGTTCACACGGAACCACGGCGAAGCCTTCTCGAAGAAGGTGCGCTCCTTCGACAGGCGTCGTCCGGCGACCGTGATCTGTAGGAAACGGAGCATCCCCTTCTTGTGCGTGCGCGATGCGCGCTTCAGTTCGCCGAGCTGTGCGCCGGTCCAGTCGTAGACGCCGTAGAACGGAGCCGCGGCTTGCACCGTCGTGTCCGAGTCTTCGAAGCCCGGTTGGAAGTCGGGATCGTTCGCCGTCAACGCGGCGAGCGACGACAGGTGTCCGCCGGCCGAGTTGCCGCTGATCATGATGAAGTTCGGGTCGCCGCCGTAGGTGTGCGCGTTCTCCTTCACCCACGCGATCGCGCGTTTCACCGCGATGATGTGAGCGGGGAACTTCGAACGCGGCGCAAGCGGGTAGTTCATCGAGAAGCACACCCATCCGCGGGACGCCATCTCCATCAGCAACGGCTTCGCCTGGTGGTTCTTGTTCGACACGCCGGCGATCCACGCTCCGCCCGGGACGTACAGCAGGCACGGACGGTTCGTCCCGCTTTCCCCGTTGTGCCACACGTCGAGGCGGAAGCGCCTCGTCCCGGGAGCGGTGTACGGGATATCACGCTCGCGGCGGAGTTTCCGGTTCCAGAGCTTGAACGGGAACGCGTACTCGCGCCACGCAACCGTCCGTGGGTCGGGGTCGGCGCCGATCGCCGCCGACATGACGTCGTCGAAGCGCCTCTCGACGCGACGCGACTCCCGGACGAACCCCAGCAGCTGCACGGCGATCAGCGCGCAGATCGCGAGCGCGATCCATCCCGGCCACGCCGCGGCGCCGCCGGCGATGACGAAGGCAGCGACCCCGACGAGGTGGAGGAGGAGGAGTTGCGGTGCGAGTTCCGTCACCAGCCACGACGCGAAGAACGCCGGCACGACTACGAGCTGGAATCGCGTCGCGCGTCGCGCGTTGAGGACGAGAACGAGTCCGACGACGGAGGCGATCAGGAACGTACGTGGCATGCCCCCATTCTGCCTATCGGCGCTGAGGGAGTACGCTGCTAGTCGCATGGAGCGGATGAGCGGCCTCGACGCGTCCTTCCTGTATTTCGAGACGCCCAACATGCACATGCACGTCGTCGGCGTGATCGTCTTCGACCCGTCGACGGCCCCCGAGGGCTACGACTTCGAACGCGTCAAGGACATGCTTCGGAACCGCTTGCACCTGGTGCCCCAGTTCCGGCGCAAGCTCGCGCCCATCCCGTTCAGCATCCACCACCCCGTATGGGTCGAGGACGACGAGTTCGACCTCGACTACCACGTGCGGCGGATCGGTTGCCCGGCCCCCGGGTCGGAGCGGGAGCTCGCGGAGCTCGTCGGCGACGTCGCGAGCCGCCAGCTCGACCGGACGAAGCCCCTCTGGGAGATGCATATCGTCGAGGGGCTACAGAACGGCTACGTCGCGTCGATCGCGAAGATGCACCACTGCACGATCGACGGTGTGTCGGGCGCGAACATGATGGTCCACCTTTTCGATCTCGAGCCGAACGCGCCTGAGGTCAAGGACGACACCGAGTGGAAGCCAGAGCGCATGCCGAGCGATATCGAGCGGATGCTCTTCGCGATGAACTCGCGTCTGCGTCGTCCGGCGAACCTCGTGAAGGTCGTGCCGCAGACCGTGCGCGCGGTGACGAACATCGTCCAGCGGCGCCGGAGTGGTGCGTCCGGCATGGCTGCCCCGCTCACCGCCCCGCGGACGTCGTTCAACGCGCCGATCACGCCCCACCGGAAGGTCGCCTTCAGTACGACGTCACTCGCCGAGGTCAAGGAGATCAAGAAGGCCTTCGACGCGACCGTGAACGACGTCGTCCTCACCATCGTGTCCGGAGCGCTCCGCCGGTATCTCGAGACACGCAACGACCTGCCTCAGAAGTCGCTCATCGCGACGTGTCCGGTGTCGGTGCGTGGCGACGACGAGAAGGAAGTGGTCGGTGCGAACCGCGTGTCCGCCCTCTTCACGACGCTCGCCACGAACGTCGCCGACCCCGTCGAGCGCTTGCATGTGATTCACGAGGCGAACAAGGGCGCCAAGGAAGAGCACAACGCGGTCGGCGCCGACATGTTGCAGGGCTGGGCCGAGTTCGCTGCGCCGACGACGTTCTCGCTCGCCGCGCGCATGTACACGGGGCTCCGCCTCGCCGAACGTCACCCCGTCGTCCACAACCTCGTGATCTCGAACGTCCCCGGGCCCCCGTTCCCGCTGTACTTCGCCGGAGCGAAGCTCGTGGGGCTCAATCCGCTCGGTCCGATCTTCGACGGTGCCGGGCTCAACATCACGGTGCTGTCGTACGTCGACAACATCGACTGGGGCTTCATCGCGTGCCGCGAGCTCATGCCCGATCTCTGGGAGCTCGCGGAGGCGATCCCGGAAGCGCAGGCCGAGCTCCTGAAGGCCGCGCAAGCCACATAACGGCGGTGCCGCTCCCCGACGAGTTCACGTCGCTCGCGCGCGAGGTCAACAACTGGGGCCGCTGGGGCGATGACGACGAGATCGGCACGCTGAACCTCATCACGGATGAAGCCGTCCGTCGCGGCGCAGCGTCGATCCGGAGTGGGAAGCGCTTCGCACTCGCACTGCCGCTCAGCGCCGACGGACCACAGACGGGTGCGCTTCCCGGACGCGTCAATCCGTTGCACCTCATGACGCAGGTGAACACGTCGTACTCGCCGGACCCCGACGGCGTGCGCGCGAACGACGACGCCGTCGTGATGGGCCTTCAATCGGCGACGCACTGGGACGCACTCGCACACGTCAGCTACGCCGGACGGATCTACAACAACTTCCCGGCCGACTCGATCACCGCCAGCGGCGCGTCGCGTTGCGCGATCGACAAAGCCCCCGCCGTTGTGAGTCGCGGCGTCCTGCTCGATGTCGCACGCGCGAAGGGTGTCGACAGCCTCGACGGCGGCTACGCGATCACCTCGGACGACCTCGACGTCGCCGCCGACTACGCGAACGTGCGCATCGAGCCCGGCGACATCGTCCTCATCCGGACGGGGCACATGCGTCTGCTCGATGCCGGCGACCGGCAGGCCTTCATGTATCCGAGCCCGGGCCCGGGGATGGACGCGACGCGTTGGTTCCACCGGCACGACATCGCAGCGGTGGCGACGGACAACCTCGCGTTCGAGGTCCTGCCGGGGGAGCGCGCCGACCTGTTCCTACCGTTGCATATGCTCGACCTGGTCGACATCGGGCTCATCCAGGGTCAGAACTTCCGGCTCGAGGCCCTCGCGAGCGACTGCGCCGACGACGGCCAGTACACGTTCCTGCTCTCGGCGCCGCCGGAGCCGTTCGCGAGCGCGGTCGGTGCGCCCGTCCAACCGGTCGTCGTGAAGTGACCGTTCGTCTGATGGGCGTATGCATCGATTGCTACGACGTCGAGGAACTCGCTGCCTTCTATTCGAAGATCCTCGGCTGGGAGATCTGGCATCGCGACACGCCCGAGACCGCGCAGGGTGGGAAGGGATGGATCTCCCTCCGGCATCCGGACGGAGGCGTCGGTCTCTCGTTCCAGGCCGAAGAGTGGTACGAACCGCCCGTGTGGCCTGAGGAACCCGGCGCACTCAGCAAGATGATGCACTTCGAGATCGCCGTCGACGACATGCAGACGGCCGTCGGCGACGTGATCGCTGCGGGTGGTTCGCTCGCTCCGTGGCAGCCGCCTGATCGCGACGCGAACGGGCTCCGCATCATGCTCGATCCGGCCGGCCATCCGTTCTGTCTGTGCCATGAGTGAGCGCGACAACGAGTACGCGGATCGTTCGTTGCTTCCGCCTATCGTCGCGCGCGCGGCGGACATCGCCGACCGCTTCGACTTCCACAATTCGTGTGCGATGCCGTACGTCCCGCTCCTCCAGATGCTCGCGGCACAGGCCCGTGGCGGGGTGATCGCCGAGATGGGGACGGGCGCCGGCATCGGCACGGCGTGGATCTCCCTTGCGGCTTCGTCCGAAACGCACATCGTGACCATCGAGCAGGACGAAGCCCGCGCGGCCGCGGTACGTGAGCTCTTCGCCGACGACCCGCGCATCACCGTCCTGCAGGGCGACGCACTCGAGATCGCCGAACAGGGCCCGTTCGACCTTGTGTACTGCGACGCCGGGCCGGGCAAGATCGACCAACAGGACGTCACGATCGCGATGACGAAACCCGGCGGGCTCATCTACCTCGACGATCTCGGGCCGACGCGGACGGACCTGGACTGGTGGCTCTCGTCACCGGACGTCAGTGCTGCCACCGTCTGGCTGACGCCGGAGCTTGGGGCGATACTCGCGGTACGTCGATGAACTTCGAAACGTTGCTCTATGAAGAGTCGGACGGCGTCGCGCTCGTGACGCTGAACCGTCCCGATGTCTACAACGCGTTCAACGCCGCGATGCAGCGAGAGCTGTCCGGTCTGTGGCAGTCGCTCAAGACGAACGACGCCGTGCGGTGCATCGTCCTCACGGGGGCCGGGGAGAGAGCCTTCTGCACGGGGATCGACCGGAGCGAGATCCCGACGGACGGCGGCTCGTTCGACCCGCTCACCTTCGAAGACCCCGGACGCAAGCTCGGCCCGAAGACGAACGAGCTCTACAAGCCGGTGATCGCCGCGGTCAACGGCATGGCATGCGGCGGTGCGTTCTACATGCTCGGCGAGGTCGAGTTCATCATCGCGAGCACGTCCGCGACGTTCTTCGATCCACACGTGACGTATGGGATGACTGCGGTGTACGAACCGCTGCTGATGATGCGCCGCATGCCGTGGGGTGAGATCGCGCGACTCACGCTCACAGGCAGTCACGAGCGAGTGTCGGCGAAGCGCGCGTTTGAGGTCGGCCTCGTGTCGCAGGTCGTCGAAGACGACCTTTTGGTGGACGAAGCCCTCCGCGTCGCGAAGGCCATCGCGTCACAGCCCGCGCGCGCCGTGCAGGCGACGGTGCGCGCGATGTGGCTCGCGCGCGACCTGACGCCGGCGCAGTCGCTCGCCGCCGCGCCGGAACTGCTCAACCTCGGGACGACTCCCGAAGCACTCGAGGAAGGTCAGCGCGCGTTCGCTTCCGGGAAGCGCATAGAACCACGCGTCCGCTGACTATCTCGCGCAGATCACGTACGCGGATGCCGCGATGGGCTGGTTGTCCTAGTTGTAAAGGTCGTCGAACGACACTTGACGTTCAGCGCATGCAGATGGCGTAGGCGGTCGCCGCCTGCGGGTCGGCTTCTTCGTTCCGGACCGACACCTTCCAGCCGTCGTCCGGCGCACGATCGGCGTCCGCCCCATCGAAGGGGAGAGAGCTCAGCACGTGGCTGAACTCGCCGCTGGCGAAGCCGCCGGACGCAACGCGGAAACCGCCCGGACACGGCGCGGTGACTCGCCTCGTACGAGAAGGCGGCACGATCACCGTTCGACTCACGTACCGCACCTTCATCCTCCCTTGCGTCAGGCAGATAAGAGTGTCCTCGACCGCGCGCGTTGTCGATTCGTTGATGCCCTCGACGAACCACGATGACGTGCTCGATGGGAACGATGCGGTCAGGAACTCCTCGGAGGTCGGTGTCCCCATGTCGAGCCCGCCGCCGATGGCCTTCTGGCAACCGGACGAGACACGGAACGGCTGATCGTTGATGGCGCCGCCCGAGTTGGGGAAGTAATCGAGCACGACCGGCGCGGTGCTCTTGATGCACACCGCGGTGGCGATCGACGCGTGGCTGCCGGCGGCCAGATCGTTCAGACCGCCGGCGCGAAACGACGTCGTCGTGTTGTTGAACGACGTCGTGATACGTGAGTTGTCGTCCGGGTCCGTTACTGCGATCCCGAGACCTGCGCCACCGCCCGTGAGCTTGAAGCCCGGCGGGCACGTGGCCGTCTCGGTGAAGTCGCCGGCCGGGGCGGGGTCGGATCCGGTCACGTACATGAAAGGCCCCGAGCGCCGCTGCTTCACGGTCGCCCCCGCTGGTGGGGCGCCGACGACGGTGACCATCGCGGCGATAAGCGCACCGACGATCGCGATCCTCACGCGCGGATTCTATGTCCTGGACGAAACCTGACGACCCGTCAGGTTTTCGGACAGACTGGATGCCCATGCCTCGAGGGATCGTCGCGTCGGCCGGCTACGTCCCGTATAGAAGGTTGCAGCGGACGGCGATCCGCGACGTCATGGCAGCCGGCGGAGGCAAGGGGACCCGTTCCGTCGCCGGCTTCGACGAGGACACCACGACGATGGCCGTCGAAGCGTGCCGTCAACTAGAACTGACGAACGGTCCCGACGCGCTCTGGTTCTCGACGGCGGAGCCCGCCTACCTCGACAAGACCAACGCGAACGCGATCCACACCGCACTCCGCCTCGACGAGAGCGTCACGGCCTTCGACTTCGGCGGCGCGATCCGTTCCGGGATCGGCGCGCTGAAGTCGGTGCTCGACGGCAACGGCACCACTCTCGTCGTCGCATCCGACATGCGCACCGGGCTCCCGGGCTCCGCCGACGAGAGCAACGGAGGGGACGCCGCCGCGGCGATGGTCGTCGGCGACGGGGATGTCGTCGCGACGTACCTCGGTGGTGCGTCGGCCACGAAGGAATTCCTCGAACGGTGGCGCACGCCGGGTTCGAAACGGTCGAAGACATGGGAGGACCGTTTCGGCGAAGCGATGTACGCGCCGCTCGCCGAGCACGCGTGGAACGCGGCGCTTAAAGCCGCGGACGTCACCGACGTCGACGTGCTTTGCGTCGCCGGCATGCATCAACGCTCCGTCTCGCGCGTCGCGAAGCGCCTCGGTGTCGCGAAGACGATCGATCTCGGTGGAACGGTCGGCGACACCGGCACGGCTCACGCGATGCTCCTCCTCGCCGCGGCTCTCGAAGAAGCCACGCCAGACGAAACCATCGCGCTCGTGTCGCTCGCCGACGGCGCCGACGTCCTCGTCTTCAAGAGCGTTCGACGGGCGGCGCCGAAGCGCACCGTCCGGCAACACATCGATGCCGCGCAGGACGTGACCTATGCGCGCTTCCTGTCGTGGCGCGGGATGATCACGCCCGAACCGCCGAACCGCCCGGAACCGGCGCGCGTTTCGGCGCCCGCAGCGGAACGCGCGACGGAGCACAAGTTCGCGTTCGATGGCATGGCCGACACATGCGGAACGATCGCGACGTTCACGGTCGACCGTCTCGCGTACTCACCGAGTCCGCCGATCGTGTTCGCGATCGTCGACTTCCCGGACGGCACCCGCGCGCCGCTCGAACTGACCGACGTCGATCCCGAGGCTCTGCACGTCGGCGATGAGGTCGAGATGACGTTCCGGAAGCTCAGCACCGCCGACGGGATCCACAACTACTTCTGGAAAGCGAAGCCCGTCCGATGAGTGGGATCAAGGACAAGGTCGCGATCATCGCCGCGTCGTGTACGCCCTTCGGTGAGCACTGGGACCGCGGTACAGACGACCTCCTCGAGCAAGCCGTCGCCGAGCTGCAGACCGATGCGAAGCCGGACGCCTACTGGCTCGGCACGGCGCAGTCGGGCATGAGTGGGATCACGCTCGGACGCGTCATCGGCACCGACGACAAACCCATCACCCGCGTCGAGAACTACTGTGCGTCCGGGAGCGAAGCGCTCCGCAACGCTGCGTACGCGGTTGCGTCCGGCGCGTACGACGTCGCGATGGCGATCGGCGTCGAGAAGGTGAAGGACTCCGGTTACCAAGGTCTCAATGCGTTCCCGATCCCGAACGACGGCACGCAGCGCACGCTGACCGCCGCCGCGATGTTCTCGCTCGTGATACCGGCGTACGCGCATAAGTACGGTGTATCGGACGACGACATGCGCGACGCGCTCGCGCACATCGCATCGAAGAACCACAGCAACGGCGCGAAGAATCCTCGCGCGCAGTTCCGTCGCGAGATGAGCACCGATCAGATCAAGCAATCGCCGAAGGTCGCCGGCTCCCTCGGTGTGCTCGACTGCGCCGGTGTCGCCGACGGTGCCGCCGCTGCGATCGTCGTCCGCGCAGAAGACGCAACCAAGTACACGAACAAACCGCTCTACATCAAGGCGCTGTCGTTCGTCGCCGGAAGCGGCCGGGGACTCGTGGATCCGTCCTACGACTACACGCACTTCCCGGAGGTCGAAGCGTCCGTGAAGGACGCGTACGCGCAGGCGGGCATCACGGATCCACGCACGGCCTTCGCGATGGCCGAGGTGCACGACTGCTTCACGCCGACGGAGCTCGTCCTCATGGAAGACCTCGGGTTCTCTGCGCGCGGCACCGCATACAAGGAGGTCCTGAGCGGCGCCTTCGATCTGCACGGCGACCTTCCGATCAATCCGGACGGCGGCCTCAAGAGCTTCGGCCATCCCGTCGGCGCGACGGGCCTCCGGATGCTCTTCGAGTGCTGGCTGCAGCTCCGCGGCGAAGCGCCGTCCGAGCGTCAGATCGACAACTCGCGCGGTCTCGCGATGACGCAGAACCTCGGCGGATACCCGGGCGAGATGGTGTCGTTCGTGTCGATCGTCGGTACGTCGACGTGATCGGTGGCGTCGTCCGCGAAGCCGCAAGGCGTTTCGGCGACCGAGTCGCGATCGTCGACCCGGACGGAACACCCATCACCTATCGCGAACTCTACGTCCGGAGCGAGCGGATCGCCGGCGGGTTCGTCCGGGAAGGCATCGGTCCGAACCGGGTCCTCGCGATCACGTTCGGTTCGTCCATCTCCTACGTGCTCGCGTATCTCGCGGCCGCGCGCGTGGGAGCGATCACGTGCGGCATCAACCCGCGCTACTCGGACGCGGAGCGCGCCAAGGTGCTCGAGCGGCTCGCCCCCGATGCCGTCCTGAACGCGCCCGACGAGCTCCCCGAGGGCGAACCGCTGGCGCACCGCCTCGCGCTCGACCCCGAACGCCCCGTCGCGATCGTGTTCACATCCGGCACGACGGGGGAGCCGAAGGGGGCCGTGTTCCGCAACCGCCAGCTCGCTGCGATCACGATGTTCGACATCGGCGGCGTGTGGGGCGGCGGCGGGCCGATGCTCGCGTCGACGGAGCTCGCACACGTCGGCTTCATGACGAAGCTCCCGTGGTACCTGCGCGCCGGCTCTCGCATCCACATGCTCCGTCGCTGGCGCGCCGACGACGCGCTCCGCACGATCAGCGAGCAACGTATGAGCTCGCTCGGCGGGATCGCCGCGCAGGTCGCGCTGATGCTGCGTCTTCCGAACTTCGACGACTACGACGTGTCGAGCGTCAAGGCGATCATCGTCGGCGGTGGTCCGTCCCCCGCGGCCGTGATCGAGGAAGCGAAGCAACGCTTCGGCGCGGCCTACTCGGTGCGCTACTCGTCGACCGAGTCCGGTGGCGTCGGTACGCTCACGGCGTTCGATGCTCCGCCGGACGAAACGCTCTACACGGTCGGGCGTCCGCGCGACGGGATCGACCTGCGCATCGACGACGACGAGATCCTGCTCCGGTCGCCGGCGATGATGTCGGAGTACTGGCGCGACCCCGACGCGACGTCGGCGACGATCGTCGACGGGTGGCTTCGCACGGGCGACCTCGGCTACATCGACGACGCCGGATGTCTCCGGCTGATCGGACGTCGCAAGGAGATGTTCATCCGCGGCGGCTACAACGTGTACCCGCTCGAGGTCGAGGCCGTCCTCGGGAACCATCCGGCGGTTGCGCACGTGGCGGTCGTTCCGCGGCCGGATGACGTCATGGGGGAGATCGGTGTCGCGGTGGTTGTCCCGCAGGACAACGCCGACGCGCCGACCCTCGAGGAGCTGCGCGCCTTCGCAGCGAACACGCTTGCGGCGTACAAGCTGCCCGAGGCCCTACGGCTGACCGACGCCCTCCCGTACAACGGGCAACAGAAAGTGGATCGGCGTCGTTTAACCGAAGAGGAGCGACGACAGACCGTATGATGTTCCGCCGCATGTGGGGATCCCGGGGACGCCATTCCATCCTGGCCGTCTTGGCCGCGCTTGCGCTCGTCTCGACGGCCTGCGGCTCCCGGCTCACGACGCAAGAACGCGCGGACGCGATCTCGGCGCTCACGAGCCGGGGCGGCGGCGGTGGTTCGTCCGGCGGCACGGGGACGGCCACGACCGGGACGACAGGTTCGACGGGCGGGAGCACGGGATCGACCGGCGGCAGCACCACCACCACGACGGGCGGAGGTTCGTCCGGGTCGTCGGGGAGCAGTGGCGGACCGCTCGTTAGCAACTCGGTCGGCTCATGCGCGAAAGCCACGAAGGGCGGCAAGGACCCGGGCCTCACGGCGACGCAGATCAAGGTGGGGACGCTCGCCGACATCAGCGGCGTCCAGCCGGGCCTCTTCCAATCGGCGTGGGACGGAGCGAAGGCGGCGGCGGCCTACATCAACTCGACCGGTGGCATCTGCGGACGGCAGGTCGTGCCCGACCTGCTCGACAGCAAGACTGACTCGGGCGGGAATCGCGCCGCGATGGAGCAGGCGTGTGCGAGCGACTTCGCCGTCGCCGGTTCGGTGTCCGCCTTCGACGACGGCAGCGCGCAGCCGGGGCAAGCGTGCGGGATCCCCGACATCACCGCGGTTTCGACGAACCGCGCGAAGTACAGCGCGACGAACACCTATCCCGCGTACCCGAACGCCGGACCGAGCCTGGGGACGACGTCCGCGCAGTACATCGCGAAGACGTACCCGCAGGCGATCAAGCACGCGGCGATCCTCTACCTCAACGAAGCCGTCACCGTCGCGAACGCGACCGCACGCATGAAGGCGTGGGCGAAGGTCGGCTTCAACTGGGTCTACACGCAGGAAGTGCAGGTGCTGCAGGCGAGCTACACGAGCTTCGTCCAGCAGATGCAGAGCAAGGGCGTGCAGTACGTGACGTTCGTCGGCGACTTCCAGAACATCATCCGCCTCCAGAAGTCGATGAAGCAGCAGGGCTTCGCTCCGAAGGTCCGTGACTGGGACTCCGTCGCCTACAACCCGCAGTACCTGCAGACGGACCCATCCTCGGTCGAGGGGTCGTTCATCTTCATCAACACCGCGATGATCGAAGATGCGGCGACGAACGCGGAGATGAACCTGTACGTCACGTGGTTGCAGCGTGCCTCGCCGGGGGCCGTCCCGGACTACTTCGGGATCTACGCGTGGTCGGCGTACCGGCTCCTGCAGAAGCTCGCGACCCAGATCGGTCCGGACGTCACACGCGCGAAGTTGATGGCCGCACTCAAGGCGACCACGACCTGGAACGACTACGGCATGCACGGCCCGATGCAGATCGGCGCGAAGAAGCCAACGGTCTGCACGCTGTACATGCAGGTCAAGAACGACAAGTTCCAGCGCATGTGGCCGGCCTCCGGCTTCGACTGCACCGGGAGCCTGGTGAACGTCGGGTGAAGGATCTTCTGGCCTTCACCGTCATCGGCGTCGTCATCGGTTCGATCTACGCCATCGCCGCGAGCGGCCTCGTCCTGACGTACACGACGTCTGGCATCTTCAACTTCGCGCACGGCGGCATCGGCATGCTGATGGCGTTCACGTACTGGGAGTTTCGTTTCCATCACCACTGGCCCGCGCCGCTCGCGATCTTCGTCGTGGTCTTCGTGATCGCGCCGGCTCTCGGCGCGCTCATCGAGCGCGTCCTGATGCGGAACCTCCACGGTCGAAGCACCGGTACGTCGCTCGTCGTGACGATCGGGCTCATGGTCATGCTCATGGGGATCGCCCAGGGCCTCTGGCCGCCGAAGGCGCGTCCCTTCCCCGAGTTCTTCGCGGGGCACGGCGTGACGATCCTCGGGATCTTCGTCACCGCGCACGAACTCATCACGATGGTCGTTGCCGGATTCGCGGCACTCGTCTTCTGGTTCCTCCTCAACCGGACGCGAACCGGTGTCGCGATGCGCGCCGTCGTCGACGATCGCAACCTCGCGGCGTTGAACGGTGTCTCGCCGGCGCGCGTGAGCATGCTCGCATGGGCGCTCGGCGCGTCGCTCGCCGCGATCGCCGGAATCCTCATCGCGCCGTCGTTGAACCTCGAGATCCTGCAGCTGACGCTGCTCGTCGTGGTGGCCTACGCCGCGGCCGTCGTCGGGAAGCTCAAGAGCCTGCCGATGACGTTCGTCGGTGCGATTATCCTCGGTCTCCTGACGGCGTACCTCAGCTTCTCCTGGCTGCACGCCGGAAGCATCCCGGGCCTGCCCGGCGCCTTGCCGACGATCATGTTGTTCGTCTGCCTGCTGCTGATCCCCGAGGAACGTCTACGCGTCGGACGACTCACCGGGGAACGGGGACCACGCGTTCCTTCGCTCAATGAATCGATCCAGGGCGGCGTCCTGCTCGTCGTCGTCGCGGTGGTCGTTTCCTTCGTGCTCTCCGACGCGAACCTCGTGCGCGTCGGACAGGGCCTCGCGCTCGCGCTCATCATGCTGTCGCTCGTCGTGCTGACCGGCTACGGCGGACAGGTCTCGCTCGCGCAGATGACGTTCGTCGGTATGGGCGCGTTCGCGATGGCGCGGTTCGGCATGGGTGGCTCGCCGCTCGGCCTGCTCATGGCGCCTTTGCTGGCAGCCCCGATCGGCGCCCTCATCGCACTTCCCGCCCTCCGCCTGCAGGGTCTCTATCTCGCGCTCGCGACGATGGCCTTCGGTGTCGGCGCCGAGAACATGCTCTTCCCGCGATCGTGGCTGTTCGGCTCGTCGACACGGGTCGTCCCGCGGCTCCACATCCTGGGCCTGCACTTCGACAAGGAGGCCCCGAACTTCGTCCTGCTCGCGGTGGTGTTCGCGCTCATGGGCATCGGCGTGCTCGCGCTCAGACGCGGACGCTTCGGGCGCCTCGTCTCGGCGATGCGCGACTCACCGGCGGCGTGCACGACGCTCGGCGTGAACCTCACGACGACGCGCCTCGCGGTCTTCACGCTGTCGGCGGCGATGGCCGGCTTCGCCGGCGCGTTCTACGGATCGCTCCGCGGCAGCGCGCAGACGAACGACTTCCTGATGTTCCAATCGTTGCCCGTCCTGCTGATGGCGGTCATCGGCGGCGTCACGAGCGTGTCCGGCGCGCTCACCGGCGGTCTGCTGCTCGGGCTCTTGCAGACGCAGTCGTCGACGGGCGTGCTCGCCGGCCTTGTGTTCCTCTTCACCGGCGCGGCCGCCGTCTCGCTCGGACGCAACCCGCACGGCGTCGCGTTCTACATCTCGCAGAAGCTCGAGCCCCTGAAGGACAAGGTCCCGTGGCTCCGAGAAGCGCCACCGGACGAACCACTCACCGAGGAGTTACCGCGCATTGCCGCTGCTACAGGCTGAAGAGATCAACGTCACCTTCGGCGGACACCGCGCGCTCATCGACGTGTCCGTCGATGCCGACGCCGGACGCATCACCGGGCTCATCGGTCCGAATGGTGCCGGGAAGACCACCTGCTTCAACGTGCTCTCCGGTTTGCAGCCCCCGAACGGCGGACGCGTCATCTTCGATTCGTCCGACATCAGCTCCGTCCCCGCGTTCAAGCGCGGCCGGCTCGGCATGGCGCGCACGTTCCAGCGCATCGAGGTCTTCGGCTCCCTGACGGTATTCGAGAACGTGCTCGTCGCCGCGGAGATCAGGCGACGGTGGGCCAGAGGCGAACAGCATGGCGACATCACCGAGGAGTGCAACGACATCATCGACCTCGTCGGACTGCGGAGCGTCGCCGACCAACGCGTCGATTCGATCCCGACCGGTCTGTCGCGACTCACGGAGCTCGCGCGTGCGCTGGCGACGAAACCGCGTCTGATCCTGCTGGACGAACCATCGTCCGGCCTCGACGACGACGAGTCGGAAGCCTTCGGTGAGCTGTTGCTGACGCTCGCGAAGCAAGGTGTCGCGATCCTGCTCGTCGAGCACGACATCGACCTCGTGATGCAGGTGTGCGACCGGATCCACGTGCTCGACTTCGGGTCGATCATCGCCGTCGGTTCACCGGCCGAGATCCGGAAGAACAAGAGCGTGCAGAAGGCGTATCTCGGTGAAGGCTGAACCGGTCCTCGAGCTCAAGGGCGTCCACGCCGCCTACGGACGGATCGACGTCCTGTTCGGTGTCGACCTCGTCGTCCCGGCGCGGTCCGTCGTCGCGCTGCTCGGCCCGAACGGCGCCGGCAAGACGACCACCCTGCGTATCGCCTGTGGGCAGATCCGGCCGACACAGGGGTGTGTCCATGTGGCGGGGAAGCATGTCAACGGCGCCGATCCCGACGCGCTCTCGCGCGCCGGCGTCTGCACGATCCCCGAAGGACGCGGGATCTTCGCGAACCTCACGGTGGACGAGAACCTCACGATGATGACCTACACCGGCGCGACGCTCGGTCAGATACGTGAGCGTGCGTTCTCGCGGTTCCCTCGCCTCGCCGAGCGGCGCGAGCAGATCGCGGGGACGATGTCCGGCGGCGAGCAGCAGATGCTCGCGATGGCGCGCGCGCTCGCGACCGACCCGGCCCTGCTGCTCCTGGACGAGATCTCGATGGGGCTCGCGCCGCTGATCGTGGCCGAGCTGTACGAAGCGGTGCGCAACATCGCCGCGGACGGCGTCGCGATCCTCCTCACTGAGCAATACGCACGCACGGCTCTTCAAGTTGCGGATTACGCTGCGATCATGACGCAGGGGCGGGTCAGGTCGGTGGGCGAACCGGCCGACATCGGCGCGGAGCTCTCGGGGGCCTACTTGGGAGGCCACGGCGAAGCGAAGCGGAGCCGCGACAGGGCGAAACGATGAGGCGGTTCGTCCGGATCGGGCTCGTTGTGGCGTTGTGGGTGCCGATCTTCGCGCTCGTCGGTCACGTCGCGTCGGGCCTCGGCCCGGCCGATCTCCCGGGCTTCAACATGGGCGGCAAGGCGGATGCTGCGCGCTGGCTCTTCGAGTCGCCGTCGCTCGGCATCCCCGCGGAGCCGACGGGAGAGTTCGACATCTCGCACAGCGAGGTCACGCTGAAGTCCGGCCCGGCGGCTTACGGGCTCGGGAGCGTCGCGTGGCCCGGACAGGTCGTCGCCGCGCTGCCGTCCTTCCTGCAGAGCGATATCCAGACTGCATCCAAGAATCAGTTCCAGTTCCCGGTCGACGTCCCGAACTATCCGGTGCGGGCCGAGTCCTTCTATCCGCAGGGTCCGACGAAAGCGAACTCACAGGCCGGGACGATCCTGATGGAATCGTCCGCGCAAGCCGAGAGTGCCGATGCCGCGGCAAGCCTCAACAGTTTCGGTATCCCGCTGCTCGGGACGGTCGGCACGCAATCGTCGTCGGCGTCGAACGGCTTCGATCCGCAGGGCGCGTTCTCGATGGTGCGGGCCGCGGCGAACGACGTGTCCATCGCCGGGGGCGTGCTGAAGATGCAGTCGGTCGTGTCGACGGCGACCGCGCGAAGCGACGGTGACAAGGGAACCGTTGCGGGCACGACGACGGTCCAAGGCGCGACGGTGCAAGGACACGCAGTGACGATCGATTCGAGCGGTGTGCACGTCGACGGAGCGGGCACCGGCACCGCCGCCTTCCAGCAAGCCGTGAACTCAGCTCTCAAGTCCGCCGGGATCACTGTCCAGCTCGCATCGCCCGTCGACACGGTCTCGGGCCCATCCGCTGCGCGCAACCTGCCCGGATTGCTCGTGACGATGAACGACAAGGCCGTCGATCAACTGGTGTCGCTCCTTCCGGCGGCCCTGCAATCGCAGATCCGCGGACAGTTCACGCCCGACCAGGAGATGACGATCACGCTGGCGCCGGTGTCGGTGAACGCGACAGCAGCGAAGGCCTTCCTGCTTCCGACGGTTCCAACGGTCGTCGGTGGCTTGACCGAAAGCACGACGCCGTCGGCGCCATCTTCCTCGACGACGACCACGACGAGCGGTGGGTCGTCCGGCGCGCCCTCGGTGTCGGTTCCGTCGGATACCGGCGTTCCGACGACGCTCGCCGCGGCGCCGGTGGTGAAGAACTTCACCGGCGTGCCCGTGTGGTTGTTCATCGTGTTGTTCGCGATCGCGCTCGTGACGGCGCGTCCGTTGATGGCGCTCGCCGACCGAACGTTGTTCGCGCGTGGCGGTGCGTCGTCCTGCCCGGAGGGACGATGAGCGACGGCGGGCGCATGGAGCGTTTGACCGACGCCGTCTCGAAGATCCGCGGCGGGCGCCGGATCGACACCGACCGGACGCAGCTCATCGTCGGCGGCGTGCTCGCTGTGCTCGGTCTCGTCGCGATCGTGATCGGGTGGTACGGGACGGCGCACACGGCGTACGGGTTCGAGCAGATGCCGTACCTCGTGTCCGGGGGGTTGCTCGGCCTCGCGCTGGTGTTCCTCGGCGGGTTCGTGTACTTCGCGTACTGGGTGACTCGTCTCGTGCGCGAGTCGCGCGATCAAGCGGCCCGGACGGCGGACCTGCTCGAGCAACTCGTGAACGCGAACGGGAACGGGACGAAGCCCTCCGCGCGTACGAACGGCACCTTGGTCGCAACGCGCAACGGGAACCTGTTCCACCGCCCGGACTGCCAGGTGGTGGCGGGCAGGTCGGGCCTCCGCCGTGTGAGCGCGTCGACGCGCGGGCTCGAGCCCTGCGCCATCTGCGACCCGCTGGCGTCCTAGTCCCTCGCGGTGTGACCGATTTCACACCCACAAGGCTCTCCCCTGCATCGAAGGACGCTCGGCGGGCTTCGATACTCCGCGTCGACCGGGGAGGCGGGCCGAAGCGTCCGGGGCCCGAAAGACGAGGAGGGTGCAGGTGCTCAGAAAGATCGCGTTGTGTTCGTGCCTGGCTGTGTTCGCGATCACGGCCGGGACGCAAGCGAGGGCGTCGTCCGTCACCGTGTTCGACGTCCCGGGATCCAACATGACCACCCCGCACGGGATCAACGCATCCGGGGTGATCGTCGGCGAGTTCGCGGCGACGGTGAGCAACTCGAGCCAGGGGTTCGTCCGGACCGCTACCGGTCGGATCCAAACGCTCCACCTCCGGAACGTGACGTGGACATCCCTCGTCGGCATCAACGACCGAGGCGATGTGATCGGCGGGTTCGGACGCCGCGGTACCGAGTTCGCGTTCGTGCGTCCCTCGGGTGAGAGCATCCGGGTGATCCACCCGCGCGGCGCTGTCTCGACGACGGTCGTCGCGATCAACGACGCCGGCGTTTCGGTCGGGAACTTCAACGACGCGAGTGGACGGACGCACGGATTCGTCCGGTCGGCGTCCGGCGACGTGAGAGGCTTCGTCGTGCCCGGTGCCGACGCGACGTACCCCGTCGCCATCAATCGCCGCGGCTGGATCGCCGGTAACTACGAAGCGCCGGGCCTCGCCTTTCACCCGTTCCTGCGTAGCCCGAGTGGGCACTTCTTCTTTCTGGCGAACGACGGTGGCGCCGACGCGACCGGCATCACATCGAACGCGACCGTGGTCGGGTACGTGTATGGGACCGACGGCCACTGGCACGGATTCTCGTGGGCGCGAAACGGCGATGTCGGGCCGATCGATACGTTCTCGGGCGACGAGACGTTCGTCGGAGGGACGATGCCGTCCGGCGTGGTGTGGGGGAGCTACGACGACGAGAACCTCGAGGTCGACCACGGCTTCACCGAAGCGAACGGCGTCCTGACGACGATCGATCCGGTGGGATCTGTGGAGACGGAGCCCAGTGCGATCAGCCGCAACGGCGCTCTCACGGGGAGCTTCTCAGACGGGTCGCGGTGGCAC
>Ga0307469_10000085_pt1 | contig 36130 bp, 71 predicted proteins | sample atmos_gasesAM2C__FD_203084 | JGI IMG/M metagenome (GOLD analysis project Ga0307469, IMG submission 203084) | Hardwood forest soil microbial communities from Morgan-Monroe State Forest, Indiana, United States - atmos_gasesAM2C_515 | ecosystem: Environmental > Terrestrial > Soil > Temperate... | reverse complement strand
CGCGATTTTTTTGGATCGTCACCATCGTCACAAAAATAGGGGCTGACGACTGAAACATCGTCATTTGGGTCACCATCGTCACCTGGGCCTCACCAGACGATGTGGCCGACGAACCACGGGGTACCGCCCCCTTGTTTGGGTTTGTGGTCGAACCGACGGCCCCCGACGTTCTTCTTTTTGTACTTCCTGAGCTGCATGCTGACGAGCTTCGTTGTGAGTTTGTCGGGTGCGCATTCGCAGAGCTCCGCGAGCGCTTCTTTGAGTGCGGCGTGGGCGAACGCTCCGACGTGCATCTCCGCAAGCACGTCGGAGACGAGCATAGGCTTACCGAGCTTCTCCCATTCGATGAGTGCGCGTTCGAGTACACCTAACTCTGAGTCTCCGCTCTCTACGAGCTCTCTTCGACCGTCGATTGGATCCGGCATGCCTGCCCACACGAGTGCGCTCCTGACGACCTTGCTCCATTGCTCGAAGGAGCCCCACGACGCCAGATTTTGGTTGGGGCAACCCGCGGCGAAGTAGCCGCGAAGCACGGTCAGGACAGCGCTCGCGAGTTTCGGTCGTTCGCGGTGCACGTGTGGGAGGATCGGATCGTACTTGAAACCAGTTCGATGTTCGGGGTGCTCGAACGAGGTCTCGAGACGAACGTGGAGGGCGCGACCGACGAGTTCGTTCGACAGGATGAGGTTTTGCGCCGTTACGAGCCAGAGTGCTCGCATCGGCATTGCCACCATTTCGCTCACTCCGAGTCGGCGATCTCGAACGGCCATGCTCGTGATCACTCCTGCGAGCGCAGAAGAGTCGAGAGCGCCTTCAACGTTGTCGAGGAGAACGATGGGATCTCCCGAAATCGCGAGCGACAAGATCCGTTTTCTCATCTCTTCTTCGTTTGTTTTCGATGTTCGAGGAAGAGATCTGCCGGAATAGATTTCGCCGATGATGTCTGCGAGGTACGTTGCTCCGACTCGGCGCGCGTTTTTGTCGAGGACACCGAACGGAACGCAGCCGTCGATCGTTGGGCGAGCGAACGGTGTAAAGAGCAGGGCCATCCACGCAGACAAGTGCTCTTGGTTCACAAACGGAAAGTCTTGAACGACGTCGAACAAGGTCGCGATGGCTGTCGTCGCGTCGTCCAAGGTCGGTTCGGACGGGATGGGAGGGAAGTTGACGTTCGGTTCGTAGAAAAGGCCCGTCGTTTGATCGTAGCCGGGTGTGTCGAGTATCGTCCCGTCCGGACGGAGCACGGGGCACTCGGTGATACCTTCCAGAAACTTGACTCCGGGCCATTCCCCGCGGCAATGCAGCTCCAAGAGGGGGTTATCCGGAACTCCGCACGAGACCAAGGTGGATTCGCCGCTGCTTGTCGTCTTCCAGCGTTGAAACGCGCAAACGTGCGAGACGAGCCCTCGGGTTCGTGCTTTCGACATCTCGGAGATGATCGGAGCGTTTGCTTCTCGACGGATGTCGTCCTCGTCTTTGCTTTTGTTCGGGTCGCGAAGGATTTGTACGAGCTTCCAGCCTCTGTTGAACACGTTCGGCAAGTTCGCGAGCGCTGGGAGCATCTGATCTGCGACCTCGAGCTCGTCGAAGCCGACAATGACGGTTACGCGGTCGCCCGTCGGCTCTTTTCTGGCAGGGAGCCATTTGCGAGCGCGTGTGATGAGTTTCTTCCCGCCAACGCCGCCACCGAGCGGTCTGTCGGCGATGAGCTCGATGACGCGGTTCCAGCCGGTGACGGGCTCGCCCGCGGCGAGTTTCTCGGCCGTGCCTTTGACGGTCGCGGCGCGGGCTTTCGGATTGTCTGAGCCACCGGCCCACGCTACCAAGCCGACGAACAGTTCGGCGTTCTCAACGGGCCATCCGTCTCGAAGAAGTCCGCCTCCTAGCGCGAGACAGAAGTCGTGACGGGTTTTTTGGGGAAAATATCTCGCAAGGAGACACGCTGCCGAGAGCACGCCGACAGCGGCCTCTAGTACAGTTCGTTCGATGCGTGGAATTTGTGTTGGGTCGGCACCGTCTTCGAAGTCGATGAACTCTCCGCTGACGTGGTGGCTCCCTGGGAACACGGTCTGGACGCCGCCCGTACGGAGCTCGACGATCGTTTTGCCGGCGCCGTCGATGTTCGGATCTTCGTACTTGATATGCTTCGGGACGTCAGAGAAGTAGAGCCAGTGTGATGCTCGCTTCGTCGCGCGGCCGAACCGTCCTGGTGTCGGAGGCAAGAGGTACGACGCTAGAAGGAGTGCTTCAGGGCAGTCGATGTCGACGTCGCAGAGGCCTTTGGATGCTTCGCCGAGGACGATGCCGATGTTTTGCGGGACGCCGTTGAAGTACTGCGGCGCGGTCTCGTGCGTGATCCGTAGGTTCTTCCAATCCGGGATCGTCGGTCCTTTCTCTCGGTACGGGACCGGGATTGGACACAGCCCTAGGTTGATGTACTCGATCGCGAGGTCAAAAACCGAGGGGGGTAACGACACGTGGGCGAGGCCTCCAAGAACGTGGTCGATCGAGGATCCGCAAAGACGCGAAAATCTCGGAACACGGACCCTAGACCTTTCGTCCTACCCTCGTCAAGGAAATCGTAACTCTTGTCACACGTGCCGGATTTCGGTAGGGTGCCGTGTCATGGAAACGGCGAACAGCGAGATCATAAACGTTCGGGTGTCGCGTAAGCTTCGCGACGCGCTCAAGCGAGAGTGCAAAAAAGTTAGTCGCGTCGTCGGTGTAGAAGTCAAGGCGAGCGCCGTCGTTCGGGCGTGTCTCGAGGAGTGCTTGCTCGGTAAGCCCCGGCCTGCTCTCTCGGTCTCTAGAGAAAAAACTTGACGATCTCTTCGGCGTGAGCGAGATTCACGGGACGATGAGCGACTCGTCGAATGCGGTTTCGGAAATCTCCGTGAGTAGTCGTGCGGCCTATCAGCGCGAGTGGCGTAAGAAGAACCTGGACAAAGCCAGGGCCTATCAGCGCGAATGGCGAGGAAAGAATTCAGAGAAGATCGCGAACGCTAAACGAGCGTGGTACGAAAAAAATCGCGACAAGATCAGTGCGCGTCAACGTGAGCAATACAAAAAAGACCCCGATAAAATTGTTGCTCGCACGCTCAGGTGGCAAAAAAAGAACCCTGACAAGGTCAAGGCCTGTCGGCGCGAACGGCGCAAGAAAAATCCTGAGAGATTTGCGACTGCGCACCGCGAGTGGTGCAAGAAGAACCCTGACAAGGTTGCAGCTTCGAACAAAAAGAACCACAGAAAAAGATTTGCACGAGATCCGGAAGGCGTTCGTGCGAAAAGCCGCGCTCAGTATCGTTCTGACGTAGAAAGATCACGCGCTTATCATCGTGAGTGGCGTAAGAAAAATCCTGAACGCTCACGTGGGATGGGTTTGAAATCCAGATTCGGCATAGGTTTTGAAGATTACGAAGAGCTTCTGCGTTCTCAGAACGGAGGATGTGCAATTTGCGGAGGGCAAAACACAAAAGGAAGAGCGCTGGCCGTTGATCACTGCCACAAAACAGGCAAAGTCCGCGGGCTGTTGTGCGGCAAGTGCAACAGCGGCATCGGTTTACTTGGTGACAGTTCTTTGCTTCTTAAGATCGCGACCGAGTACGTCATCAAGTGGGAGAGCTGAATGGGCGAGCTCTTCGTTTCTGCAAGCGAGATTGAACAGTACGAGCTGTGTCCTCGTAAGTGGGCTTTTATCCAAATCGAGAAAAAGCGCCCTCCACAAAATGATTCAGCGGCCCTTGGTACGCGCGTTCACAAGATCCTTGAGCAGTGGCTCAAGGACGGAACGGCTCCCGATCTGTTGACGAACGAAGGCGAGATCGCTGCGAGCGGTCTTCATCTTTTGCCGCCACCTCGAACACCGACGCTTGTCACCGAAGAGCAGTTCAGTTTCACTTCTCGAAGGGCTTGGTATACGGGGTTTAAGGATTTTCGATACCGAGACGCCAATGGCTTGGTTCATGTGGGGGATCATAAAACAACAAAATCAATGACTTGGGCGAGGTCGTTAGAGGACATCCTTTGTCATCCCCAAGCCTTGATCTACGCGGTCGACGAATTTTTCAAAAACCCGAATGACGATCGTCTTGCTCTCGATTGGATCTACTACAAGACGACAGGTTCACGAAAAGCCGAACCGCGCTTTCAGATCGTGACCAAAGACGCGGTCGCAGAGATGTTTTTCGAGCACGTGGATCCTGTCGCAGGTGAGATCACACGACTGCACCATGAAACACCGCCCGGGACGTCCGCGCTCGAGTTCCCTCCTGACTTCCGAGCCTGCGAAGCGTTCGGAGGCTGCGCGTTTCTTTCAATTTGTAACCCCTCTCCAACCCAAAGAATGCAAGCAACCATGACCCAAGCAGGAATGTCCCTCACCGACAAGCTCAAGGCGATGAAAGCGGGCCGAGCCCCGAGCCCGATCCACCCTCCGGAGGCCTACCAGGCGCCTCAGGCCGCGCCAGTGGCGCCGGTCCCGGCGGTGCCGCAGTTCTCCCTTCCAACGCCCCAAGGTGCGTCTGTGGCGGCGCCCCAGGCGGCTTCGATGGCCCCGATGGATCCTGCGTTGTACCAGCAGCCCGCGGTGCCGCCCCCACCTGCACCGGCGGTGCCGTTCGTTCACCCTCTTGCGGCCGTGCCGCAGGCACCGGCTCCGGTTGCGCCGGCCCCAGTCGTGCCACCTACCGCGCCCGAAGTTCCGTTCGTCACTCAGGCCGCCATGAACCAAACGCCCGACCCGCAGGCGCCGCCGGCCGCTCCCAAGAAGCGCGGACGGCCGAAGGGAGCAAAAGCAGTTCCTCTTGGAGACGCGGTTACAGAGCTCGATCAACACACGAACGGCGGCTTCACGCTCTACGTCGGTTGCGCGCCGATCGGCTGCAACGTGACGAGCGCTCTCGAGTACGTGAACGCTGCGCACGATCAGTTGCGGCAAGCGCGCGGTGTCACCCACTACCGTGAAATGGAATTCGGCAAGGGCCCTGGCGAGCTCTGCGCGACGCTCGAGATGCTTCTCGGGCTCTGTGAAGGAACCGAGAACGCACCTTCGGGTGACGTCGTGCTTGGCGGCGCGCAGATCGAGGAAGACACGGCGTCGGTTTGGTTTTCGAAAGCGGCGAAGGTCGTGAGGGCGTTTCGGTGAGTGAAGAACTTGTGCACGAGATTGCGCGAGAGCTTGGAGAGAGCGATTCGGAACCTGTAGAGAAAATCGCCGAAATCATCGCAAAGATAGGAATAGAGCGCATTCGATTGATCGTCGTTGCCACGAAGATTTTGTACGACGTCGGCGGTTTGGTGCGTATGCGTGAGTACCAAGAGAGAATTTACGGACGTAAGAGCAGCCGCAAAAAGAAGAACGAACCTCGAACACTCGGAGGAACGTTCTTCTTTCTCGTCAGTCTTCACCCTGAAGGGATCTTGTTCATGAAGAAACAAGCCGCCGCGTTCAGAAAAGAGAAGACCGCTCAGCAAGAGGGAGCGTGATCCTAGATCATGAACCGCAGAGAACGAAGAGCTCAAGCTAGTTACCAGACGGCGAACAACCGGAAAACGAAAGCTGAGTCGCAAGCGTTTTTCAGAGAAGTGGTGGCAGAGCTACGTCTCGCGGCGAAGGAATCAAGAGATCCGAATCCGAACAACGTCAAAAATTTTGATGCCGCTGGGCACATACGTTTCATTAACAAGGAGCGTTCGCCGGGAGGGGAGATGTTCGGCACGTACTTGCTTGGCATCGCCAACGCTATAGAGCGTTTAGGTAATGGCGAAGCGTTCACGGCGGAACAGTTCGGAGAAATCATGTACACGAATCCTAGTTGAGGAGAATCCAATGTCCAAAATAGGAAAGACCGAAGAACAAGCAACGTCCGAGGCCGAAGCGGCGTTGGATAGAATGGTTCAGCAAGTACCCGAACTGTTGCGAGAAGGCCCCGTTTCTTGTGTTGTTTTGTACGCAATAGTTCGTTTCAGAGATGACGAAATGACTGAGGCGATTGGTCCTGCTTCGAATCCGTTGGACGATCTGACTTGGAAGCCCATTCTTCGAATCGTTGCCAGTAAAGGAGCCGATGAACGAGACGATCTCGAGAGGGAGTTTGACGCGCTCTCTTCTTTAGTTAGTAAGGCCCACGATCGAATGGACGAGATATTTTGGGCAATAGCAGACGAAGAAGACGAAGCGGAGGAAGTCGCGAGTGAGTGATCCGATCGACCTCTCCAACGTCTTTGCTGCCGTTGCCGAAGCAACCAACGGTGCGCGGCGAGGTACTGCTCTCGGCAGGATTCGAGAGGCCGAAGGAGTTCGCCACACCCCCGAGCTCGATCGCATACTCATGATCCCACGGCGTGCGCCCCTCACGTCCGACGAGGAAGCCGAGCGGATTGATTTGCTCACGGAATACCTCCGCACGCCGGGCGGAACGATGCGGCTTCGCCCGGTGCAAGCCCAAGCTCTCTACGAAGCGCACGACTACGGTGGCCTATTCGGGCCCATCCGAGTCTCCGGCGGTAAGACGCTCATCTCTTTGCTCGCGCCACTTGTGCTCGAGGCGCAGCGGCCGATGCTCATCGTCCCTGCTGCTTTGATCGAGAAGACGCGAACGGAGGCGATGAAACTTGCTCAGCACTGGAAGCTGCCGATGTTTCTCCACATCGTGAGCTACCAGTCCTTGGGTCGTGTCTCCGGCGCGGAGACGCTCGAGAAGGCGAACCCCGACCTCATCATCTGCGACGAGGCTCACAAACTCAAAAACAAGCGAGCGGCTGTCACAAAACGCGTCGCGCGGTACATGCACGATCACCCGGAGACGCGCATGGTCATCTTGACCGGCACGATCTCGAAGCGCTCACTTCACGATTTCGCACATCTCTTGCTCTGGTCCTTGAAGCTCCGGACACCACTCCCGCGGCATTGGACCGAGCTCGAGGCATGGGCGCTCGCGATCGACGAGCGACCGAACGCGATTGTTCCGCCTCTTCACCCAGGGGCGATCTTGATGCTTGCGACCGAGGAAGACACCGGCGACGTGACGCAACGTGCTCGCATCGCCGTTCGCAGGCGGATCAACGACACGCCTGGTGTCGTGACGGCTTCTGGCGAGGGTTGCAACGTGAGCCTTCGGGTACAGGGGCGCGTCGTCGAAACGACGGAAGTGACGACCACCGCGTTTGAAAAACTTCGTGGTAGGTGGGAAACGCCCGACGGCTGGCCCTTGAGCGACGGGTTTGCGATCTGGCGTCACGCGCGAGAGCTAGCGCTGGGTTTCTTTTACAGATGGGAGATTCGACCTTCCGATGAGTGGCTCGAGGCGAAGAAGGTGTGGTCGGCGTTCTGTCGCAAGATCTTGAAGACCAACCATCGCAGGCTCGATTCCGAGATGCAGGTCGCGCTCGCGTGCAAGGACCACCCCGATTGGTATGGCGACCAAGAGTACAGGGCGTGGGTTGCGGTTCGGGATTCGTTCAAGCCTAAGACCGTCGCGGTACCGTTCGACGATTCCGTTCTCGAGTACGTGACGAAGTGGGCCGAGAAACACGGCGGCCTCATCTGGTGCGAGCACATCGACTTCGCCGAGCGTTTGTCGGTGAACACGGGGCTCCCGTACTTTGCCGGTGAAGGACTAGATGCGAATGGAAACTCGGTCGAGAACTTCGACGGCCCGTGCGCGATCCTCTCGATCGAGGCAAACCGAGAGGGGCGGAACTTACAACGGTTCTCGCACAACCTCGTCGCTTCGCCGATGCAGCAGGGTGACCGATGGCAACAACTTCTCGCGCGTACACACCGCGACGGACAAGAGGCGGATGAGGTGATCTGCGACGTTGTGATTTCGTGCGCCGAGCACGTAGATGCGATGCGCATCATGCAAAGCGACGCCCAGTACCAAGAGGACATCACCGGGGATCGACAGAAGCTTCAGCTCGCGGACATCATCGTGCCAGTGACACCAAGCTTCGGAGCTCTTTGGGACAAAGATTGGGGAAAGGACGATTGGTGATGAAACTTTTGTGGCTAGATCTAGAAACGACCGGGCTCAACCCCGACGAGGACGAGATCCTAGAGATCGCCGTGTACGAAGCGGATCACATGGCGCCGTTCGCAATTCGTCCGTTGTACCACGCGGTGCTCAACATCGACGCGAACCGGCTCTTGAGCGACTTCATTCGTGACATGCACACACGGAACAGTTTGCTTTCGGAGTGTTACGAATCCGGAGAGTCAATCCCGAGTGTGCACGCCGCGTTGCTAGATCTCGTGCCCGTGGAAACCGACCGCAGTTCAATGCCAGTGCTTGCGGGATCGTCGGTCCACTTCGACCTAGGGTTTCTTCGCTCGCACATGCACGAGCTCTCGACACGGTTTTCGCATCGGCTCTACGACGTGTCCGCGGTCAAGCTTTTTTGTCAGTCGATTGGAATGCCACCGCTTCCGAAAGCAGAAGCGCATCGCGCACGAGAAGACGTGCTCGAGTCCGTTGACCACGCAGAGCGATGCGCAGCGTGGGTTCGGAGTTTTGGAAAATGACCGAACCGAAGGTGCACAAGCTCAAGAGCTGGCCTTCGCAGTTTGCGGCTCTTCGTTCGGGAAAGAAGACGTTCGAGTACCGGAAGAACGATCGCTTTTTCGCAGTTGGCGATGTGCTGGAGCTTCGTGAGTGGGAGCGAGATAACAGAGTGGGCGGTGATGGTGGCGGCTACACGGGTCAGGTAGAGCGTCGTGTCGTCGTGCACATTCTTTCGTCTGGTTTCGGTTTGCCTGACGGTTACTGCGTGCTCGGAGTGGAACCTCTTGAAAAGGAAACCTGATCGCGAGCTACGCACGAACTTCGCGCGTAGCTCGCGGGAATTTTTCCCGTCTACGAAGAAGGATATCAAAACATGCCCCCCATCGATTGGTCCCAAATTGGAGCTGCACCGATTTTCGAACGTGGAAACTACTTCAACCCAGGAAGGTACAAGCTCCGTTTGCTCCGGTGTCTGAGCAAGCAGACGCAGAAGTCCGGAATGGCGTTTATCGCCGAGTTCGAGGTCTTGGAGAGTGACAACCCCGCGCACCCGATCGGGAGCAAGGGAACGTACTTCGTCAAGATGGCGCAACAGCAGCAAGCGTTTTCCAACATCCTAGAGATGATGGCGGCGCTCCTCGGGTTCGACATCACGAATAAAGAACATGTTACGCAAATCGATCAGCAATTGAGGCCCCAGCTTGCGGGGCTCATGACGGCGCTCGAGACGCAGGGCACGGCCGTGCTCGGCGGACGCGAGACGATTTCCGTCGAGTGTCGGATCAAGCTGACCCAGCGAGGCACGGAGTTCACGCTTCACACGTGGTCCCCGTGGACACCCCAGCCGGGTTGGCAGCCCGCTCCGACGCCGGCAGTGGCGCAGATGCCTCAGAGATCAGCGGCGCAACCCGCGGCTGCACCTCAGGGGTGTCCGGCCGCTTACGCCCCACCGGCGTTCGCTCCGCCCGCGCTGCCGCAGCAACAGGCGCCGGTGTTTGCGCCGGCACCGCAGCAACAGCCGGCGTTTGCTCCGGCACCTCAGCCCCAAGCAGCGCAGGCCCCTTACGGGCAGCCCGCCATGCCCCAGGCTGGTGTGCTGCCGTCGTGGATGGGTCCGCCTAGGTGAAAGAAAGAGCCCCGCCCTGGCGAACCCAGGGCGGGGCGAAGTTCGATGCAAGCGTTCGATACAGAAACCTTCCTCATTACCGACGGCAATCTTGCCCCGGATCTGGTCTGCGTTTCTTACGCTCATCCCGACTACAGCGCGAGCCTCTTCCATGCGCTCGATGGTTCTCCGACGTTCCGTGCGATGGCTGATATCGCCATCTGGAAAAACACTCCGGTGATTGGTGCGAACACGGCCTATGACATGGGCGTCATGCTCGCGCACGATCCGGCGCTCGGTGATCGGATCTGGACTTTGTACGACAAGGGTCTCGTGCGCGACGTGATCATGCGCCAGAAGATGATCGACATCGCGATGGGCTGCTACGGCGGTTTCAGACGCGACGCGGACGGTAAGACGTACAAGATCGGGTATAGCCTCGCCGAGCTAGTGAAACGTCACTTGGGGCACGAGCTCGACAAGGGCGCGGAGACCTGGCGTCTTCGGTACTCCGAGCTCTATGAAAAACATTTGTGGGAGTGGCCCGCGGAGGCGAAGCAATATGCCGAAGACGACGCGGTCGCGACGATGGCCGTCTATCAAGAGCAAGAAAAAGACGCGGCGCTCCTACTCGATGAGCCCGCGCGGTGTCGCACGGCGTGGATGTTGCACCTCATGTCTTGCTACGGGATCAAGACGGATCCGGAAGCTGTTAGGGCGTTCGTCGCGACGACGGAGAAGAACGCTGAAGAACTCAAAGCCGTTCTTGTGAATTGGGGTTTGGTGCGTCCGAGCGGCACGCGAGACACCAAAGAAGCCAAAGCTCTTATGGTGCAAGTGTGTACGGCCAAAGGTCTAGAGATCGTGAAGACTGACGGTGGGGACGTCGCGCTCGACGATGCGACGTGCAAGAAGACCGGAGATCCGGTGCTCTCGGCTTATGCGAACTTCTCGAGCCTTGCGAAGGTCGTTTCGACGGACATCCCGATCCTTCTGAAAGGCGTCAACACGCCGATCCAGACGCGCTTCGAGCCGCTTCTGGAAACCGGTCGCACGTCGTCGTCGAGCCCGAACATTCAGAACATCAAACGTCTCGTCGGAATGCGCGAGTGTTTCCGTCCGCGGCCAGGGTACGTCTACGTTGACGCAGACTACGCGATGCTTGAGCTTTGTACATGGGCGCAGACGTGCCTCTGGGCGCTAGGTCGTTCTCGGCTCGCAGAAGTTTTAAACGCCGGACTCGATCCACATCTCGACTTTGCGGCACAGATCTTGAGCACTACTTATGACGAAGCGAAAGCGCGACGCAAAGCCGGTGACAAGGAAATTGACGCGAAACGACTCGTTGCGAAGGTCGGAAACTTCGGTTTCCCTGGAGGTCTCGGCGCTGAGAGCTTTGTTGCCTACGCTGCGAGTTCATACAAGGTGACGATCACCGAAGAGAAAGCCAAAGAGCTGAAGCAATTCTGGCTCACGCAGTGGCCAGAAGCAGGACCGTACTTCAACTGGATCGCGAGCAAGGAACAACAAAACGGTACGATCTCTCTTCAACGTTTCGTCGTCGGTTCGTGGCGCTCGGGCATGCGGTACACGGTTGCGTGTAACGACCCTTTCCAGAGTTTAGGTGCGACAGCGGCGACGTGGGCCGGTTACGATCTCGCGCGGGTTTGTTACTACGAACGAGACCACGTTCTCTTCGGTTCACGGCCTGTGAACTTCATCCACGACCAGTATTTGGTCGAAGTGCTCGACGACGTGTACGCGCACGATCGTGCGATGGCTGTGGCGAGCATCATGGTTGCGGCGGCGAAGCGGGCGATCCCGGACGTAACGCCGAAGGTCGAGCCGCTCCTTTGCCGGTACTGGAGCAAGGAAGCGAAAGCGATCTATAAGGACGGGAGGCTAGTGCCGTGGCCCTCGTAGTGTGTCGTCTTTGTAAAGCTCCGTTGAGAGAGCACGAATTTTCGTACAGTCCGGATGGCGAAAAATTTTTGGACTGCCCGCGTCGCTGGTCGTGGTGGGTGCGTCTTCGTTGGTGGTTTTTACGGAAGGTGGCGCCGTGACCCTCATAGCGATCGATCCAGGCAAGGCGACGGGCGTGGCGGTGTTCGACGGCAGCGATCCCGACCTTCCTTTCGATGGCGACAGGCTCAAGTTCGCTGACGTCTGTACGTTCGAGGATTGTCGAAGAGTCATCGAGGAGTCCGCGCCTCTTCGGCAAAGTAAGCCAGCCGGCGATTGCATCATCGAGGTGCCGCAGGTTTATCAAGGTCAGCAACAGAAGGGTGATCAGAACGATCTGATCGCGCTCGCTGTCATGGTCGGAAAATACGCCGAGTGTGCGAAAGAGAATCGATTCGTCGTAAAGCTCGTGAAACCTCGTGAATGGAAAGGGCAGCTTCCTAAGGACGTGTGCTGGCGTCGGGTGCGTGAGACACTCACGCCTCATGAGCTCTCGCAAATCCCCAAGCTCCCGAAAACGAAAGCACACAACATGCACGACGCGATCGGGCTCGGGACGTGGTTCCAAAAAAGGTGGAGATAGAAAAGTGGCAACCAAGAAACGGAAGGTCATGTCATTCAAGGAGTGGTTCGAAAGTACCCTTCCTCAAGGCATGACGAAGACAGCATACGCTAAGGAGCTCGCGGATCGAGCGGATGGCAAGATCGGCATGTCGACGCTCTTGAATACGCTCAAGGGTCAGAAGCTCGTGAGCTACGCGAAGGGCAAGGCGCTTGCGGATTTGACCGGCGGCAGGGTTCCGCTCACGGAAATCGTGGAGACATGACGACCGCCATTGAACCCGTCGCGGTGGCGGACAGTGTTTGGCTCCGGCGTCCGAACGATCTCGAAAGCAAAGAAGCGCTCGCGGAGCTTTCGGCGTCGCTTCAAGATCTTCCGTGCACGTCTATGACATATCCGGGGATCTGTGAGGCGCTCATAGAGGTCAAGGCTCGCGTAAAGAACTTGGTCGCGCAACGCGAAACAGTGCTCGGGCCTCTTCGTGAAGCTGAGCGTGCGGCGCGGGAGTGGTTCCGGGCTCCGCTCGAGACGTACCAGATGATCGAGAACGTTCTCAAGCAACGAGTCGCTGGCTACCAAGAGACGCTCCGTCAGGAGAAGCACGCGGCGATTGTTGCGGCCGGGCAAGCGCCGACACCGTCGGCCATGGCGCAGCTCACGGCGCTCGCCGTTCCTCCGACGCCGACGGCGATCACGTTTCGAAAAACGTGGGAGGTCGAGATCACGGATCCGAACCTGGTGCCTCGAGAGTACCTGCTCATCGACACGGCGGCGCTTCGAAAGGTCTGTGTGGCGACCAAGGGACAGATCCAAGTGCCGGGCGTTCGGTTTTTTCAACGGGATGGGGTGGCCGTAGGACAATGACAGATCTCTCCACCCGCCCCCTAACCGCCGCCGAGCTCGAGGTGCTCAAAACGCGCCTGCGAGAGTTCCGGTTCCAAGCGGCGGCGGCCCGAGCGCTCGGTGTGTCCGTTGAGACACTTCAGGCGGCGCTTGAGGGGCGGCGAGTGCAGCCGGCGAAGCGGTCGAAGCTACTCGGCGAAAAACTTCTTGCCGACGTCCGTAGCTAGTTGTACTGTGTCGCAGTACATGGCGTCGAAGAAAAAGAAACCGAAGCGAGATACGAAAACGTTGGAGCGCGCCGTAGAAGAGAATCGTCCAAGCTACGGGGTGCAGGTTCGTATGAGTAGGGCGCTCATCGACCGTATCTACGCATATAAGAACAAACTTCAAGACCAAGGATTCGTGATCAACTTCTCGGCGGCGGTTCGTTCTCTCGTCGAGCAGGGGCTCAAGGCGCAGCGATGAAAATCCGCTCCATGCACGAAGATCTCGCCCAAGCTCTCCGCGCCGTCGTCGGCGGCGAGCTCAAGCAGGCGAACCTCGGCGAGGTCTGGCGCGACGATCGTACCTGGCGTCGGATCGCTGACGAGCTCATCATGGCTCTCGCCGGCAAGGTCGTGTTCGTAGATCGAGAGGCCTACGGCAAGATCTTCGCCGATGCCGAGCAGATGAAGCTCGTGCGCGCGTACATCGCGGAGTACCAGGCGCGGCTGCCAAAAGAGAAACAGAAGCAGGTCGAGCGGAATCCGTACGCGCGGTGGGCGGCGGAGAACATGGGAGGGAAGAAATGATCGACGAAGAAGAGGCGGACGCAAACGAGGGGCACAGCTTCGTGTTGTTGACGACAGAGGAGTCGTTGCAGAGCGTTGGGCGACAGATCACGGCGGCGGAAAGCGCACGCAATCACGTGCCTTTCGACAAGCTAGGAGATCACTTGAATGCTCTCGTTGCGTTTTTGGGAGCTGTCAGCGGAACCGCCACATGAAAGACGACGACCCCTACGAGATAGAGCTCGGCCCCGAGATCGCCGACGGCGTCCGTATCGGCGCAAGGCGACGTGGCAACGAGGCCTAGCTCGTCTCGCTCACGACGATGAAGGACGGTCTCGTGCTCACTCCTGGTTCCGAGGTCGTTGACATCGAAGAGCACGACGGCCGGCACATGGCGAAGACTATCTACAAGGTGCCACTCGCGGCCGGTGAAGGGCCAGCGCAGGTCGCGACGCCCGCGTACAGAGATGGGTACGACCGGGTTTTCGGAAAGCAGAAAGTGGGGCTTGCATGAAGAAGAAAGATTCAATCGTCTGGCTCGATGAACTCGTCGAGTCGGCGAAGGCGTGGCGCGCGTCGCTCACAGACGAAGACTTGATCGAGAACCGTAAAGAGCGCGTGAAGGATGCGCACGCCGCGCACGTGGTGTCCTTAGCCGAGTCGGTCGATGGTTACCGGCAAGCGATCAAGGACGAAGTAGAAGCCGAGGATGACGGAAAGGAAGAACATGGCTGAGAAAAAAGAATTGAAAGACTTGTGGGTCGGTTTCGCGAAAGCCGCGCTCCAGAACTACACGCCGCCGGAAGACGTCGAGGACAGCGACGAACAGGCCGACGACATGGTCGAAGTCTCGACCAAGTACGCCGACTCGATGCTCGACGAGTACGAGGAGCGGTTCGAGACGAGCGGGCGTAGCGGCGGCCGGCGGCGCAAGAAGAAGGACGGGGACGACGAATGAGCGCGTTCATCGGAAGTGTGAACGGGCCGCACCATAACAGTCCTAGCGTTGCGGTACACGTGTCGTGCAGTCTTGGAGGTGTCGAAGTCAGCATGTCGGGGCCTATGAAGACGCTCGACCTGATTGGTGCGCGTGTGCTTGCGGCGCTGCTCGTACAAGCAGCCAAGGAAACGGAGCGCATGAGACGGAGACACAAAACCCCTAATCTCGCCGCTGCGCGTGAATTGAGTGGACGTCTGGAGCACGAAGGAGACAAGGAAATATGAGACGCCGTCGAAGAAGATCGAGCTCCGACGACCCGCGCCAAACGGCGCAGCGTCTCATCGACCTGGCCCTCGACGACGGCTCTACGACGGAAGAGCGCCGCACCGCCGCGATGCAGGCCGTGAAGTTCATTGACAAGCACGACCTTCTCACACGGCCGTTCGAGGGCAACGAGACCGTGCAGGCGGCCATGGACGTCGTCGATAGGCTAGCGGATCCTGGGCTTTTGGATGGGCTCAAGAAGATCGTGACGAGGGTCGGAGAGGCGCGGAGGCGAAGGTGAGCGTCGGCGGTGTCGAGTCTTTAGATCGATGTTGGTATTGCCGGATCGAGAAGCGTCCGGATGTGCCTGTTGCTGTTGCCACTATTCACGATCGTCGAGGCTGCAAAGACGTGTGCGCCGAGCATGCGAAGTGGCGGCTAAGCACGTCGTTCGCCTTCGGGCATTCGCTAGATTGTCCTGTGGCGTTGCAGACTAGATACAAAGTCGAGTACCGCAGGCCCGGTGAAAAATGGCAGATAAGCCCACACGGTGGCGAGGGTTGGCCGCGTCACACGGCAGAGGAGACGGCTACTATGTTCAGACAAGATGGTTTCGAGGCGCGCGTTGTGGTGGCGCCATGACCGGCTCCGGCGACTTCTCAATCGGCAGCAAGGTCTGGCCGGGCACCTCGAAGCTCCTCGAAGAGATGGGGGAGTTGCAGCAGGTGCTTGGCAAGCTCATCGCCGTCGCGGGGAGCACCGAACATTGGGATGGCGACCTGCGCAATCGTATGATGGGTGAGTTGGCCGACGTCTCCGCTGCGCTACGGATGTTCACTACCGAAAACTTCACGAGGGACGAGCTTTTGGCGATACAAATTCAAAGCGACGCGAAGCTAGCGCTCTTTCGCAAGTGGCACACTGAGAACACGATACCGAAAGAGACGCACGTTCGGTGCACAGAACGCAGTCCGACTGGAAACAGGTGCGAAAAACCGAGTGGACATTTCGGTACGTGTCACGCGAACGACGGCAAGCACGTCGAAGATTGGATGAATACGTGAGCGACCAACTACTCGCCGAGATCGCATCGCTCGAGAAGCACAACCAGCAGTTGGCGGACGAGCTCAACGACTGGCGCGACAAGGCGCTCAAGCAATCCGAGCCTCGCGTAGGGCGTCCCACCTGGCCCGAAACCTGGATGTCGATCGCTCGCGTCATCGCCGAGCGGTCCTACGACCCGCGCCTCAAGGTCGGAGCGATCATCGTGAGTTCCGACAACACGCAGATGCTCTCGGGTGGGTACAACGGCAACTACGCCGGTGGTCCGCACGAGCACGAATCGCCCGAACCTGGGATGTCGGGTTTCATCCACGCCGAGATCAACGCGCTTCTCAAGCTCGACTTCAACAACCCCAAAGAGAAGCACATGTATCTTACGCACTCGCCGTGCCGGATGTGCGCGAAGTGCATCATCAACGCGGGGATCAAGCGGGTCGTGTACGGCGAGGCGTACCGGGACCCGAGCGGCGTGAAGCTCTTGCAGGGCGTGGGGATCAAAACGATGACGCTCGAGGACGCTGTTCTTTTGGCTTACTCAGGAGCCGGTGAAGTTGCTGCTATGAAAGCGATGTTTGGATAATGGCCGGACGCGCGTTTCATTTTCGTGAATCTGGAGATGGTCAGGAGCGTTGCGACTACTGTCATGGGCCTGGTGCTATTCGATACACGATGTTCGTGCACTTTTTCATTCGTCTGTGCGCGTCGTGCAAGGCGCGATTCGACCTCAAGTTAGGCAAATGAAAATCCACCGCTCCAAGGACTACATCCACCTCGACTTCACGGGCGCCGAGGCCGCGTGGCTACTCGAAGAGCTCGAGACGGTTCCGCGTGGATCGAAGTTTCCGAAGATCCGGCAGATGTGCGAGGGGCTCAGGAATTCGCTCACGCTCAACGCAGCGATGGCGCCGCCGAAGATGGGGCGGCCGAAGCAAGAAGCTGCCGAAAGAAGCATAGCGGCGGCAGAGCTTGGGCGAGAGGGCGGTCTCAAGGGCGGTCCCGCACGCGCGACGGCACTGTCCGCAGAAGAACGCTCGAACATCGCGAGGAGAGTTGCTGAGGTGCGTTGGGGTTTGAGCCCCCAAAGCCCTCCGTTCGAGATCGAAACTACGGCGCCATGGGACGCGGACGAAGGAGATCCGTGAGAAGACTGATCGGCTTCGTCCGCGCGTTGTTCTCTCGAGCCCTCCGGCACATTTCCGACAGGCTCACGGCGCGCATCATGCTCGTGCAAGCGACGCACGCCATCGAGGACAAGCCTCTCGCGTACCACGGTTGGGCTGTGACCTTGGTGGCGTCCAAGGGTTGCCTGATACTCGTGGCCGGCAGGCGCGAGCACGCGAAGCTCGAGGACATCGCCGGCTTGCTAGGCGCTCTCGTACGCGCTTCCAAGAGCGTCGACCCGGAACTCCCACCGTTCCAGGTCGTCTCGCGCACGGGTCGCTTCGTCGCGTGGGGCTGGCGCCCCGACGGGCTCGATCTCTCCGCTGGCGAGCAGACTTTGATTCTCTCGACGGTGCTCGGGCCTCGAGAGCGGGTTGATACGCACTGGAAAGACGTGAACTAGTCGTCGACGATGGTGGACCTTCGAATCAACGTCGCGGTGAGGATCCGCATCGCTTGTTGTTCGCCCACTTGCCACACTTTTCCGCAAGCGCGGCAGTAGATGCGGCCGAAAAGCACCATGTCGTAAGCCTTGCAACGGCATCCCAAGAACTCGGTTTCTGCTTCCTCGCGCGCTATTTTTTCTTCTCGTAAGGTAGCGAGCACTTTTTCGACGTCTGCGCTTCGCCAGTCGAACTCACCCGTGAGAAGCGAGTACAGGAGTCGACGATGTTTTCGGAGCAACTTCCCCATCGCTCCTACGCAGATTTGCCGTATGCGCTCACGATTGACGTCAAACACGAGCCCGATTTCGGCGAGTGTGTGTTCTTGACCGTCAGAGAGCGCACCGTAAGGTTCCGGTTGGTCGTATCCGTGTCCGTCGAGAAGTTCTGGGGTTGGTTCCCCAACTGGGAAGTCGATCGCGCGCAGGCCTTCTTTGATGTCTCTCTTGATCGCCTTGAGTTGCCCCTCGGTGTACAAGGTGCCGCGATCGTGCCAGTACAGCAGATAGAACTCCTTGAACCATTCTGTTTTGTATTTGACTCTGCCGCGAAATAGTTCTCGCTGACACTCGATGCATTGTGATTCTTGGTGGTTTTTCACCGCCATTCGAAGCGCTGCGGTTGTCCTGATCGCGTGACGGCCGCATTCGCATTCACACAACCAAAGCACCCCGCGTTGGGTGTTACCGACTGGGCGCAGTGCGGTGAGCGCGCCGAAGACTTGCCCCTGGATGTCGTGTGCACGTTCAGGGAGTAGAATCTCTTCAGGTAGCGCCTGCATCTAGTCCTCGTCGTCGTAATCGGTCGGAAGCATGAAGAGCGCCGGCCAAACGAGAACGATGAGCAAGAAGTAGTACACCGGTATCGGTTGCCCGTCCTTGTCGTAGGCGTAAGAGCAGACGAAAGCGCCAGCGACGAGGTACAAGAAGAGAGCGCCACCTAGCCAGTTCATGAGAGCACCGCCCGGAGCACGATGGCGATGACCGTACACACCACGAGCACAATGAAAGCACGGATCGCGTTCCGGTCTTCGATCTTTCGCGCTTCGAGGTAGCAGACGCCGCACAGGTGCTCTTCGCAGCAGTCGCAGCGGCAGCCGGGGGGTCTGGGGTAGGGGCGTCTCACGAGCGGATTCCTTTTGGTGTTGCGAAGAACACCCGCAGACGCGGGTCGTGGTTAGCGCCGTCTTCGCAAAGCTCGTAGCCCAAACGTGCAAGCTCCGTTTTCACTATCTCGCGCCGCGTGAACGGTCGCCATCGGATCCCGTTGAAGCCTGGACGAACGCCGGCTTCGATGAGATCGGTCGCGAAAACGTGCGCGCGGCGAATATCGCTCACTTCGCTTTCATGCCGCCTCGAGCGCTTCGCTATCGACCGCCCTCAGAAACATCGCAACGAGCGCCCCAACGGCAAAACCACCGAGGTGGCACCCAAAACTGACGTTCCCGCCGCCCCCGGCGACGGCGTGCCAGATTTCGACCCCGGCGAACGCGACCGCGAACCCGATGAGCCGGGGGCGAAGGATGGCGGCGACCGCCAAGAGGCCGAAAAGGCACCCGCTGGCGCCTACCAGGGGCTCCGACGCGCTCGGGTTCACGATGATGTGGAGGGCGGCTCCGCCGAGCCCTGCGGCGGCGTAGAGGCCGGCGAACCGGAGGCTTCCTAGGGCCCTCTCGACGATCCCGCCGAAGATGACCAGAAAAACGAGGTTACCGCCCAGGTGGAACACGCTCGAGGGGTCGTGAAGGAACATGGCCGAGAAGGCCGTTTCCAGGCTCGCATGGCTCGGGATGAGCCCGTAGGCCTGGCAGACGGCGTCCCCGCCGCGGTCGAGCTCGACGATGTAGACACCCACCAGGGCGAGGGCCAGGAGGGCGGTAACGGGGGCGGTTTCTCGGGTCATGTAGGGTAGACGGGCGGTTTTCGTGGTTATTCAGAATATTCGTTGTATTGACATTGAATACCACGGGCGTATGGTCCGTCAACCCCAACATGGCCGAGGTTCCAGCACCCCTGAAACACACCTTCCAGCTCACCGTCGAGGTCGATTCGGGTTGGGTCGACTACCTCACGAAACATGCTGACATCTTCGAGAACGCTCGTGCCGGCTACTGGCTCCGCGGCGTCGCTCTCAACGACGATACTGGTTGGCTCTGTTGGGAAGACGACGAGAAGTGCCGTTACGGCGAAGAGCCGAACTTCGAAACCGCGAAACACGAGTGGGTGCTCGGTAACCCGCTTCCCGAGCACTGGTTTCGCCTCGACCGGGCCGCCGCGATCCGCGCTTGGGAAGAAGGCGTCAAGCGCTGGGGCGTCGATTGGTACGAAGAGTGCGATTCGACGCGCGAAGACATCGTCGTGCAGCTCGCGCTTCTCGGGGAGGTTCGATATGGCTGAGAAGATGCTCGATCTGGAGGATCTCGTATCTTGGACAGTAGTTACGTCAGACGACATTAGAAGAATACTTCCTGAGCAAGCCGAAATGATCGGTTGGGTCCGCTTCACTTTGGAATTCGGCAAGCTCGGAGGCAAACGTTGGGGTGCGGAGTTTGAGTTCAGACCATATCCGAACGCCGACACGATGGTATTTCAGTCCACTGTGTCGCGATCAACACCGAAGAAAGCGCTCAAGACACTGCTCTATGAAACCAGGCGCGCCTGTGCCAATTCGAAGAAGTACGAAAGGAAGCATCTCCATTGACCCCCAACGACATGATCCGAGAACTCGCCCACGCTCTCAAAGACGTGCTTCGCGAGACCGACGAGGGCTATCTAGAGCGAGAACCCGAAGACGCTTACGTCGACCTCGCTGCGCGTCTCATTTTTCGTCTCTCGAGCACGCTCACCATCGTGCCGTACCGAGAAGCCCGCCGGGCCGAGATCGCTCGAACCCGTGGCGCGTCCGCGGCGCGGATCTTCGACATCTTCACGGCGTGGCTCCACAAGTGCCCCGAGTGCTCGTACACCACCGAGCGGGGCGTTTCTGGCAAGTACGAGCTAGTCGTGAGAACGCCGGGCAAAACACACGCGTTCTTCCAGGGAGAGTCCGTTCAAGACGTCTACGCGCAAGCCGCGCAGACCATCGAGTTCAACGAAGGTCGGATCGAGTCGGGCGACGACCTCAACGGCTAAGAAGGAGAAAAACATGGATCCGGAAGAAGTATTCGAATCGTTCAGACAAGCCTTGCGCGAGTCTTCGCTCAAGGACGACCTCACCGGCGACTTCGGCGTCGAGGCAGCGGTGGCGGCGTTTGATGCGTGCCTAGAGCTCGCCAAACAGAGCGTGACTCCGCCTGTTCGAAGACGGTTCGATCAGCGCGATCCGTACCCGCTCGAGGGGTGTTGTGAGATCTCGGAAAATGACGTCGGTAAACCACTCTTCACGGCATTCGGGCGTCATTGGCCCGTCGCGAGCTTCATGGGGCGCATCTTACCGAGCGACGTCGGCAAGCGCGTATTCTTGCGCGACGACGTCTTGCAGGTCGAGAACGACCAGCAACGTACGGAAAGGCTCAAGGGGCGATGAGCGCCGCACAAGAAGAACCGAAGTTAGTCCAGTCGGCGTTCCTCCCGAACGGCGATCAGGTCTGTATCTGGTCCGACGGCGTCGCTACGCTCGTCAACAAGGACAAGGGCGATGAGATCATCGGCGTCCGAAAGGCGCGGAACCTCATCGCGAAAGCAAGAGAAACACAATGAGCGAAAAACAAGACGAACAGATCCAATGGGCGGTGCGGCTCCCTGAGTCGTTTCTCGAGCGAGCTGACAAGCTCGCCGAGCGAATGTCAGAGCCGGCCATGAAAATTACTCGTACCGACGTGCTCAGGATGGCCATGTTTCGAGGGATCGAACAACTCGAAGCAGAAAAGAAAAAGCGATGACCGAGCTCAGCCCGCCCTCAACTTCTTTCGGTCACGTTATTACTTTCTTTTTTATTCTTGGCGGTATTGGGCTCGCAGTGGTCTACGGTGCGCGATCACTTCATAGAGAAGAGAAGGCATCGACACCGCCCCGCCGATGTCAAACCATCCCCACCGACGTCGCAGCGTGGGGTCTCTCGGTGCAGAGCACGCCCGCGGGGCTCTACTTTTGCTACCAGCAAGGCGCCGGGCAGGGGATGACCGAGGTCGTCTGCACGCCGATGAAGGAGTGTCGCATCCCATGACGCCCGTCGAAGCTCACGTGTGGATCGCGGTGTACGCGGCTACGTACCAAGCGGCCAGGATAGACGTCAAACACATCACAGCCGTTAGGATGGCCGATTCTGCGGTCGAAGCGCTGCGAAAGAGCCCGAAAATGGAAGAACTCAACGATGCGTTTCGACAAGGAAGCGACATCCCATGACCGAGCGAACCATGAAAACCGCGCGAGCCGTGTGGTGCGGTTTGATGTGCGCGGGTGGGTGGATCTGGGCTGGGATCCCGCACACTCCGGTTGATATTCTCATGTGCACGGCGGGGCACTTCTTGTTTTTGACCATGACGGTTTCAGCTTGGGAACTCTACGAACGACGCGGAAGATCGTGTAAGGTGAAACAATGGACGTAGTAACCGCCCTCGCCGCTCTCTTGCTCAAGTACCACACCACCCGCGTGCACGAACGCTACTGGGGTGAGACGTTCGCAGAACGAGATGCGAGAATCGCCCGCATCGCCGACGCCGACGTACGCGCCTGCCACGACGTGAAACTCGCTCGGGGCTGGACCTTCGCTGGTTGCCTTTCTGCCGTCGTGATGGTCCAGGAATGGGAGAGCGGCCTCGAGCGCGGCGTCCACGCCGGGGAGAAGAAAGGTCCCGGGGGCGAGCTCTGTCTCACGCAGATCAACCACCGGGCGACGCTCGAGGGAGCGATTCGCGACCCCGACTACAAGATCACCGAAGACGAGTGGCAGAGTCTCCCCGGGCTCGATGCGGAAGCGACGTATCGGTGCGCGCTCGCGGGGGCTAAAATTCTGATGTATCATGCTAGTCGATGTGCGATTCCGTTTGCCGGAGATTCTTGGTGGATGGGTGCTCGGTTAGCGGCTGAATTTCACCATCCGTCGAACGTGTGCAACGCGACCGTTGAGCCTATGCATTCTCACCGGGGGATGACCTACGCAAGCGTGTATCGAAAACTTTTGCTGGTAACAGGCGGGGGATGACGTTCACTCTGATTTTGACGCAAGGGAAGGTCGCGATCGTGGACATCGAAGACATGCCACGTGTCGCCGGGTACAAGTGGTCGGCGTTGAGAACAAAGAACGGGCGATGGTACGCGAAAGCCCGTGACGGTAGCAGATGGATCTATTTGCATCGTGTGATCATGGGGGCTCCGGACGAGTTGGACGTCGATCACAAGGATCATGACGGGCTCAACAATCGTCGCGACAACCTGCGGCTGGCAACACGAACGCAAAACCTGGGAAATCAGAGAAGACGGCGAAGCAAGAACAAGTTCAAGGGATATACAGCCCATCCTACTCCCGGTAGATGGATCGCGCAGATAAGGTTCAAAGGAAAGCACGTGTACATTGGCGCTTTTTCGAGCGAGAGAGAAGCAGCCGAAGCCTATGATCGAAAAGCGCTTGAGTTGTACGGCGAGTTCGCTGCCATTAATTTTCCGAAGGGCGGCTGATGACCACGCTCGCCGTGTTCCCCTGCCGCCTTATGCGCTACAGCAAAGGCTCGCAAATTTTCATGTTCGACTTCGACGTCGAGCTTGACCGCATCATGCTCGCGAACGAGATTGCGAGGAACGCGAATGGACAGAGACGAGCGAGGCAGGTTCCTACCAGGGAACCCGTCCCGGTGGATCCCCAGGACGAATCCGCCCCAGGACCGGCTCAAGCAGTGTACGGGACCGTGTGAAGAGTGGCTACCGATCGGGTGCTTCACCAAGGACAAGACGGCCCCTGACGGCCGCGAGCGCCGGTGCAAGGCGTGTCGGTACGAGCGTCGGACGGAGCTCTCGCTCGGGGCGAAGCGACAGAAGCCTTGGGGGCTAAGTCGGCGTCTTCTTCGGTAGCGGCGGTTTCTGCGCGCCCATCCCCCGGTGCGTCTGAGAACGCGGCTCAAGCCGCCGCTCCCGGTCTTCGACCGCTTCGTACTTGGCGTCCGCGTGCGGCTCGACCGCTACGAAGTCGCGCACGCTGACGGCACGCGGCGTCTTGTCCGGATCGGTCGAGAGTTGTGCTCGAACACGCCGTTTGATGACGACGAGGTCGTTCGCTAGCAAGGGCAGCTTGTCGAGAAGGTTCGAGATCTCTCGGAGCTCCGACGCGAGCGAAAGACGTCTCGGTGTGTCGCCCTTGTCGTCGCCGAACGCACCGAGCATCGAAACGAGCGCTTCGAGCTCCTCGATGTTTTTGATGATCGCCCCCAAAAGGGCATCGGTCACCTTCTCCCGCATCTGGGAAGAGTATCACGCGGGGCAGAATGCCGCGCAGGGGCCCCTGCGGGGTAGCCTAACGGTGCCGGTACGGTGCTAGATTGTAGATGCGCCCCGCGACGCAGCAACGTCCGGGGCGCTTGGCCCAAAGGAACCGATCCGATGAGCAGAGGAAGCATACCGGCCCGATGCGAGGGGTGCGGAAAAGAATTTTTGGGACGCCGACCGGACATCAATAGAAAGCCGGCGAAGTTCTGTTCGCGCGCCTGTCGACGCACGTTGGTGTCGAAGCAGTGCATCCGATGCGGCGCTCAGTTTCAAGTAAAAGCGTACAGGACAACGACCGCGTTGTATTGCTCGAAAGTCTGTTGCAGAGATCAAGTAGAGCGTCGATGCACGCAGTGTGGCGCTGTTTTTCACGTAGCTCGCTGTCGAGAGACAACCGCGTTGTATTGCTCGTTGAAGTGCAAAGACAACGCGCATGTGGCGCGTGCGAAAGACATGTCGCGAATCTCGACTCGATTTTGGCAGAACGTCGACAAATCCGGACCGGTTCCGAAACATCGCCAAGAGTTAGGTCGGTGCTGGATTTGGCGCGGTGTCGTTGACAATAACGGCTACGGACAGTTTTCCACTCAGGTGCGGGTGAACGTGCGTAATCCGATCATGAAAGCGCATCGGTTCTCGTTCTTTCTTGCGCATGGACGTTGGCCGAAGCTCTTCATTTGCCACCACTGTGATACTCCCGGATGTGTTCGACCGGACCATCTTTTCGAAGGCACTCAAGCCGACAACATGATCGACATGGCGCACAAAGGTCGCGGTCGTCGTGCGGCGTACTACTATCTGTGACGAGGGAGCACGGGACCGCTCCATGGCATCGCAACGCCGAAGAACGATGCGGCTATGCTCAAGCCCCACAATGCGATCACGATGATCGCTATAACGCGCGCCGCCTGCTTGAGCTTTTCGTTTCCGGGAAGTAGAGCGAGCAACTTGTCGCCGCCCCAGATGATCACAGCGAGGAAGAGGATCAGAAACAGGAGACTGATGATGCTTGTCATGCCAGCAGAGTATCACGGCTTCCAGGTGACGTACGGTGAAGGCTCGTGGCCAATTGCCTCATGTCCACGTAGCGTTGCGCGCCACACTGTAGAAGCTCCAGGCTTCGAAACCATGCCGCCTGCGGTTTTTGGTTTGTCGATCCAATCCCAGGCGTCGATGCGCTTCACGTACTTCATGGCGTAACCGGTGTCTTCGAGTAGGCCCTCGGCTTGGAGCTTCTTGGCGGTCTTTGTGACTGTGGCCGTAGAGATACCTAGGGTCTGAGCGACGAGCCCGGCAGGAGCGCCGTTCTCTTCTTTGAATTCGTCGAGGAGTTTTCGCTCGAGGTCGGTCAGCGTCGGCGACGCCGTGCCGACCTCTTGGCTTTTGGGCGGCGTCGAGCCTCAGCTATTCCCGCGTTGTTTAGCGCTTCGAGCGCGAGCTCCGCTTCCACGACCCTACCGTAGGCTCTGTCCGGATCGACGATCGATCCTAGCGACGCGAGCACATTCTCGTTTTCATCGAAGAGCACAGCGTAGAATACTTCCTTCACGGTTTCCGGATCTATGTCGCCTAGGGAATCCCATCCTTCTGGATCGTCGCGCCACTCGACGCGCCACCCACGTGCCGTAGCCTCTTGCTCGGCGTATGCCAGTGCGCGAGCGCCTTCGTTTTCTTGTCCGCGAACGCCTGGGGCGTGCTTGCGAAAGAATGCGACGGCACGCGGATCGGCTCGAGTGCCGTCTCGCCTCGCTTCGCTCGCCTCTCTCGAAGACGGCACGAACTTGACCGTTCCGCCGCCACCTGCCGCTTGCTTCATGTCGCTGTAGCTCTTGGAAGGCCCGGCGATGGTGCGGCCTCGACTGTCGATGGCGATGTAGTCTCGGACGGAGGTGCCGGGGCGTGGGGCGCCGAGCTTGAACCGGGGTTCGGCCGCCCGCCGTGCATGCCCCGCAATCGGCCTCGCTCCCGCCGGAAGCCCAGCGACGCCCGTACGAGCGCCCGGCCCTTGCGCGTGCCAGTAGCCGCTCTTCCGCCACACGGTGGCTTCCTCGTAGGGATGTTGGCCGCCGCGAGGGAAGTAGATCTTGGTGTGTGCGTCGGAGCCACTCGTGTGGGTAGCACCGAGGTCGCGGGCGGCGTGGGTGACGAGATCGGAGAGGGTGTTGAAGTCGTTGACGATGCGGGCTTCGTGGAACCCCAGATGTCTTTCAGGTGTGTGTTTCATCGTGCGCTCCTTCAAATCCATTCGTATCCGAGCGTGGTCATGATCGACGAAGCGAGGTCGCCGGCCACTTCGCTGCCTTCGTTCCATTCTTCGACTAGATATTCGAGGAAGTCGTAGATCTGTCTTTCGTCGCCGCGGAAACCATACACTCCACTGTGGCGTCCCGTGCGTCGGCGTTCGGGAGTAAAATCGTCGAGTCCTCCAAACCTCTGAGCAAGATCTGTTTCGGCACTGTCGACTAGTTCCATTGGGTAGAGTGTACCGGGGGGCCAATACGAAGAGCCGTCGGTCTTCTCTGGATCGGTGCGCGTGTGAACGTCGTGCGTGAACTGCTCGAACGGAGGGAGTACGCCGTAGGTCATCGAGTGTTTCCGATCGGCGACGCGCGTTTCGCGAGCTTCGTGTCCTCCAGATTCACTCAGCAGACCTTGAGCGAATGCCTCGGCTTCTGCGTAACCGAGCGCCGTGTAGATACCGTTGTCCGGTCCGAAGTAGTCTTGCTTCGGTGAAGCGTTCTTGAAGAAACGATACCGAGTGACGCCGTCTCCTGGCGAGTACGTATAGATAACGTAGCCGGGCGGCAGATCCGCGCGCAACTTGTCTAGACGTGTCTTTCCGCGGGCATCTACGTGTTCCTCGACGACTTCTCCGACGCCGACGCGCGTGTCGACGTGGTCGTACTCCCCGTTCTCTACCGAGCTTCGGAAGCTCGCCTCGAGCTGCTTCGCGGCTTCGTGTCTGGTCGCTGGAGTGAACATCGTGCTCCACTCTTTTGCAGAGCCGAATTCTTTTGCGTACCGCTTCGCGCCCGCTTCGGTGAGATATTCGAATAGGCGCACGGCGAGCGCCGGGTCGTAGGTTTTTTTGCGCCACTTCCGCAGGGCATTGAGGAGCACGCTTCGACCTTGCCCGCTCGGGCCGTCGGGGGACAGGTCGGAGGTGTTCTCGATGTACATGACGAGCTCGGTTGCCGCTTGCTCGTCTGCGGGCGCACGGTGGGTCGGGCTTCGTCGCTTTGCTTTCGCTTTCACTTTTGTGCGGGCCATTATTCGTCCTCTTCTTCGCTGTCTTCGTACTCGGCGTTGACTTCTTCCTCGATCGCCGCCCACTGCTCGTCGGCGTCGTCCATGTTGTCGAACCAATCGGATTCGACGATGCCGTCTGTGCGCTCGTGGAAGATGATCGCGACCGCTGTATCGAGCATGGTGAGCTCGGCCGGCGTTAGGTCGTCGTTGTTCTCTTCTGCCGCGTCCCGAACGGCGCCGCGAAAACTGTGATCGAGTCGCACGAAGCCGTAATAACCGCTCCCCTCCGTGTGCGCTTCTTCGTCAGCGCCGCCGTCGAGCGTGACTGTGCTCGCGTAGCTATCGAGAAGTGTGTTGAATTTTCCGGGCCCGTACGGACGAATTCCTTTTGGCATCATGTTCTTCATTCAATCCACTCACGAGAAACCTCGAGCGGTAGTTGTTCGGTGGGCACGCCCATCGTCTTCAAAGCAGCGCGGAGCCCGCGCCAGTCCTCTGTGATGAGCTCATCGAGCTCCTCTTCGGTCGTGTCGCTCTCGATGCCGCCCACGCCGGTGCTACGGACGAGCGCTTGCACGCCTTCCTCGACGGCGACGTCGGCTTCGATCCACATCTCGTAGAAGTGGAGTTGCCCGCGCTTGTAGGACGCGAGCCGTTCCTTGAACCCCTCTTCGCGCATGTACGAGACGTCCACGTTCGTGTCTTGGTCGCGCACCACGCGCACGGCGCGGAGCTCTACCGACGCACGGCCGCGACTGGGTTCGTAGGAGCGATGTTTCTTCGCCATCCCTAGGTGCACCCCCGTGGGGGGCGCTCATCTTGTACTTGTAGTGTCCGGGGTTTTGGGCGGCCCGTCAAGCCTCGTTGTGCGAGCCCAGAAAAAGGTGTACGTACAGTGAATAGAGCGTCGAACCCCTCGTCCTACCCCAAGGCATGAACCGCACCCTTCTCGCTCGCACTCGTCAGAAGTTCTACGCCGAGTACCGCCACGCGGCGCGGCGCGCGGGCTGCACCGACGAAGCGATTGCGCGAGCCATCGCGGACATGATCAACGACGCGAAGTCCTTGCTCGAGGGCAAGTGCCCAAAGTGCGGCGCGCCGTCGACGCGCTACGTCGACCGTAAGCACCAGCAAGGGATCTCGAGCATGCCGGGCGTCTGGGTGATGTACCGGTGCTCGACGCAGCCGCCTCCGGGTGATCCGAGGCCGACGGGCGCGTGCGACTTCATGATCGATATCAAGGAAAGCGATGAGGCGAACTAGGATGAAACGATCGTTCGAAAAATTCTCCGAGCGGCTCGAGGCGGTCGGGCTCTACTCTCAGGTGCTGGAACGCACCTTGAAGCGGCACGTCTCGCTCATCGAGCTCTACGAAGGCCCGGTCAAAGCGCCGTCGATCGCTGCTGCTCGTCGTGACGTCTACAAGTGGCTCATGGGGAAGGGCAAGGGCTTGAACGAGGTCGCGCGCCTGTTCGACCGAGCGCCGAGCGGAATCGTCAAATTGGTAAAGGGTCGAGCGAAGTGAACCCTCTCGACGCTCTTCTCGACATGGCCTCGAAGTCGCGCTTGTCCGTCGATGAGCTCGCCGTCGTGGGCGCGGCCATTGAGTACGTGAGGGGGCTCGAGGGTCCGTCTATCGAATCGATAATCGATCGTCCGTACAATCCGCCGTCGCTCTTCATTTTCGAAGAGGTCGAGCTCGGTGGCGGCTACCACACCCTCCATATCGCTCACGCTCGGGAGGAAAACGATTGGTCCAAGCCGTACAAGAAGTCGGGCGAGGCTCGCTACGTGAGTCGCATCGTCAGGGTCGAGTACCCGCCGAGGAAGCCGTGACGGTCGCGCATCCATTTTTGAAATTCGCAGGAGGCAAGACCGCACTTCTGCCGTTGATCCTTCCTCGGCTCCCGAAGAAGATCAAAACCTACTACGAGCCGTTCGTCGGTGGCGGTGCGGTGTTCTTCGCGCTCGCGGCAGAGGGGCGGTTCAAGAAGGCCGTCATCGGGGATTCGAACCAAGAGCTCGTGAATGCCTACATAGCTCTTACGATCGACGCCGATCATGTCATTCGAGCGCTCGAGAAACACGTTTACGAAGAGAAGTACTACTACGACGTGCGAGCGCAGGATCCGAACAAACTCAGCTCGAGTGCTCGCGCGGCGCGGTTCATTTACTTGAACAAAACTTGCTTCAACGGTCTCTGGCGCGTGAACAAGGCGGGGCATTTCAACGTACCCTTCGGGCGCTACACGAACCCGATGATTTGCGACGAGGAAAACCTTCGCGTCGTGGAAACGGTTCTTCGTGGAGAGGTGAGCATCTGGGGATCCGATTTCGAGGAAAGGGTAGGTCAAGCGAAGCGCGGCGACGCTGTCTACTTCGACCCGCCGTACGCCCCAGCTTCGAAGACAGCGAATTTCACGGCCTACACAAAAGGTGGTTTCGGTCTGGAAGAGCAGGTTCGTTTGCGCGACGTCGCGGCGAAGCTCGTCAAAAAAGGCGTTCACGTTTTGCTCTCGAACTCAAACACGCCGCTCGTGCGACGGCTCTACAGGCACAAGAGCTTTTACTTCGAGAAGGTCCAAGCTCCACGTCGGATCAACTCCAAGGGCGGCAAGCGCGGCGACATCGGGGAGCTACTCATCTCCGGGAGGATCAGGTGAGCACGAACAAGCCGGACATACGCCAGGTGCTCTACACGTTTCGGTGTCCTGGCGGCTCAGTGTTTGCGTTCGATCCACTTCATGGCGCTCCGTTGTGGGCGCACATAGAACTACGCGCGGCTCGCGGCATCGTCATTCTTCTCGGTTGGCTATTCGGTAACGACGACCTGTGGCTGGATTCAAGCGGCAACGTGTGCGTCAAGGTAGACAGCGAGGAATACAACAACCAGATGATCAGGTTTGCGCAAACCTAGGTGCGGCAATGAAGCACAAGACTCAGTCGGGTATTTCTGGGTGCGCGCCATCTGATTGCGCCTACTGCGGCGGGGGATTGTCTGAACTCGACGGCGGCCCGAATATGGCGACACTCAAGGGACCGATGCACCGTGAATGCTTTCTGGTCTGGGCTGAGGGGACCGGCGCGCGGCTCCTGGCGCCGCTGGCTCCAATAACCGGAGAGCAAAAATGAAGCAGGATGCCTCCGGGTCCCGAGCTGGCCAGTCCGAGGAGTCGGCAGTCCGCAACGCGACGTCGCCGGTCGTTTCTGTGCCGGTAGCCGCGCTCTATGTTGACCCTCGGGGGCCGTATCCGAAACTGCCCGGTGTCGATGCTTGGGACGAGTCGCGCGATGCTCGCGCTTATTCGGGGCCGTGGCCCGTCGTCGCGCATCCGCCGTGCGGTCCGTGGGGGCGGCTCCGGCACATGTGCACGAAGCAAGACCCATCTTGCGGCCTTCGCGCTGTCGAGCAGGTGCGCGCGTTCGGCGGCGTTCTTGAGCATCCGGAGTATTCGACACTCTGGGATCGGTGTGGCCTGCCGAAACCCGGGGAATTGCCGGACGCATTCGGGGGCCGCACGGTTCGCGTCGAACAGGTCGCCTGGGGGCACTCGTGCCGGAAAGCGACGTGGCTTTACTACGTGGGAGTGACGCTCTCCGGGCTCCGCTCCGGAGGGACCCCGACGCACTGCGTCTCTCGCGACGCGCGCCGAGCTCGCCGCAACCGATACACGCTCAAGCGGACCGGGACGCGCGCGAACATGCTCACGCCTCCGGCCTTCGCAGAATGGCTTGTCTCACTCGCTCGCTCGGTGAGCGGAATCAGAAACGGATCACCATGTCGAGACTGAAGCATTCAGACCACCCACCGAATCCGCTTCGCAGGCGCATCTCGAACCAACGCCGCGAGCTCCGACGCTTGAACCGGCTCCTTCAAACGCTCCGAGGCTTCTACCGCGAAGCCGCGCGTTCGAGTCTCGAACGGGTGTGCTTGGAGCTCGCGAAGGAGCGCGACGCGGCGAGGAAAGAGTGCGAGCGGCTCCAAACGATACTCGACAAGCCGGAAGGTCGGATTCGGCAGGAGTCAGAGGTCATCGTTACGGACATGACTGCGTATCGCTTCAATCCCTCGGGATCTGTCGACCTCTCAGGGCAAGGCGGCGGCGGTCCGAATCCGTTCGGTGACGGCTCCCCCGGAGTCGTGAGCGGCACCGTCGAAGATCTAAAAAAAGAATCCTACTTCTTGTCGCCTGGTCGTCCTGGACGAGTGGAGTTTCGTTGCAGTAAATGCGACAGATTGCTCTGTCAGAAACCGTTCTCTGAGCGCGTCGGTTCCTTCCCGCAGGACTATTACTGCCCAAATTGCAGCACACGTGGTCGAGCTCCCGATGGTGCAGACGGCACGGCGACGACTCCGGCACAAGGCGGCAAGGGCGGCGCACCAGGTCAGGGCGGTGGAAGTGGCGGACGCGGATGGGGCGGGGGATGAAACGCGGAACGTTCTTCTTCTGGCTCTCGGAGTTCGGGATTTGCCTCTCCGTTTTCGAGCTCTTTTGGAAGATCTACAACGATACGTTCATCGGCGTTTTTGCAGCGGTAGCGGTCAGCTCGATCTTGGGTCGTCTTGCCGCCATTTCGAACCGCAGCAAAGGAAAGAACCTCTACGACGATCAATGAAGGGAAGAATCGCACCCCGGGCCGCGTAGCTACAAAAGGACCACAATGAAGCACTTCAATCTAGTTGTACTTGCGGTATTCGTGCTCGGCTGTAGCGGCGAGGCGTTCACGACCGATTTTACGCCGACGATCGCACCGGATTCGGCTCCGGGCGGCTCGACGTCGACCGGAGGTGCGCCAGGAACGGGCGGAGAGGTCGCTGCTGGCGGAGCTCCGGAGGCCGACGCCGGGGCGGGTGGTGCGTCTCAGGCGACGGGCGGCTCGTCTCACAGCACCGGGGGTTCGTTTCAGGAAACGGGCGGATCGTCTCAGACCGGAGGCTCGCCGAGCACCGGTGGGGTTCTGAGCACCGGAGGCGCGCCCATCGAGACCGGCGGCACCCAGGCGACGGACGCCGGCTGCACGCTCGTCACGCACGACAACGGTGCCGGTCAGACGTGGCAGGACTGCGTCTCGCTCGGTACCCACGACAGGACGCAAGCCGTCAAGGCGTGTGAAGCGTGGTGCGCGGAAAACGGCTGCACCTGCTTCGCCGGCAACGTGTGCGGAGAGTTTCGTGTATTGGGGCATAGCGCGGACGTCATGCTCGGCTGGTCTTGGGAGGCATCGAACGTCGTGCACGTGTCCGCATCGCAAACTTCATGCACCGTGCTCGACACGTGGAACTGATTTGAAGTGGAGGTTGCCAGCGATTGACACACGCGGCGCGTCTCCCGTCACCGCATCGGTCCAGTGCAGCAATTTCGAATCGAAAACCAGAATCTGCCCCGGCGTCGCCTCAAAGCTCGGGCCTCCCTCGAAGCGCACGGCCGAGCCTTCCGTCAGGTGGTAGACGAACGCCCACTTACCGTCGTGCTTGTGCGGAGAGTATTCGGCGCCCGCGCGAAGCACGTTCGCCCACCAGCGCACGAGCGACGGCGGTGCGCCCTCGCCGGTCAGATCCACGACGGCGCGCAGAAACGGCACCCTCGTGAACGCTTCGCCCTGGCGGTCTTCGCCGATCTCGTAGTGCCACGCCTTGCCCGAAGCGCTCATCCTCGTCGATGGCTTCGATTCGGACGTGCGGAGCGCCCACGCTAGTAGCGTCTTGTCTACGGCGAGAAAGCCGCGATGGATCGTCACCGGATCCTACGGTATCATGCACCTCATGCTCAAAACAGGTCTCGAGTTCGCTCCGGGTACGACCGACGACTGCAAACGGGTTGTTGGGCGAATGTTCAAGCCAGCGGATTTGCTCGAGGCGTACCGTACAGCACGGTCCAGGTTCAACAACGGCGACATCGTCCTTGCGGCGTCTGATCAAGGCCCTGCGATTCAGTACATGACGCGCCTCGCGTACTGCGCGCACCTTCGACAACTTTTCGGCGGGCGTGCGTCTGAGTTCAAGATGTGGCGCGAATCGGCCCAGAGCATCATGAAGTTGCCGCTCGACTCGAGCGCCTTCTGGCTTGTCGTCGATCTTCAAAATGCCGACATGCCGATCATGTGTGTGATCTTCGCGGTGCCTTACGAGACCGGAGATCACGTGGAAGCGCCGAGTATCCAATGAGCAACGCAAGAACAGGTCTTTTTTCTGCGCTCGGTGCTGTTCTCGGTGGCGTCGCGGGCGGGGCGGCGGGGTACTACGCTGCGCGTTACCGTCCGAGCGTTCGGTTGCGATACGCTCATGCGCGTTCGCGCGGTAATGAAGTCGAAGACGCCATGGTCATCGGCGGAGCCGCCGGTGCTGTGGTTGGTGCGTTCGTGGGCGGCACGATCGCGGGCGACGACCCGCCGCTACTTGCGCAAAATCCAAAGAGCTAGAATCACGACAATCAGGAAGAACACGAGCACGATCGTGACGCCTGAGACGCCGAAGAGTTTGAATGTCATGCCGCCGGGACCAGTCACCTCGAGCTTGGAGAGCAGCCCCACCGTCGTCTTTGCTTCGAGTTCCTTGTCCTTCGCCTCGAGCTCTTTGCCCTTTGCTCGAATGCTCGCGATCTGACGTTCGGTCTCTTTGTACTCGGTGCGGCTCGGGCGTTCCTCGAGTTGCTCTTTGATGCCCTCGAGTTGGGTAACGATCCCGGCCATCTGTATCCCTACGCCCGACATGAGACCCTTGATCTCTCCGAGTTCGCCCATGATCTGGCCGCGTTCCATGTCGATGACGTCGCGCCACCGTTCGAGCGCAGAAAGACGCCTGTCGAATCCATGTTCGTCCATATCAGGCTCGTCAGTTTCCACTTTACCTCACGCTTCCGAGTCGAACGAGAGTACCCGTCTGGGTACTCCGACTCGTCGTTTGGGGTACTTCTGCAACGGCGATCACACGTTTCTTTCAGTATCGGGCGCGAGTTCGTCGGTGTCTGTCTCTTGCACACCTTGTCGGAGTGTTTCGGCGACGAGCGCGCGTACGCGTTCTTGGTCGTCCTCGGTCGGGCGGAAGCCGACGAGCGGAAGCGGGAGAAGGAGGCGGTTCTGATCGAGCTCCGCTGGCTTGAACGAGCCGCCGGGACCGTTGGGCACGAAAGGTCCTATGCGATGTTGATGTATCGTCGCCGGCATGCCCGACGGTGTCGCGGGCAATGCAACGTCTCTGTAGTAGGCGCACCACAGTGGGCGATGAAGCACCCACTCGGGGCGACCTAGCATCCCCCAGCCCCTTTGTGTCACGTACACGAGGCAATCGCCAAAATCGGTAACGACTCGATTGACGAATTTCTCACAAGGTTTCGACCAAGACGGTGAAACTGGTACGTGACCGATCTCGTCGTCTTCGATATCGAGCGCAGGGACAATGTCTCCCGTACTGATACCGCAACTTTCAACCGTGCGCGAGAGCGCCACGTACTGATCGTCTGGGTTCTGTTCGTGTCTGAAGTACGAATACAAGCCAACCCTTGCGCCGATCCCTCGCGCTCGTTGAACGTGTTCGTAGGCGCGCTTGTCTAGCGTTACGCCGTAGGCGGCGCGAACGATCACGAAGTCTACGTGGTCGCGGAACGTATCCCATGGCAGTGCCGCGGGGTCTTGATGTACGCTAACATCGATGCCATAACCTAGCATGACGTTACCTCGCAGGAAACGGCACACGTATCCGACGAAAATGGTTCAGTGCGTGTGCGAGAATTGCGGCGACAAATTTGAGCGCGGGGCCTCGGAAGTGGCTCGCGGTAAAGCGGGCCGATTCTGTTCAAAGACGTGCTCGAATCTCTCGCGAGACTACCGTTCGAGGCCGCCGGAGGAGCGGTTTTGGGCTCGTGTGCGCAAAACCAACTCGTGTTGGCTATGGACAGGGTACTGCACTGATGCCGGCTACGGTCAGTTTGGGCAAAGTACCGTGTCGGGGGACAACGAATACACGCATCGGTATTCATACAAGCTGGCGCACGGAAAGATCCCGGATGGTCTTTTGGTCCTTCATCACTGCGACGTGCGACATTGTGTAAATCCGAAACACCTCTACGTAGGAACCCATCGCGACAACACCGCAGACATGGATAAGAGAGGGAGACGCGGGAGTAACAAAGCAATCCCTGCGAATGTTGTAAGTGAGATTCGTGTCGCCATAAAAGAGGGCGCGTCGTTAAAACAAATCTCCGAACGATTCGGCGTGAGCCGTACTTCCGCGTGGAGTATTCGCGTCGGGCGCACGAGGCGAAAAAAGTGATCCTCACGGTTTCGGCAGTCCTGTCGGTATGTGCGCTGGCGAGCTCGAGGTCGAACTGGCGCAGCGCTCGAACGCGAATGCGATGAAGATTGCAATGCCGATGAAGAGCGCGACGGGCATGAACGTCGATCGGCGATAGCTCACGTGGATGCTCGCTCCGGAAGCGCAGGGCGCCTCGGCACGTAGTAGACGATGAGCGCGCCCCCTACGATGACGGCCGCGACCGCCACTACGATGCCGATGGTGCGTGCCGTGTTGGGAATGTCTTTCGCCGCGTCGGTGAGCCCTTTGGCGGCGGCGTCCGCCATGTCGCGCGCTTCACCGAGGAGCGAGTTCGCAGAGTAGCCGATGAGCTGGATGACGCCCTTCGTAGTGATGTAGGCGCCTTCGATCTGTGCGCGAAGTTGTTGCTGCAAACTGAAAGACGGAACGTCCGGAAGATTCGGCGGCGCGAGCTGCCAACGTGCGTGGTAGTGAAGCAAATCCTGCGCGTCGACGGTGCCGACGTTCATGACGGTGTTTTGGTGCGACGCGAGCATTGCCGGAGCCCCCGCGACGATGTCGGCGCTCGACTTGTCCTTCC
>Ga0307469_10000084_pt1 | contig 36178 bp, 37 predicted proteins | sample atmos_gasesAM2C__FD_203084 | JGI IMG/M metagenome (GOLD analysis project Ga0307469, IMG submission 203084) | Hardwood forest soil microbial communities from Morgan-Monroe State Forest, Indiana, United States - atmos_gasesAM2C_515 | ecosystem: Environmental > Terrestrial > Soil > Temperate... | reverse complement strand
CCACATCGCGCGCGAGGCCTGGTAGCCGTGCGTGAAGAGGACGGCCGGACCGTCGCCGGTGATGTCGTAGCCGATCTCGATGCCGTTGAGCGTGTCTGTCGTCATCGTCCCTTGAAGTCTCCGGCGCGCCGTTCGTTCACCGATGCCACGCCTTCCTTGTAATCTTCCGTCGCGAACAATGCCGCCTGCTCGGCCGCTTCGTGCTTCGTCGCGGAACGCACGCGGTCGCCGAGCCCGGCGCGGAGCGTCCGGTTGATCGAGCGGATCGCGAGGGGCGCGCCAGACGCGATCTCGTCGGCGAGCTCGATCGCCGTCGTCCGCACCTCATCGAGCGGAACGCAGGCGTCCGCCAGGCCGAGGGCCACGGCCTCGTCGCCCTTGATACGGCGTCCGGTCAGCAGGAGCATCGCGGCAGTTGACGGACCGACGACCTCCGGGAGCGTCACCGACAGGCCGAAGCCCTGGTGGATGCCGAGTTTCACGAAATTCGCCGAGAAGCGGGCCTCGGGTGCGGCCACGCGGAAGTTGGCCGTCATCGCGAGGCCGAGGCCGCCACCGACGGCCGGGCCCTGTACGGCGGCGACGAAGGGGATGTCGATCTCGCAGAGGCGCGCTGCGCCGGCGTAGAGGTCTTCGCTGTTCCCCGCGCCGCCGCCTCCGAAGTTCGCGCCGGCGCAGAACGAGCGGCCCTCGGCACACAGGACCGCCGCTCGGACATCCGTGTCGGCGGCGAAAGCTTCGAGTGCGTCGGCGATCTCGGAGATCTGGCCGACGGACAGGAAGTTGTGCGGCGGGTCGCGCATCTCGACGATGCCGACGTGCCCGCGCACTTCGGTGGAGATGGTCATAGTTCGCCGACGCTAGCATGTCCGTCATGATCCGGGCCGTCCTGTGGGACTTCGGTGGTGTCATCACCACAAGTCCGTTCGAATCGTTCGCCAGGTACGAGCGCGAGAACGGGCTCCCGGCCAACTTCATCCGTGGACTCAACGCGGCGAACCATCATGAGAACGCGTGGGCGAAGCTCGAACGGAGCGACGTCGGATTCGACGAGTTCTGCGCGCTGTACGAAGCCGAGGCCGTCGCCGCCGGACACGCGATCGACGCGCGTGCGGTGCTCGCATGTCTGGCCGGTGACGTCCGGCCGCAGATGATCGAAGCGCTCCACGCGATCAAGCGCAACGGACTGAAGCAGGGCTGCCTCACGAACAACTTCAACGCGATGACGCGAGAGGGTCCGATCCTCGAGGTCTTCGATGCGATCGTCGAGTCGTCGCGTGTCGGCGTCCGCAAGCCGGAACCGCGCTTCTACGAGATCGCGTGTGACGAACTCGGGATCGCGCCGGACGAAGCCGTCATGCTCGACGACCTCGGTGTGAACCTGAAGCCCGCGCGCGAGATGGGCATGTCGACGATCAAGGTCATCGATCCGGACGAAGCCCTCGCCGAGCTCGAGCAGATCGTCGGGTTCAGCGTCTCGAGCTGAACCCGAAGCAGCCGCACTCCGTGTCGATCCCGCGCCACGGCGGCACGCTGACCGTGCGGGCACCCGCGGTGCCGCCGAGGATCACCTGCCGCAGCTGTGTGTCATTCGCGGTGAACCGTTCGTAGAGCCTGTGCAACGGGTTGACCTGGATGCGCACGTAGTACGTGCCGTTCGGAACAGCGCTGATGTCGAACGACTGCCCATCGCTCGACTGGAAGTACGTGTCACCCCAGCCCGCCGGAAGCACCTCGCGCACCCAGAGCGCGGTTTCATCTCCGCAGGCCGTCGACAGACCGACCGAGTACGGGCGCCACGCCGCCCCGAGCAGCGTCATGTCGATCGCGTCGGTCGGCGCGAGGCAGAAGCCTTCTTTCGTGCTCGGCTCGACGAGATGTTTGTTCGCGTCGAGAAGTGAGTACAGCGCGAACTGCTGGAAGTGCCAGTGGTTCTCGTCCGGCCCGCTTTCGAAGTTCATCGTGCCGACGCGTGCGCGTCCGATGGGTCGTCCGGCCCTGTAGAAGTACTGGTACGCGTCCATCGTGTCGGTCCCCGGACGGCGGTACCCCTCGACGACCATCGGCTGCGGACCCGCGTTCCATTCCGTGGCAGCGAACTGCAGGAGGTCGTCACCGGTCGCGGTGTCCGTCGCCGTCGAGAAGTTCCATGCCGGAAGCGACGCAAGCTCGGGGAGCGTCGAGGGATCCGGGTTCGTGATCGTCGGCACGCTCGCGCCTTCAGATGGCGTGGAGACCGCGGCGTGCGGTTGTGATGTGGTCGGACCCGACGTCGTGACGTTCAGGTCGACCGTCACCGACGACGCGTTCCGCGGGATCGCGAAGAGGTGCCGGTAGACCGGCTCGATCGACACGGTCACGTTGTAGTGGCCGTCCGGCCCGTCGAAGGTCGTTGTTCCCGACGCGAACGGGTCGACCGACCAGCCTCGGTCGATCCCCCACACCGCGCCCTTCGTGAACGGACCCGTGCCACACGTCTGGGGATAGTGCGGCGAGGACGGCCCGGTGTCGTTCACCCGGTTCACCGAATAGCTCGCCGGACAGAACGTCACCGACGTGTCGAGCATGGTCGCGTTCGACGCGTCGGTCACCGTGACGTGGAGGAAGTTGGCCAGACCCTTCCAGCCATCGAGGAGGCTGGACGGCACGCGCCGGATGACAACATGCGTGTCGGGATCGACCTGGCCGATCCTGACCGGGTCGATGTAGGTCCGGCGCTTCACGCGCAGCTCGAAGGCGCCGCGCGTCGATGCGATCCACGCGCCGGGATCGACGAAGACGAGCGGACCTTCGAAGCGGTTGTAGTCCTGGTGGTCGGACGTTGCGAGCAGTCGCACCGACGGGAGCGGTGCTGCGTCCGAACGGGGGCCGAGCACGAGGCCGGCTCCCAGCAGGACGACCGCGAGCGCGGCACGCGTGCTCCGTCCCGTCCTGCCCATTTCGCCGCCAGCCTAACCCGTTACCCTTGTCCCTCATGCCGGAAGCCGCATTCAACTCCAAGCACTTCGAGGTCGAGACGATCGAGCTCGCCGGGAAGACCGAGTACTTCATCCGGGGCGGCCGTCATCTCTTCGCGAAGCTCGCGGACGCCCTCGAGGGCATCGAGCGCATCGGCGTGATCGGCTGGGGATCCCAGGGCCCGGCCCAGGCGCAGAACCTCCGCGAGTCCCTCGAGGGGTCAGGTGTCCCGGTCACCGTGGGCCTCCGTGCGGGGTCGAAGTCGATGGACGAGGCGCGGGCCGCCGGGTTCAACGAGCAGGACGGAACCCTCGGCGAGATGTTCGACGTGATCCGGAGCTCCGACCTCGTCCTCCTCCTCATCGCCGACGCGGCCCAGGCCGAGCTGTACCCGCAGGTCTTCGAGGCCCTCAAGCCGGGCGCGACGCTCGGGCTGTCCCACGGGTTCCTGCTCGGCCACCTCATGAACCAGGGCCACTCGCTCCCGGCCGGACACAACGTTGTCGGCGTGTGCCCGAAGGGCATGGGTCCGTCCGTACGGCGGCTCTACGAACAGGGACGCGAGATCAACGGCGCCGGTATCAACTGCAGCTTCGCGGTCGAGCAGGACATCGACGGACGAGCCACCGACATCGCCCTCGCGTGGGCCATCGGGCTCGGCTCCCCGTACACGTTCCTCACGACGCTCGTCTCCGAATACCGCTCGGACATCTACGGCGAACGCGGCATCCTCCTCGGCGCCGTGTGGGGGATCGTCGAGTGCCTCTATCGCCGCTACACGTCCGAAGGCACGGAGCCGGACGAAGCATTCATCCGCTCATGCGAAGCGATAACCGGACCGATCGCGCGAACGATCTCATCGTCCGGATTCCTCGGTGTGTACGACTCGCTGAACGACGAGGAACAGCATGTGTTCGCGCGGGCGTACGACGCCGCCTACGGGGCTTCCGAGCCCGTGTTGGCAGAGATCTACGACGACGTCGCATCGGGGGCCGAGATCCTGTCCGTTGTGCTCGCCGGCGAACGGCTCGTGAGGTTCCCGATGCCGCCCATCGAGGGGACACGGATGTGGAAGGTCGGACAGGACGTGCGGGCCCGACGAGGCAGCTACGAGACGCCGCTCGATCCGTTCACCGCGGGCGTGTTCTGCGGCGTGGCGATGGCGCAGATCGACCTGCTCATCGCGCACGGACATCCGTGGAGCGAGGTCGCGAACGAGTCGGTGATCGAAGCCGTCGACTCGCTGCTCCCGTACATGCATGCACGGGGTGTCGCGTACATGGTCGACAACTGCTCGACGACGGCGCGCCTCGGCACGCGGAAATGGGCACCGCGCTTCGACTATGCGCTGGAGCAGCAGGCGTTCACTGCCATCGATTCCGACGACGGTGGTTCGTCCGGCGCGCATGCCCTTGCACACTTCGGGGCGTTCGAACGACACCCGATCCACGAAGTGCTGAAGGCGGTCGGCAAGATGCGACCGCCCGTCGACATCAGCGTGAAGTAGCGCGCTCCTCGAGCATCGCAAGCCACTCGGGGTTCTCACCTTCGGCTTTCGTGATCAGCGCGTAGGCGTTCGCGCCGTCGATCGACTCGCGGATGATGTCGGCGTGTCCGGCGTGGCGTCCGAGCTCCTGGATGAGATGCAGCAGGACCCAGCGCGCGGACCACGCTTCGACGTCGTCCGGGAACCACGGCACGCCCTGCGGCACGGGGACCGGGTAGTCGAGATCGGGAAGCGCCTCGACGATCTCGCGCGTCGTCGCGGCCGTCCTCGCCTGCAACGCGACGAGGTCGTCGAGTGATTCGTCCGGGCCGAGGACGAAGCCCGTCTCGTAGTCGCGCTCCGGCGTCTTCAGTCCGGCGAGGATGCCCTGGATCCAGCGCTCCTCGGCGAAGGTCGTGTGCTTGATGAGTCCGGCGAGGCTCAGCGTGCTCGCCGACGGCGTGGCGCGGACCTGCTCGTCGTCGAGGCCGAAGACCGACGCGCGCAGGGCGTCGCGCATCTGTCCGAGGTAGGTCAACAGACCTTGCGTTTCGTCGGTCACGGGGGGTGCCAGGGCGGGCATGTCGTGCTCCTTTCGGGTCGCTTGCCTCCACCCTAGTGACCGAAACTGGACATCTGGTGACCGCTTTCTATGGGAAGATGCGCAGGTGAGGGCCGATCGGCTGGTGGCGACGCTGCTCGTCCTGCAGGCGCGGGGACGGGTGACCGCCGCCGAACTGGCCTCCGAGCTCGAGATCTCGGAGCGCACCGCACGCCGCGACCTCGAGGCGCTCCAGATGGCCGGCGTCCCGATCTACTCCCAGTCCGGACGCGGCGGAGGCTGGTCGCTCGTCGGCGGCGCGAAGACGGATCTGTCCGGGTTGTCGGCGCCCGAGGTCCGTGCGCTCTTCCTGCTCGCCGGGCCGTCGTCGCAGGCGTCGCCGGACGTGAAGGCTGCGCTGCGCAAGCTCGTGCGTGCTCTGCCTGAAACGTTCCGCGAACAGGCGGAAGCGGCGGCGTCGGCGATCGTGCTCGACGCATCGAGCTGGGATCACGGGCCCGCGCGCGCACCGGAACACCTGCAGGCGTTGCAACACGCGGTCATCGGCGGCGTGCAGGTTCGGATGGGCTACTCGGGTCGCGGCCGGCCGGAGACAGAGCGCGTCGTGCATCCCCTCGGACTCGTCGCGAAGCGCAGCATCTGGTATCTCGTCGCGAACACCGACGCCGGCCTCCGCACGTTCCGCGTCGATCGCGTGCGTTCCGTCGAAGTACTCGACGAGCCGGTGGTTCGTCCGGACCGTTTCGATCTCGCGGAGCACTGGCGAAGCGTCGTCGAAACGGTGGATGAACATCGGGCGCCGTTCCTCGTGCGCGTGCGCATCCCGCGACACGCTGTCGGGTGGCTGCGTCCGATGTGGGGCAATCGTGTGCGCGTGCTCGACGACGAAGCCGATCCGGTCGAGGTCGAGTTACGCGGCTACAGCGCCGAACAGGCGGCGCGCGAGCTCGCGATGTTCGGGTCGCTCATCGAGATCATCGAACCGCAGGACGTACGTGTCGCGCTCGCCGATCTCGGCCGGCAGCTCGTCGACACGCACGCGTCGACGACCTAGCTCTCCCACGGCCCGGACGGCGCCGAACCGTCGCCGCGCGGCCAAGCCGACCGCCATACCACCAGTGCGTCATCGTCCGCCTCCAGCGGGACGAAACCGAATCTCTCCGATGCGAGACGTGCGACGACCGTAGCCGCCTGCGCCGTGGTCAGAACCTCTGTATCGACCTCGACGTCGTAGGTCACGCCGGCATGTACCGACAACGCCTGGGCGAGCGCGAGACCGTGCATGCGGTCACCGCGCGCGACATTGCGTCGCTCGGCTTCCTCGGGGGAGCAACGCACGCCGACCCAGAGCGTGGCGGCGGACCCGAGCACGGACCGCCACTCCTCCTGCTCGTCGCCGCCGCGGACGAAGACCTCATCGACGACGAGGTCGGCCGTCTCGGCCGCCAGCGTCGCGACGGCACGGCGGTAGCCCTCCGAGAGCGATCGGAAGGTGGAACCGACCGACACTTCACCGTTCGTGAACGTGATCCCGTCCGGGTCGCCGTACAGGCGTGGCGGCAGCGTCCAAAGGAGATGATCGATGCCGACGAGCAGCCACGACCCCGGCAAGATGCCTTGGAGCCGTCGACCGAGCGTCGTCTTCCCCGAGCTCGACCCGCCGTTCAAGATGATGACGCGACCGCTCACTCTTACCAGGCGTAGGCTTCCGGCGCTTCGCCGCCCGGGCCCGGGAAGATGTCGTCGAGCGTCTTGAGTGTCTCCGCGGATAGCTCGATCTCGATCGCGCGCATCGCGCCTTCGAGCTGTTCGAGCGTCCGGGGGCCGATGATCGGTGCCGTGACAACGTCGTTGCTCAGCAACCATGCGAGCGCGACGTTCGCGGGTTGCTCGCCGAGGTCGGCGCACATCTTCTCGTAGCGCTCGAACTTGTCACGGTTCCGCTCGATGATCTTGTGCTGGCGATCGCCGCGACGCCGGACACCGTCGGTCGCGACGCCGCCGAGGAGGCCACCCGCGAGCGGGCTCCAGGGGATCACGCCGAGGCCGTAGTCGCGGCACGCCGGAAGCACTTCGAGCTCGACGGTGCGCGCCATGAGGTTGTACAGGCTCTGCTCGCTCACGAGACCGAGGAAGTTGCGCCGCTCCGCAGCTCCGTTCGCCTTGGCGATGTGCCAGCCGGCGAAGTTGCTGCTGCCGACGTAGATGACCTTGCCCTGCGCGACGAGGGTCTCCATCGCTTCCCAGATCTCGTCCCACGGCGCATCGCGGTCGATGTGGTGCATCTGATACAGGTCGATGTGATCGGTCTGCAGCCGGCGCAAGCTCGCTTCGCACGCGCGCCGGATGTTGAGACCGGACAGGCGGGACGCGTTGGGCCACTCGCTCATCTGCCCGTAGACCTTCGTGGCGATCACGACCTTGTCGCGATTCGCCCTATCACGCGCGAACCAATTGCCGACGATCGTTTCGGTCGCCCCTTCGGCCACGGCGCGTCCGTAGACGTTCGCCGTGTCGTAGAAGTTCAAACCGAGCTCGAGTGCGGTGTCCATGATCGTGAACGCCGTCGGTTCGTCCGTGATGGCCCCGAAGTTCATCGTGCCGAGGCAAAGCGGGCTGACACGCAGGCCGGTGCGGCCGAGACGCTTGTATTTCATCTTGTTCCTCCCCGTGTGGTCCGGCAGATGTTAGCGCCCCTACGACATCGTCCAGCGGGGCTTGCCGAGTGGCTCGGTACGAACCTCCGCGTACACGCCGAAGTGATCGGACGGCCAGACGCCGTCCACCTCGTCGTCGCACACAACGCGGCAGGTCTCGATCTTTCCGACGCCGTGATCGTCGGTCATACGGCGTGGATACCCGGCGAAGATGTAATCGATGCGGCGCTCCGGTTCGAGCGCGATGGACGCGAAGTCGTTGCGGTTCGACCACGTCGTGCCGGGTCCGCCGTCACCGGCGAGCCGCCACGCGTCGTAGAACATCACGCTCCGTCCGTCGAGCGAGTGGAAGCCGGACATGTACCTGATCTCGTCCGAGTCGGCTTCGGCGTTGAAGTCGCCGACCACGATGGGCGGGAACCCACCCCGTGGGCGTCGCGACAAGATGAAATCGGCGAGCGCGATCACCTGCTGCTCGCGCGAACGTCCGTCGTGGAGCTTCCAGTTCAAGTGCGTCGATGTGAACGACAACTCGCCGAACGGCGCGTCGATCAGCGCGTTGATCGCGCAGCGTCCCTCGGCGCGGTCGCCGTCGGGGAGCGCGACGTGCGTGGCGTCCGTGATCGGCCAGCGCGACGCGACGGCATTGCCGAAGCGGTAGCCCTCGTATTCGATCGTGCTCGCGTGCTCGATGTGGAGACCGAGCCCCTCGCAGATCTCTGACGCCTGCGAATAGTCGTCGCGGTGGTAGACCTCCTGGAAACCGATCACGTCCTGCTGGAGCTTGTCGACCCACTCACGGATCCGCGGGCGTCGCCGTTCCCACGGTCCGGAGCGGTTCCAGATATTGAGCGTGAGGACCTTAAGCAACGAGATCGTTCGTCGCTTCGAGGTCCTCGAGCGTCGTGCCTTCGATCTGATCCACGGACTGACCGAGCGCGCCGCGCATCACTTCGAGACGCCGTTCGATCAGCGCTTTGACGTACCGGCCGCGACCCGCGACGCGGTTCGCGAGGTACGGCTCGGTGAGCTCGGCCCATCGGCGCTCGACGAACGGCCAAACCTCCGGATCCGCGGCGATGATGCGCCGGCAGAGGTACGTCCCGTAGGCGATGTGACGTCGCTCATCGCGCTGGACGAGAGCGAGACCTTCCTGGAAACCGGGGAACGGGTTCCCGTTGGCTTCGAGGAACTTCGCCCATCCTTTGTACCCGGCGATGGCCGCGACGCCCTCGATGAACTGGTTGTACGTGATGCCGGCATCGAGGAAGGCTTCAGGCGAACGATCGGTGTCGAGCCGCGTCATCACTCGTTCGAGCTCCCCGGCGAAGATGTCGGCCGCACCTCCGCCGTTGCCGTCACCGTAGCCGCCGAGTCCGGGGAGCGAGCTCGGATCCGCTCCCACGGCGTCGAACCACGTGCGAAAGAAGTCGACGTGCTTCGCTTCCTCGAGCACGAACGACGTGAGGAAGATGGTCTCCTCGAGGCGTCCCTCGTCGGAGATCGCACGCACGAGGGGGAGGATGTCGAGCGTGACGGCTTCCTCGCCGACCATGAAGCCACGCGCACCGAGCACCATCATCGCCCGAACCTCGTCGGTCATCCCGTCCCAGTCCGCCTTGTCCTTCGAGAAGTCGAGGTCGGACGGATCCCAGAAGAGCCTCTTGGCTTTCGTCCACAGGCGCCAGGGCAACGCGTTCCGGTCGATCCCCGACGGCGACGTGTATCTCGTACGTGACTGCGTCTCGGTCATGTGGTCTCCCCTCTGTTCTGTCCTACGAGGGTAGCGCCTGGCACTTTTCCGCCGTCGGATGCGTTAGTTCCGCGATGCGGAGGATCGCCGCGCTCCTCGGTGCCCTCACGGCGCTCGCCTGGGTCACGAGCTTCGGCTCCGTCCCGGCAACGGCGCAGTCGGGGATCCAGAAGATCAAACACGTGATCGTGATCATGCAGGAGAACCGGTCCTTCGACTCTTACTTCGGCACCTATCCCCGTGCCGACGGCATCCCCGCGGGCGTGTGCGTTCCCGATCCGAAGAACGGCGGTTGCCAGCGCCCGTACCACGACGCCGAAGACTCGAACGCGGGCGGGCCACATGCAGCGGTGAACGCGAACAGCGACATCGACGGCGGCAAGATGGACGGCTTCGTCGCGAACGCCGAGCGCACGAAGGGTGCGTGTGGTGTCCAGAACGACCCTCGCTGCGCCGCCGGACGCCCCGATGTGATGGGCTATCACACGCGCGACGAGATCCCGCTCTATTGGTCATACGCGGACAGCTTCGTGCTACAGGACCACATGTTCGAGCCGAACCTCGGCTGGAGCTTGCCATCGCATCTGTTCATGGTTTCGGGCTGGTCCGCACGGTGCACGACGTTGAACGACCCGTCGAGCTGTTCGAGCAACCTCTCCCTCTACGACGAGACGAAACCAACACCGGGCGACTTCGCGTGGACGGATCTCACCTATCTCCTCCACGGCGCGCAAGTTTCATGGGCCTATTACGTGAAACAAGGGACGCAACCCGACTGTGCGGACGGCGGTACGACGTGCACGCCGCAACAACAAAGCGTCGGGACGCCGAGCATCTGGAACCCGCTCCCGAACTTCACGACGGTCCGCAAAGACAAACAGGTGTCGAACATCGAAGACATCTCGAACTTCTACACCGCTGCGATCCGAGGCAACTTGCCGAATGTCGCATGGATCGCTCCGGACAACAACGTGAGCGAGCATCCGCCCGCGCTCGTGAGCGCCGGCCAGGACTACGTACGTTCACTCGTCAACGCGATCATGCACGGTCCCGAGTGGAACTCGAGCGCGATCTTCTTGGCCTGGGACGATTGGGGTGGGTTCTACGACCACGTGCCGCCGCCGAGTGTCGACGGCAACGGTTATGGCCTCCGCGTTCCCGGACTCGTGATCTCGCCGTTCGCACGACGAGGATTCGTCGATCATCAGATCCTGAGCTTTGACGCGTACCTGAAATTCATCGAGGACGACTTCCTCAACGAGCACCGCATCGATCCGTCCACCGACGGCCGGCCCGATCCCCGGCCGGATGTTCGCGAACGTGCGTCGATCCTGGGTGATCTCACACGTGACTTCGACTTCTCGCAGGCGCCTCGTCCGCCGGTGGACGTGCCCGCGCCGGTGGAGACCCGCGCGACGTTGGCCCAGCACGTTACCGAGCGGAACGCACTTGCCTCCATCGAGAGAGGGAGAGCGCACCTCGTCGCAGCGCCGTCGCCCGGTCGACGGAACGCCGGCGATCAGGACGCATTCGGCCGGCTCGAGCACGGTCCGGTGCGACACTCGCGCACGTTGCTCTACGCGATCGCCACAGGAGCGCTCGCCGCCGCGACGAGTGGCGTTGGCGTATTGGCGTGGCGTCGCCGACGCGCTTAGACTGCGACCTTCTCCAGGATGTGGACGCCGCACGCGGAGCCGAGCCCGATCACGTGTGCTAGTCCAACGTTGGCGCCCTCGATCTGACGGTCACCCGCTTCACCACGCAGGTGGTGGCAGACCTCCCAGATGTTCGCGATGCCCGTCGCAGAGATCGGGTGGCCCTTCGACTGCAAACCTCCCGACACGTTGACGGGCGTCTTGCCATCTCGCCACGGAGCACCGGACAAGAAGAAGTCGACGGCACCGCCTTCCTCGCACAGCTTCAGATTGTCGTAGTGCACGAGCTCCGCGGTGGCGAAGCAGTCGTGTAGCTCGACGAGGTCGAGATCCTCGGGGCCGACACCGGCCTGCTCGTAGGCCTGCTCGGCGGCGTTGCGCGTCAGCGTATTGACGTCCGGAAGGATCTGGCACGCCTCCTGCCACGGATCGGTCGTGAGAACGGATGCCTTCACCTTGACCGCTCGCTTCTGCTGCTCGAGCGAAAGCGTCTTCAGCGTTGAACCGTTCGTGACCACCGCGGCGGCCGCACCATCGCAGTTCGCCGAACACATCGGTCGCGTGTTGGGGTACGCGATCATGACGTCGTTCATGATCTCGTCGAGAGCCATCTTCTTCGTGTACGTCGCAAGCGGGTTCAGCGTCGAGTGCGCGTGGTTCTTCTCGCTGATCTTCGCGAACAGCTCGAAACTGGTGCCGCCGTACTTGTGACCGTATTCCATGCCGACCTGAGCGAAGACGCCCGGCATCGTCTCAGTGCCGATGCGACCGTCGACGGTGGCTACCGCTCCGTACCGGCCGGCAGGCTCGTAGACGTTGCGGTCCGGACGCGGTCCGCGCTGGCCGAGGAGTCCCGCACCCGCGAGCTTCTCGACGCCGACGGCGAGGCCGAAGTCGCTCTCCCCTGCCTTTACCGACATGATCGCCGTGCGGAGCGCCGTCGCCCCGGTCGCGCACGCGTTCGCGACGTTGTACACGGGGATACCGGTCTGACCGATCTGCTTCTGCAGCTGCTGTCCGACGGCGCCGGACCCCATGAGGTTGCCGGCTGCGAGGATGCCCATCTGCTTCATCGAGACACCCGCGTCCGCGAGCGCCGCGCGAGCGGCGGTCGACGCGAGGTCGACGATGTCGGAGTCCGGGTGCTTCCCGAACTTCGTCATGTGGATACCGAGGATGTAGATGTCGTCGTTCGCCATGGTCCGCTCCTTATATGGGTTCGAAGCCGAAGGCGACGGCTTCCGTGCCCTCGTCGTCCGCGCCGATGGGATAGGTCGCGAGCCGGACCTTCATACCGAGCGAGACGTGGTCCGGATCCGGTTCGGTGTTGATGATGTTGCCTCGCACGCTTGTGCCCTCGCAGTCGACGACGGCTGCGACGAACGGCGTCTTCACGCCGGGGGCCGCGAGCGAGACGATCGTGAATGCGCGCACCTCACCCGTGGTCGGGACATCGACGCTGCCGAACTCGTCCGCCTCGCAACTCGCACATGCGTTGCGTCGATCGAAGTACCGGGCTCCGCACTTCTTACATTCGTGCGCGACGAGGTGCGGATCGGCGCCGAGCACGAGATAGTCGACCAGCGGTATCTGTTTCGCCATGCCCTCACGGTACGACCGCCGAGCAGGTCGTCGCCAGACGGTGAAATGGCCGCGGGGTTTCCCCCGCGGCCATCCACACAGCGCTGACGAGCGTCTCTACCGGTTGTGCGGGACCAGCACGGTCAGGTCGGCACTTGCCGAGTTGTACGGATCTGTGACGTTCGGCTCGCCGAAGTCGATGCACGTGACGTTGATCGTGTAGGTACGTCCGTCGCGATCCGTGCCCATGCGCTCCGAGCGGAGCTGGACCGTCACGGTTGCCGGATCGGATCCGTCGACCGTGTCCGTTCCCATGTCGTTGTTGCCGACGCCGGTGAAGTCGGGCGAATGGCGCGCCGTGGCGCCTTTCTCGTGCCCCTGTTCGTCGTAGGTGATCGAGTTCACCTGGAGGCCGATGAAGTTGCCGTTGTCCTCGCCCGTGCCGGCCTCTTCGAACTTCAGGGTGACCGTGCGCATCTTGTGGTTCGGCGGCCACAGGTTGCTCGGCGAATACGTCACGGTCCCTTCGCCGCAGGCGACCGACGACGTTCCGAAATCGGCTCGCGCCGCCGGCAAGGCCATCGCCGTCGCCGTCAGAGCACCAAGGACGACGGCCATAATCTTCCGTTTCAAGTGGCACCTCCTCGCGTAGGTCCGGCGAAGGGGTACCCGCGGCGTTCGGCGGAGAAACCAGGACGGCCGCGGGTCCGCCGCGGCCGTCCTGACCAGATCTCTATCGGCTGTGCGGGACCTTGACCGTCATGTCGACCGTGTCGACCCTCGGACCGGTGCCGCTCACGTTGCCTTCATCGGTGCATCGCACCGCGATCGTGTACGTGCGTCCGGCTCTGTGGCTACCGATGCGTTCCGCGCGCACCTGCACCGAGGTCGTTGCCCAAGGCGCGTCGGGCGACTGGTCGATGCCGGTACCACTGTTCCCGACACCGCTCGTGTCCGGATTGTCGGCGAGCATCTTGCCCTTCTCGGACCCTAGCTCGTTGTTCGTGATCGAAAGGACTTCGATCTTCGTCGTGTCACCGTCGTGCTCCTGCAGCGTGAACGCAAGGTTCACCGTGTGCATCCGGTGATTCGGTGGCCAGAAGCTCGTCGGTGTTGCGTGGATCTGGCCGTCCCCATCGCAGGGCTTGATCTGCTGGCCCTGTGCTCCTGCACCCGGTGCGATCGCAAACGTCGCCATGCTCAACACGGCGGCGAACAGAACGACCAGGCGCGTCCGCATCTAAACACCCCTTTCACGTGCTTGTCGCGGTCCTGCCCGCGACGCGGACCCCTCCAGGTTCGCGCCAGTAGCATTCCCGGTAGGAAAAGGCAACAAACATCGGAGTTTTTTCGCGGGCGAGCTATACGCCGCGACGCACTTGCGACCAGGACTTCCCGCGTTCGACGTCGATGTCGTGCGGAAGTCCGAGCACGCGTTCCGCGATGATGTTGCGTTGCACCTCGGACGTACCACCGCCGATCGTCAACGCGGGCGCGAATAGGAATCCGCGACCCCAACCCGCGTTGTCCGGACCGAGCGGTCCCGTGTCGACGAGCAAGCCGTCGGTTCCCGCGAGCTCCTTCGCGAGATTCATGATGTGCTGACCGTGTTCGTCCGAGATCGCCTTGCGCACGGACGACTCCGGTCCCGGTTGTTCACCCTTCAACTTCGCTGCGAGCAAACGCATGCGGATCAACGCGAGCAACTCACCTTCGATGTAAACGCGCGCGAGTGACTGTCGAAGTGTTGCGTCGCTGACACCACCGCGTTCCTTCACCGTCGTGACGAGATCGTTCGCCGTTGGGCCCATCCCCCACAACGCGCCTTCGCGTGAGAGCGACACGCGTTCGTTCGCAAGGGTTACCTTCGCGAGCTCCCAGCCTCGTCCTTCTTCGCCGACGAGGTTGTCCGCCGGGATGCGTGCGTCGTCGAAGAACACCTCGTTGAACGTGTGTCCCCCGGTCATCTCGATGATCGGACGCACCTCGACGCCTTGTGCGTCCATCGGGCAGATGAAGTACGAGATCCCGAGATGCTTCGGCGCGTTCGGATCGGTGCGCGCGAGCAGGATCCCGAACTTCGAACCGTGGGCGAGGGACGTCCACACCTTTTGGCCGTTGACGACGTAGTGGTCGCCGTCGCGCTCGGCCCGCGTCGACAGGTTCGCGAGATCGGAGCCCGAGCCCGGCTCGCTGAAGAGCTGGCACCAGATCTCCTCACCGCCGAGGATCGGGAAGAGGTAGCGCTCCTTCTGCGCCTGCGTTCCCGCATAGAGGATCGTCGGTCCCGCCCAGCCGATGCCGATCGTGTTGCCCGGACGACTCACCTTCGCGCGGCGCAGCTCCTCGTCGATGATCAGCTGGTGGATCGGGTCGGCCTCAAGCCCCCACGGACGCGGCCAGTGCGGCGCGACGAGACCTGCTTCCGCGAGCTGGCGTCCCGACGGTCGCGGGTGCGCGTCGAGCCACGCTCGGACGTCGCGACGGCGCGGGTCCTCCATCCCGGGGAGCTGCAGCATCGACGACGCGCCCGGCATCTACGAATGCTCCCTCGCGTTGCGCTGCTCCATCATCTTCGCGAAGCGCTCTAGATCGACGGCGATGAAGATGCCTTCGGCCTCGGCGGTGAGGCGATCACCGGCGTGGCAGGTCCCCTGGGTGAAGATCTTGCGGCCCTCCACGCGATCGACCCAGGCGCGGAAGTCCAGCTCCTCGTACAGCGGCGTCGGGCTCCGATACCGCACGGTCAGCGTGCCGGTCATGCCGGCGCGTCCCGACAGCGACTGCGCGAGTCCGAGGACCTCGTCGAAGGCAGCGGCGACGAAGCCACCGTGCAGGTTCCCCGGAGGCCCTTCGTACGCCGCGCCGAAGACGGCGTGGCCTTCGACGTGCGCGGCGTCTCCTTCGCCGACGATGCCGAGCTCGATCGGCGCGGCAAGTGGGTTCGCGCGGCCGATCAATGGGCTCCGGTCGAAGAACGCTCGCGGCGAGCCGGCGAGGGCAGCTTCGGAGTAGCCGTCGTACGACCAGCCGGATTCGGTCAAGAAGTCGTCGAGCCGGTCGGCGAAGTTGCGCGCCGCGTCCGCTGCCCGTGTGAGCTCCTCACGCGGCGGCCGAACAAGGGTCAGGCGCTCGATGATCCGGCGCATCTCGGCCGCGAGACGCCAGGCTTCGGCGCGGGTCTCGTCCACCTCCATCGGCGGGATCGACATGCTGCCGGGATGCACGCTCACGTGCACCGACGCTAGCCGTGGCGCTTGGCAGGAGTCCACCTGTGTGGGCATCCCGGCGGCCGAGTGTGCTCGTCGCGTCCACGGCGCTCCGCTCCCCAGCGAGCCGGCTGTCGAATCGAAGTGGTTACGACGGCTACGATGAGCCGACGCCGGAGTAGCTCAGTGGCAGAGCACGCGCCTTGTAAGCGTGAGGTCGCGGGTTCAATCCCCGCCTCCGGCTCGCCGACCCCGGTCCGGGCAGGACGTCGACAGCTCGTAGTCGCGCGCGAAGCGGACGCCCTTCGTTTGGTTGTTCCGTGCCGGGTCCACGCGCAGGGCGGCGCTCTTGAGGGGAACGTCGCAGACCGGCACAACATAGACACGATCGAGCTCTGGGCAATACACGCCGAAAACGTCGGCCTGCCCGGTGTAAGGAACCTGGCAATAGCGAACGCCCTGATTGTTGGGGTAGTGGTACGTCGAGCTGCAGGTCGGGAACCAAACCGCGCCGTCGCGAAGTCTGCCCGTCTTGCATTGAACCCGCACGAATGCGCCGCTCTCGTCGAGCAGTAGGTCGTAACGCAGGTTCTCACCGAACGGGACGAGAACGGTCTTTCCCGCCTGGACGAGCCGCCCGAGCACCATCGCTTGTGTGGCATCGCCGACAGCCTTCGGATGAGTACGAGACGCGGACATATGTTCGCATCTCGTACAGGCGACCTGAGACATGGGTACCTCGCGCGGCCGCTATCGCCCATCGGAGTGACTCCGCGCTCCTTCCGGAGAGCGAAAAAACCCGTAATCCAGTGTGGAAAAGTACGTAGTGGCAACCGACGCCTCTCACTAGCCTTCGGACAGGCGGGGTTCCCGGCCGTGGCCGGCCCCTGGGATGCAGGGCTAAGAAAGCGGAGGACAGGATGGCGAAGCGTGTTGGCTGGCGGGCGCGTCTGGGCGCCCTCGGAAGCATCCTCGCGGTGATGTCGGCATTGCTCCTGGCATCGAGCACGGCGGCGTCGGCCTCGACGGTCCAGGGCAACTCCTCCCTCCCGGTGAACAACTTCGCCGGCCCCTCGGCGGACTGCCCCGGGGTGACCTGGAACTGCACGACGGCCACGGACGTGATCCAGAACTCGGGTGGCGGCCAGAACGTCTACGAGGCACAGGGCGACGGCGGCTCGGCCGTGCAGAACAACACGACCGGACCGAACACGGCGACGTGCAACGTCTCGACCACGGCGGGCGCATCGACCCAGACCTGCAACCTCACGCAAGCCGGTGACGGCGGCAACACGATCAACGCCACGTTCAGCGCAGCTCCATCGAGCGGCTCCCTGAGCTTCGCGACCGTCACCCAGAGCGCGGCGCAGCGCCTCGTCACCAGCCAGTCGTCGACGAACGGCAACAACTCGCTCTCGGCGGCGACGACGATCAACGAGCAAGCGAACTCCGTGGTCGACGCATCTACGCCGGTCACGCACACGCAGGACTCCTTCGTCTTCGCTGGCGTGAAGCAGGTCGCCAGCGGCGCTGGCAACAACTCCGCGACGCTCCAGCTGGACCGGACCCTCACCTCGACGGCGCGCGGCGGACCGACGACGGAACTGCAGGACTCGAACGCGATCCCGTCGACGTCCGACATCGACACGAGCGCGTGCGAAGGCACTGCGCTCGCCAACGGCAACGCGTGCGTCTACCAGCGCGCGAACGGCACCGCGAGCACGAACCACCTCTCGCTCCGCGAGGCCGACACGAAGACACAGAACGGGACGGACCTCACGAGCTCGCAGGCGAACCAGCAGCAGGGCCGGAACGCTCAGACAGAGTGGCTCGGTCTGAACGATGTGCAGACGCCGAACAACCTGCCCGGCACGACCGTCGACAACGGCACGGGCGGCGGGAGCGACGGTCTGACCAAGAACTGGTCGATGGCGTCGCAAGGTCTGCTCGGCCAAGCGATCCCAGGCACGCGCGCGCAGTACGACGAGATCATCCTCGGCAGCATCGGGCGCCTCAGCCCGTGGACGGAGACGTCCAACGAGAAGAGCACGCTCACGGCTCCCGACGGTACGCACCAGATCGTCGCGCTGTCCGCGAGCGGTCACGCCGACGGCAACTGGTCGGGCGAGCTCAACGCCAGCATGTCCGCGGGCACGAAGCACCAGGCGAAGATCGTCGACTTCTCCGGCCAGGACATCAACGTCTCGCTCGACTGCGAGCAGAACAACGACGTCGCGTGCGGGACGAGTGGCGTCACCGGCACCGGCACGAACTTCTCGGCCGTCGAAGGACAGTCCTTCTCCGGACAGACGGCGACGTTCAGCGATCCGAACACGTCCGATTCCGGCTTCACCGCGTCGATCGACTGGGGCGACGGCACGAGCAGTGCCGGCACCGTCAGCGGCGGCAGCGGCTCCTTCGCCGTGAACGGTACGCACACCTACGCCGACGAAGGCACGCACACCGTCCTGACGACCCTCTCGAAGGGCAGCACGACGGCGGGCACCGCGCAGGCCACGGCGACCGTCAGCGACGCGCCGCTCCCGGCGTCGGGCAAGTCGCTCTTCGCGAACGGCACGTCGTTCAGCGGTGCGGTCGCTAGCTTCACGGACGGCAACGCTTCCGCGCCCGCGTCCGACTTCACGGCGTCGATCGACTGGGGCGACGGTTCGTCGCCGAGCGCCGGTACGGTGGCGTCGAACGGATCCGGGTTCAACGTGTCAGGCTCGCACACGTACTCGGCCGTCGGTTCCTACACGATCAAGACGTACATCGCCGACGTCGGTGGCTCGACGGCGAACGCGACGAGCACGCTGCAGGGTTACTCCTACGTCGCCGGCGGTGGCTTCACGATCGGCGACCAGAGCGCAGGGGTCGGCAGCAACGTCACGTGGTGGGGCAGCCAGTGGTCGACGGCGAACAAGCTGACGGGCGGCACTGCTCCGTCCGGCTTCAAGGGCTTCGAGAACTCGGCCGCGAACCCGACGTGCGGCACGAACTGGACGAGCTCGGGCGGGAACAGCCCGCCGCCGGCGAACACGGTCCCGCAGTACATGGCGACGATCGTGACGAGCAAGGTCTCGACGAGCGGGACATCGAAGTACAACGGCAACACGGTGAAGATGGTCGTGGTCAAGACCAACGCCGGCTACAACCCGAACACGGGAAGCGCCGGCACCGGAACCGTCGTCGCCGTCATCCCGTGCTGATCTGATCGAAGGAGTAGAAGTGACTGGCTCGAACGGGGAACGGCTCTGCGGAGCATGCGGAGAGTCGAACCCCGTTCGGGCCAACTTCTGCCTCGGATGCGGCGGGAAGCTCGAGACGCCTGCGGGCGAGCTCGGTGAACGGCGCGTCCTCACGGTCCTCTTCGCGGATCTGTCCGGATTCACCGCCTTCTCCGAAGGTTCGGACGTCGAGGACGTCCGCGCCCTCGCGAAGGAGACAGCCGATCAGCTGAGCGACATCGTCGCGCGCTACGGCGGGACGGTCGACAAGATCATCGGCGACTGCGTCATGGCTGTGTTCGGTGCGCCGGTCGCGCACGAGGACGACGCCGAACGCGCGGTACGTGCGGCCCTCGACATGCAGGACTGCGTCAAAGCTCGGAGCGAGCGTTTCTTCGGGCTTGCGCTCTGCGTCGGCGTGAACACCGGCGAGGCGATCTGGTCGCCCGTCGGGCCTGACGGGCGCTACACGGTCCTCGGCGACGCGGTGAACACCGCCGCGCGCCTGCAAGGCGCCGCGAGCAAGGGCGAGATCCTCGTCGGCGCCGAGACGTACGACGCGTCCGTCGGCGCGATCGACTACGTCGAGATCGAACCGATCAACGCGAAGAACAAGGCGGAGCCCGTCGCCGCATGGCGCGCTGTCGACGCGAAGCGCTCGCGACGTACGGCCGTCGAGATCCCCCTCGTCGGACGCGACGCCGAGCTCGCGCGCATCTCGGAACTATGGGAGCTCGTCCGGACGAAGCGCGTCCCGTACCTCGCAACGATCGTCGGCTCACCAGGCATCGGCAAGAGCCGGCTCATCCGTGGCGTCGTCGACAAGATCGGTGACGCGGCGACGTTCGTCACGGGACGCGCGCTCGCGTACGGCGACGGCATCACGTACTGGCCGGTCGTCGAGATGGTGAAGGCGGCCGCGAACATCAACCTCGACGACCCGACCGAAGACGCGTCCCGAAAGCTCGGCGCGTTCCTCGAGAGTCTCGGCTCGGACGACCTCGACGAGCTCCGGACGATGGCCGTCGCACTCGCGCACCTCATCGCCGCGCCGACCACTCCCCGCGGGACGTATCAGGCCACCGAGATAACGAAGGGCGAGCTGCACTGGGGCATCCGGCGTGTCTTCCAGCTCGCGGCGCGCCACAAGCCGATGACCCTCGTCTTCGAGGATCTGCACTGGGCGGAAGACGCGCTCGTCGACCTCATCGTGTCGTTCGTCGACGTCGCGGACGAGGCACCGCTCCTCGTGATCGCGAGCGGACGCCCCGAGATCACGACGGAGAAACCGAAGCTCTTCGCAGCGCACAAGCAGAGCCGGTCGATCGAGCTCGAAGCATTGTCGGAGGGTGAGAGCCGCGTGCTGCTCGAACGACTCGTCGGCCGACAAGCGGCGGGGAACGACGGACTCGTCGAGCTCCTCGCACGTTGCGAAGGCAACCCGCTGTTCCTCGAGGAGACCGTCCGCATGCTCGCCGATGCGGGTGCGCTCGGCGACGACGGCACCGTCGACGCCGAAAAGCTGGCGTCCGTGTCGATCCCGTCGAGCCTGCGTGGGCTCATCGCGGCGCGTCTCGATCGCCTGGACGGCCCACTGAAACGCACTGCGGGCCGTGCCTCGGTGATGGGTCAGTCGTTCTGGTCGGGGGCCGTCGCGCACATGGACGGCGACGACGGCGACGTCACCCAACTCCTCTACGACCTCGAACGTCACGACGTCATTGCCGCGATGCCGTCATCGACGATCACCGGCGAGCGTGAATGGACGTTCCGCCACGGACTGATCCGCGACGTCGTGTACGAACGCATCCCCAAGGCGGAACGCGTGCGCTTGCACGCACGTTGTGCGGATTGGATCGCGGCCGGCGGCGACGAGTTCATCGAGATCATCGCCTATCACCTCGAGCAGTCGTGCCTCATCGCCCGTGAGATCGCGCGCGCGACGTACGCACCGCCGGTGCTCGACGCGGCCAACGCGCTCATGCGCGCCGGCGAGAAGGCCACCTCGCACGAAGGCGCTCGCGAAGCGGTCCGCTTCTTCGAGCGAGCGCTGGTCCTGCTCGAGGACGACTACCCCGAGACGGCGATCGAATTGCGGCTGCAGATGTCCCGCAACCTCACGGCCATCGGACGCTACGACGACGCATACGCCGAACAACAGCGTGTCGCGGACGAAGCATCGGCCCTCAGCCGTCCGGACGTTCGGGTCCGGGCGCTCCTCAGCCAGACGGAAACCGACATCGTGATGGGACGCGTCGCCGAGGCGAAGGAGCACGTCACAGAGGCGGAGCGCATCGGTCGGGCAAGCGACGATCTCGGCATCCGGATCCGAACGATGTGGCAGCGGGCCGTCCTCGACGAACTCTTCGACGGGCAACCAACCGCCGCCGAGGAGAACCTGCGCGGTGCGCTCGCGCTCGCGGAGGAGGTCGACGACCGGGAACTCACGCTCACGTTGCAGATGCGACTCGGCGCGTTGATGTTCAACGTCGGCAAGCTCGCCGACGCCGAGACGGAGCTCGCGCGCGCGACGACCCTCGCACAGGCGCGCGGCAGTCTCCGCCATCTCTCGTGGATCACGGCGATCCTCGGGTACGTCCGCTCGTATCGCGGACCACGAGACGCAGCAGCCGACGACCTCGCGCGCGCGTCCGACTGGCTCGAGCGCACCGACGACCGACACATGCGCATCCAGACACTCGTGTGGCGCGCCGACCTGGAGCTGCTCGCGAACGGCGACCTCCGCAAGGCCGTTCTGTTCCTGCGCACCGCGCTGCCGCTCGCGCGCGACATCGGCGGACAGATGGTCGCGCGCGTGTGCCGGTCGCTCGTCGATGCCCTCGTCCGGCAGGGCCGCGTCGGCGAAGCGCGCGACTACGCGACGCTCGCCATCGAGGTCGCGGATGAGAACGATCCCTACGGCCGCGCGTACTCGCTCGTCGCGGAAGCGTTGATCGCTGCCGCCGAACGCGACGACGGCGGCGTCAGGCAACGGTTCACGATCGCGCAGTCCCTGCTCGAGGCGACGCCGATCACGCTCGCCGAAGCGCTGCTGGCCGAAGCCCGGGCCCTCGAGGTCGTCGGAGACACGACGGGCGCCTCGGACCGGTTCGAACGCGCGCGGGCCCTGTTCGACGGTGTGGGCGCGATCGCGACGGTGGAGGACATCACCGTCGCGATCGAGCGGATCACGGGACCGGCCTCGCGGGTCGTCCCGATCCGCCGCGCATCGTCCGGCCGCTGAGACATGCGACTTCGAGTCCAACCTGCCGCGCGGGCCGATCTCGCGGCGTCGCTCAACCTCGGGATGCTCGCCTTCGACCAGGGCGACCTCGGCGGTGCGCGCAACTACTTCGAAAACGCATTGACGCTCAGCCGGGAGTTGGCGTTCCGGTCGGACGAAGCCCTCCTCCTGATGCACCTTGGACGGGTCGCGCTCGCGACGGGTGACACGGAAAGGGCCATGATCTGCTGCGACGAGTCACTCAGGGTCCGGCGCGACCTCAACGACGATCTCGGCGTGGCCGAGGTGCTCGCGCTGCTCGGCCGCGCGCGCTACGCCGACGGCGATCCGGCGATGGCGCGTCGCTGCTGGCTCCGAGCGGTCGACATCGTCCGCGGCCTCAAGGGATCGGCGGCATCTGTGTCATCGGTCTGATCAGGGCCTCCTGGGCGACCGACACACCGAGAACGCCCTGCTCCGAGTGCATCGTCCCGGCGGCGAGACCGCGGGCTCCCGAGCTCGAGATGGTGCGCAGATCGAAGAGGATCCACTCGTCGGCGCGGATCGGGCGATGGAACCACACGGCATGGTCCAGGCTCGCGCCCATGAATCGTTCCCATTCGTTCTCTCCCGCCACCGGCACGCGGGCGGCGGACACGACACCCATGTCCGACGCGAACGCCAGCACGCATGAGTGCAACGCGGGATCGTCCGGCAGCTTGTCGTTCGTTCTGAACCATGCACGCCGTGTCGAACGATAGATGCCGTTCACCGGCGGCGTCGGGCCGAGCTCGCGCATGTCGAACGGCATCATCGAGCGCATCCGCCCGAACATGCCCTGCGGTTCCGGTGCTTCGTCCGGCGACGGAACGTCGAGCGCGACGGGCACGTGATACTCGGGTCCCTCCTCGATGCGATGGAACGACGAGATCATGTCGAAGATCACTTCCCGTCCCTGCACCGCCTTCACGCGCCGCGACGTGAACGACTTGCCGTCGCGCGGACGTTCGACGTGCATGAAGATCGGTTCGCCCGGACGTCCCGGACGCAGGAAGTACGCGTGCAACGAATGGATCGGCCTGTCCGGCTCGACGGTGTTCAACGCGGCGCGAACGGCTTGCGCGGCGACCTGGCCGCCGAAGACGCGAGTCATCGGTCCGCGCGCGGGGTTCGGGGCTTTGAACACGTCCGGGATGACCTCTTCCAGTTCGAAGAGATGGAGCAGACGGTCGAGACTCCAGCGTTCGGGTTCAGTCACCGTCTGCGTGTTCCCGTTCGAGCCACCGGTTGAAGTGCGGTTCCCGCTTCTCGCGGAAGGCGGTCACGCCTTCGCGCGCATCCGGATGATGATCGGAGATACCCGTCTTCCCGGCGATGTCATCGAAGGCTTGCGCCATGGGCATCTCGGCCGCGTTGTACAGCGATCGCTTGAGGAGTCGCATCGCGACCTGTGGTCCTTCGGCGAGCTCGATCGCGAGATCGATGGCGCGATCGAGGAGTTCGTGGTCGGCAACGACCTCATGGACGAGGCCGTAGGAAAGCGCGTCCTCGGCCGACAGGATCCGTTTGCGCAGGAAGAAATCGATCGCCTTCGCGAGACCGATCAGCTCCACGACGAGTGCGTGTCCGCCCTCGTCGGGTTGCAGGCCGAAGCGAAGCGTCGCCGAGCCCAGACGCGCACTCGTCGCGGCGATCCGGAAGTCACACGCGAGTGCGAGCGAGAGCCCGGTCTGGATCGCGACGCCGTTGATCGCCGCGATCGTGATCTTGTCGAGGTGTCGGACGGCGAGATTGAGCTGTTGCGAGATCGTCCGGAGGCCCCCGTACGTCGCGATCGGGTTCCGTCCGTCCCACGGGATGTTCCGCGCGAGCTTGGTGCGGTCCTCATAGTCGCGGCGGCGGCCGGTCATGTCGTCGCCGGCAGAGAAGGCGCGTCCGGACCCCGTGAGGACGACGACTCGTACGTCGTCGTCCATCTGCGCCGCGAGGAAGAACTCCGTGAGGTCGCGCTTCATGGGGCCGGTTTGCCCGTTGAGGCGGTCCGGCTCGTTCATCGTGACGATGGCGATCCCGGGCGCCTCGGACGCGACCTCGAAGCCGCGGTAGTTGCCGTCCAGGCTCATCGTTACCTTCCGACGAAGTTCGGCTTGCGCTTCTCGACGAACGCTTGCGCCGCTTCGCGGTGATCCTCGGTCGTGCCGGACAGGATCTGGTACTTCGCCTCCTGCGCGAGGAGCGTGGAGAGGTCGGCGTGCTCGGCGAGGACGAGGTTCTCTTTCATCATCGCGAGCGTCTTCGTCGGCCCGGACGCGATCCGTGCGGCGAGCTCCTGCGTCGCCGGACGAAGCTCTCCCGGCGGGACGACGCGACTCGCGAGTCCGAGCGCGAGCGCTTCGTTCGCCTTCACGCGGTCGTTCAGGAAGTAGAGCTCGCGGGTCTTCGCCGAACCGATGAGGCGCGTCATGTACCACGTGCCGCCGTAATCACCCGCGAGCGCGACGCCCGCGAACGCCGTTCCCATCTGCGCGGTATCCGCCATCACGCGGAGATCGCAGGACAGCGCCAGCGAGAGGCCGGCCCCCATCGCGTAGCCGTTGACGGCGGCGATCGTGGGCTTCGGCAGCGTGTGGATGCGAAGCGACGTGCTGCGCATGTTCTGGTGAAGGCTTTCGATGCGGTCGTCGAGCGTCGGGGCTCGGCCGCTTTCGGAGGAACCGGTGTTTCGCGATGCCATCCCCTTGACGTCACCGCCGGCGCAGAAGGCCCGGTCGCCGGCTCCGGTGAGGACGACGCACCGGACGGTGTCGTCGTCCGCGCAGCGATCGAGCGCTTCGGCGAGGCCGGACATCATGTCGTTCGACATCGCGTTCATCGACTCGGGACGGTTCAGCGTGATCCACGCCACCGCTCCGTCCATCTCGAACAACAGGTGATCGCTCATGAGCCCTCCTCGGTCGCGGCGTAAACCCTACCTAAGCGCGGTCGAGCGGATTCGCGCGGCCCTCGATGCGCCGGTTCGTCCGGCACTCGTCGCACGGACAACCGGCCCGAAGGTCCTCCCAGCGGTAGATGCCGGTGCGGTGCCCGTCGCTCCAGTGGATGTTCACGCCGTACGCACCCACGAGCTCCGCATCGAGGACGTCGAGGTCGCCCGAGCGCGCGATGTAGACGGGCTTTCCCTCCGCGCGGAGCTCGTGACACGTCGCGCAACCACACGCACCACGGATCGTCGCGAGATCCCAGTGCGACACGTGGCCGTCGGTCCACGTGATCCGGAAGCCGACGTCCTTCGACGCTTCGACGCGTTCGGGTTCCGCGCTCACGGCGAACTGCGCAGCCGGACGATCTCGAACAATGCGACCGCCGCAGCCGCGGATGCGTTCAGGCTCGCAACCTTGCCGGCCATCGGGATCCGGACGACGAAATCCGACCGCTTCCTGATCAGATGCGAGACGCCCTCGCCTTCGCTCCCGACGACGAGGCACACCGGCGACTCGACGATGTCGACGTCCCACACCGGCGCGTCGCCCTTCGCGTCGAGCGCGACGATCCAGATCCCGCGCTCCTTCAGATCCGCGAGTGTCCGGTCGAGGTTCGACACTTGCGCGACGGGGAGGTGCGCGAGCGCTCCGCCCGCCGCCTTCTCGACGGTCGGCGTGACGTGGGCCGATCGGCGCTGGCGGAGGATCATGCCGTGCGCACCGGCCGCGTGCGCCGATCGCGCGATCGCGCCGACGTTCTGAGGATCCGTAACGCCGTCGAGCGCAACGATCAGCGGCACGTCGTGCTCCGTACTCTGGAGGATCTCGTCGATCGACGAGTAGCGGAACGAGGACGCGAGCGCGATCACACCCTGCGGCGAGCGCGTCCGTGCGCGTTCGTCGATCGCCTTGCGCGGGAGCTGTTTGACGGCGACGCCGCGACGCTTCGCGAGGCGGAGGATGTCGTCCACGATCTTCGCCGGCTTCGTCTCGCGTGCGATGAGGATCTCGTGGAGGTCGCGTCCGGCGCGGAGCGCCTCGAGGACCGGGTGTCGCCCTTCGAGCTGCTCGCTCACGCTCGGTACCAGCGGGGGCCGGACGCCGAATCCTCGATCTGCACGCCGACCTCGGTCAGCTTGTTCCGGATCTCGTCCGCACGTGCGAAGTCCTTCGCCTCGCGGGCGTCCTCGCGTTGCCGGAGCAGCAGCTCCACGAGGGGACCGACGATGTCGGCCGCCCCGTCGGTGCTTGCCGTGTCGATCCCGAGCACGCCGAGACCGGTCACAACGGCGGCGCGCGCCGTGCCGGCGTCGATGTCGCCGCGGTGTCCGGCGGCAACCAGCGAGTGCAGCGCAGCGAGCGCCGCCGGCGTGTTGAGGTCGTCGTCCATCGCCTCGCCGAACTCCGTGAGCAGCTCCACGCCGTCGGCTTCGACGACAGGTGCGACGCGGAGGAAGGAACGGAACCGCTCCCACACGGCGCGGGCTTCGTCCAGCCCATCGGCGCCGTAATCCATCTGCGAACGGTAGTGTGCCCCGCAGAAGAACAGACGCAGAACGTTGCTGCCGTACTCCGCGACGGCGTCCTCGACGAGGACGAAGTTGCGCAGCGACTTCGACATCTTCTCGCCGCCGATGTTCACGTGGCCGTTGTGCAGCCACACCTCGGCGAACGGCTTGCCCATGCCGGCCTCCGATTGCGCGATCTCGTTCTCGTGATGCGGGAAGATCAGGTCTGCGCCGCCGCCGTGGATATCGAAGGGCTGTCCGAGGTAGCGGGCCGACATCGCCGAGCACTCGATATGCCACCCGGGACGCCCCGGTCCCCAGGGCGACGGCCACGAGGGTTCGTCCGGTTTCGCGGCCTTCCATAGCGCGAAGTCGAGCGGATGGTGCTTGCCGGGCGCGGGTTCGACCCGCTCGCGGTTCGCGAGCTCGTCAAGGCCGCGTCCGGAGAGCTTGCCGTAGCCGGCGAAGCGTTCGACCGAGTAGTACACGCTCCCTTCGCCCGGATAGGCGAACCCGTCGTCGACGAGCTTTCCGATGAGCGCGATCATCTCGGTGATGTGTCCGGACGCGCGTGGTGCGACGTCTGGGGGGAGGACGTTCAGCGCACGCATCGCGTCGTCGTAGCGGCGCGTGTACCGCTCGGCCACGACGGCGGAGTCGACGCCGAGCTCGTTCGCCTTCTTGATGATCTTGTCGTCGACGTCGGTGATGTTCCGGACGAACAGGGCTTCGAAGCCGCGCCACGCCAGATGACGCCGGAGCACGTCGAACACGATCGCCGGCCGCGCATGGCCGACATGCGTCTCGTCGTACACCGTTGGACCGCAGACGTAGATACCGACCGTGGGGGGAGCGATCGGCGCGAAGTCGGCCTTCGCGCCGCCGAGGGTGTTCGTGAAGCGGATCGTCACAGGGTGACGATACTTAATGACGCGCTTCGATCAGCGCGACCGCCAAGCACGCGGCGCCCTCGCCGCGTCCGATGGTGCCGAGACCGTCCGTCGTGGTCGCCTTCACGCTCACGATCCCGGGGTCGACGGCGAGAGCAACGGCGATCTTCTTCCGCATCTCGTCGGTGTACGGTGCGATCCGTGGCTCCTCGAGCAACACGGTCGCATCGATGGATGACACCACATACCCGTGCGCGTCGAGCATGCGCTGGACGGCGACGAGGATGTCGATGCTCGATGCGTTCCGCCATTCGTCACCGTTCGGGAAATGGGAGCCGAGGTCGCCGAGGTTCGCCGCGCCGAGCAGTGCGTCGCCGATGGCGTGGCAGACGACGTCGGCGTCCGAATGTCCCGCGAGACCGCGCGCGCCTTCGATCGTGACGCCGCCAAGTACGAGCGGACGTGCGTCGTCGAACGCGTGCGCGTCGAACCCGATCCCCGCTCTCACCGCAACAACGCGTCCGCGAGTGCGAGATCGAGCTTGCTCGTGATCTTGATGTTGTGCGGGTGACCGAGCGTCGTCCACACCTTGACACCCAGGCGCTCGATCAACGCAGCGTCGTCCGTCGCGTCGACACCCACCTGTCGCGCGGCCTCGTGCGCTCGCCGGTACAGATCGGCACGGAACGCTTGCGGTGTCTGCGCCGCCGCGAGATGCGACCGGTCCACGGTTCGGACGATCACGCCTTCTGAGGTCTCCTTCAGCGTGTCCCACACGGGAACGGCGGTGCACACCGCTTCATGTTCGTCCAGCAAGCCGAGACATTCGTCGAACAACCGCGGCGGGCAGAGCGCGCGCGCCGCGTCATGGACGGCGATGGCTTCGCAATCCGGCGCGGCTTGCGATGCGCGCCATGCCGACTCCTGTCGCGTGGCGCCGCCCGTAACGATGATCGCGCGGTCGTCCAACAACGATCGCGCGCGATCCTCGGATCCGTCCGGCACCGCGACGACGACACCGTCGACGAGCTTCGCGCCGTTCGCGGCGTCGAAGGCACGGCGGAGCATCGGGACACCCGCAACGTCCACGAACGCCTTCGGATCTGCACTGCCGAGACGCGACCCCTCGCCCGCGGCGAGGAGCAGGACGATGCCCCGCATTCAGTCGGCGACCTGAAGGGTCGCGGCAGGTCCCCCTTGCCCCGGGAGTTTCGCGAAGAGCGTGCGGCCGCGGTCGTTCTGCAGCACGCTCGTCACTTCGATCTCGATCTCTTGGCCGAGCATCTCACTCGCACCTTCGACGACGATCATCGTCCCGTCATCGAGGTATCCGACGCCCTGTCCGCGTTCGCGCCCTTCGCGTCCGATGCGCACACGCGCGCGTTCGCCGGGAAGCACGGGCGGACGGAGCAATTCGGTGAGTCGGTGCAGGTTCAGCACGGCGACACCCTGCAACTCGGCGGCTTTCGCGAGATTCGAATCGGAGGTCACGATCGGCAGTCCGCGCCGGCGCGCGATCACGACGAGTTTCGCGTCGGGATCCGAGGTTCCCGCAGGGTCCTCGTCGAGCACGCGAACGGCAGCGCCCGCTTCACGCATCGAGTTGAGCATGTCGAGACCACGTTGTCCGCGTCGTCGCCGGAGTGGATCACCGGAGTCGGCGATCCCTTGCATCTCCCAGATGATGAACGCCGGCACACACAGCGGTTGCGGGAGCAATCCGGCCTTGTACAACGCGAGCACACGACCGTCGATCGCAGCGGACGAATCAAGCAGGCACCCGCCACTCCCGCCCTCGTTCGCGCTCGGCATGACCCCGAGCACTCCGAAGAGCTCAATCCGTTTGCGCACAGCGAGCCGTGCGGTGAACGACATCACGACGATGGTGACGAAGGCCGCTGCGGTTGCCGATGCGTACAACGGGTGGACGAGGAAGAGCAACGGCCACGCGAGGATCACCGAGGCGAGCGCTCCGACCAGGATGCCGAGCGTCGCGGCGATGATCTCCGAGGCGTGGCGGTGGGAGACATGCTCCTCGGCCCCCTTGAGGAGCCGGTCGACCCCGCGGCCCACGACGCCGCCGACGAGATACCCGATCGCCGCGCCGAGGGTCGTGAGCAGCAACGCGCCGTTCGACGAGCTAAGACCGAGCGGGTGGGGGGTCGAGGCTCCGAGCCTGTTGGCTCCGAGGACGAACCCGATAACGACGAGGAATCGAAGCGCTTCGACGAGCATGTTCGGGCCTGAAGTTGTTCGACGCGGAAGCGCTCTACGCGAGAGCGTTCTCTAACACTTCTTCGGCGCCCTCAGCATCGAGCTTGAGTGCGACGGCGAGCTCCCCCGCGAGGATGCGGCGAGCACGGTTGAGCATGCGGCGCTCTCCGGTCGAGAGGCCCTTCTGCTTGTCGCGGATGCTCAGGTTGCGAACGACTTCCGCGACCATCTGGATGTCACCGGAGCGCAGCTTCTCGGAGTTGGCCTTGAAACGCCTCGACCAGTTGTCGGCGCCGTCGGTGACCTTCGCCTTGCCGAGGATCCCGAGGACTTCGTCGACTTCGTCCTTGCCGATCAGATTCCGGATGCCGACCTCTTCGACGGCAGCGGCGGGGACCATGAGCGTCAGGTCTCCCTCGTCGAGTTCCAGAACGAGGTAGCTCTGCTTCTCACCAAGGACTTCTTTGTCCTCGATCTTCTGGATGGTGGCGACCCCGTGTTGTGGATAAACAACTTGGTCGCCCACCTTGTAACGCTTACGGCGAGCCATGTAAGACTAAGGGTACCATCAGTTCGCGATAAGGGCCAACGCATCGCGAACGTGCCTGATGCGATGGATCTCGATGCCTTTGAACGATGTCGTGAGATTGTGCGGAACGAACGCGTGCTTGCATCCGACGTTCCTCGCTTCCGCCAACCGTCGCTCTGCACCGACAACCTGACGAACCTCACCGGCGAGTCCGATCTCACCGAACGCAACGGCATCGTCCGGCAGTGCGACGTCCGCGCGCGATGACAACATCGCGAGCGCAGCCGGAAGATCGGACGCAGGCTCCGTGATGCGTACCCCGCCGACGGCAGAAACGAACACGTCGAACGGACGAAGATCCACTTCAGCGTGACGGTGCAACACCGCGATCAGCAACGGCAAACGCACGGGCTCGACGCCGACGGCCGTCCGACGTGCGGCGGCCGGGTTCGGATTGGCATCAACGAGCGCCTGGATCTCGCACACGTACGGACGCCGTCCTTCAACGCACGCCGCGAGCATCGAGCCGGCGAGACCCGTACAGCGGTCGGCAAGGAGGTAGGCGCTCGCGTCGCGGATCGCGACGAGGCCGGCTGACTGCATCTCGAAGAACCCGACCTCCTGCGTCGTCCCGAAGCGGTTCTTCAGCGCGCGCAGGATCCGGACCCCGGACGAGCGGTCACCTTCGAACTGCAACACGACATCCACGAGATGTTCGAGCACCCGCGGGCCGGCGACGACACCTTCTTTCGTGACGTGTCCGACGAGCACGATCGTCGCACCGCGATCGCGCGCCGCACGAACGAGACGCGCACCGCACTCGCGCACCTGTGAGACGGACCCCGGCGCCGACGGGATCTCCGGATCGAAGATCGTCTGGATCGAATCGACGATCACGATGGATGCATCGGTGTGCTCGATCGCGCCGAGCACCGCAGGGAGCTCGGGATCCGCGAGCGTACGCACACCTTCGGGGACGGGACCGATGCGCGACGCGCGCGCCTTCACCTGCTGAGGCGCTTCCTCGCCGCACACGAGCAGCACCTCATGCGCCGTACCGAGCGCGAGGGCGACCTGCAGCGTGAGCGTCGACTTCCCGACACCCGGCTCCCCCGCGAGGAGGACGACACCGGCCCGGACGATCCCGCCGCCGAGCACCTCGTCGACCTCGGTGATTCCGGTCGGGATGCGGTCGGCGGCGCTCGGATCGTGCGCGGCGAGGGGCGTGGTCTCGACGCGCGGGGCGGCGATGACGGGCGTCGTGCGTTCCTCGACGACCGTTCCCCATTCGCCGCACTCGGGGCAACGTCCGACCCAGCGCGGCATCTTCGCGCCGCAGGACTGACAGGCGGCCTCCGTGCGGGTCTTGGTCATCTGCATCTCCGCTTCGCTTCGATGGGTCCACTGTAGGAACGGGTGGCGACAGTCCGGCCTTTCCGCGAGACTGTTGCCGCTCGAGGAAACGGGAGGCAGGTAGCGATATGAGGAAAGCGTTGCTGACGACGGTTGCACTCGCACTCGTGCTCGCGGCGTGCGGGAAGGCCAAGGAGACGAACCTCAACCTCGGGGTGTCGTCGGCATCACCCGGAACGACCTCATCGGCGGCGCCCGGGGAGACCACCGCACCGAAGTCATCGTCGGCTCCGGGTGCGACCAAAGCTCCGTCGAGCTCGTCCTCGTCTTCCTCGACGTCAGGCTCGAAGGGCTCGACGACCACTCCGAAGCCGGCGCCTCCCGGCGGGGCGAACACACCGAAGGACGGCACTTACGACTACCGCGCGGACGGCTCTGTGACTTCGAACGGGTCGAACCCGCAGAACTACAGCAACCAGACGGTCACCGCGGACATCTCACACAGCGGCAACGTCTACACGACGAAGCAGACCACCCAGCAGGCGACGACGACGTCGAAGGATCAGTGGACGTCCACGAAGATCCTCTTCCAGTCGGTGGAGATCAGCAGCCCATACGGGACGTTCTCGTGCACATATAACCCGGCGCTCACGATCGCGAAGTTCCCGACCAAGCCCGAGACGTTCCCGCAGCAGCACCTCAGCGGGAGCGGCAACGCATGCGGCGGAACGCTCGACATCCAGGTGCTCGACAAGGAGAACGTCGTCGATGCGTCCGGCCATACGTGGTCGGCGTGGAAGATTCACGTGAAGATCAACAGCCAGTTCAAGTACAACGGCACACCCGTCACCGCGCAGTCGGACGAGATGCGGTGGTTCTCACCGGATCTCGGCGTCGAGGTGAAGTCCATCGCGAACGGCTCGAACACGTCGCCGCTCGGCAAGACGACGAGTAAGACGACGACGGTTCTCAAGAGCCATCCGTGACGCGTCGCGTCGCGGTGGTCGTCCTGCTCCTCTTCGCTGCCGCGTGCAGCAGCGGTAAGCCGACGCCCAAGGCGTCGACAACGCCGACGGCAACGCGGCCCCCGGTGAGTGCCGGACAGTCGAACCGACCGCTCTCGGGTGTCTATGTGTACACACTGACGAGCGAGAAGGGCGCGAAGCTTCCGGCTGGCTTCGAGCGCATCGAAACGATCTCGAGCTCAGGAGACACGTACACCTCTGCGATCTCGACCAACGAGGGACCGAACCACGTGACGTACACACGCGCGTGGTCGACGAGTGGCATGACACTCGTAACAAGCGACGCGGTGGCGAACGGCGGCGAACAGAAGTGCGCCTACAACCCGCCGATCCAGGAGATCTCTTTGCCGTTCAAGGTGGAGAAGCTGCCGCGACAGAACTGGGCGGGCGGCCCGAACTTCGGATGCTCGGGCTCGACGGACGTCAACGTCCTCGGACTGGAAACCGTCACGGACGGACGCGGCACCTCGTGGTCGACGTGGAAGATCCAGGAGGTCACGAACGCCGGCAGCGGGTCGAGTACGCAAACGCACTGGTTCTCGCCCGTGCTCGGCGTCGACGTCCGGGACGAGAGCGCTTCGTCGTCGCTGACGACGATGAGCGTCCTGAAGGACTACCCCGCCTGACGCAGCTTCTCAGTCAGCTCGCGTAGCTCGTCGCTCACGCGCGGACGCGGCAGCGGTCCGTCGAAGTCCGGACGCCGCCACGACGCCGGAAGTGACTCGAGCTCGGTGGCAGCGTGCTCACGCGCGTCCTGCATCTCGAACGAGCAGAGGCGCTTCCCATCGCGCCACACCGGCTGCAACAGCTCGCGACCGTCGAAGGTCTCACCGCGGAGCGCGAGCACGTCGTCCGTCGGGTCGTCCCGGCGGAAGATCTGCTTCGGCCCGGCGAGGCTCTCCTTGCCGGTGCTCGCCTTGATCACATCGCGGCCGTCGTAGCGGACGAGCTTGTAGGCGATCTCCGCGGCCGGGCGGTCGGCCGAGACCACGAGGTCCGTCCCGACACCGAACGCGTCGATGGGTGCTCCGGACGCGACGAGTCGTCCGATGGCGTGTTCGTCGAGCCCGCCGGACGCAACGATCCGGACGTCGCGGTGGCCCGCGTCATCGAGCAGTCGCCGCGCGGCGCGCGAGAGTTCGAGCAGATCGCCCGAGTCGAGCCGGACGGCCCCGAGCGGCCGTCCCTCGTCCGCCGCGACGATCGCGTCCGCGACGCCGCCGAGGGTGTCGTAGGTGTCCACGAGGAGCGTGACGTTGTCCGGATGGTCGGTCATCCACGCGCGGAACGCGTCGAGCTGCGTCGCCTGCGTCTGCACGAACGCGTGCGCCATCGTGCCGAGCACGCCGATCCCGTAGCGGCGTCCGGCTTCGACGTTCGATGTCAGCATCCCGCCTCCGACGTAGGCGGCGTACGCCGCTTCGACCCCGGTCGCGAGCCCATGCGCGCGCCGGAACCCGAAATCGACGACCGGACGACCCTCGGCCGCGAAGGCCACGCGTGCGGCCTTCGTCGCGACGAGCGTCGGATATTGCACGAGATTGATCACGGCCGTCTCCCAGAGCTGCGCGATCGGGAGCGGCGCCGTGATCTCGACGATCGGTTCGTCGGCGAGGACGACTGTTCCGTCCGGCACGGCAACGAGCTGGCCGGAAGGCCGGAGGTTCGCGAAAGCATCGAGTGTTTCGTCCGCGAAGCCGATCTTGCTTAGGTACTCGAGGTCGCGCTGCTCGAACGAGTAGCTCTGGATGAAGTCCAGAACGCGTTCGACACCGAGGGCGACCCACCACGGCCGGTCGCGCGTCGGACGGATGTACAAACTGAAGGTCGCGTCCGCAGTCATGCCGCGCTTGAGGTACGACTCGGCCATCCGGAGCTCGTAGAGGTCCGTGTAGAGCGCGGTCACCGGCGAAGGATAGCTTTCACTCCTCTAGGGCGAAGAGGAGGGAACGATGAGCATCAGGCCCCCGAAGGCTCCGAACCACCCGGCACTCGCGCAGCACGAGCAGCAGCGGCGCGGGCACCTGCAGGACCGCATCGCGGACGCCATCACGACCTTCGCGGGGTCGATGGTGTTCGTGTACGTCCACCTGGTGTGGTTCTTCGTGTGGATCGTCTTCCGCGTCGAGAAATACCCGTTCGGCTTGCTGACGATGATCGTGTCGCTCGAAGCGATCTTCCTGTCGACGTTCGTCATGATCAGCCAGAACCGCGCCGATGAGAAGCGACAGGTCCTCGCCGATCATCAGTGGCAAACGGTGCAGGAGGAGGAGTCGCAGAACGAGCAGCTCCTCAAGATCTCGCAGCAGATCCTCGACCTGACGAAGGCCGTGCACGAGATGACGGTGCACAAGCCCACGGCGTGACGGGAGTCTCGCTCGGGCTCGTCCTCGTCGCGGCCTTCTTCCACGCGACGTGGAACCTGCTCGCGAAGCGCGCCGGTACCGGCGGTGCCGAGTTCGTGTGGCTCCACGGAGCGCTTTCGACCGCGATCTACCTGCCGGTCGTGATCGTCGTCGTCGCCGTGGTTCGTCCGGCGATCGGCGCGGCACGGCTCGTGTTCATGTTCGGGAGCGGCGTCCTGCACGTGGCGTACTTCACGATCCTGCAGCGCGGTTACCACGAAGGCGACCTCTCGCTGGTCTATCCGCTGGCGCGCGGCTCCGGACCGATGCTCTCGACCGCCGCCGCGATCGCGTTCCTCGGCGAGCACCCCACGCCACTCGCGCTCACCGGCGCAGGCTTCGTCTGCGTCGGCGTGCTCGTGATCGGGACGACGCGACGCACCGGTCCGGTCCGAACGGCCGTGATCTTCGGGTTGTCGACCGGCGGCATCATCGCGGCGTACACGCTCTGGGACAAACACGCCGTTTCGTCCCTCGCCGTGCCTGCCGTTCTGCTCGATTGGTCGTCGAACCTCGTGCGTTCGGTGATCCTCACGCCGCGCGCAACGCGACGGTTCGACCTCGTTCGCGACGTGTGGACGAAGCATCGCAACGAAGCGATCGGCGTCGCGATCCTCGCGCCGCTCGCGTACATCCTCGTCCTCATCGCGCTCTCTCGTTCGCTCGTGAGCTACATCGCTCCGGCGCGCGAGGTGAGCATCCTCATCGGGACGTTCTTCGGTGTCTGCGTTCTCCGCGAGGAGGGCATCCGCCAGCGGCTCATTGGCGCCGCGGCGATCGTCGCCGGACTCGTCTGCCTCGCGCTCGGTTAGTTAGTCGAGGTCGATGCCGCCGACGGTGTGACGACGTGGGTGGTCGACGACGATCGCCTTGCCGTCCGTGAGGGCCTTCACCGCGTGCGGGACGTCCGGATCGACGACGGCCGCGCCGCCCGGCCCGACGACGCGCGTCTCGCCGTCCAC
>Ga0307469_10000083_pt1 | contig 36263 bp, 31 predicted proteins | sample atmos_gasesAM2C__FD_203084 | JGI IMG/M metagenome (GOLD analysis project Ga0307469, IMG submission 203084) | Hardwood forest soil microbial communities from Morgan-Monroe State Forest, Indiana, United States - atmos_gasesAM2C_515 | ecosystem: Environmental > Terrestrial > Soil > Temperate... | reverse complement strand
AATGAATTGGCTCCGAGACGGTTGGCGCCGTGGTACTGGTATTCGGACTCGCCCGCAGAATAAATCCCGGGGATGTTGGTGGCCTGTTTGTAATCCACCCACAGGCCGCCCATGGTGTAGTGCATACCCGGGAAGATTTTCATGGGCGTGTCGCGCGGATCGTCGCCTACGAATTTCTCGTAAATCTCAAGAATTCCTTCGAGCTTCTTGTCGAGAATCTTGCGGTCGACATGGGTCAGGTCGAGGTACACCATTGGCTTCCCGTCGATGCCAAGGTTGTGCTCGTAAACCACCTTAAAAATTGCCCGCGTGGCGACGTCGCGGGGAACCAGGTTGCCGTACTTTGGATACCACTCTTCCAGGAAATACCAGCGCTCGCTTTCCGGAATGCTCTTAGGATCGCGATTGTCACCTTGCTTCTTCGGCACCCACACGCGGCCACCTTCGCCGCGCGCCGACTCGGACATCAGGCGCAGCTTGTCCTCGCCCGGTATCGAGGTCGGGTGTACCTGAATGAACTCGCCATTGGCATAGTAGCAGCCCTGCTGGTAGAGAGCTGACTGGGCTGAACCGGTGCAGACCACCGAGTTCGTAGACTTACCGAAGATGGCGCCGATGCCGCCGGTCGCAATCATAATCGCGTCGGCAGGGAAGGTGCGAATTTCCATGGTCCGCAAATCCATCGCGCAGATACCGCGGCACACACGATTGCCGTCGAGCACGGCTGACAAAAATTCCCAATGTTCGTACTTCTTGACCTTACCCTCGGATTCGTACCGTCGCACCTGCTCGTCGAGCGCGTAGAGAAGTTGCTGCCCGGTAGTGGCGCCGGCGAAGGCGGTGCGGTTGTATAGGGTGCCACCAAAGCGTCGGAAATCCAGCAACCCTTCCGGGGTCCGATTGAAAGGAACGCCCATGCGGTCGAGCAGATCGATGATGCCCGGGGCAGCGTCGCACATCGCCTTCACGGGTGGTTGGTTGGCGAGGAAGTCGCCGCCGTAAATCGTGTCGTCAAAATGCTGCCAGGTGGAGTCCCCCTCGCCCTTCAGGTTCTTGGCCGCGTTGATACCACCCTGGGCGCACACCGAGTGCGAACGTTTCACCGGCACGATCGAGAACAGATCAACACTGCCACCCATTTCGGCGATTTTGATGACAGCCGCCAGGCCCGCGAGGCCGCCGCCTACCACGATGATCTTTGGAGCTGCTGCCATCTCAGTTCACCGGCCTTTCGGGAATCGCAGCGTCACCGTGGCTCGACTTCACGATATTGCCCTCAGCACTCGGCTGCTGGAAGCGAGTCCGGAACGTGTACAAGCTGACGAGCCCGACTACGCTGAGCAGCAGGAAGAATGCCAGGCATACCCGTAGAAGTCTTTGTTGTGCCTTCTCGCCTGTAACCACTCCCCATTTCGCCGAAAACAACCAGATGCCGTAGGCAAAGTGCCACGAAGCTGCGATCAGGCCGACGATGTAGAACGCGAAGAGCAGAGGATTGTGAACTTCGGCTTGCACCTTTGGAAATGACTGTGCGGCCGCTTCGTGCAGATCGATTCCGGTGAAGCGCATCGTGTAGGTGTGCCACACGATGTAAACAAATGCGATGCCACCGGTCCAACGCTGCAGCGTATACATCCAGTTTCCGGTCCAGGGATACTGCACCGAGTTCCCGTCACCGCGGTACCAGATATAAAAACCGTACAGACCGTGGAAGAGAATCGGGACCCAGATGCCAAACAGTTCCAGGAGGAACACCAGCGGCAGATTCGCCAGAAAGCTCACCTGGCGCGCGTAGGCGTCCGGGCCGCTAATGGCCGTTGAGTTGGATATCAGAATGTGTTCGAACAGAAAGGCACCGACGGGAACAATCCCTGTCAGCGAATGGAGCCGGCGCAAAAAGAACGACGTTCCTTGGCCGGCTCGCAAGGGAGCTACCCCGTGCTTCAAACTAACGGGAGCCGAAGGACTGGCGGTTGTCGCCACGATGACCGCTCCTTATGAGTTCAAATGTGACAAGCGAACTTTTTATTATCTCGGCGGGGAGCGAGGCAAGTCAAGACAAGGAGTATTGTCGGCGGCAACCTTGGAATCGAGATGCAATGAACAAGATGTCTCCGTGACCCGTCTGCCCTATCCCGCGTCGGTTTCCGCGACCCCTTCACTGTTGTCGATCCACTCGAGGAACATCCGGAAGGCCACGCCACGATGGCTGTATTGCGCTTTTTCTTCAGGGGTAAGTTCAGCGAACGTCCTTTGAATCGGAGGGTAGAAGAACATCGGATCGTAGCCAAATCCGTTTTTCCCGCTTAAATGATCCAGGATTCTGCCTTCGGCTGTGCCTCGAAAGCTGGCAAGTTGGCGACCATTCCGCGCCGCGACAATCACGCACACAAATCTCCCTGTGCGTCGATCGGGTGGTACTCCTTCCAATTCGTGCAGCACCCGCGCGTTGTTGGCCTCGTCGTCGGTATTGCCACCGGGTTGCTCCGGCTTCTCCGCTGCATAACGCGCTGAATAGACTCCCGGAGCGCCACTGAGAGCGTCGATCTCAAGACCGGAATCGTCAGCCAGAACAATCTCTCCAGGCGCGGCGAGACTGTACTGTTCCGCTTTCTTGCGCGCATTGTGCTCGAAGGTGTGCCCATCCTCAATAACAGGCGGAAGAAGAGCGAAATCAGGAATACCTTCAATCTTGACGCCGTGGCTGACCGCTGCTCCAGTAAAATCGCGAAGCTTTCCGGCATTCGAGGTAGCGATAAGAATTCTCTTCATGTCGAGTGGTGTTCCTGAGTTCTTTGCGGTAACTTGCTTGGTGCTCTCACGTCAACGCTTGATTTCGCCGCTTGTCAAATAGAACGAGGAGAACGACAAACATCAACGCCAACGCGGACGTTGCACCACCAATCAACCGGTCCGGAGTCTGGCCAAACAGCACTCTCACGTGATGAGTACCGGGGCCAACAGGGACGACGACTTCTCCGGTCTCGGGCCGCGAATTGGCCATCCCGGTCTTGCCGTCGATTTCCACCCTCCACGCCGGGTAGTTGAAAAGCCGTAAACGAAGTTGCTGCAAGTCGGACGTTTCTGTCGTGAACTCTTTTTGCTGAGCAGTCCATTTCTGGATGTGAACCCTGACCGGACCGCCACTCACGGTTGAAACTTGGGGCGCGTTTTTATCGATCTCCGAAGGATCAATTCCGGCAGGAACATATTCGTCCGTGCCTTCATAGCCTCCGCCATCTTCGATGAAATCATGAAGCTCTTGAACGTCAGCCGCGGTATCCCACCAGGGTGGCTGTACTCGATGCCATGCAGTCCACAGAACGCCCAGCATGGCTGCGCAAACTAATGCACGGACAAGCCAGCGTTTGCACGCGACCGTGAGGAGAATTGCGAAAGAAACGTTCAGACACAGCAGCCAGCGCCAAGGCAGTTGAACAAATCGGAGTTTGGGAAGATAGTTCCAAAAGATGCGTGTGACTGGCAGCATTAGCAAGGCTGCTGCGGCTCCCCAGAGTGTAATGGCCCACCACGAAGTGCGTTCCAACTCGCACCGTTTTCTCGCGACGTATGCGGCGATAACGAAGAACAAAACTTCAGCCGCACCCACTACCGACACGACTAGGTTGAAGCGATTGTGATCCGGATCGCTGGTCAGGGTAAACAAGAAGTTGTCCTGTGGGCGTAGGCCTGGGGCCAGGACTTCACCGATATTGACCCACTTTTCTTCATACGCAGCCGGAATCAGATAGAACCCTGCCAGCCCTGCCCCCAACAGAATGGCCGCGACACCATACAAGATAAGTCTCGGTTGCTTCCGAACAACGGCAACGATCACGACCAGAAGTGCGAGCGAATAGTTCACCATCACCGCCGCGGGAGCGTTGATGAGCCATGCGGCAGCTACGATCAGGCTAAGCGGCAATAGCATCTGGCCGCCCTCTTTTTGAGCCCGGAGAATGACTAATAGCAGCAGGGGGAGCAAGCACCCAGCAAGCAACTCTGCTAAAGCACTTCGCCAGTAGATGACTACAATGTGGTAGGGATTGACCGCATAGAGAATTGCCGCAAAAATCGCATCATTCCGGCACAGCCACTGCCGCGCCAGGAAAAACATGGAGCCACCGGAGGCGGCAAGGGCGCACCATACAAAGGCGCCCGGGGCCATTTTCCAGGGAAGGATTGCACCGATCAGCGCCCCGAGGGTCCAGGAAGCCGGCGGATAAAACAAGAAGCGTGCCTCGCCGTATGTCCAGTGTGCGAATTCTGCCCACCTTGGGAAAAATATCCCTTGCTTCCACTGATTGACGACCTCCATCCAAGAGAGAACGTGAAATTCGAAGTCGTGTCCCGAAGGGTTTCCCAGGATAAGAAAGGGAGCGACGACGGCGAAAGCCGCCCCTATGATCGCCAGCGCCGGGACGGGAGATAAAGGAGCCTTTGCGGGCTTCTGCTCGCGCCTATCAACGGGCCGCAAAAGGTTGGCAGGATGGTCCTGGCTCAGTGGGAAGGGCTCCGCTTACTGGAAATCAGACGCTTAAATGTACCAGCGCCAATGCGGTCTGCGGTAGTTGGTGCGCTAGGGGCACAACCACCAGCGTCAGAGTTCTCCCGTTGCAATCGAGAAATGCTTAGCCACGAACGGTTAGGACCGGGCAGTGTGCATGACAGATTACTTCGTAAGCAATTGCCCAGGGCAAGTGAGCAGAAGTTCTGGGCGCGCTCTTGTGTACACCCATGACAATAAGGTCTGCTTGGTGTTTTTCTGCAACCTGCAGAATACCCTCCGCGGGAAACTCGGAATTCACGACAGGCGCCGGCTTGCACCAGTCCTCGGCCTCCCTCGGAATCAGTTCTCGCAGCTTCTGGCTGGTCGTGTTGGCCACGTGCTCTTGATGCTGCAGTGGCACCATCGGAGTTACGTGCAGTAAAGACAGGTTGGCCTCATGTTCCTCAGCTAGAGAAAGGGCATAGAAAAGCGCTCGCAACGACCCCGCTGAGAAATCCGTGGCGAACACGATGTGCCTGAAAGAGACTACGTCACGATTGCTGAGTGGAACCGCAGGTCCAACTGTCAACACAGGGCAATCCGCTTGGCGAAAGATTACCTCGGCTCCCGATCCCAGCACGAGCTTTTTCAATCCGTGCTTGCCGTGGCTACCTAGAACAACCAGGTCGATTGAGTTCTTGAGGATAGCGTCGTGTATTACGTTCCATGTGTGCCCCCGTCCGACAATTCCCTGGTGAGGGGTGCCGACCAACGCCTCGTTTGAGAGAAATCGACTGAGTTTCTTTTCCGCGTCCTGCCATTCCGCATCCAGATCGATTGGAATGGGTTCCATCGGAACAAAAATGGGCGGCGTTGGATTCACGGCGTGGGCGACGAAGATCCGGGCGCCGTAGTCTGCTGCAAATCGACGGGCATAGGCGAGTGCGGCCAGCGATGCGCCTGTGAAATCAGTGGGGACCAAAACATTCTTGAAAGCGAGACGGAGGCTGGCCTGCGCGGTGGGCATAAGTACCTCCCGGGAGCGATTGCCGGACTTCTGATTTCACGCTACGGCGCTGTGACCGGCAGGGCAGTGACGCTAGTCACAGTGGTTAGTGAGCACGCCGGTCGCATCTGCTTCCCACCGATTCATCGAGAATTGACCATGCTGAAACATAGCTTTAACAGTCCTCCGGTATCGTGTTGGGCATCGAGGTGGAACAGACCACAGGGGACTCATTGACCTGGACCAGAGACGGGGTCCGGGATTCGTGGGTCCCTTGCTTTTTAAGGATGTTATGGGCAGTCGAAGTCTGCCGGCAGCGGTGAACACGCGATCTTACGACGAGGTTACAGCTTCCGGATTCCGCTGCCGATGGAGTTCCATCAGGAATTGATCCTTGTCCAGGGATTGACTATTGCGCAGCAAATCGAGTAGAGGGTCTTCTAGGTGTTCTTCCGAGGAAGTTGGGGTGGTTTCAAACTGGCTGGAATCCGCCATGAGTGCCTTCGGTGAAATCAACAACTCAGGGACTGTACCCGGCCGGCTCGTCAGAAATTCGATAAAATGCGCGACTGTTGCGCGCTGCTCCGTCGTCCGACTGGGAAACTCGACCCCCATGCCCGATCCAGGATGCATCACCCGAACCATCCCGTCCGCGTGAATTTCCATGCCCGCCGCCTTCAGGCACAGATCCACCAGCGCCTGCTCAGGAAACGGAGACTCAGTCTCAACGTAACATCCGCCCAGGCTTAGATCCGTGAGCCTGCAAAGCGAAACAGGTTCGGCTTCATCCAAAGGAACGTCCGGCGTATTGGCGAGCAGCCAGGTTTTTAGTTGTTCGAGTTGGTTGTCGGAAACATCAAGGAAACGCACACCCGATTGCCCGTTCGGATTCGCCCAAGCTACTTCGCCGTGCGCATCAATTTCCGCGCTCCCATCGGGGAGGGTGAACCGTAAACCGATTACCTGAGTCGGATGAAGGGGTTGGGCAGCTAGAACATCCATGCCGGTCTGGCTAAGATCGAGCATGATGCCCTCGACCTGATCTCCACCGGCCACGCTAAGCTGCACAGGGGCTTGCACCGGTACGCGGAAAGAACGTCGGCGCTCGCGGCGAAGCATAGCCGTTACGGCACGTAAGGTGGCAGCCGCCTGCTCCGCTGCCACGGGCTTGTGCAGAATAAATTTCGCTCCGCTGCGCAAGATCTCACGGACGCTGCTCTCGTCACTCAACAATGCCATGGTGACCAAGGCCCCAGGCTTCGACTGCATGGCGGTTTGCAAGAGCTGACGAGCGGTCTCGGGGTCGTCGAAATCGACGATCAGGCCATCGAAACGCTGCTCTCCAAGACGCTGCAGGGCGATTTCGATTTCGCTGAAGCGTTCCACCGCGACCGCGAAACTCGCCAGCACACGGCTCAGAACCTCGGCCGCGTCATCGTCTTTGGATACGAGCAATGTTTGCAGAGTCATGCTACGTTTATCCCAGAAACTAACCGTTTACGGCCAACGAGGCGCCACCGGACGGGCGGATTTCGCCGGTGCGGGGTTTCCTTGCGAGGCCGAAGCCTTAGCGGCCATCGCCGCCGGCTGAGTGCTTTCGTCGTCCATCTCGGCCAGTACTACGTTGTCATCTTCCTCGTTCTCAGCGAGCAGAGGCGCGACTTCACGAAGCTTTTCTGCAGCCTGCTGCAGGGCTTCGATCTGCTTGGCCAGCTGCGCATACTTCGCCTGCTTACGGCGCAAAACCTCATGGATGTCCTTCATACAACCCCCTGCAGCCGAATCTATGGTCGGTTAGCTAAGGGGTCAACACCAAATCCCCCCGGCCGGGTTACGGCAGTAATCTATGACCCCACCATGGGCTGCGTCAGGAACTGATGAAATTGTTTGCAATCAGCCGGTTGCAAGGGACGCCCCCCAATCGGCCGAAAGCGGAGGATGAATAGGTTCTGGGATTACCGCGCAAGATCTCCCGAACGCTTGAAGGACGTGACGAATCGGCATAGGGGGAGTGGTCGCCCATTCTCCCCTGCCACACCACCACCAGGTTGGGCAGGGGACTTTCACCTCCAAGCTGTCGAACATGTTCGGCACACAAGGAAAAGGCCCCGTCCTTCGACGGGGCCTTCTAAGTTCCGATGCTACGAACTATTTCACAAATAGCTTGCGCCGCATCAGTCCAGCAATACCGAGCAAGCCTGTTCCCAGAAGACCCAAGGTCCCCGGTTCAGGCACTGCCAGGTTGGTATCGCCGCTGGACAGACCCGTGCTGCCGTTGAAGAACCCTTTTCCGGTGTTAATGGTGATCTGGGTTGTGGCTCCAACTCGCCCACTGGAGTCAACAAGCGCACCGTGGAGGGTGTAGTTGTGGGTCCCGTTATCGAGCGTCACCAACTCCCATTTTGCGGAGCTGAATGTGCCGCTGAAAATCACGCCGTTGGGAACGCCGTTGGTTCCGTTACCGGTGATTGTGAACGTCCCGCCGGCTGCTAACGTGCCACCCATTTGGGCGTCCCCGCTGGTAAACGCACCGGTCGTAAAGCTAACGGACCCGAGGTTCGACCCAACTGCAGAACCGAACTTGAAGAGCGTCGAACCAGTCAAGGACAGCCCAGCCGAGTTACCGGTGATCGTCCCGCCTGCATTCGACACATCGATGCTACTGTCGGCCCATGCCATTAACGGCAACGCCAGCGCCAGCACCGCCAATAAGAGTACTCGCCTCATGACTACCCTCCTGAACCCACTAATTCCGTTCCCTGACCGCAACAGCCCCACTACAAGCCTCGGGGGATCGAGACCCCTCACCTAGGACACAAAACGACTGGGTTACTAAAGAGAGCACCTATGGTGCCAAAAGTAATCAAGCGCATACATTTAGTGTTTTCATAGAGTTACCTATGACGACTCGTGCTCAGAGATGGGGAGGGACTGCAATAATCTGCACACTCATCACAAACGTTTGCGGTCTAAGGGAATAGTCAACCCACCGAAAGATGCGGCATTTCAAGTAGTTAGAAACACCCTCTTCACGTCCGGCACCAGCAGGTAGATGAGACCTACAGCATCCACCGCCACCCGGACGACACGAAATGGGCCTGCGTGGCGGAGCACTCCCAGCAATCCAAACAGTAGCCAGACTCCAATCAACCCCATCGTCAGCGTTCTGCCCCAGTTTTTCAGCAACCACAAACCGAGTCCAGCGGCGACGAAAACCGCGCCCACAAGAAGCGCTGCCAGCCCCAGGCTCTTGCCGAGGATCGAGATCATCTTTTCGAGGATCGAGTCGGTTGCTACCGCCGATACCAACTTCGCACTCAAGTGTCCAACTCCAATGAGGGCCAAGCCCCCAAGCATGAACAGAGTGGCGCGAAGCCAGTTCCAAATTGCGATCAACGTCACACCGATGGGGCGCATGTTAAAGATAACCTCCGTTTAGCGGCGCACCGTCGCAGAACGGGCGCAAGGCGTCAAGAATGGAGGCGACGGCTCCGCCGCAGTAAAGAGGCTTGATCAGGAACTGACAGGAGCGTTGAGGGTCTGGCGAATCTTTTCTTCGAGAGCAGCAGCGGTGAAAGGCTTCTGTATGAGCGAAGCTCCTTCCGAGTTCACTCCCTCTTCGCGCAGATATTCTCCTGCGTAACCTGACATGAAGAGGACTTTGAGCCCAGGCCGGATAGCCAGCAGATTATCTGCTAGATCGGGTCCACTCATCTCCGGCATCACCACGTCGGTGAGAAGGACATCGATCGACCCGGCAAATGAGCGGCATATCCGAGTAGCCTCGGCCGGCGACGTGGCCACAAGCATCCTGTACCCGTCGGAGGTCAGAATGGCTTCCACGAGTTCGCGCACAGCATCTTCGTCTTCGACCAGAAGGATGGTTCCGATCCCCGCCTTTCGGCTGGCCGGTGCGGCGAGCGTCGGTGCGGGGTCTTCTATTTCGTTCACACGCGGCAAGTAAATGCGGAAAGCAGTTCCATGGCCCGGTTCGCTCTCGACGCTGATGTAGCCCCGGCTCTGTTTTACGATTCCGTAAACCATCGAAAGTCCGAGCCCGGTGCCTTTGCCCGGTTCCTTGGTTGTGAAAAAAGGCTCAAACACTTGCGCAAGGGTGTGCTCGTTCATTCCGGTGCCGGTGTCCGTCACCGAGAGCACGACGTAATGGCCCCGAATCGCCCCGGGGTGTGTGCGAACGAATGCCTCACCCAACTCGGTATTGGCCGTTTCGACCGTCAGGGTTCCGCCCCGTGGCATGGCGTCTCGAGCGTTGACCGCCAAATTCATAAGGATGTGTTCGACTTGGGAAGGATCGGCCCGCACCACGCCAAGATCGGCTGACGATCGGAAGATGATTTGAATACGCTCACCCACTAAAGGGTGCAACATCCTTTCCAGATTGCGCACAAGCGCGTTCAGGCTGATCACCCGCGGCTGGAGCATCTGCCGGCGACTGAAGGCCAGGAGTTGGCGCGTGAGGGAAGTGGCACGCTCCGCTGCCCGGAAGATTTGCTCGACCGAATGGCTCGCCTGCCCGTTTGCGGAGTGCTGATCCATGAGGATCTGGCTGTATCCGGTGATGACCGTCAGCAGATTGTTGAAGTCGTGCGCAACGCCCCCGGCTAACTTGCCGACGGCTTCCATCTTCTGAGCCTGGCGAAGTTGATCCTCGAGCGCCTTGTGTTCCGTAACATTCTCAGCAATGACTTCAAAGACTTCCGTGCCCTCGCGCTCATCCCGCACCCCGCGGCCACTGAGCCGAACCGTGATGATGGAGTGATCCTTGCGGCGCCATTGCACTTCGATGCTTTCGAATGTTCCCCGTCGGAGAAACCCGAGTTGCACTTCGCCTTTTGCCTTGGGATCTACAAAAATGTTTTCCGGTCCATTCGCCAGGAAGTCGGCGGCGGTGTCATAGCCGAGCATGGTTGCCAACGCCGGGTTCACCTCGAGAAAGCGCCAGTCCCGGGTAGCACGAAAAATGCCCACCACCGCGCTCTGTACCAGTGAGCGATAGCGAGATTCGGACCGCATGAGCGCTTCTTCGCTTTGTTTGCGCTCAATCGCGTTGGCGACCTGCTGAGATACAAAAGTCAGCACATCCCTTTCCCGTGATCCGAACCGAGTGCGCGCAGCATAGTGTTGCACGGCCAGCACGCCGAAGGTCTTTTCGCCACGCTTCAAGGGGACACCCAGCCAGTCATCGGCGGGAGATCCGGTGCGTTCAACTTCGCCAACGGCCGCCAGTTCATTCAATTTCTCGCCCGTCGCCAGTAGAGGCTCTCCTGTCCGCAGTACGTATTCCGTCAAACCCTTCCGCGGAGCCCTCGCTGCGGGCGCGTGATCAAACTCGTCCACAAAATAAGGGAACGCGATCGAATCGGTTTCAGCCTCATATAGGGCGATGTAGAAGTTCTTCGCATCCAGCAGATGAGCAACGATGGAATGGATTGCGGCGTACAAGGCATTGAGGTCGCGAGCGGTCGTAGACACTTCTGCGATGCGATAGAGTGCTGACTGCAGACGCTCGGACCTGCGACGTTCGGTGATGTCCTGAGTGACCACCAGTCGGGCGGAACGGCCTTCGAATTCAATGGTCCGGGCGAAAAGAATGACTTCCAGGACACTGCCGTCTTTCCGGCGCTGTCGCCAGACCTCTCCGCGAACCTCGACTCCGTGTTGGGCGGCAGCCACTCTTTCCGACGGCAGATCCAGACAAACGTCAGAGATGGTCAGCGCAAGAAATTCCTCCCGCGGATATCCGTATTTTTCACTCGCCGCCCGGTTAACCTCGAGAAAGTGGCCAGTATCCGGGTCGTAAAGGCAGGTTGGTTGAGGATTGTCTTGAAACAGTATGCGAAACTTCTTTTCGGCTTCCACCATGGCCTGCGCTGCGTGTCGCTCATGGCGGTGCATCAGCAAGCTGCGGGAGCCGGACGCTGCCAGAGTGATCACTACGACGATTGTAGCCAGCAACGGCCGCTCATGAATCAGACGGCTGGCAACCCCGAGTACGATCAGCGGAAGCAAAACCGACATCCAGAGAGAGCCCCAGGGTTCCAGCCGCACCGCTGAACCCTCGGTGGAGGACGGAACTTGCGTCGGCATCTTCCAGGTACACGCGCCCGCGATCGCAACCAAGAGCGGCAGTGTGTAGCAAAGGTCCCACAGGGTCCCGGTGTCAAGGCCGAGAGTCATTTGGCGATAGGCGAAAATTGCGCTTCCCAGACAGTAAAGACCGAGGTATCCACCCAACCTTGACAACAAAGACCATTCCAGTCGCGAACGAGCAAAAGTGAGGCGAAACCCGAAAGCAGCGATCAAAAACACATCGCGAGCAATGGCGATCGTCCACTGCATATGCTCCATTTCCTGTGTGGATGCCCGCCAGTGGGACGGCAAATAGAAGTAGTACAGGTAAACGGAAGCCGTCAGAATCCCCACTTGCAGAAAGTCGAAGAATTGCACCCAGTTGACGCCCTGCGTGCCCCGCGCTCCTCTGCGCAACAGAAGGGCCAGTGCCATTGGAGCGGGAACCAGAAAATAAAGAATGTCACTGGGCCAAACTGAATGTACGGACGCATGCAGAACGCTGTCGTAGTAAGCACTCAGCAACTCTGCCGCCGTAAGAAGTCCGAATGTACTCGCCATGAGCCGCCAGAACGATCGGGCATGGCGGTCGGGCACCCGGGAAGCCGCAAGCGCGGCACTGGTCGCCAAGACGGCCAGGCATATACCTAGAATGTTGGAAGCAAGGCCAGGATCCAATCGGGGATCGGTCCCGCTCAGGACGGTCGCCTGCAAGACCACGCCGAGCAGAGAAGTCCCCAGTAAGCCTTTGGCTATCCTTGACATCAACGGCTCTTTCTTGGGGGGAGGCGAAGTCTCCAGAGTCTACGAACAAGGGTAGAGGCGGGCAAGTTACCAGCGAGTAGGACTTTGGGGACTGCTGTTCTTGTCCTGGGAGCCGTGGGCGAGCGGCTCCTTATTTATACTGCTTATAACCATGTCATCTTCCCCAGGAAAGCACGCCTCTACCGCCAGCATGGGACCCGCTGTCCCTGAACCGTCATTCGCTGAGCGAGCTCGCACACAGCTATCTTTGGGGCGGTTGGGCACGCTGTCCACCATTTCGAAGAAGGCCTCCGGATTCCCATTTGGTTCCGTTATGCCCTATGCAATGGATAGTCAGGGCCGACCGGTTTTCTTGATTAGCACAATGGCCATGCATACTCAGAATCTCCAGGCCGATCCACGTTCCAGTCTTTTGGTCATGGACTTCAACCCCGACGAAGATCCGCTTGGTGCGGCACGCGTGACGCTTGTGGGGAATACGACAGTGGTCCCCGAATCGGCGCGCACGGAGGTTCGAGATTTGTATCTGACTCGCCACAGCAACAGTAAGTACTGGGTCGATTTCGAAGACTTCCGCTTTTACCGAATGGAGGCGGTTGATCTTTATTATGTCGGCGGTTTCGGAGTGATGGGCTGGGTGGAGGCGTCCGCGTATGCGCGAGCGCTGCCGGACCCGCTATCCGACGCGGCTCCCGAAATTATTCGCCATATGAACGACGACCATCGGGACGCCCTTATTCTTCTTGCCAAAACCTATACCGGAATTGAAGCCGAGGAAGCCACCATGACCGCTGTCGACCGGCTGGGATTTAATGTTCGCTTGAAAACACCGGACCGTATGCGGGGCGCCCGCATCGCTTTTTTAAACGAAGTTCACAATGCCGAGGAGACGAGAAGTGTTCTGGTGAAAATGGTGCAGCTGGCGCGGCAGAGCTAGTTGCACCGGCGTCCCGGATGGACCATGGCTCGATGATATCCTGCCAATACTCCTCAGAACGAGGCCGTGAATTCGAATGTCGAATGTAAACTCACCTGATCTGCCGCCTGATTCCGACGAATCCAGCGAGTCCTTCAAAGACCTTCTTACTGAGTTCGAGCAGAGCCGCACCCGCAAAGCAGGAGAGGGCGGCAAGCAACTCGAAGGGACAGTCATCAGTGTCACGGCGGACTCCGTGATCCTCGACATCGGTTTCAAGAGCGAGGGACTGTTACCCCTGGCGGCCTTCCAGGCAACCGGGCAGAGCGCTAAACCGGGAGACAAGCTCCCGGTGTCGGTCAAGGGCAGAGATCCCGAGGGGTATTACGAACTCACTCTGTTTCGCACCGAGCAGCCCAAGGACTGGTCATCGCTCGAGCGCGCTTTCACTGAGAAGGCTGCCATCGTTGGAACCGTGACCGGGGTCGTGAAGGGTGGAGTCAGCGTGGATGTTGGGGTGCGCGCTTTCATGCCAGCATCGCGGAGCGGAGCTAGGGGTGCGGCCGAGCTTGAGAAATTAGTCGGTCAGGAGATTCGTTGCCGCATCATCAAGCTCGATGTTGGCGACGAGGATGTGGTGGTGGATCGGCGGGCCATCGCAGAGGACGAAGAGAAGGCTACCAAGGGACGACGCTATTCGGAAATCAAAGAGGGTGACACCGTGCGTGGCATTGTCCGAAGTCTGGCCAGCTATGGCGCGTTCGTGGACATTGGTGGCGTCGATGCCTTGCTGCATGTCAGCGATATAAGCTGGAGCCGGGTCAATCAGCCCGCGGACGTGCTATCGGTCGGCCAGGAACTGGATGCCAGGGTATTGAAAATTGACTCCGAGAAGCAGCGCCTTTCAATTGGAATGAAACAGCTGCAACCGCATCCTTGGGACGCGGTCGGACAGAAGCTCAGTCCCGGCCAGCGTATTCGCGGCACCGTGACCCGCGTCGTCGAGTTCGGCGCTTTCGTGGAACTTGAACCGGGTATTGAAGGCCTCATCCATGTGTCGGAGATGTCATGGGCGAAGAAGGTGCGTATCGCCAGCGATGTCGTCAAACCCGGCGAGACGGTCGATGCGGTCGTCCTGGGAGTGAATCCCGCGGAGCGCCGCATCTCCCTGGGCCTGAAGCAGGCTCTTGGCGATCCCTGGGCCGACATCGCCAAGAAACTCACGGTCGGATCCGTGGTCGAGGGACCCGTAACAAACCTCACCAAGTTCGGCGCATTCATTCAGGTCGCGGAGGGCGTCGAGGGCATGGTACACATCAGCGACCTGAGTGGCGAGAAACGTCTCAATCACCCCAGCGATGTGTTGCGGGTCGGGCAAGTGGTCAAGGCGCAGTTGCTGGCGATCGATACCGACAAGCGCCAACTGCGCCTTGGTATAAAGCAACTGGTTCCTAGCGGCCTCGATGAATACATCGCCGAGCATCAAGAGGGAGACATCGTGACCGGTCGCATGGTCGACTCGTCGGAGAATGGCGGGCGCGTCGAGTTGGGCGAAGGCGTGGTCGCGATCTGCAAGGCTTCCGCGGAGAGTTCTCTCGCAAAGAGCGAGACCGCGTCATCGCCATCCCTGGATATGGCGTCGCTGAGCGCGATGCTCAACGCCCGCTGGAAGAGCGGACCCACATCTGGTGTGGCTAAGAAGGAGTCGGGCCGCGCCGGGCAGGTTCGGAGTTTCCGGATCACGAACCTGGATCCTGCCAGCAAGAAGATCGAGGTCGAACCGGCCTAGCCTGCGCGGCGCGAGAGTTGTCGGCGACATCCGAGCCCTCCGAAGTTTGTACAATCGTCAGCTTTCCTACGTTAAAGAATCAAACGCTCAGGAGGCGCCAATGCAGGGCAAAGTTGTGCTCGTCACCGGAGCTGACGGCGGTCTCGGAAAATTTGTCACGCAGGCATTTCTGGATGCCGGTGCAACCGTATTTGGCACGTCCACGAAAATCCAGCAATCGGCTTTTAACAACTCTCGCTTCACGGCGATCGCGGCAAGAATCTCGAGTCTCGAAAGCGCGCAAAGTCTCGTCAACCAAGTAACGGCTCGCTCCGGCAAGCTCGACGTTCTGGCCCATACCGTGGGGGGCTTCGCGGGTGGTGCATCCGTGGTTGAAACAGACGACGCGACCTTCCAGAAGATGATGGACGTGAACCTCAACTCCGTCTTTCATATGCTGCGGGCGGCACTTCCGGCGCTGCGCCACTCCGGGAGCGGGCGCATCATCGCCATCGGCAGCCGTGCCGCTCTGGAACCCGGTGCCGGCGTCGGCGCATACAGTGCTTCGAAGGCCGCCATGGTTTCGTTGATCAAAACTGTTGCCGCCGAGAACAAAGACGCGGGATTGCGCGCCAATGTGATTCTGCCGGGAACGATGGACACGCCCGCGAACAGGGAAGCGATGCCCAAGGCGGATTTCTCGAAGTGGGTGCGGCCCGAATCAGTTGCGAGCCTGATGGTGTGGCTCACGAGCGCCGCCGGGAACGATGTGAACGGCGCGGTGATTCCGGTCTACGGAACGGAAGGCTAGACGCTTTCCCTGCGTATTCGTGATCGTCACCCGTGCGATGATGAAGGAGAGGTGCTTCGTGGCACATGCCAGCGACTACCAGGCGAAACTCACATCGTATGTGGCCGGAAAAGATCCTCTGCAGATGCAGGCTGAAACTCCGCGCCTCATAGCAGAGCTCGTGAGGGAAGTGCCGGACGCGAAATTGAGCCAGCGGCCGCTTCCCGACAAATGGTCAATCACGGAAATCATCGCGCACTTGGCGGAAGACGAGCTGGTCACAAGCTGGCGTTACCGGCAGATGATCGAAGCCGCAGGCTGCCCGCTTGCTTCGTTTGATCAGGATCAGTGGTCGCGGCTGGGAGATTACCGCTCGTGGAAGCCGTCGGATGCGCTCGACATGTTTCGCCTTTTGCGCGATGCCAATTTGCGCATGCTAAGAAATCTCGCCCCGGATGAATGGGATCGCTTCGGTGTACACGCCGAGCGCGGCCGCATCAGTGTGCGAGATCTGGCGCAGCACATGGCAGGTCATGACATGAACCACGTGGATCAGATTCGAAGCATCCTGGGGAGGGCTTGAGGGGAGCTGCGATCGAGGCTTCACGCGTTTCTGACAATCAACCCGCGCGGCTAGGTCTCACCCAACCTTCTTGAGTGCAACCCTCAGTTCGTCCGGTTGACACTGTTGCAGCCGGTCGCGAGATTCACCTGGTTGGGATCCACACATTGCATCGCGTCTCTCTCGCCCACGCGCGCCCCCGGAGCAACGATCTCGGCGTGGGCTTGCGTATCGCGGTGCGTGAGTGCATACAAGACAAGCTCAACCCGATTTGAGACGCCCAGCTTGTCATAGATTCGCAGCAGCGATTTCTTCACGGTATTTTCTGTGATGCCGAGTTGCGAAGCGATCTCGCGATTCCCGGCGCCTTCGGCGACCAGGTTGACAACCTGATTTTCGCGCTCGGTGAGCAGACCTTCTCCCTTGGCATTGACCACGCGTGATGGAGCCGACGAACTCAAGGCATCGACCATGTACTCCATCTGCTCGGTGTTCGCCCAGAACTGACCGCTATTTATAACGGCGATGCACCGGCAGAGAGCACGAAACGGTTCCCGCGCGCGACAAAACAATCCACGGGCCCCGGCCCGCAACGCATTGACGACCAGACCCCGGTCATAGGAGTCCAGCAAAAGAACAATCCCAACGCGCGGGTGGATGTTGTGCAGCCCGCGCAGTGTTGTAAGCAATTGCTCGTGGTTTGCGGGGCCGTCGCCCAAAAGCAGCACATCGACGGGTGCTGTCGCAACGGCCTGCAGGCAGTCCGCAAGGTCTCCGTGACAACATGTAACTTTCAACGTCGCATAGCGGCGAAGAGCGCTGCTCAGCAGTTGTGACTGCGTCTGATTGGAATCGGCTACGAGAACACGGATACGTGCGCGACTTCCACCGGATGGGGCATTCATACAATCGTCCTCCAGCAGAGAGTCTCGGGGGTAGGGCTGAAGAGATTGTAGGCCGGGCGCGGTATTCGGAAGGTAAATTGTCGGTAAACAACGTAAAAACAATTCCTACATTGGAACTCGCACGATTCAACGCATGTGCGATGATGCGAGGTCAGCACGAACGCCCTCGTAATCGAAAAACTACTCCTTACATTTCAAGCGGTAGAACTCACGAACATTCTTCGTCGCACCATTGTGTTCGAGCAAAGGGCACCAGCCTGAGCCCGGGAATGGTCCTATGCCTCCTTTTGGGTGTATCGAATGTTTACACTTGAGCGTTTCAGGGCTTGGGTGTATCGGAATGTTGACACTTGGGAGTTTCTGGAGCGTGCCTGCGCGGCCTGATGTTTGTTCTGGTAAAGCTCCAGCTTCAGAAGTGAAGGTGTATTTGGGATGTGAAGGGACATCTCAGAAGTTGCCAACTCAATTCGTCTTCGCGCCAGCCAGAATACTGGTCTCAGACTCCGCGCAGTCGATCGCGAACGTCTCTGTGCCACCCAGTGATGGAGTCGGTTCAGGGTGTTTTTCCGGCCCGCGGTGGGTCAGTGCATACAGCACAAGTTCAACTCGATTGCAGAGCCCCAGCTTGTCATAGATCCGCATGAGAGATTTCTTTACGGTGTTTTCGTTGATACCCAATTGCTGCGCGATGGCTCGGTTGCCGGCCCCGTCCGCAACCATGCCCACGACTTGCTCCTCGCGTGCAATCAGAAGACGCTCTCCCCTTGCATCAATGACCCGGACCGGGGTGGGCGAGGCAATCTCTTCAACGATGTACCCGAGTTGTTCGGTATTGACCCAGATCTGCCCCTGATGAACGACTGAAATACAACGGCAGAGGGCTCGAAAGGGGAGGTGGGCTCGGTCAAACAAGCCACGCGCTCCCGTGCGCAAGGCATTGACCACAAAACTGCGATCGAAACCATCCATCATGAGAACGAAACGCACTTGTGGATGGCTTATATGCAGCACGCGCAGTACATCGATCAGCGATTCGCGGCCTGCGGCACTGTCGCCTAAGAGCAGTACATCGATGTGGGTGGAACGCAGTATTCCCAGGCACTCAGAGACCTCGCCGCGGCATCTTGTAATCTTCAACCCTGGCTGGCGGCGAAGAGCGCTGTCCAATACCGCTGATTGAGTTTGGTTGGAATCCGCGATCAGAACACTAATCTGTTCACGTGCCGTGGAAGGAAACTTCATATGTGCCAGCGATCTCCAATAAGAGTCCTGGGGAAGGGGCCGGTGTCTATACTCTCAGAATCCATCGGCCCGTTGCAGTGATTTGGATCACACTTAAGTTCCGTCAACCAAAGCAATTACGGCGCCCTCAAGACAGTCTATAGGCTTCAGACAGAGGTCTCGTTTTGTTGAAGCTGAAAATCTAGGCACCGGCACATGAATAAATTCCGAGACATGAGTATCCCCAATCCGACCTGCAATGACTGGTCACGATTGCTCACAATCGGCTTGTTTCTAAACAGTTGCGGAGCCATTGAATGTGCTCCCAGGCTGGAACGCTAGGAATGCGCTCCGAGTCGGGGCATTGCTCTCGTCGTCTTGATGGGGCTATGCTGGCAGGAGCGTTTCACATCTCGAATACGAGTCGTGTTGTTCCCAATGGCTTGCTGGCCCCTGAAATTTGAAGCGCAACCGCTCCCTAACCGCGCTCAACCCACAAGGCGACAACCCTTGGCACGTCGGTGTCGGTGTGTTAAAGCAGCCTTGGAGAGGCTTCAACAAGCACTCACCGCCCGACGGGGCAGGCTTAATCTTCAAACTTAAGTGTTTCCGATGGGAATTGCCGCCGAGTTGCTCCGGCATCATTGGCTGCGATCACAGGAGTGAAGTGCCCTTCTGTTGTCGTGCCCAATACCACAAGGTGAGTTCGATCCGGGTGCTAACGCCAATCTTCTTGTAGATCGCGCCCAAGTCGTTTCTGATAGAGAGCGCAGTAACCCCGAGTTCAGCCGCAATTTCTTGGTTCCTTCGTCCCTGCACCACTAGCTGGAGGACTCGGCGTTGGCGGTGGGTTAGCTTCTTTGTGCGCCCCAACGGTCTCTTCTTGACCGGCAATCTACACCTCTCTGATTCACTCGATGGGAAATCCGGTTACGTCTGGGGAGGGACGTACTAGCAGGTCAACAATTACTTTGGGTAGTGACTCACAGCCGTCACGTAGATGGCGGTTCCCACGTTTCACGCCAAATCTGCATGAGGAAGCCTGAAACATAGTACCAAAAATCTGAATACGGGAGAATAGCTCGGTCGGGTGCTCGCTTGCGGGGCAACGGCGGCGTCAATCTCACCAGCGCGGGATAAGAAGCACTGATAAAGCACGGATCCTCCTCCAAGTGAGTCGAACGGGTGACCTCATTGACTTCTCTTCCCGTGACCTTCAAGAGCAAACAACGGTGATCGTAGGGATCTATTCACAAAGTTTAGGGTAGCCGCTGCCATGCGCAACCTAGGCTAAGGTCCCCAACGTAAGCGCCACACTCCCCCTCGTAATGGCCGATCATAATTTGCACGAGAGGACATAAGTGTCGAGCCTCTTTCTTAATGTGGCTTTGCCTATGGAAAGTACTCCAACTCTGAAACACGAACACCTCTCGCGCAGTGGCTTTGCCACATTCGAGATCAAACGGGCAAAGCTGTTCACTGCCGCATTCAACCAACAAGCCGTGCACACTCGGCGTATATACGCAAGGGATCGGCGTCCACTTTCGGGTAGTGGCTCGAAGAACTGTCAGGGACATTTGAGCACGGAACTTACCCGGGTCGCCCCCTCCAAAATGGCGTGATTCCAAACAAACATGCGTGTTTAGGGATGCACTTTGTTGGTCTTGTGACCATTCCGCCATCTCGATACTGTTGGTGCGAGCGAAATCTAACAAACAGGTCGAGCCGTGGACCAGCGACAAAGCAAACGCTATCAATTGAAAACTGCCGTGAAGTTTTCCTGGGAAAGTCCACAAGGCGGAATGAGCCGAGGCGAGGGCTTCACGCGCGATATCAGCCCAAGTGGAGTATTCGTGGTAACCGGCGCCCGATTGCCCTTGGGAACCACGGTGAAACTGGAAGTCGCGCTTCCTACTCCGCGTAAAGAAGCCTCGGGAGCGTCCTTGCGAACTCGCGGACACGTCGTGCGTTCCGAGCAACTGGGCTTTGCTGCTGTAGCGGAGATGGGTTTCCGGATGCAATTTCCGGAGATCGCCTCTTCACGAAGGTCGCGCAGAAAGTCAGACGACACCAAAAAGGACGCAATCAGGGAGGAAGCAAGCAACGTACAGCGCAATGCAGTTTTGCGTTTTTCGATGTAAGTAGAAGGTTCTAAGAGGTTTGCAAGGAAATGGAATTCGAACTGACGGGGCGAAGCTGCATCCAGAGCACCATGACACAACCGATCCCAATCGATTCCGAACTGAACTCGCTGGCTGAGAATACCGTCCAAAGTCAGATGCTCTGGTACGCCGGATACACCGCCTCCCGACACGAAAAGCGGGTTGCCGAGCATTTTGCGCAACGTGGTGTGGAACATTTTCTTCCCCTTTACGAAACTATCCACCGCTGGAACAATGGTCGTCATCGGGTCCACCTCCCCCTTTTTCCTGGCTACATCTTCGTGCGCATCGCACTGAAAGAGCGGCTGCGCGTGATCGAAGTTCCAGGTTTTGTGCGTCTGGTCGGGTTCAATAGCCTGCCGTGTCCGTTGCCGGAAGCCGATATCAAGCGGATGAAAGAAGCGCTGAACAAGGGCGTGCTCGCTGAACCCTATCCTTACTTGACCGTGGGAACACGCGTCGAGATCCGGAACGGCCCGATGCAAGGAATGACTGGAATTCTGTTGCGGAGACAGAACAAATGCCGGGTAGTGATTTCCGTCGATCTGATCATGCGTTCGATGGCGGTAGAGGTCGAGGCGGCGGATGTAGTGCCGATACGAAAGTCGGCTTTCAGCATCGGACAAGACGCGGCGGGAGGCAAGACGACCGATCAGCAGGCTCGGCTTTGAGCCTGCGAAACGAGAGTGCTGCCATGAAAAACATTCTTCGAGTTGGGTTGATGGTGATCTTTTTCCTGAGTTGCGCGCTGATCGCGCGGACCCAGACGGACACGAAGTCCGGGAGCAAGTTGACCAGCGACAAGCCTGCTGCGTCGGAACGACAAACAAACAGCATTGTGCAAGCCGGAGTGAATCCGGTCAGTGAAGAGTTCGTCATCGGAACCGGAGACGTTCTGGCCATCAACGTGTGGAAAGAGACAGAAGTATCGCGTGATGTGCCGGTGCGCCCTGATGGACGAATCTCCCTTCCTCTGGTCGGTGAGATCCAGGCGGGTGGACGGACGTCGAAGCAACTGGAAGCCGAGATCAGTGCGAAATTGAAGGACTATGTTTCCGAGCCGGAAGTAACCGTGATTGTGAAGGAGATCAAGAGCCAGAAATTCAACGTGCTCGGCATGGTGATGAAACCGGGTTCGTACGTGCTCACGAATCCGACAACAATTCTCGACGCGATCGCGATGGCTGGCGGCTTCCGCGATTTCGCGAAACAGAAGGACGTCTACGTGTTGCGTGGCACCGCCGATGGCAACCAGACCCGCCTGCCCTTCAACTACAAAGACGTCGTCAAAGGGCATAAGTCGACGCAGAACATCGTGCTGCAGTCGAACGACACCGTCGTCGTGCCTTGAGGTGGAATGTGAAACGCCACAAGATTTTCGCAATTCTCTTGGTCATGCTCGGACTTCCGAGTTGGGGGCAGGATGGGCATAGCATCCCCGCAGCACCGATCGGCCCGGAACTGCCTTATACCGAGGTTCTCACGCCTCCGACACCGGTCAACCTAGTGCAATTGCCACTCACGTTCGCGTCGGATGGCGAGCGCAGCAATATTCTGAGTGGAAGCATTCAGGTAGGCTCTGGATACAACGACAATGCGCTCGTTACCCCAACGGACCATATTGGCAACGTCAGCACCTTGATCGTTCCCAGGATCGAGATCCGGCAGAACCGCGAGCGCTGGAGCCTGGATCTTGCTTATAGCCCGGGGGTCACGACCAATCAGAACTTGAGTGAACAGAACCAATTCGCTCACAACCTTAGCGTTTCAACCAACTACCGTCTCAGCCCGCACGTCAGTTTGCAGGTACGCGACAATTTCGCGAAGACCAACAACCTTTTCTCGGGTCTTTTCGGCAGCACGGCGGGACCCGGTCCTCTGCAGCAGTCCAACTCATCCGTGATTACTCCTCTCGCCGACAGCAGGAGTAATAACGCCGGGCTCGGCCTCACGTACCAGTTCAGTGCGAGCAGCCTGGTGGGCGTAAGCGGAAATTACTACTTCGTGAATTACGGCGAGGTTGCAGGTACACCAGGAATATCTGGATTCATAGATTCCCGCTCGGCGAGCGCAGCCACCTTCTACGCACATCGTTTTTCCAACCGGCACTGGGTGGGCGCAACGTACAACTTTCAACAGTTGATGTTCGATCCGGGTGGTCGGACTACCATTCACCGGGCTCTGGGCTTTTACTCGTTGGTTCTTGGCACGCATATGACTCTGTCTCTCTGGGCGGGTCCGCAATATTCCACAACATATGTCAGCAGTATCCTCATCCCGCAGCTGGGCGCAGGTAGCACGCTGACACTGCCATCGCAATGGACACCCGCCGGCGGTGTGATGTACAGCTGGGGAGGCAGTCGCACGGGGTTGCACGTGGGCTACTCGCGGCTGATCAGTGATGGGAGCGGCGTAGCGGAAGCTGTTAACTCGCAGCAGGTAGATGCCGAAATTAGACAACGACTGGCGGCGCGCTGGACAGCAATAACGGGCGTGGCATACGCGAGGAACAATCCTCTGCATAGGCTTTCGACGACTGCACCTCTGCGGTCCTTGCGGGGAAACGCAGGAATCGAATACCGCCTCACTGACAACTTGGGAATGGGCTTCTCTTACGAACGGCAGCAGCAGCAATACGAGTACCCCCTGCTGCCCAGTGCGACCGCCAACCAAAATCGCGTCTGGTTTTCTCTTTCGTACGGTTTTGCCCGCCCATTGGGAAGGTAATTATGCCGGAAGTTCTCGACGATCCATCACCGGAAAAGACAGACTGGCGGAAACACTGGCGGACGTTCTGCCGCCGCCGGTGGTGGCTCGCCGTGCCCGCCTTCGGAGTCTGGACGGCTGTGTGGGCTGTGACCTGGTTTGTGCCGGCAGTCTATCGCTCCGAAACCGTCATTCTCCTCGAGCAACAGAAGGTACCGGAGCAATACGTCGTCCCCAATGTTTCAGCTGACTTGCAGGATCAATTGCAGAACATGAGCCAGCAGATCCTGGGCCGGGAGCGCCTGTTGGACATCATGCGGGATTTCAATCTCTATCCAGCGCTGCGAGCGCGAGTCACTGGCGACGAGATGATTGAGCGGATGCGCAAGGACATCCAGGTTGAGTTGGTACAAGCCCCGAATCGAAGCGGCAACCTGAGCGCCTTCAAGGTTGCCTACACGTCCAAAGACCCGGCGCTGGCCCAGAAGGTCACGGCACAACTCACCTCTTTATTCATCAATGAGAACTTGAAGAATCGGGAGAAGCAGTCAACGGAGACGACCCAGTTCCTGGGCGAGCAACTAGAGGATGCTGGCCGCCGCCTTGCCGAACAAGAAGCAAAGGTGAAGGAATTCAAGATCCAGAACCTGGGCCAGCTGCCTGAACAGGTGCAGAGTAACGTGCAGATCCTGTCCGGGCTGCAGGCGCAACTGCAGCAGGAGAGTGACGCACTCGATAGAGCAAAGCAGCAGAGCGTCTACCTGGGCACGTTGCGGGCACAATGGCGCACGGCGGAAGCTAGCGTTGGGCCCGGCAACTCGGCAGGGACGGCAGCGCTGCCCACACTCGATCAGGAACTGGCTCGGCTGCGCACGCAACTGGCCGACCTTCTTTCTCACTACACCGAACGCCATCCGGATGTGAAGAAGGTCGAAGAGCAGATTGCAAAGGTAGAGAAACTGAAGCTGCAAGCCGCGGCAAGAAATGCAGCATCGCCAGCGAGTGGAGCGGATGATACTCTCCACGCGAGCAGCCCTACCGGAATGGAAGTCGAGAGCCAACTCAAAGCCAATAAGTTGGAGATCGAGAATCGTCAGCACGCAGTTCAGGACTTGCAGAAGCGGATCGGAGAATACCAGGGCCGGCTGAACATGACCCCGATGCGTGAGCAGCAAATGGCTGGACTGACCCGCGACTATGAACAATCGAAGAAGAACTATGAGCAACTGCTGGCGAAGCGCGACCAGTCGGGAATGGCGACCGATCTCGAGAAGCAACAACAAGGCGAGCAGTTCCGCGTACTCGATCCGCCGAACCTTCCGCAGAAGCCGTTTTCTCCCAACCGCCTGAAGCTGGATTTGATCGGCCTGGTAGCCGGGTTGATGTGCGGCGCAGTGGTCTTGGCAGGAGCCGAGATGGTCGACGACCGCCTGTATTCGAAGGAAGAACTCGCGACGATCGTCTCTGCCCCAGTACTCGCCGAGATTCCTTCCTTGGCGACAGCCGCGGAAGAAAGTCAGCGGGTCCGGACCGAGTGGCTGCAAAGAGGCGCCCTGAGTGTGATGGCAGTGCTGGTCGCCGCCGGGTTCGCCTCGACCTATTTCTTCGGGTGAGAAATGTATAAAGCGTTCTATGGCCTAACCCGGAACCCGTTCGAAATCTCGCCGGATCCCTATTTCCTGTTCGCGACGGCGCGGCACAACGAGGCGCTGGCGTCGATCGTACACGGTGTATTGCGGCACAAGGGCTTCATCGTTGTGTCGGGCGAGGTCGGGACAGGCAAAACCCTGCTGGTCCGCTGCCTGCTCGAGCTTTTGCGCCGGCAAGGGATCGCATCCGCCAACGTATTCAATCCCTGCCTCTCGCCCTTGGAGTTTCTGCGCTACATCGTGGGCGATTTGGGGATCAAAACCGCACATCAAGACAAGGGCTCCTTGCTGCTGGAGTTGAACAATTACCTGATTGCGCGACATCGAAATAACACAACGACGGTGCTGATCGTCGACGAGGCACAGCATCTGGAGCCGGAGCTGCTCGAAGAGATTCGCCTGCTGACGAATCTGGAAACATCGCAGCAGAAGCTGCTGCAGATCGTGCTGGTTGGACAACCGGAACTAGATCAGAAGATGGATTCTGCGGGCTTGCGGCAATTGAAACAGCGGATCGCGCTGCGCTGTCAGTTGGAACCTCTGAACGAAGAAGAAGCCAAGAGCTACATCCTACGGCGATTGCAGCGGGCAGGGGCGAACTCACACGCCAACACGATGTTCCCGGGAGAAACTATCGCCAGTGTGTATCGCTATTCCAAGGGAATTCCGAGATTGATCAATACGGTTTGTGAAAATGCGCTGATCATCAGCTATGCAGGCAGGGCGGAATCGGTTCGTCCCGAGGTGATCGATGAAGTGGCCAAGGATCTGCGCTTAAATGTCCTGAGCCGTCCGGTGAGGAGAGCGCCTGCGGTGACCGCGGGACAGCGAGACGTCGCAAAATCGCTGCTTCAGTTCGTCGAAGCTTTGGAGCGGGTTGTGCGCAATAATCCGGCGCAGGAAACGTCTTCCGACCAAGGAGTCAAGATCGTATGAGTCGTGTTTACGAAGCACTCCGCCAGTCGGAATTAGACAATGGCGAGTCCCACACCTTGTTCGACCCGGATACCTTTCTCGCGTCATCGACGTCCGCGGCACCGCCGGTCGAACAGCCCACCAGCGGAATTTCGTGGGATCAAATCAAATCGCTTCTTCCGGCTGTCCGGGAAGAGAGCCGGGTCGTGACCTTGACCGAGAGCAATAGTCTGGGAGCGGAGAAGTTCCGATTACTGCGTACACGATTACGGAACCTACGGGAACGCTACCAGCTTCAGAAGCTGGTCGTCACCAGCGCGGTACCCAACGAGGGCAAGACCCTGGTGGCGATGAATCTGGCGGTCTGCCTGGCAAAACATACGGACGAAAAAATCCTGCTGCTGGAAGGCGATCTCAGAAAGCCGATGCTGGGCGAGCACCTTGGCATCAAAGCCCTGCCCGGCGTCGGACAGTGGTGGGCCTCGGCGGATGAACCGTTCAGCAAATTTATCTATCGCTTCGACGACGTGCAGCTATGGATTCTACCCGCCGGCTCGGCTCCCGAAGACCCAGTAAACATCTTGCAGTCGTCGCGCTTTCTGGAACTCTACAAGCATCTGAGCACCTGCTTCGATTGGATCATCATCGACGCACCGCCGCTGCTGCCCATGGCCGATGTGAGTTTCTGGTCGCGCCAGGCGGACGGACTGTTGCTGGTCGTGCGAGAGGGAACGACTCCCAAAACTATTCTGCAAAAGGGATTGGACACGCTGGACAATCCGAAGGTGATCGGGGTAGTGCTGAACGACGCCCATCAGGTTGAGAGCAGTTATTACCACCGTTACTACTACCACCACAATAAGGGAAAGACGCGCCCCGAAACGAATGGTTAGCTGTCAGTCACCGCTCGTCACACTTTCCCTTGAGGTCCCTCCCCGACCGCGAAGGTTGAGATCGGAACTGCACCCACACTACCCGTGGAGGTCTAGAATGCCGCAAGCTAAGTTATCTATCTTGGTGACAGGTGTGGGTGGTCGATCTGTCGGCCATCAAATTCTTCACGGCCTACTGTTAATGGGATCGAAGTACCGTGTCGTAGCGTGTGATGCTGACTCTTTCGCGTATGGACTTTACGAGGTACCCGATCGGTATCAAATACCCCGTGCAGACTCACAGAGCTATCTCGACGCCATACTCTCCATTGTTGAGCGAGAAAAGATTGACGTTATTCTCCCCGGAACTGAACCTGAGGTTTTTGTTCTCGCAGGTGCCGCTCCGACTCTTCATGATAGGGGCTGTACTGTTGTTGTTAACCCGCGCTCAGTTGTTCAGCTTTGCAGTAACAAAGCCACGCTTTACGAGTGGCTATCGGCCCATGGATTCGGGGTGCCTAAATCCGCTCCACTATCGGCGTGGAGTTCGCTAACAGCCACTTGTGGTTTTCCATTAGTTGCCAAGCCGACCACAATGACCGGCGGATCGAAGGGAGTAGCCTTGCTCAACAGCGAGGAAGAGGTAGCCCGATATGTAGAGGCTTTATCCCCAAATGTCGAGGTCATTTTCCAAGAATATATTGATGGACCAGAAAGCGAATACACAGTCGGTGTAATGATCTCGAAGTCGGGGGAACTAATTGATTCTATCGTCATGCATAGACGCCTAGTTGGGATGTCTCTGGGAGTGGAGCGGGTCATCACGAACAAGCACTATGCATTGTCCACGGGCTACTCGCAAGGCTATATCATAAGGGACGCATTTATTCAATCGGAGTGCGAACAACTAGCCATGCGCATCGGCGCACGGGGGCCGATGAACATCCAATGCCGAGTGAATGACGGCGAGCTTTTTGTATTTGAGGTGCATCCGCGCTTTTCAGGGACCTCATCTTTCCGAGCCGACGTTGGGTTCAATGAGCCTGATACCCTTATCAGGAACTTCCACTTCGATGAGCAATTTGTGCGAATACCGTACCAGACAGATGTTGCGGCAATCCGAGCTTTTTCGAACATCGTTGTGCCATTAGAAAAGATGGCAGCGACGCCGCAAGCCGTAGCACCTACGGGAGAACTGTGCAGGTCGCGGTGAGGCTCGGCCTAATAGCAGATATTCATGGGAACAAGCCGGCATTAGAGGCTGTTCTCGACAGCGCTCCGCAGGTTGATTGCTGGGTATGTATGGGCGATGTCCTCGGGTATTACCCGGATGTCAACGAGGTCTGTCAGATCTTGATCGGCATTGATGCCACTGTTGTGCGGGGCAATCACGACGCGTACGTCTTAGGCCAACTGCCAGTAGACGCGAAAAAGATGGAACTGTACCGGACTGCATGGACGCGCGAGCACCTCAAGCGGGAACACTATCAATGGTTAAGCACACTACCGGTTGAGATGAATTTGTGCTTCGGACGGACGCAGCTTAAGATTCGCCATGCCAGCCCGTGGGATGAAGAGACTTACCTTTATTCCGACTCCCCGGTCTTGTCCCACATTCAGCTGGAACGCGATACGTACTTCCTATGTGGCCACACGCACCACCCATTCGTGAAGGCCGCTGGTAAGGGTTACATCGTGAATCCCGGATCGGTGGGACAACCGCGCGACTACAATCCGCGGGCAAGCTATGCGATTCTGAGCCTTGAAGGCGGAGCAGTCGAACATTGTCGAGCGGCCTACGACGTAGCCTCCTATCAACGTCACCTGTCAGACCTAGGGTGGCCAGATGCGACAAGGGACATTCTCAGCAGATCTCGATAGCTCAAGCATTTCAGTAGAACATTGTCATCCAACTACCTGCGAGTTATCAGCAGCATCGCTAGTTGCTCCAGAGAGTTCACTACCCCGATGACGTCAATCAGCCATGGAGTTGTTCGGTGAACGATGATGATTAACGTGCGCCACTATCTTTATTCGCTTGCAATATCGTTCTCAATTTCCGTGTCTTCCCTTGCATTCGGGGCATGCCCGTGTACTCTATGGAGCCCATCGACTACGCCGGCGGCAATCGACGGGGGCGACCCAACCGGCGTGGAAGTGGGTATACGGATTCGTGCTGACGTGGCTGGGTTCATCGCCGGGGTACGTTTCTACAAAAGCACAGCTAACACGGGAACTCATATAGGAAGTGTGTGGACCAACAGCGGGACCTTGCTCGCCAGTGTCACCTTCACAGGCGAGTCCAGCTCCGGCTGGCAGGAGGCGGACTTCAGTACCCCGCTTCTGATTTCACCAAACACGACGTACGTGGTTTCCTACTCTGACCCGAATGGGCACTATTCCTTCAACAGTAACTACTTCGCGACCGCCAGTCTTGACAATCCGCCCCTGCATGCTCTGCAGGACGGTTTGGACGGCCCGAATGGAAACTACAGCCTAGCGCACGCATTTCCGGTGAACGGCTATCAGTCGAGCAACTATTGGGTGGATGTTGTATTCATTCCCGAAAACACCACGTCGACACCCAGCATTCTTTCTGTATCCCCTGCAAACAACGCGACTGGTATCAACATCGGTACCAGCGTCACTGTGGTTTTCGCCCAGCCGATGAACGCATCGACGATCAACGGAACAACGTTCCAGCTTCTGGATCCTTCCAATCATCCAGTCCCGGGCAGCGTGACCTACAACGCGTCCACACAAGTGGCTACGCTGACCACTACGCTCAACCCAGCGAGCACCTACACGGCGACCGTGCAAGGAGGATCTACGGGAGCCCTGGACTCAAATGGGAACGCAATGCCAGGTAACTATACTTGGTCTTTCACGACCGCAGGTGCACCGCTGGGTGGGTATACTCTCTGGACTCCATCGACGACGCCAGGAACAATCGACGGCGGCGACCCAACTGGAGTGGAAGTCGGTGTGCGGATTCGCGCTGATGTAGCTGGGTTCATCAGCGGAGTACGTTTCTACAAGAGCGCCGCCAACACGGGAACTCACATAGGAAGTCTGTGGACCAATACCGGAACGCTGCTGGCGAGCGTTACATTCACAAATGAGTCTGGCTCCGGCTGGCAGGAAGCGAACTTTAGCGCCCCGGTTCTGATTTCGCCCAACACGACATACGTAGTCTCTTACTATGACCCGAACGGACACTATTCTTTCGACAGTAACTATTTCACGACCGCCAACTTTAACAATCCACCGCTGCATGCTTTGCAAGACGGTTTGGATGGCCCGGACGGAAATTACAGCCTGGGGCACTCGTTTCCGTTGAACGGCTATCAGTCGAGCAACTACTGGGTGGATTCTCGATTCATTCCCGAAAACACCACGTCGACACCTACCGTGCTTTACGCGTCGCCTGCGAACAACGCGACTGGTATCAACATCGGTGCGAACGTCACTGTGGTTTTCGCCCAGTCCATGAACGCATCGACGATCAACGCAACAACGTTCCAGCTTGTAGATTCGTCCAATAACCCAGTCGCTGGGAGTGTGACTTATTACGCGGCCACACAAATGGCAACGTTTACTCCTACGGTGGCGCTTAACTTGTTTACCACCTACCAAGCGAATGTGCAGGGTGGACCGACAGGAGTCTTGAGTTCGAGTGGAAACGCAATGTCAAGTAGCTATACTTGGTCTTTCACGACGGAACCGGCGCCTCCGAGTCGGGGACCGGGCGGACCAATTCTAGTAATCTCCAGTGCGGTGAATCCTTACACTCAGTACTTCTCTGAGATTCTGAGCACCGAAGGGCTTAACGAATATACGATTACGGATATCTCGCAAGTAACCGCGGCCAGTCTGGCGAACTACGACGTTGTCATTCTGGGGGATATGTCGTTATCGGCTTCCGAGGTTTCAATGCTAAGCAATTGGGTAACTGGGGGTGGAAACCTGATCGCCATGCATCCCGATCCCCAGTTGGCGGGCCTGTTAGGATTGGCACCACTTTCGTCCAGCCTGTCCGACGCTTACGTTCTCGTCCGGACCACCTCAGGCCCTGGCGTCGGGATTGTGGGCCAGACGATGCAGTTCCATGGTAGCGCGGAACTCTACACCTCTAAGAGTGCGTCCGCGGTTGCTACGCTGTACCAAGATGCCACAACTCCCACTAGTTCTCCCGCTGTCAGCCTCAATCAGGTAGGGAGCGGACAGGCGGCTGCGTTCGCGTATGACCTCGCTCGCTCGGTGGTCTACACGCGACAGGGCAATCCAACCTGGTCTGGCGAAGCACGAGATGGACAGTCGGGTCCTACCCGGTCGGACGATTTATTCTTTGGTAACGCAAGTTTCGACCCCCAGCCGGATTGGGTGGCTCTCAGCAAGGTTGCCATTCCACAAGCAGACGAGCAGCAGCGCCTATTGGCAAATCTTATTCTCCAGATGGAGGCGGCGAAAAAGCCTTTGCCTCGCTTCTGGTATTTCCCCAGTGGGTTCAAGGCTGTTGTCGTGATGACCGGCGACGATCATGGATCGTTCTATTCTGGCAGCGCGACAAGTCGGCGCTTCACCGATTATTCGGCCGCTAGCCCGGCCGGCTGTTCAGTTCCGGACTGGCAGTGCGTGCGTGCCACAGCTTACCTGTTTCCCCAGATATTGGCGTCGAACCCTCTGACCGACTCCCAGGTCGCGGCCTATACGGCGCAGGGTTTTGAGGTCAGCGCTCACGTTGATTCAAGTCCTACATGCTCCAACTGGGCCACATCTTCGCTCGATTCGCAGTACACGACCATTCTGGCTTCACTGGCGGCTCAATTCCCGAGCAACCCCGCGCCGCAAACCCACCGGATGCATTGCGTCAGTTGGAGTGACTACGACTCGCAGCCACAAATCGAATTGAAGCACGGCATACGCTTCGACACTACCTACTACTACTGGCCGCCGACCTGGATAAACGACCAACCCGGTCTGTTCACCGGATCAGGCATGCCGATGCGCTTCACTGATCGGAACGGTAACCTAATCGACGTGTACCAAGCAACGACCCAAATGACGGATGAGTCGGGGCAGTCGTATCCCTTCAACATCGATATGGTGCTCGGGAACGCAGTCGGCGCACCCGGCTACTACGGCGCGTTCGTCGTCCAAGCTCACGATGATCAGGGCAGCTACCCGGGAATCGCACCCGACGTCGTAACTTCTGCACAAACAAACGGCGTTCCGATTGTGTCCTCGTTGCAGATGTTGACCTGGCTCGACGGCCGAAACAATTCTTCCTTCGGATCGTTGACGTGGAGCGAAAATGCCTTGAGCTTTAGTGTCGCACAAGCCACAGGGGCACGGAATTTGCAAGCCATGCTGCCTACGACCGGGCCGACCGGAACGCTGAGCAGCATCACGGCGAGTGGAAACCCGGTCTCGTTCACCACACAGACGATCAAAGGCATCACGTATGCCATCTTCAACGCCACCTCCGGCTCCTATCAGGCGGTATATGGTGGAGGCGCCCCCACAGTGGTCCTTAGCTCCGTGTCTCTGAACCCAACTAGCGTCATCGGAGGCAATTCTTCTACCGGAACCGTGACTCTCAGCGCTCCGGCTCCGACCGGCGGGGCGGTAGTGACCCTTGTCAGCAGCAACACGGGAGTCGCTCAAGTTATGGTGCCAAGTGTTACAGTGCCGGCCGCAGCGACCAGTGCGACGTTCTCGGTCACAACGAGTACAGTGACCAGTTCAACCCAGGTGACCATTTCCGGAACCTATCCGGCTGGAACGACACGAACAGCCGCATTGACGGTAACGCCTGCTGTAACTCTCTCTTCAGTCTCTTTAAATCCAACCAGCGTGACCGGAGGCAATCCTTCCACCGGCACGGTCACTCTCACCGGAGCCGCACCGGCCGGGGGCGTTTCAGTAAGCCTCACTAGCAGCAACACCGCGGCAGCTAGCGTTCAGGCGAGTGTCACGGTGTCGGCAGGTAGCACATCAGCCACCTTCACAATTACAACATTGGGGGTAGCTTCAACAACGACCTCCGTCGTTACCGCTACTCTGGGAACCAGCACGAATGCAACGCTGACGTTAACGGCGGCGTCTTTGTCCTCAGTCACCCGGTCACCGACTTCGGTCGTGGGCGGCAACAACTCGACTGGTACTGTCACCCTCAACGGCTCTGCCCCGACGGGCGGAGCTGTGGTGACCTTGAGCAGCAGTAACACTTCTGCAGCACAGGTACCCACCAGCATCACGGTTGCAGCGGGCGCCCGATCAGCAACCTTCACCATCACCACAACGCCTGTGTCAGTGAATACTTCCGTCACAATCACGGGTACATACGGAGTCGCTCGAACCACCACGCTAACTGTCAGTGCCCCAACATTGTCCACACTGGCAAGAAGCCCCACGTCGGTCGTAGGCGGCAACAACTCGACAGGAACTATCACACTAAACGGAGCGGCACCAACTGGTGGGGTTTCGGTGAGTTTGCAGAGCAGTAACACAGCCGCAGCTCAGGTGCCAGCAAACGTCGCGATTCCCGCGGGCTCCAGGAGCGCGACATTTACCATCACCACCAGCGGCGTGGCATCGTCAACATCGGTCACGATTACCGCGGTGTACAGGACGACTAGAACTACCACACTTACGGTGACGGTTGCTGGCCTGACGTCGCTTACCTTGAACCCAAGCACGGTGACCGGGGGCTCGCCTTCGACAGCTACCCTAACGCTGAATGGCGCTGCACCACCCGCCGGCGCAGTGGTCGCACTGACCAGCACCAACACATCCGCCGCCCAAGTGCCGCCGTCTGTCACCATACCCGCCGGTGCTATCGGCGTTACTTTCACAGTGACAACCAGCGCGGTGCACGGAACCTCCTCGTCGATCCGCGGGACGTATCGTTCCACGACACGAAGCGCCACGCTGACAGTGCGGTAAGTTAAAACCTCCCCGTTGTGGATCTTTCTTCATTGGCAACATGTCTGCAGGTTGATTCCATCCGCCTAGCAATGCGGAGGAAATTCGAGAGGGAGCTCATGTCAAATCTTAGAGTAGCTGTGGTGGGTTGTGGTTACTGGGGCCAGAATTTACTGCGTAATTTTTGTGAGTTGGAGGAAGCCGAGGTCCTAATTGCTTGCGACGCAGATCCTCGCTCTTTGGCCCGTTCTCGGCGGCGCTATCCGACTCTGGAAGTGACGCAGAACTATAAGGAAGTTCTTGCTGATCCACGCGTAGATGCGGTGGTGCTGGCCACACCCGTATCGACGCATTATCCTTTTGCCTACCAGGCCCTGCAGGCAGGGAAGCATGTACTGGTGGAGAAGCCGCTAGCCCAGAGTTCTCGCCAGGTTGAAGACTTGATTCAACTGGCGGATCGCATGGGAAAGACGCTCATGGTGGATCATACATTCCTTTACACCGGAGCAGTTCGTCGAATGAAGACGTTGGTGGATTCGGGCGAGATTGGCGACTTGCTGTATTTCGACTCGATACGCATCAGTTTGGGGTTGGTGCAGAGTGACATCAACGTTTTGTGGGATCTCGGACCACATGATCTCTCGATCATGGATTACGTATGCAAACGGGAGCCGGTCTCGATCTCGGCCACAGGCGTGAAACACCTTGAGACTCCATATCAGGATATCGCTTACGTGACCGTACAGTTCGAGGGTAACTTGATCGCACACTTCCACTTGAACTGGCTGTCTCCTGTGAAAGTCCGGCGCACGCTGGTGGGCGGTAGCAAGAAGATGATCGTCTATGACGATATGGAGAACAGCGAGAAGATCAAGGTCTACGACAAGGGGATCACGCAGAACCACGATCCCGAACGCCGCGAACGCATGCTCACCGGGTACCGCAACGGCGACATGCTGGCGCCGAACCTTGAAGGGACAGAAGCCCTCCGGCTTATGGCGCGTGAGTTTGTGACGTCGATTGCAGAAAAACGAGCTCCGCTGACTGACGGGCACGCAGGTTTGCGGATTGTTCGCCTGCTCGAAGCGGCTCAGGAATCTTTGGAACAGAACGGCAAAGTTCTGTATCTGAAGGACCCAACGCCGCGCCGACCGATGGTCTCTGTTCTGAGCGGGCTGGAGATCAAATACCCAGGAGGTGCTCATGTCGGAGTTCTGTCGGATCGCTCCTAACGTCAAGCTGGGCCAGAACGTCAGCATCTATGGCTTCGTGAACCTGTACGGGTGTTCCATCGGAGACAACAGCCGGGTGGGAGCATTCGTGGAGATTCAGAAGAACGCTCGGATCGGCAGAAACGTAAAAGTCTCCAGCCATACGTTCATCTGCGAAGGCGTAACCATTGAAGATGACGTCTTTGTGGGACACAACGTCTCGTTCATCAATGATAAGTATCCTCGCGCGACGAACGAAGGTGGAGCACCTCAGTCGGAAGCAGACTGGCAAGTGGTCAAGACACTTGTGAAGCGTGGAGCATCGATCGGCACCAGTGCGACCATCCTCTGCGGAATTACGATCGGAGAGAATGCGGTAGTCGGCGCCGGCAGTGTGGTCACGCACGATGTCCCCGACAATGCGATCGTGGCTGGGAATCCAGCGCGGCTGATGCGAAAGCCCGTTCTGGTCTCGGCAGCGGACTGACTGTTCGCCTTAGCCTCCCCCTTTATTCACCTCGCTGTTCGACTTCAGCACCACCTTGGATCCCGTGGGAGTTTCTTTCATGTCCACCACACTAACCAGCAGTGACTTAGCGATTCGCGAAGTGAAGGCGACATTTGGTCGGCGGGAGATTTGCCAAGATCCGTCGTGGGAGCGCGATTTTCCCAAGTGGCTTCGCGAGTCAAATAGCCGGGACGAATTGCATTCGCTCTTTGGCCGTTTCCGGATGGGCGAAAGCAGTTTCGACGCCTTTATGCGGCGCGTGCTCCTGCGGGCGATGTGCCGCGGGGCGGGGCACGATTTGCAGGTGGGCGTGGGGGTGGTTCTCAAGCACCCGGAAACAATGGAATTTGGAGACTGCGTGTTCATCGGGTCGCAGGTGATGATCCAGGGCCGCTTCGATGGGACTTGCCGAATTGGCAATCACGTGTGGATCGGCCCGCAAGCTTACTTCGATGCCCGGGCACTAACCGTCGAAGACTATGTGGGCTGGGGACCAGGAGCAAAGGTACTCGGCTCTGCTCACACCGGGGACCCTGTTGAAGAGCCGATCATAACAACTGGATTGGTCATCAAGCCGGTCGTTGTAGAGGCGGGTGCCGACATTGGGATGAATGCTTCGATTCTCCCCGGAGTGCGAGTCGGTGCCAACGCGATCGTGGGCGCCGGGGCGGTGGTGACGCTGGATGTTCCCGAATACGCCATCGTAGCCGGTGTTCCGGCTCGCGTGCTTCGTTCACGGCGAGGCAAAGAAGCTCTCTAGGAACTAAACCCCGCGGGACCAAAAAAGAGGAGATGTCCGGA
>Ga0307469_10000082_pt1 | contig 36435 bp, 39 predicted proteins | sample atmos_gasesAM2C__FD_203084 | JGI IMG/M metagenome (GOLD analysis project Ga0307469, IMG submission 203084) | Hardwood forest soil microbial communities from Morgan-Monroe State Forest, Indiana, United States - atmos_gasesAM2C_515 | ecosystem: Environmental > Terrestrial > Soil > Temperate... | reverse complement strand
GTACGGCGCCGACACCGCGCGCTTCTTCATCATCTTCGCCTCGCCACCGACCAACACGCTGGAGTGGAGCGACGAGGGCGTCGAGGGCTCGTACCGCTTCCTGCGTCGGCTGTGGGTCTACGCGGCGCGATTTTCCCGGCGCAAGGGCCTGGCCGGCAAGCCCGGCAAGGACGCCCGTTTCGAGATCCACTCGGTGCTGAAGCAGGCGAACTACGACCTGCAGAAATTCCAGTTCAACACCGTGGCCTCGGCGTGCATGAAGATTCTCAACGCGCTGGAGCGCCTGCCCGAGGAAGACACCGCGGCCGACGAGGAAGGCATGTCGATCCTCATCCGCCTGCTCTCGCCCATCACGCCGCACATCGCCCATCACCTGTGGCGCGAGCTGGGGTTCGGCGAGGATGTGATGCAGGCTCCCTGGCCGCAGCCGGACAAGGAAGCCCTGGAGCAGGACGAGGTCGAGCTGGTGGTGCAGGTCAACGGCGTCAAGCGCGGTACCGTTCGGGTTCCGAAGACTGCCGACCAACGCGCGCTGGAAGCCATCGTGAAGTCGCTCGAATTCGTGAACAAGCAGATCGGCGACAAGATCATCAAGCGCGTCATCATCGTTCCGGGTCGTCTCATCAACGTCGTCGTCTGATGAGAATCCTCGTCGCCGTTCTTTGCCTCGCGGTTGCGAGCTGCGGCTTCCGGCTGCGCGGCACGGCGGAGGTGCCGTTCAGCACGGTTTACCTGCCGAGCGCCACCGGCGGCATCGCGCTCGATCTCAAGCGCAATATCCAGGCCGGAACCAACGCCAAGGTCGTCGATGACCCCAAGCAGGCCGAGGCCGTGCTGCAGTTCACCGAGGAAACCCGACAGAAGGAAATCCTTTCGCTGACCGGGACGGGCCGCGTGCGCGAGTTCAAGCTGCGCTACCGGGTCGGCTTTCGCCTGCACGACGGCAAGGGCGCCGATTACGTGCCGCAGAGCACCGTGGAGCTGACGCGCGACGTGAGCTTCAACGACGCCGAGGTGCTGGCGAAGGAAGCCGAGGAGCAGCTGCTGTTCCGCGACATGCAGTCCGACATGGTGCAGCAGATCATGCGGCGCATCGGCGCGGCGCAGAAGCCGCAGCCTCGCGTGCAATAGATGCAACTGCGCGCCGAGCAGCTGCACGGCCATCTCGCGAAGTCCCTCGCCCCGGCCTACGCCGTCCACGGCGACGAGCCGCTGCTCGCTCTGGAGGCGGCCGACGCCGTGCGCGCGGCGGCGCGCAGGCGGGGCTTCTCCGAGCGCGTGGTGTTCGAGCCGGGCCGCTCCTTCGACTGGAGCGAGTTCACGCACGCCGCGGCGAGCCTGTCGCTGTTCGCCGCCAGGAAGCTGATCGAGCTGCGTCTTGCCTCGGGCAAGCCGGGCACGCAGGGCGCCGAGGCGATCGCCGCCTGTTGCGCGCGGCCCAGCGCCGACCTGCTGCTTCTGGTCTCGGTGCCACGGCTCGACCGCGGCACGCAGAACTCGGCCTGGTTCCGCGCCCTCGCCGAAGCCGGCGTGATCATCGATGTCTACTCCGTCGATCGGCCCCGCCTGCCGGCCTGGATCGCCGAGCGGCTCGCGCGCCAGCGCCAGAGCGCCGCGCGCGAAGTACTGGAGTTCCTCGCCGACCGCGTCGAAGGCAACCTGCTCGCCGCGCACCAGGAGGTGCAGAAGCTCGCGCTTCTGGCGCCTGAAGGCGAGCTAAGCATCGAGACAGTAAACGAGGCGGTGGCGAGCGTCGCGCGCTACGACCCTTATGTCGCCGCGGAAGCCCTGCTTGCGCACCATCCTGCGCGCTACGTGAGGGTGATCGAAGGCTTGCGCGCCGAAGGCGAGCAGCCGACCTTCGTGCTGTTCGTGCTGAGCAGCGTGCTCTTCGTGCTGCACGGCCTCGCTCGCGGTGAGCGCGCGGATCCGCTCTTCGTCCAGCATCGGCTCTTCAACAAGCCGCTGCAGCGCGCGGTGCAGGCCGCGGCGCGGCGCTATCCGGCGCCGCTTCTCGCAAGCGCCCTTGCGCACGCCGCGGCGATCGACCGCGCCATCAAGGGCGTCGGCCGCGGCGAGCCGTGGGAGGAGTTCATTGCGCTTGGGCTAAAATTGGCCCATGGATCAAAAGCTTGACGTCAGGCAGGCCGTGCGCGAGCTGGGCCGCGCGGCGCGCGCTGCCGCGCGCGCGCTGGCCCGCGCCGACGCCAAGGCGAAGAACCGCGCTCTGGGCGCCATGGCGAAGGACATCAGGTCCAGCGCGAAGGAGATTCTTGCCGCCAACAGTGCCGACGTTGCGCAGGCCAACGGCGCCGACGCCGCGTTCATCGACCGGCTGACGCTCACCCCGAAGCTCATCGAGCAGATGGCCCAGGGCGTCGAGCAGGTGGCGCAGCTCGCCGACCCCGTCGGGCGGATCTCCGAGCGCGTCAAGCGCCCGACCGGCATCGAGGTGGCGAGGATGCGCGTGCCGATCGGCGTCATCGGCATCATCTACGAGTCGCGCCCCAACGTGACCGCCGACGCCGCCGCTCTGTGCGTGAAGTCGGGCAACGCCTGCATCCTGCGCGGCGGCTCCGAGGCGCTCGAGTCGAACCGCGCCATTGCCGCCTGCGTGCGCGCCGGGCTGAGAAGCGCCGGGCTGCCCGAGGCGGCCGTGCAGCTCGTCGATACCGCCGACCGCGCCGCGGTCGGCGAGCTGATCACGCTGACCGAATATGTCGACCTCATCGTGCCGCGCGGCGGCAAGGAACTGATCGAGCGGCTCTCGCGCGAATCGCGCATCCCGATGATCAAGCACCTCGACGGCGTGTGCCACGTCTACCTCGACGACAGCGCCGATCCGGAAATGGCGATCAGGATCGCCGACAACGCGAAGACGCAGCGCTACGGCACCTGCAACACGATGGAGACCTTACTGGTGGCGGAGGGCATCGCCTCCAGGGTCCTGCCTCGTATCGCTTCCATCTATAGGAGCAAGCAGGTGGAAATGCGGGCTGACGAAAAAACCCGCCACCTGGTGCCGGAAGCAAAAGCGGCAACCGACAAGGACTACTACACCGAGTGGCTGGCGCCGATCGTGTCGATCCGCGTCGTGAAGGGCCTCGACGAGGCGATCGAGCACATCGCCAAGTACGGCTCGCAGCATACCGACGCCATCGTCGCCGGGGACCGGGCGCGCGCCGAGCGCTTCCTGCGCGAAGTCGACTCGAGCTCGGTGATGTGGAACGCCTCGACCCGCTTCGCCGACGGCTACGAGTACGGCCTGGGCGCCGAGGTCGGCATCTCGACCGACAAGCTGCACGCCCGCGGCCCGGTGGGCCTGGAGGGCCTCACGACCCAGAAGTTCATCGTGCTGGGCCACGGCGAGGTCCGCACCTGAAAGTAGGCATCCTCGGCGGCACTTTCGATCCGGTTCATAACGCGCACCTCGCGATGGCGCGCGCCGCAATGCGCGAGCTCGATCTCGACAAGCTGCTCTGGATGCCCACCGGAGCGCCGCGCTACCGCAACGCGCCGGTCGCCCCGGCCGCGGACCGCGTTGCCATGCTACGACTCGCGACCGAGGGCGAGCCGCTCTACGAGATCGACACGCGCGAGCTCGCGCCCAACGCCACGGGCTACACCGTAGACACGCTCGAGAGCCTGCGCGCCGATCTCGATTCACAGTTCTATCTGCTGCTGGGAGGCGATCAATACGCGAAGTTCGACACCTGGCACAAGCCGCAGGAGGTCGCCCGGCTGGCGCGGATCGCCGTGTTCTCGCGCCCGGGCTTCAAGATCGAGGGCCCGGCGGCGCGAGTCATTCCCTTTCCCGCCATGCCGGTCTCCGCGAGCGACATCCGCGCGCGCGCCGCGCGCGGCGAAGACCTGTCCGGCCTGGTGCCGCCCGCCGTGGCGGGCTACATCGCCCGCCGCAGGCTCTACCGCTAGATGGACCTGCGCAAGAAGCAGCGCGTGGTGCTCGAGGCGCTGGAGGACATCAAGGGACGCGATATCGTCGTCTTCAACACCGCGCGCATGCCGTCGATGTTCGAGCGCGTGGTGATCGCGAGCGGCGATTCGACGCGCCAGGTCAAGGCGCTCGCGGACCGCGTGCAGGAGAAAGCCAGGGAAAGCGGCGCGCGCGTCTACGGCGTCGAGGGCGAAGCGAGCGGCGAGTGGGTGCTGGTCGACCTCGGCGACGTGGTGGTGCACATCATGCATCCGACGGTGCGCGATTTCTACAATCTGGAGGAGGTCTGGGGCGGCAAGACGGTGCGGTTCCAGCTCAAAAAGCCCAAACGCCGTGGCAAGGCTGCACGTTCTGGCCGTAAGCGCCAGGCTGCCTGACTGGGCAGAGGCCGCCTGCGCCGACTATGCGCGGCGCATGCCCCGCGGCTACGAGGTGGTGCGCATCGCCGTCAGGAACGACGAGCGCCTGCGCGCCGCGCTGCCCAAGGGCGCCCGCCTCGTCGCGCTCGACGAGCGCGGCAAGGACTTCACGACGGCGCAGTTCTCGACCCTGCTCAACATCGAAACGGCGTTCGTGATCGGCGGCCCCGACGGGCTGCACGAAGGCATGAAAAGGCAGTCCGCCCTGTTGCTGCGGGTGTCGTCGTTCACGCTGCCGCACGCCCTGGCGCAGGTGGTGCTGATGGAGCAGCTCTACCGGGCCGCGACCCTGCTCATCGGCCACCCGTATCACAGAAGCTAGCTGCTACACTCGGGCAAAATGGCCGGACCGCTCGAGCGTGGAATCTATCTGGCGTCGCGCAGCCCGCGGCGGCGCGACCTGCTCAGCCAGATCGGCGTGCGCTATCACCTGCTGCTGTTCCGCACGCGCCCCGGCGAAGGCCCCGATGTGGACGAAACCCCGCTCGCCGGCGAATCGCCCAGCGCCTACGTGGAGCGCGTGGCGCGCGCCAAGGCCGAGTCCGGGTGGCAACGCATGATGCAGCGGAACCTGCCGCAGGCGCCGGTGCTGGCCGCCGACACCACGGTGGCGCTGGGGACGCGCATCCTGGGCAAGCCCACCGACCGCACCCACGCCGCCGCGATCCTCGCCGAGCTTTCCGGCCAGACGCACCAGGTGCTGTCCGCCGTGGCGCTGAAGCAGGCCGACTGGCTGGAGAGCTCGCTGTCGGTCTCGGACGTGCGCTTCACGCCGCTCACCGAGCAGGAGATCCAGCAATACGTCGCCACCGGCGAGTGCGACGACAAGGCCGGCGCCTACGCGATCCAGGGGCGCGCCGCGCTGTTCGTCATGCACCTGAGCGGCAGCTATTCGGGCGTGATGGGCCTGCCGCTTTACGAGACCGGGCAGCTCATCGAGCGGCTGCACACTTCTCGTGCAGGAAGATATTCTCATTAACGTCACGCCGCGCGAGACGCGCGTCGCGATCACTGGCGCCGGTGTTGTGCAGGAGCTGCTTATCGAGCGCGCCGCGAGCCGCGGGCTGGTCGGCAACATCTGCATGGGGCGCGTGGCGCGCGTGCTGCCCGGCATGCAATCGGCGTTCATCGAGATCGGCCTGGAGCGCGCGGCGTTCCTCCACGTCGCCGACATCTGGGAGCAGCGCAAGGCCAACGGCGAGCCGGCCAAACCGATCGAGAAAATTCTCGCCGAGGGCGAGCCGGTCCTGGTACAGGTGCTGAAGGACCCGATCGGCTCGAAGGGCGCGCGGCTGTCCACGCAGATCTCGATCGCCGGGCGCATGCTGGTCTACCTGCCGCACGACCCGCACATCGGCATCTCGCAGAAAATCGAGGACGAGAGCGGGCGCGCGGCCCTGCGCGAGCGGCTGAAGGAGCTGCTGCCCGCCGACGAGAAAGGCGGCTTCATCGTGCGCACGCGGGCCGAGAGCGCCTCGGAGGACGAGCTGCGCGCGGACATCGATTACCTGCGCCACCTCTGGCGCGTCATCCAGGAGCGCGCGCGCGGCGCGGCGCCGCCGCAGCTGCTGTACCAGGACCTGTCGCTCGCGCAGCGCGTGCTGCGCGACATGGTGAGCGCGGGCACCGCGCGCGTCATCGTCGATTCGCGCGAGAACTTCCAGAAGCTCGCCGCCTTCGCCGACAGCTACATGCCGCGAGTACGCGGCAGGCTCGAGCACTACACCGGCGAGCGGCCGCTGTTCGAGCTGTACAACGTCGAGACCGAGATCGAAAGAGCGCTGTCGCGTCGCGTCGAGCTGAAGTCAGGCGGCTATCTGATCATCGACCAGACCGAGGCGCTCACCACCATCGACGTCAACACCGGCGGCTACGTCGGCAGCCGCAACTTCGACGACACCATCTTCAAGACCAACCTCGAGGCGGCGCAGGCGATCGCGCGCCAGCTGCGGCTGCGCAACCTCGGCGGCATCATCATCGTCGACTTCATCGACATGCAGAGCGACGAGCACCGCGCCGCGGTGCTCGAGGAGTTCAAGAAGGCGCTCTCGCGCGACCGCACGCGCATTACCGTGAACGGCTTCACCGCGCTCGGGCTGGTGGAGATGACCCGCAAGCGCACGCGCGAGTCGCTCGCGCACGTGCTGTGCGAGCCCTGCCCGACCTGCGGCGGGCGTGGCGAGGTGAAGACCCCGCACACGGTGTGCTACGAGATCCTGCGCGAGATCCTGCGCGAGGCGCGCGCCTTCAACGCGCGCGAATTCCGCGTCCTCGCCTCGCAGGCGGTGATCGACGTCCTGCTCGAGGACGAGTCGGCCTCGCTCGCCATGCTCTCGGAGTTCATCGGCAAGCCGGTCTCGATGCAGGTCGAGTCGAGCTATACGCAGGAGCAGTTCGACATCGTGCTGATGTGAAGGGTCAAGGTCCCTGAGGTGATGGAGATCTGCTTTACCCCGGCTAGGCAGCTGGCGCGGCTTATCCGCGCGCGCAAGCTCTCGGCGACCGAGGTCGTCAATGCGTTCATCGCGCAGATCGAGCGCGTCAACCCCAAGGTGAACGCCATCGTCACCTTCACCCCCGAGCTCGCCCTCAAGCGGGCAAAATCGATCGATCGCGGCAAACCCTTCGCCGGCCTGCCGATCGCCTACAAGGATGTGGTGCCGACGAAGGGCATCCGCACCACCTGGGGCTCGCCGATCTACCGCGACCACGTGCCGCAGGAGGACCACGTGATCGTCGAGCGGCTCAGCGCGGCCGGCGCCGTTACGCTCGGCAAGACCAATACGCCGGAGTTCGCCGCCGGCAGCCAGACCTTCAACAAGCTGTTCGGCGCGACGCGCAATCCGTACGACCTGTCGAAGACCTGCGGCGGCTCCTCGGGCGGTGCCGGCGCGGCGGTGGCGTGCGGCATGCTGCCCTTCGCCGACGGCTCCGACCTCGCCGCGAGCCTGCGCAATCCCGGCAACTACTGCAACGTCGTCGGCTTCCGGCCGACGCCGGGGCGGGTGCCGGCGTGGCCCTCGCCGAATGGCTGGGACTCGCTGGCGGTGATCGGCCCGATGGCGCGCACGGTGGACGACTGCGCCTTTCTCTTGTCCGCCATGGCCGGCCCCGACCCGCGCGCGCCGGTCTCGATCGCCGAGCCGGGCGAAATCTTTTCGAACAGCCTGAAGAGGAACTTCAAGAAAGCTCGCATCGCGTGGAGCCGCGACCTGGGCGGCCTGCCGATGGACGATCGCGTCACCGCCGTCCTGTGCGCTCGGAAGAAGGTCTTCAAGGATCTTGGCTGCGTGCTGGAGGAAGCGGAGCCCGATTTCTCCGCCGCCACGGAAGCCTTCGAAGCCCTGCGCGCGCTCGGCTTCCTGCAGCGCTACGGCGTCCTCCTCAAGCAGCATCGCAACCAGCTCAAGGACACCGTGATCTGGAACATCGAGGAGGGCCTCAAGCTCACCCCCGAGAAAATCGCCAGGGCGCAAGCGCTGCGCAGCGACCTGTTTCACCGCATGCGGCGGTTCCTGGAGCGCCACGAGTTCCTGCTGTGCCCGGTGAACCAGCTGCCGCCCTTCTCGATCGACGAGGAATGGCCGCGCGAGGTCGCCGGCGTGCGCATGAACAACTACCTCGACTGGATGAAGAGCTGCTACTACATCACCATCACCAGCCACCCGGCGATCTCGGTCCCCGCCGGATTCACGCCCGAAGGGCTTCCGGTCGGCCTGCAGATCGTCGGCCGCTACCGCGACGACTTCGGCGTGCTGCAGCTCGCCCACGCCTTCGAGCAGGCAACGCAAGTCTGGAAACGCCGCCCAGCGCTTGTTCGGGCAGGCAGTGGAGCGGATGATGTCGGATGACGTCAAACCAGAGTTTGTCGCGCCTTAACCAGGAGAGCCTTAACCAGGAGAATGTCATGCAAATGCTAACGGAAGCCTGTTTGTGGGTCGGATTGCTTTCGGTCCCGCTGTCATGGCTGGTGTGGTTTTTCGGCCCGCGACTGGAAGTCGGACGGCATGTCTTCAGCAAGATCACCGACCCCGCGCTGAAGGCGGCGCTGGAGGAAGCCCACGCGGAACGCTGGGGAATCTTCGTCGGACTTTGGCCGGCGACGCTTCTCTTGCTCAGCCTCATTCTCGAGAAGAGAGTCTGACCGCCGCCCCGGCGCGGCAGCGGCGAGTATGCCAAGGAATAGAACGCTAAAGCTTGTCGCTGGCATCGCTGCCTCGTTCATCGGTCTCGCCGGCACCATTGTTTTTCTGCTGGCAGCGAAAACAATAAGCCCAGGGGTGGCGATCCTGATGCTGGTTGCGCTGGTGGGGATGTACGTCGGGTTCGGCATTCTAATTGCTGTCTATCGCTTGATTAGCACGCTGGAATAAGCGTCGTACCCGTAGCGAGGTGGTCGTTGATGTCCTGGCTCATGGCTGCGGTCTATGACCGCTTCATGCGCGCAAGCGAGCAAGCCTGCCTCGCGCAATGGCGCGCGGAGCTGCTGCGCGAACTGTCCGGCGCGGTCCTCGAGGTTGGCGCGGGAACCGGCGTCACGCTGCCGCACTATCCGAGGTCGATCGCGCGGCTCGTGCTGTGCGAGCCGGACGCGCACATGCGGCGCAAGCTGAAGCGGAAGGTTGATGCATCCGCGCTGCGCAATATCGAAATCTCCGACGCGCCGCTCGATTCGCTGCCGTTCAGGGCCGGGGGGTTCGACGCGGTGGTCTGCTCGCTCGTCCTGTGCTCGGTGCCCGAGCAGCCGGCGGCGCTCGCCGCGATCGCCCGCGTGCTCAAGCCGGGCGGGCGCCTGGTGTTTCTCGAGCATGTCGCCGCGGACGGCCGGCCCGGGCGGCTGAAATGGCAGCGGCGCGTCGAGCCGGTCTGGAAGCACCTGATGGGCAATTGCCATCTCACGCGCCGCACGGAAGCAGCCATCGCCGCGGCGGGATTCGAGATCGAGCGGATCCAGCGCGAAAGCATCCGCAAGGCGCTGCCCATTGTCAGGCCGAGCATTCGCGGAATAGCGCGCAAGCTCTAGACGTTCACTCTTTGCCCCAACGGCTCAACGAGGAGACCATGGAAGATTCCAGCAGGGACCTGCAAAACGACCATCTCAACAGCCTGGTGCCCGATGTCCGCGTCGACCGGCGCGGCTTCGTCGCCGCCTGCCTCGCGGCGGGGTTCGCGGTCAGCGCGGAGCCGGTGCTCGCGCAGGCGATCAAGACCTCGATGGAGGGGCTGGACGGAGGCGACATCAAGATCGGCGACATTCCGGCGTACTACGCCGTGCCGAAAACCGGCGGCAAGCGCCCGGTGGTGCTGGTGGTCGCCGAGATCTGGGGGCTGCACGAGCACATCAAGGATGTCGTGCGCCGGGTCGCCAGGGACGGCTATTTCGCGGTGGCGAACGAACCTTACTTCCGCATCGGCGAGCTGTGGAAGATGGAGGACATCAAGCAAGTGCTGGCCGGCTCGAACCAGCTCGCCGATGAGCAGGCGTTCAAGGACCTCGACGCGGTGGTCGCCTGGGCGAACAAGCAGCCGCGCGCCAATACCGAGAAGCTCGCGATCACCGGCTTCTGCCGCGGCGGGCGCATGGTGTGGATGTACAGCGCGCACCAGAAGAAGCTCGCTGCCGGCGTCGCCTGGTACGGCGCTCTCAACTCGACGCCGCCCGCCATGCCGCAGGCGCCGGCCGACATCGCGGCAAACCTGGATGCGCCGGTGCTAGGGCTCTACGGCGGCGCCGACCAGGGTATTCCGCCCGAGGCGGTTGAGAAGATGCGCGCCGCGCTCAAGGCGGCGGGCAAGGACAAGCAGTCGCAGATCCACGTCTACGAAGGCATGCCGCACGGCTTCAATGCCGACTACCGGCCGAGCTACCGCAAGGAGGCCGCCGACGACGGCTGGAAGCGCATGCTCGCCTGGTTCAAGAAAAACGGCGTCGCATAAGGAGATGACCATGCATGCGGGAAGATCGATCGCAGGCGCGCTAGTTGCCCTCGCCGTCAGCGCGCCGGCCGGCGCAGCGATCCGCGAAGAGCCGGTGAGCTACAAGGACGGTGACACCGTAATGAAAGGCTTCGTCGCTTATGACGACGCGACCAAGGCGAAGCGGCCGGGGATCGTGGTCGTACACGAATGGTGGGGAATTACCAGGCATGTGCACGACAGCGCGCGCGCGCTCGCCGCGATGGGCTACACCGCGTTCATCGCCGACATGTATGGCGACGGCAAGACGGCCGACAACCCCAAGGCCGCCGGCGAGCTATCGGGAAGCGTGCGCAAAAACCCGGCGCTCATGCAGGCGCGCTTCAACGCGGCGCGCGCTGCGCTGGCGAAGCATGCGAGCGTCGATCCCAAGCGGATCGGCGCGATCGGATTCTGCTTCGGGGGCTCGGTCGCGCTGGACATGGCACGCGTCGGAGCGGATCTCGCCGGCGTCGCCGCGTTTCATGCCGGCTTGGGAACCAGCACGCCCGCTGCGCCCGGCAAGGTGAAGGCGGAGCTGCTCGTCCAGAACGGCGCCGATGATCCGTTCATCAAGCCCGACTCCGTCGAAGCATTCATGAAGGAGATGGACGCGGCCAAGGCCCGTTATCGCTACATCAGCTACCCGGGCGCAGTGCACGCCTTTACGAATCCCGAGGCGACCGAAGCGGGGAAGAAGTTCAACCTCCCGCTGGCTTACAACGCCGCAGCGGACAAGCAGTCCAAAGCGGAAATGGCGAAGTTCTTCGCCAAGCTCTTCGGCAAGAAATGAACTCTAATCGGCGTAGACCCCGGCCTTCTTGATCAGCGGCCCCCACTTGTCGATCTCGGCCTTGAGGTGCTTGCGCAGCGCATCGGGCGTGGCGCGCTCGGGCGGCATCGTCTCGGCGCCGAGATCCGCGAAGCGCTTTCTCACCGTCTCGTCCCTGACCGACTGCTGGAGCGCCGAGGACAGCTTGTCGATCACCGGCTTCGGCGTGCCTTTGGGGGCGTACAGGCCGTGCCAGATGCCGACCTCGAAGCCTTTGAGCCCTTCCTCGTCCAGCGTCGGCAGACTCGGCAGCGACGCCACGCGCTTCTTCGAGGTCACGGCGTAGGGCTTTACCTTGCCGCTCTTGATCTGCGAAGTGGTGTTGGTGGTCTGATCGCACATGAAGTCGACCTGGCCGCCGAGCAGGTCGTTCATCGCCGGGCCGGTGCCCTTGTAAGGCACGGTGAGGAAGTCGGTCTGGATGGTGCTCATGAACAGCATGCCGCACAGGTGCGACGCCGCGCCGATGCCGGCGTTGGCGTAAGTCACCTTGTCCTTGTTCGCCTTGATGTAGCTGAGGAACTCCTTGAAGTTGTTGGGCGTAAAGGTCGGCCGCCCGATCAGCGTCATCGGCACGTCGTTGATGAGGCCGATCGGCTCGAAGTCGTCGATCGGGTTGAAGCGCAGCTGCCGGTAGAGCCACGGGGTGGTCGCCATGCCGATGTGATGGATGAGGATGGTGTAGCCGTCGGGCCTGGAGTTCTTCACCTGCTCGGGAGCGAGGATGCCGCCGGCGCTCGGCCGGTTCTCGACGATGATCGTCTGGCCGAGGGGCTTGCCCATCGCCTGCGCGATCACCCGCGCGACGGTGTCGGTCGGCCCGCCCGCCGCGTACGGCACGAGCATGGTGATGCTCTTGGTGGGGTATTGCTGCGCCAGCGCGCTCGTGCAGAACGCAATCGATGCGATCAACGACGTAACCAACGAGATCCGCTTCATCATGGGCTCCGGTGGGGAAGGCGCAATTCTACGAAAGGGCAAGGTGGCGCGCCCGGCGGGATTCGAACCCACGACCCTTGGCTTCGGAGGCCAATACTCTGATCCGCTGAGCTACGGGCGCTGCGGAGAGGACGCGCAGGATAGCCCAGCCATCGAGCCATGTAAAATCATACCTTTACCCAACTTCGCGCAGACCGACGCCGTGAGCGACCACGATCCGCAGTCTTCCTTCATCAAGACGCCCCAGCAGTTGATCGTGGTGATCCTGCTTTCGTTCCTGGTGCCGGTCGTCGGCATTATCCTGCTAGTTCAGCTGGTGCTGAGCCATCCCGCCCCCGATCCGAATGCGATGACCGACGAGGCGATTGCGAAGCGCCTGCAACCGGTGGGCCGGGTCGAGTTCGGTGCCGCCGGCGCCGCCGCCGGCAGCCGCAGCGCAGAGCAGGTCTACAAAGCGGTCTGCACCAACTGCCACCAGACCGGCGTCGCCGGCGCGCCGAAGCTCGGCGACAAGGCGGCCTGGGCGCCGCGCATCAAGGAAGGACTGAGCGAGCTGGTTGCCGATGCCATCAAGGGTGTTCGCGCGATGCCGCCGCGCGGCGGCGACCCGTCGCTCACCGATGAGGAAGTGGCGCGGGCGGTCGTGTACATGGCCAACCAGTCCGGCGCCAGGTTCAAGCAGCCCGCCGTCGCCTCGCAAAAGGCTGACGGCAGGAAGCTCTACGAGACGACATGCAGCGCCTGCCACGCGAGCGGCGTCGCCGGCGCGCCGAAGCTCGGCGACAAGGCGGCGTGGGCGCCGCACCTCATTCACGGCGTGGATCACCTGGTGGAGTCGGCCCTCAAGGGCAAAGGCGCGATGCCGCCCAAGGGCGGCAACGCTTCGCTCTCGGACGACGAAGTGCGCGCCGCGGTCGAGTTCATGGTTTCACAGAGCAAGTAGCCTGGACCTGCTTTTCATCGTCGACCCGCTTGATTCGCTCAAGGCGTACAAGGACTCGAGCGTAGCGATGATGCGCGCCGCCCAGGCGCGCGGGCACGCGGTGCACGTCTGCGAGCAGACCAGCCTGCATTGGGCGAACAATCGCGTGGCGGCCGGCGCTACCCGGCTGTCGCTGACGGATAACGACGAGGACTGGTACCGCAAGCACGAGTCGCACGCCAGAGCGCTTGCCGAGTTCGGCGCGGTGCTGATGCGCAAGGACCCGCCCTTCGACCTCGAGTACGTGGCTAGTACTTGGCTTCTCTCCGCCGCGGTGCGCGAGGGTGCGCGCGTGTTCAACGCGCCGCAGGCGCTGCGCGAGCACAACGAGAAGTTCGCGCTTGCCGAGTTCGCCAGGTTCACGGTGCCCTCCCTCGTCGCGCGCGAGATGCCGAGGCTGCAGGAATTCATCGACGAGCACCGCGATACCGTGCTGAAACGGCTCGACGGAATGGGCGGCGCCGGCGTGTTCCGCGTCCGGCACGACGATCCGAACCGCAATGTCATCGTCGAGACCATCTCCAAGTTCGGCATGCGCAGCGTCATGGCGCAGCGCTACATCCCCGAGATCCGCGAGGGCGACAAGCGCGTGCTGCTCATCGACGGCAAGGTGGTGCCGCATTGCCTCGCGCGCATTCCCCGCCCGGGCGACTCGCGCGGCAACCTCGCCGCCGGCGCGCGCGGCGTGGCGCAGCCGGTCAGCGCGCGCCACCGCGAGATCGCCGAGGCGCTCGGCCCGGTGCTCGCCGGGCGCGGGCTGCTGCTGGTCGGCCTCGACGTGATCGGCGACTGGCTCACCGAAGTGAACGTGACCAGCCCGACCTGCTTCCGCGAGATCCAGGATCAGACCGGGTTCGATGTTTCCGGGATGTTTCTCGGCGCGCTGGAGGCCCGCCTGAAATGATCGGCGTGCTGATCGTCACTCACGGCGACATCGGCAAATCGCTGCTGACGAGCGCCGCGCAGATCCTCAACGACGAGCCGCCGCTCACCGCCACGCTCGGCGTTTCACGCAACGACGACCCCGAGGACCTGATCCTGCGCGTGAAGCGCCTGCTCGAGCAGCTCGACACCGGCGACGGCGTGCTGGTGCTCACCGACATCTTCGGCGCCACGCCGGGCAACGTGATCGCGCGCCTGCTCAAGGACGGGCGCGTCGAGGGAGTGTCGGGGCTTTCGCTGCCCATGCTGCTGCGCGTGCTCACCAGCCGCGATGCCTCGACGAACCTGTCGCTGAAGGGGGCGGTAAAACGCGCGCTCTCGGGCGGCACCGAGGGCGTGGTGCACATGAATAGCGACCGCTGCCTCGATGCCTAGCATCGCCTGCGAAATCGTCAACAAGCTCGGCCTGCACGCGCGCGCGGCGGCGAAGCTGACGCATCTGGCGAGCGGCTACGAGAGCGAGATCTGGGTGTCGCGCAGCGGCCGGCGCGTCAACGCCAAGAGCATCATGGGCGTCATGATGCTCGCCGCCGGCCTGGGCTCCAGCGTCACCATCGACGCCGACGGGCCCGACGCGGAGCTGGCGCTGGCGGCGCTGCGCCAGCTGATCGCCGACAAGTTCGGCGAAGGCGAGTGAACTTCTTCCTCTCCGGCTCGACGATATCGGGCGGCATCACCGTCGGCTACGCGCACCTGGTGTCGACGGCGCGGCTCGAGGTCGGGCACTACGAAGTGCCCGAGGAGGATCTCGAGAACGAGGTCGAGCGCTTCGACGAAGGCCTGCGCCGCGCGCGCGACGAGCTGGGCGCGCTGAAGGCGCACATCGCGCCGGACGCGCCCCCCGAGTTCGAGGCCTTCCTCAACCTGCACCGCATGATCCTTGACGACTCGGCGCTGTCGCAGGCGCCGCGCGAGCTGATCCGCACGCGGCGCTACAACGCCGAGTGGGCGCTGCTGCAGCAGATGGAGAACCTGACCGAGCGCTTCGACGAGATCAACGACCAGTACCTGCGCGAGCGCAAGGCCGACGTCCAGCAGGCGGTCGAGCGGGTGCTCAAGGCGCTGATGGGCGGGCACGCGCTGCCCGAGCCGGCGCTGTCGCAGGAGCAGCGGCTGATCGTGGTGGCGCACGATCTGTCGCCCGCCGACATGATTCTTTTCAAGCGCCATCACTTCGGCGGCTTCGTCACCGACGGCGGCGGCGTCACCTCGCACACCGCGATCGTCGCGCGCAGCCTCGGCATCCCGGCGATCGTCGGCCTGCACCACGCCTACCAGACCATCAGCGAAGGCGAGCTGCTGATCGTCGACGCCGTGCACGGCGTGCTGATCGTCAATCCGGACCCGCTGGTGCTCGAGGAGTACAAGAGCCTGCAGTCGCAGCTCGGCCTCGAGCGCAAGCGGCTGAAGCTGCTCAAGTCCAGGCCCGCCGCGACGCTCGACGGCACGCCGATCGAGCTCTTCGCCAACATCGAGCTGCCGCAGGACGTGGCCGAGGTGCTGGAGGCGGGCGCCGAGGGCGTGGGTCTGTTCCGCACCGAGTTCCTGTTCCTCAACCGCAGCGACCTGCCGCGCGAGGATGAGCAGTTCGAGGCTTACCGGCAGGTGGCGCAAGCGATGGCCGGCCGGCCGGTGGTGCTGCGCACGCTCGACATCGGCGCCGACAAGGCGATCCATGCCGGCGAAGGCGGCGGCCGCACCATGCCCAACCCGGCGATGGGGCTGCGCGCCATCCGCTGGTGCCTCGCCGAGCCACACATGTTCCTCACGCAGCTGCGCGCCATCCTGCGCGCCTCGCACTACGGCAAGGTGCGCATCCTGCTGCCGATGCTCGCGCACCTGCACGAGATCGAGCAGACGCTCGCGCTCATCCGCCAGGCGAAGCAGCAGCTCGACGAGCGCGGCGAGCCCTACGAGCGCGACATCGAGGTCGGCGGCATGATCGAGATCCCGGCTGCGGCGCTCGCGCTGCCGATTTTCATGCGGCGGCTGAATTTCCTCTCCATCGGCACCAACGACCTGATCCAGTACACCCTCGCCATCGACCGCACCGACGACTCGGTGGCCCACCTCTACGACCCGCTGCACCCGGCGGTCCTGACGCTGGTCGCGAACACGATTCAAACCGCGACCCGGGGAGGCGTGCCGATCGCGGTCTGCGGCGAGATGGCGGGCGACCTGCAGCTCACCCGCCTGCTGCTCGGCCTGGGGCTGCGCAACTTCTCCATGCACCCGTCGCAGCTCCTGCCGATCAAGGAGCGCATCCTGCGCACCAGCCTCGCCGAGGTCCAGACGCACGCGCAGCGCGTGCTGCGCGCCACCGACCCGGCGAAGACGCGCGAGCTGCTCAACGAACTGAACGCGTGAGCGGTCCGCTGCACGGCGTGCGCGTGCTCGATCTCACCACCGTGGTGATGGGTCCCTACGCGACCCAGATCCTCGCCGATTTCGGCGCCGACGTGATCAAGCTCGAGCCGCCCGACGGCGACGTCATGCGCTACGCCTGGCCGTTCCGCCACCCCGGCATGGGCTCGATCTTCCTCAACACCAACCGCAACAAGCGCTCGGTGGTGCTCGACCTGAAGAACCCGGCGGCGCTCGCCGCCTGCCTGGCGATCGCGAAGCAATCGGACGTCCTGGTCTACAACATCCGGCCGCAGGCCATGGCGCGCCTGAAACTCTCTTATGAAGAAATAAGGAAAATAAATCCGCAGATCATCTATGCGGGTTGCTTCGGCTTCAGCCAGCGCGGGCCCTACGCCGCGAAGGCCGCCTACGACGACATGATCCAGGGCGCCGCCGGGATCCCGTGGCTGCTCAAGCGGCAGGGCGCGAGCGAGCCGCGCTATGCGCCGATGATCATCGCCGACCGCTCGGTCGGCCAGCAGGTGGCGAGCGCGGTGAGCGCCGCGCTGTATCACCGCGAAAAGACCGGCAGCGGGCAGCGCATCGACGTGCCGATGTTCGAGCACCTGCTGCAGCTGGTGCTCGGCGACCATCTGGGCGGCTATACCTTCGAGCCGCAGCTCGGCGAGCCCGGCTACCACCGCATCCTCGCCCCGGACCGGCGTCCCTACGAGACGCGCGACGGCTACGTCTGCGCGCTGATCTACAACGACAAGCAGTGGAAGGCGTTTTTCGACATCCTGGGCAAGCCCGAGATCTTTTCCCTGCCCGAGTTTTCCACTCAGGAAGCGCGCAGCAAGAACTACAACCGCGCCTACGCCATGGTCGCCGAGGAAATGAAACAGCGCACCACCGCGCAGTGGGTCGAGGCGCTCGAGCGCGCCGACATTCCGGTGCAGCGCATGAACAGCATCGACGACATCGTCGCCGACCCGCATCTTGCGGCAATCGGCTACCTCGAGGTCGTGGAGCATCCGACCGAGGGCCGCATCAAGTCCCTGGCGGTGCCTTCGGAATGGTCGCAATCCCGGCCCGGGTACCGGCGCCACGCGCCGCGGCTGGGGGAGCACACGCGCGAGGTGCTGCGCGAAGCGGGCCTGACGGAGGAGAGAATCGATTCGCTGCTGCAATCCGGAGCGGCAAAAGAACCTCCGCTATAATTCGCCGCGCGCCGATTTGACGTTCAGCTTGCGGGCGCCTAACAAATGCCGCTAAAGAGACCCTCTTGAACGCAGCTCCTCATCCCTCGTCCGTCGGCGCCGTAAGCGCGCGGATGGCGCACTTCGACCAGCCGCTGCGGCTGCGCAGCGGCGCCGAGCTGCCCGCCTTCGATATCGCCTACGAGACCTATGGCACGCTGAATGCTGCGCGCTCGAACGCGGTGCTGGTGTGCCACGCGCTCAACGCCTCTCACCATGTCGCGGGGTTTTACGAGAGCGACGCCGCCAACATCGGGTGGTGGGACAACCTGGTCGGCCCGGGCAAGCCGCTCGACACGCGGCGCTTCTTCGTCGTCGGCTCGAACTATCTCGGCAGCTGCTTCGGGTCGACCGGGCCCGCCTCTGTCAACCCCGCGACCGGCAAACCCTGGGGCGCCGATTTCCCGGTGGTGACGATCGAAGACTGGGTCGAAGCGCAGGCGCGGCTCGCCGACCGCCTCGGCATCGAGCGCTTCGCGGCGGTGATCGGCGGGTCCCTCGGCGCCATGCAGGCGCTGCAGTGGACGCTTTCGTACCCCGAGCGCATCCGCCACTCGATCGTGGTCGCGGCCGCGGCGCGGCTCACGCCGCAGAACATCGCCTTCAACGAGGTCGCGCGCCAGGCGATCATGACCGACCCGGATTTCCACGGCGGGCACTACTACGACAAGGGCGTGGTGCCGACGCGGGGGCTGCGCCTCGCGCGCATGCTCGGCCACATCACCTATCTCTCGGGCGAGGCGATGGCGGAGAAATTCGGCCGGCTGCTGCGGCGCGGGGCGCCTGGCTTCGACTTCGAGATCGACTTCGAGATCGAGTCCTACCTGCGCTACCAGGGCGACAAGTTCTCGACCTACTTCGACGCCAACACCTACCTGCGCATCACCAAGGCGCTCGACTACTACGATCCGGCCGCCGACTACGGCGGCGACCTCACCGCGGCGCTCGCGCGCGCGAAGGCCGCGTTTCTCGTCGTTTCGTTCAATTCCGACTGGCGCTTCCCGCCGCCGCGCTCGCGCGAGATCGTGCGCGCGCTGCTCGACAACCGGCGCATCGTCTCCTATCTGGAGATCGCCGCGCCCGGCGGGCACGACGCGTTCCTGCTCGAGGATCCGCGCTACCACGCCGCGCTGCGCGCCTATTTCGCCAACGTGGAGCTGTGACCCCCTCCGGACAGGCGTTGCTCGCCGCGCGCCCGGATTTCGCCGCCATCGCGCAGTGGCTCGAGCGCGGTGCGCGCGTGCTCGACCTCGGCTGCGGCGACGGCGCGCTGCTGCGCTACCTGTGGCAGGCGCGCGCGGCGCCCGGCTACGGCGTGGAGATCGACGACGACAGCGTGATCGCCTGCGTGTCGAACGACGTCAACGTGCTGCAGGTCGACCTGGAGAGCGGGCTTTCGCTGTTCTCGGACCATTCGTTCGACTGCGTGATCCTTTCGCAGACGCTGCAGGCGGTGCGCCAAACCGAAGGCATCCTGCGCGAGATGCTGCGCGTCGGGCGCGAGGCGATCGTCAGCTTTCCGAATTTCGGCCATTGGAGCGCCCGCCTGCAGGTCGCGCTCGGCCGCATGCCCGTGTCCGACGCGCTGCCCTACGAGTGGTACGAGACGCCGAACGTGCACCAGTGCACCGTCGCCGACTTCGAGGACCTGTGCCGGCGCCTGGGCTTCAGGATCCGCGAGCGGCTGGTGCTGCACCATGGCAAGCCGGTGAGGCTGCTTCCCAATTTGCTCGGCAGCCTCGCCGTGTACCGCTGCACCACGCAGTGAACACCCAGAAAAGCGCGCTGCGCGCGGTGGCGCTGTTCGAAGCCTTCAAGGGGGCGCTGGTCCTCGCCGCCGGGTTCGGCCTCCTCGCCATCTTCCATGGCGACGCGCAGCGTCTCGCCGACGCGCTGGTCGGCCGCCTGCACCTCAACCCGGCGAAGAACACCCCGCGGGTGTTCCTGCAGCTGCTGGAGAATATTTCCAATTCCCAGCTCTGGGCGCTGGCCGGGTTTGCCGCGCTTTACGCGGGCCTGCGGTTCGTCGAGGCCTACGGCCTGTGGCGCGGCCGGCGCTGGGCCGAGTGGCTCGCGGCGCTGAGCGGCGGCATCTATGTGCCGGTCGAGATCTATGAGATAGCCCGCCACGTGACGTGGATCAAGATCGGCGCCTTGATTCTGAATGCCGCCGTGGTCGCATACATGTGCTACGCCCTCTGGGTGTCACGCCACAAAAGCACGAGCGCGCCGTGCAGTTCTTGAAGCGCAGGGGCTAACTGCTTTCTTCGCCTGCGGAGCCGATCGACAAGTCGGCGAGCCCGGAGCGGATCATGAACCAGAAGAGGACCACGCCCGGCAGCGCGACGATCGTCGTCAGCACGTAGAAGTTCACGTAGCCGATCGCATCGATCAGCGCTCCCACTGTGGTGCCGGTGATGAAGCGGCCGGCGATGCTCGCCAGCGCGGAGAGCAGGGCGTATTGAGTGGCGGTGAAGCGGAGGTTGCACAGCGCGGAGAGGTACGCGACCACGGTCACGCCGCCGATGCCGCTGGCAAAATTCTCAAAGCCCACGGCCGCGGCCATTCCGAGGTTGGTGTGGCCGGCCGCGGCAAGCGCGGCGAAGCTGAGATTCGACACCGCCATTAGGATCAGGCTGATCAGGACGGCGCGTTTCATTCCCAGCCGCTCGTAGATGATCCCGCCAACGAAGATGCCGATCAGCAGGGCGAGGAAGCCGACGCCGACATCGTAGAAGGCCACCTCGTCATTGCTGAAGCCGAGATCCTGGAACAACAGCCGCAATGTAAGGTTGGCGAGGGTGTCGCCGATCTTGTGAATCAGCACGAACAACAGGACGACGAGGGCTCCCTGGCGCTTCAGGAATTCCGTCAGAGGGCTGAAATACGCGACGACCGCCCCGACGACGCCGCGCGCCTTGGCGGGGTCGCGGTGCCGCGCGGGCTCACCCATCACCACGCCGGCCAGCATCGCCGGAAGCGCGAAGGCAGCGCAGGCGAGATAGGCGGCGGTCCAGCCGAGCCGGGCGGCGAGAACCAAAGCCAGCGCGCCGGCCGCGGCCGCGCCGATGCGCCAGCCGTACTGCGACATGCCGGAGCCGACGCCAAGCTGGCGCGGCTCGAGCAACTCGATGCGGTACGCGTCGATGATAATGTCGAAGGTGGCTCCGGCTACGCCCACCGTCACCGCGGCGACCGCGACGGCATAGAGAGATTCGCCCGGGTCGGCGATACCAAGAAACGCGACGGCAGCCATCACCAGCACGCCGACCAGCCATAGCCAGCTGCGCCGCTGCCCGAACCTGCCGATCAGCGGCAGCCGCACGTTGTCGACGATCGGCGCCCAGAGGAACTTGAAGTTATAAGCGAGAAAAGTGAGCGCGAAGGCGGTTACCGCGCTCTTGGTGATGCCGTGCTGGGCGAGCCGCGTGGTCAGGGTCGCGCCGATCATCGCGAACGTGAAGCCGGAGGAGATTCCCAGGAACAGCGCCGCGAGCGGCGCGCGTTCGAGGTAGGGGCGGATCCCGCTACCCCAGTGAATAGTCATAGTCGATGGTCAGCGGCGCGTGGTCCGAAAAGCGCTTCGCCTTGAAGATCGATTCCCTGCGCGCCGCGGCGGCGATGCCGGGGGTGGCGATCTGGTAATCGATGCGCCAGCCGACGTTCTTCGCCCAGGCCTGCCCGCGGTTCGACCACCAGGTGTACTGACCGGGCTTCTGGTTAAGGCGCCTGAAAACATCGACAAAGCCCAGCTCGTCGAACACGCCGCTGAGCCAGGCGCGCTCCTGCGGCAGGAAGCCGGAGTTCTTCTGGTTCGACCTCCAGTTTCTCAGGTCGATCTCCTGGTGCGCGATATTCCAGTCGCCGCACAGGAGGATCTCGTGGCCGCGGCTGCGCAGCCTCGCCAGGTGCTTGAGGAAGACCTTGAGGAAGCGGAACTTCGACTTCTGCCGGTGGGGGCCCGCGGAGCCGGAGGGCAGATACAGCGATACCACCGACAGCCTGCCGAAGCGCGCCTCGACGTAGCGCCCCTGCGCGTCGAACTCGCGGCTCTCGAAGCCGCGCCTGACCTCGTCGGGCGCGCTGCGGCTATAGAGGGCGACGCCGCTGTAGCCTTTCTTCTCGGCGAAGGCGTGGCAGGTCTCGAACGCCTTCAGGCCGTGGAGCCTGGCGTCGAGGTCGGCTGCCTGGCACTTCATCTCCTGCAGGCACACCACGTCGGCGCGCTGCGCCGCCAGCCAGCGGAACAGGCCTTTCTTCGCCGCCGAGCGGATGCCGTTGACGTTGAGAGTGATGACCCTCAAGACGATGGAAATGCGGAGACCCCGCCGTGCGCCGCCGACCACTGCGCCGGCGCGTGCAGAAACTTCTCGACTTCGCCGATCTGCGCCGGCTCGAGGTAGCCGCCCTTCTTGACGAGCGCCAGCACGTCCCACCATGTGGCGAGATGATGCAGGCGCACGTTGAGCTCGGCGAGCGTCCTCTTCGACTCGGGGAAGATGTCGTAGTAGAAGTTGACGAACACGTGCTCGACGATCGCGCCCGCCTCGCGCAGCGCCTTGCAGAAATTGATCTTCGAGCGCCCGTCGGTGGTGAGGTCCTCGACCAGCAGCGTGCGCGCGCCCTCGCGGATGTCGCCCTCGATCTGCGCGTTGCGGCCGAAGCCCTTCGGCTTCTTTCTCACGTATTGCATGGGCAGCGCGAGGCGCTCGGCGATCCACGCGGCGTAGGGAATGCCTGCCGTCTCGCCGCCGGCGATCACGTCGAACTGCTCGAAGCCCACGTCGCGCGCGAGGGTTGCGACGGCGAAGTCGACCAGCTGGCTGCGGATGCGCGGATAAAAGATGAGCTTGCGGCAGTCGATGTACACCGGGCTCGCCCAGCCGGAGGTGAAGACGAACGGCTGGTCCTGGAAAAACAGCACCGCCTTCACCTCGAGCAGCATCTTGGCGGTGGTCTCGGCTATGAACGCCCGGTCGGCGAAGCGCATGAGCGGCGCGAATTTTAACAGGTTAGAATCCGCCTACCTCGCGCTCCGTGGAGAAACATGCGATGGTACGGGAGCTAACAATAATCGCGGCAACGGCGCTGATCATGGCATCGCTCGCTGCGCACGCTCAATCGACGCCCGGCCAGCTCACCTACCGCTGCGTTGGCAAGGACGGCAAGAAATACTACGGCTCGACGGTGCCCATGCCGTGCCTCGGCCAGCCGATCGAGCAGCTCAATACTTCCGGCATGATCGTTCGGCGCATCGACCCGGAGAACGACGAGAAAGAGCGCGCGGCGAAAGAGGCCGCGGCGAAGAAAAAGCGCGAGGGCGAGGCTGCCGCCAGGGAGGCCACCCGCCGCAACACCGCCCTGCTCGCCACCTACACCAGCGAGCAGGACATCGATGACGCTCGCTCCCGCGCTCTTGCCGACAACGAGAAGGCGGTGAAGGACGTCGCGCTGCGCATCGACGCGATCAAGAAGCGCCAGGCGGGCTATGAGAAGGAGCTGGAGTTCTACAAAGGCAACAACCAGCCGCCGGCGAGGCTCCAGGATGACATCAGGGACGCGGAAATCGACCTGCAGGCGCAGGAGAACCTGCTCGCGGCGAAGAAGAAGGACGCCAGCAGCATCAACGCCAGATACGACGAGGACAAGAAACGCTTCCGGGAGCTGACCGGCAGCAGGTAGGTCAGCCCGAGAGCTTGCGGCGCAGCACCTGGTTGACCCGCTCGGGATCGGCCTTGCCTTTCGTTGCTTTCATGACCTGCCCCACCAGCGAATTGAAGGCCTTTTCTTTACCCGCGCGGTAGTCCTGTACTTGCTTCGCATTCGAGGCGAGCACATCGTCCACTAATTTTTCAATCAGCGCAGCGTCGCTGATCTGCCTAAGGCCGCGTTTCTCGATTATCTCGTCCGCTCCTCCCTCGCCGGCCCACATGGCGTCGAACACCTCCTTCGCCATCTTGCCCGAGAGCGTGCCGTCGGCGATGCGCTTCAGCAGCCCGGCCAGGGACGCGGGGCCTACTTTCGATTCGCTCACCGGGAGATCCGCCTCGTTGAGCGCGGCGTTCAGCGCGCCGCTCTGCCAGTTGGCGCACAGCTTCGCATCGACGCCGGCCGCCTTGACCAGCGCCTCGAAATAGTCGGCCGCGGCGCGCGATGCCGTCAGCACGCCTGCGTCGTACGCCGGCAGCGCGTATTGCCGCGCGAAGCGCTCGCGCGTCGCATCCGGCAGCTCGGGCATTGCGGCTTCAATTTTCCTGATTTGTTCTTCGCGCAGCACCAACGGCAAGAGATCGGGATCCGGGAAGTAGCGATAGTCGTGAGCGTCTTCCTTCGTGCGCATGGAGCGCGTCTCGCCGCGCTGCGCATCGTAGAGCCGGGTCTCCTGCTCGACTTTGCCGCCTTCCTCGAGCAGCTCGATCTGGCGCCGCGCCTCGAATTCGATCGCGCGCTCCATGAAGCGGAACGAATTGAGGTTCTTGATCTCGCAGCGCGTGCCCAGCTTTTCCTCTCCCGGCTTTTTTACCGAGACGTTCGCGTCGCAACGAAATGAGCCCTCCTGCATGTTCCCGTCGCAGATGCCGATCCACATGACGAGCCCATGCAAGGCGCGGGCGTACGCCACCGCTTCCTTCGCGCCGCGCAGCTCGGGCTCGGAGACGATCTCGAGCAGCGGGGTGCCGGCCCGGTTGAGGTCGACGCCGGTCAGCCCGTGGAAAAGCTCGTGCAGCAGCTTGCCGGCGTCTTCCTCCAGGTGGGCGCGCGTGAGCCGCACGCGTCTTTCTTCCCCGCCGACAAAGAACTTGACTTCTCCTCCGGCGACGATCGGCAGCTCGTACTGGCTGATCTGGTAGCCCTTGGGGAGGTCGGGATAGAAATAATTCTTGCGCGCGAAGATCGAGCGGCGGCTGATTTGCCCCTTGACGGCCAAGCCGAATCGGATCGCGTGCTCCACCGCCCTGGCGTTCGCCACCGGCAGCGTGCCCGGCAGCGCGATGTCGACGGCGGAGGCCTGCGTGTTGGGCGGAGCGCCGAAAGCGCTCGACGCTCCAGAGAACATCTTGCTCTTCGTCGCGAGCTGGGCATGCGTCTCGATCCCGATTACGATTTCCCAGCCGGCCACTTCCAGGTATCTCATAACGGCGTTTCCTTCGGCACCCGCAGGTGCCAGTCGGTCGCCTGCTGATAGCGGTGCGCGATGCCGAGCAGCGCCGCCTCGGAGAAGTAGTTCCCCATCAGCTGCAGCCCGACGGGAAGTCCCTTGCCGTCGAAGCCGCAGGGGACCGACAGCGCCGGCAGCCCGGCCAGCGGCGCGGGAACCGTGAAGATGTCGCCCAGGTACATCTGCACCGGGTCGTCGCTTTTCGCGCCGAGCTCGAACGCGGTGCCCGGCGAAGTCGGTCCCATGATCACGTCGCAGCGCTCGAACGCCGCGGCGAAGTCGCGCGCGATCAGGCGCCGGATCTTCTGCGCCTGCAGGTAATAAGCGTCGTAATAGCCATGCGACAGCACGTAGGTGCCGACGAGGATCCTGAGCTTCACCTCGGCGCCGAAGCCCTCCGCGCGCGTGCGGCAATACATGTCGGCGAGATCGCTGTACTCCTTCGCGCGGTGGCCATAGCGCACGCCATCGAAGCGCGAAAGGTTGGCGGACGCCTCGGCGGGGGCGATGACGTAATACACCGGCACGGCGAGCTTCGTATGCGGCAGCTCGATCTGCACGCTGCGTCCGCCCTGCGACTCGAACCACCGGGCCGCCTCCTCGACCGCGTTGCGCACACCGGGGTCGATGCCATCGCCGAAATACTCTTTGGGCAAGCCGATGCGCAAGCCTCGCAGGTCCCGGTTCAATGAGCGGCCATAGTCTTCCTTGGGGCGCTCGAGGCTGGTCGAGTCGCGCGCGTCGAACCCGGCCATGACATTCATCATGACGGCCAGGTCGGCGGCGCTCTTCGCGAGCGGCCCGCCCTGGTCGAGCGACGAGGCGAACGCGACCATGCCGTAGCGCGACACGACGCCATACGTCGGCTTGAGGCCACAAACTCCGCTCAGCGCGGCCGGCTGGCGGATCGAGCCGCCGGTATCGGTGCCGGTCGCGGCCGGCGCCATGCGCGCCGCCACCGCGGCCGCCGCGCCGCCCGAGGAGCCGCCCGGCACGAGGCGGCGGCCCCAGGGATTGCGCACCGGCCCGAAGTGCGAGGTCTCGTTCGAGGAGCCCATCGCGAACTCGTCCATGTTGCACTTGCCGAGCAGCACCGCGCCCGCGCGGTCGAACTGCTCGATGACGTGGGCGTTGTACGGGCTGACGAAGTTGGCGAGCATGCGCGAGCCGCAGGTGGTGAGCAGGTCGCGCGTGCAGAAGATGTCCTTGTGCGCGATCGGGATGCCGGTCAGCGGCCCGGCCTCGCCCTTCGCCCGGCGCGCGTCGGCGCGGCGCGCGTCGGAGAGGCTGCGCGCCACGTCGACCGTGATGAAGGCGTTCAGCTCGCCGTTGAGCTGCGCGATGCGCTCCAGATAGAGCTGCGTCAGCTCGACCGACGAAAGCTTCCTGGCGGCCAGCGCCGCCGAGAGCTCGGAAAGCGTCGCGTTCAGCAAACTACTCTATGACCTTGGGGACGAGGTACAGGCCGTCCTCGACCGCCGGGGCGACAGATTGATAAATCTGCGGCTGGCCGGGCTCGGTGACCTCGTCGGGACGCAGCCGCTGCCCGCCGGGCAAATGGGCCTCGAGCGGGTGCGCCATCGGCTCGATGCCGCGAGTGTCCACGGCGCGCATTTCGTCGATCAGGCCAAGCACCCGGTTCAGGCGCTCGAGCGCTGCCTCGGACTCCTCCGGCCGGATGGCGATGCGGGCAAGCCGCGCGACGCGGCGGATTTGGTCGTGGGAAAGCGACATTGCGATCCGAGGGCCGGGCGGCAAGCTGCGCGCCAAATGGCAGTTAGTACCTTATGACCCCTGCGCCTCGTTAGCGTATCATAGCGGCCATCGACGAAGGGTCTAGGATTGCAAGCCTAAGGCCCGGTTAAGAAACGGAAAAAGGTCTTACCTTGCCCATGTTTGGATTCCTGCGCAGCTACTTCTCGAACGATCTCGCGATCGACCTCGGAACCGCCAACACGCTAATTTACGTGCGCGGCAAGGGAATCGTGCTTGACGAACCATCGGTGGTGGCGATCCGCCAGGAAGCCGGCCCCAACGGGAAGAAGACGATCCAGGCGGTGGGCAGGGAGGCGAAGCAGATGCTCGGGAAAACTCCCGGCAACATCATCGCCATCCGGCCGATGAAGGACGGCGTCATCGCCGACTTCACCGTCACCGAGCAGATGCTCAAGCAGTTCATCAAGAAAGTGCACGACAACAAGCTGTTCTCGCCCTCGCCGCGCATCATCATCTGCGTGCCCTGCGGCTCGACCCAGGTCGAGCGCCGCGCGATCCGCGAAAGCGCGATCGGCGCCGGCGCCGGCCAGGTGTACTTGATTGAAGAACCGATGGCTGCCGCGATCGGTGCGGATCTCCCGGTGGCGGACGCCACCGGTTCGATGGTGGTGGACATCGGCGGCGGCACCACCGAGGTCGGCGTGATCTCGCTCGGCGGCATGGTGTACTCGGGCTCGGTGCGCGTCGGCGGCGACAAGTTCGACGAAGCCATCATCAATTACATCCGCCGCAACTACGGCATGCTGATCGGCGAGACCACCGCCGAGCTCATCAAGAAGGAAATCGGCTCGGCCTTCCCGGGCAGCGAAGTGCGCGAGATGGAAGTCAAGGGGCGCAATCTCGCCGAGGGCATTCCGCGCAGCTTCACCATCTCGTCGAACGAGATCCTCGAGGCGCTCACCGAGCCGCTGAACCAGATCGTCTCGGCGGTGAAGTCGGCGCTGGAGCAGACGCCCCCCGAGCTCGGCGCGGACATCGCCGAGAAAGGCATGGTGCTCACCGGCGGCGGCGCGCTGCTGCGCGACCTCGACCGGCTGCTGATGGAGGAGACCGGGCTGCCGGTGATCGTGGCCGACGACCCGCTCACCTGCGTCGTGCGCGGCTCGGGCAAGGCGCTCGAGAAGATGGAGCACTTCGGCCCGATCTTCACCAACGACTGAGTGCCGGGGGGATGGAACACAGCCCCCCTCCCTTCTTTAAAAGGGGTCCGGCGCCGCTCGTTCGGCTGTTCTTCTTCGCCTCCCTGTCGCTCGCCCTGCTGGTCCTCGACGCGCGCTTTCGCTACACCGAGGCGGCGCGCGGCGTGCTCGCGCTCGTCGTCTATCCCATCCAGCGCATCGCTATCGCGCCGATCGACTTCCTCGAGGGCGTCGGCGGCTATTTCTCGAGCCAGGCCCAGCTGCTCGACGAAAACGCGACGCTGCGCGCCCAGGCGCTCGCCAACTCGCAGGACGCGCTTCGCTTCCAGTCTGCACAGGCCGAGAACGTGCAGCTGCGGCGCATGCTGGGCGCCGCGGCGAAGCTGGAAGCGCGCGCCACGCCCGCCGAAATCCTCTATGCGGGGCGCGATCCTTATTCGCACAAGGTGTTCATCGACCGCGGCGGGCGGCACGGCGTGCGTCCGGGAAGCCCGGTGGCCGACGAAACCGGCGTCGTCGGCCAGGTGACGCGCGTGCACGCGCTGCTTTCCGAAGTCACGCTGCTGACCGACCCGGATCAGGCGACCCCGGTCCAGGTGCTGAGAAACGGCCTGCGCGCGGTGGCGTTCGGCGGCGGCAACTCGGGCATGCTCGAGCTGCGCTTCATGCCGGCCAACGCCGAGATCCAGAATGGCGATCGCCTGGTGACCTCGGGCATCGACGGCACCTACCCGGCCGGCCTGCCGGTCGCCACCGTGGTGGACATCGAGCGCGGCACCGAGCACACCTTCGCGCGCGTCATCTGCAGGCCCGCCGCGGGCGTCGACCGCGGCCGCTTCGTGCTGGTGCTGTCCGACGAGACCCAGCGCGCGGCGCGCCCGGACGACGTGCAGCCGGGCAAGGAGCGCCGTCTGGACAAGACGCGGCGCGCGCGGCTCAGGGAAGCCGCGAAGGAGCCTGCGAAAGCCGAGGCCAAGGAAGCCGATGTCGCAAGATAGATCGATCCTGGTTCCGGCGCGCGCGAGCACCATCATCGCCTCGTTCGCCTTGGCGCTGTTCCTCGACTTCCTTCCCTGGCGCGACCTGCGCCTGGTGCCCGATTTTGTCGCGCTCGTGCTCGCCTTCTGGTGCGTGCGCCAGCCGCGGCTCGTCGGCCTGGGCATCGCCTGGGCGCTCGGCCTGGTCAGCGACGCCGGCAACGGCGTGCTGCTCGGCCAGCACGCGCTCGCCTATTCGGTGCTCGCCTTCCTCGCGATCTGGATGTCGCGCCGCATCCTGTGGTTCGGCCCCGGGCAGCAGGCGCTGCACGTCGCCGTGATCCTTCTCGTCACCCAGGGCGTCGTGTTGCTCGTGCGGCTTGCGGCGGGCGACCAGTTTCCCGGCTGGCCGATCATCGTCGGCCCGCTGGCCGGCGCGGCGCTGTGGCCGATGCTGACCTGGCTGCTGCTGCTGCCGCAGCGGCGGCCGGAGCGCGAGCAGACGATCTAGCCATGGGCGCCGCCGAGCTCAGAAATTACGAACGCGAGGTCCACCAGTTCCAGCTGCGCATCGGCATCGCCGGCGTCGCGGTGGTCATCGCCTTCCTGCTGCTCGCGGCGCGCTTCGTCTATCTGCAGGTCGTGCAGCACGACCTGTACCGCGCCAAAGCCGAGGACAACCGCATCTCGATCGTGCCGGTGCCGCCGAACCGCGGCCTGATCGTCGATCGCAACGGGCTGGTGCTCGCCCTCAACTATTCAGGCTATACGCTGGAGATCTTCCCGCGCCGGACGAAGAGCGTCGAGGGCACGATCGACGAGCTCTCCGAGCTGATCGAGATCACGCCGCGCGACCGCAGATTATTCAAGAAGCTGGTGGCGGAGACGCGCAACGCCGAGAGCCTGCCGATCCGCACTCGCCTCAGCGACGAGGAGGTGGCCAAGTTCGCCGCCAACCGCTACCGCTTCGAGGGCGTGGAGATCAAGGGGCGTCTGTTCCGCCAATATCCGTACGGCGAGGTCGCCTCGCATGTCCTCGGCTACATGGGCCGCATCGACCAGGCCGACCAGGCGCGCCTCGAGGAAGACGGCGTCGGCGCGAATTACCGCGGCACCGATTACATCGGCAAGGCGGGGGTCGAGGCGAGCTACCAGCACGAGCTGCACGGCACCACCGGCTTCGAGCATGTCGAGATCGACGCCGCGGGGCGCGGCATGGGCCCGCTGTCGCGCACGCCCTCGCAGCCGGGCAATAACGTCGCGCTCACGCTCGACATGACGCTGCAGCGGGTCGCCGAGAATGCGTTCGGCGAGCGCCGCGGCGCGCTGGTGGCCATCGAGCCGGAGACCGGCGGCGTGCTTGCCTTTGTCTCGAAGCCGGGGTTCGATCCGAACCTGTTTGTCGACGGCATCGATCCGCAGAGCTGGGCCGAGCTCAACAATTCGCTCGACAAGCCCCTGAACAACCGCGCCATTGCCGGCATGTACCCGCCCGGCTCGACCTTCAAGCCGTTCATGGCGCTGGCCGCCCTCGAGCTCGGAAAGCGCACGCCGCGCAGCACGATCCACGACCCGGGCTACTTCGATTTCGGCGGCCGGCGCTTCCGCGACTCCCGGCCCGGCGGCAACGGCGTGGTCGACCTCTACAAGTCGATCGTCATGTCCTCGGACACCTACTACTACCAGGTGGCGAACGACCTCGGGATCGACGCCATCGCCGGCTTCATGAAGCATTTCGGCTTCGGCGAGCGCACCGGCATCGACCTGCAGGGCGAGGCCACCGGCGTGCTGCCCTCGCCGGAATGGAAGATGAAGCGCTTCAAGCGGCCCGAGCAGCAGAAGTGGTACGCCGGCGAGACCATCTCGATCGGCATCGGCCAGGGCTACAACGCGTACACGCCGATCCAGCTCGCGCAGGCGATGGCCACCCTCGCCAACGGCGGCGCGATGTACCGCCCGCACCTCATCGCCTACGTCGATGACCCGCGCACCGGCGAGCGCCGCCCCGTCGAGCCCGAGCTGGTGCACAAGGTGCCGGTGCGCCGCGATCACCTCGAGTTCGTGAAGCGCGCGCTGGCGGGAGTCAACAAGGAAGGCACGGCGGCGCGCTCCTTCGCCAACGCGCCCTACACCAGCGGCGGCAAGACCGGCACCGCGCAGGTCATCGGCATCAAGCAGAACGAGAAATACGAGGAGTCGAAGGTCGCCGAGCGCCTGCGCGACCACTCGCTGTTCATCGCCTTCGCGCCGCTCGAGAATCCGAAGATCGCGCTGTCGGTGGTCGTCGAGAACGGCGGCTTCGGCGCGCGCGCCGCCGCGCCGATCGCGCGCACGGTGCTCGATTACTACCTGCTCGGCAAGCTGCCGCAGGGGATGCAGCAGCCGACGCCCGAGGACGAGACCGACGAGGAAAGCGACTGATGGAGCTGGCGCGGCTCCCGCTTCGCCGCCTCGCCTCCCGGCTGACCGAGGGCATCGACAGCACCATGCTGGTGCTGATCGTGTCGCTGTCGATGCTCGGGCTCGCCGCGCTGTTTTCGGCGTCCTACGAGAACCCGGCGCGCGTCGTGACCCAGCTCGTCAGCCTCGGCGTCGCGCTGGTCGCGATGTGGATCGTGGCGCAGGTGCCGCCGCAGACGCTGATGCGCTTCGCGCTGCCGGCGTACGTGATCGGGCTCGTGCTGCTGGTCGCGGTCGCGCTCGCCGGCGACGTGGTGAACGGCGCGCGCCGCTGGCTGCACGTCGGCGTGACGCGCTTCCAGCCCTCCGAGATGATGAAGCTCGCCGTGCCGATGATGCTGGCGTGGTATTTCCACCGCAGGGAATCCGGCCTGAGGCTGAGCGACTTCGCGGTCGGCGCGCTGATCCTCATCGTGCCGGTCGCCTTCATCGTCCGCCAGCCCGACCTCGGCACGGCCGCTCTCGTCGCCGCGGCGGGCTTCTACGTCCTGTTCTTTGCCGGCCTCAGCTGGAAAGTGCTCGGCGCCGTGGTCGGCCTGCTCGCCGCAAGCGTGTTCCCGCTGTGGGGGATGCTGCACGACTACCAGCGAAAACGCATTCTGACGTTGCTCGATCCGACGCAGGATCCGCTGGGCGCCGGCTACCACATCATCCAGTCGACGATCGCGGTGGGCTCCGGGGGCATCTCGGGCAAGGGCTGGCTGAACGGCACGCAGGCTCACCTCGAATTCATCCCGGAGCGCCACACCGACTTCATCTTTGCGGTGTACTCCGAGGAATTCGGTCTGATCGGCAACGGCGTGCTGCTTGTCCTGTATGCGCTGCTCATCGCGCGCGGCCTGATGATCGCCGCCAACGCGGCGACGGTGTTCGCCCGGCTCCTCGCCGTGGCGATCGCGCTGATGTTCTTCACGTACGCGTTCGTCAACATGGGGATGGTGTCGGGGATCCTTCCGGTGGTCGGCGTGCCGCTGCCGTTTCTCTCCTATGGCGGCACGGCGTTGCTCACGCTGTTCATCGGCGCCGGCATCCTCATGAGCGTCCAGCACAACCGCAAGCTCGTCCAGACCTGATTTGCCGCGAAGCAGCAATTCTTGAAAGCTTATGCCGCATCGTGAAATCATGATGCTGTAAAGTACTGTAAACGCTTGTTTTGTTAAACGCTCTGTAGGCCAAATAGCGTGTTGCTCCGCGCCATGCGTATGCGCACACTTCAGTTCATTACTCTTCGACCGGAGGCGCCATGGATCAACGACAAAAACAAATCGCGCAGCTCGAGCAGGACTGGACCGGCAACCCGCGCTGGAATGGGGTAAAGCGCGGCTACAGCGCGAAGGACGTAGTGCGGCTGCGCGGCAGCGTGCACGTCGAGCACACTCTCGCGAAGCGCGGCGCGGAAAAGCTCTGGCGCATGGCGCAGGAGCGGCCGTTCGTGAATTCCCTCGGCGCGCTGACCGGCAACCAGGCGGTGCAGCAGGTGAAGGCGGGCGTGCCGGCGATCTATCTCTCGGGCTGGCAGGTCGCGGCCGATGCCAACGACTCGCTGCAGATGTATCCCGACCAGTCGCTGTACGCGGTGTCTTCCGTGCCGACCGTGGTGAAGCGCATCAACAATGCGCTCGCTCGCGCCGACCAGATCCAGTGGATGGAAGGCTCTGGCGAGGTGGATTATTACGCGCCGATCGTCGCCGACGCCGAGGCCGGCTTCGGCGGCGTGCTCAACGCTTACGAGCTGATGCGCGCCATGATCGACGCCGGCGCCGCCGGCGTGCATTTCGAGGACCAGCTCGCCGCCGTGAAGAAATGCGGCCACATGGGCGGCAAGGTACTGGTGCCGACGCAGGAAGCGCTGCAGAAGCTGACCGCGGCGCGGCTGGCGGCGGACGTCGCCGGCGTGCCGACCCTGCTGCTTGCGCGCACCGACGCGGAAGCGGCAAACCTGGTCACTTCGGATATCGACGAGAACGACAAGCCTTTCCTCACCGGAGAGCGAACGGCGGAGGGCTTCTACCGCGTGAGGAACGGCATCGAGCAGGCCATCGCGCGCGGCGTCGCCTACGCGCAATACGCCGACATGGTTTGGTGCGAGACGGGGACGCCCGACCTCGAGTTCGCGCGCAGATTCGCGGAAGCGGTTCGCGCCAAGCATCCGGGGAAGATGCTGGCGTACAACTGTTCGCCGTCCTTCAACTGGAAGCGCAACCTCGACGACGCCACCATCGCGAAATTCCAGCGCGAGCTGGGTGCGATGGGCTACAAGTTCCAGTTCATCACCCTGGCCGGCTTCCATTCGCTCAACTACTCGATGTTCGAGCTCGCCTACGGCTACGCGCGCAACAACATGAGCGCCTTCGTCGAGCTGCAGCAGAAGGAGTTCGCCGCCGCCGAGAAGGGCTTTACCGCGGTGAAGCACCAGCGCGAGGTCGGCACCAGCTACTTCGACGAGATCACGCAGGTCGTCACGGCGGGCACGGCTTCCACCACCGCGCTGCGCGGCTCGACGGAGGACGAGCAATTCTTCGATGACAAGAAAAAAGCGCAGCTAGCCGCCGTGTGAGCGCGAGCGCCAAGGTCATCGCGGTCCACGAGAGGCGCGCGTACCTCCCGCGCGACGTTGCCCGCGCGATTCTCGAGGGCTTCGACAAGCACTATCGCCTGTTCCGCGAGGCCTCCGTGCGTGCCCGCGCGCTGTTCGAGTGCGCCGCCTGGGCGCAGATGCGCGAACTCGCGCGCGAGCGCATCCAGATGTACGACCTGCGGGTGCAGGAGGCGGTCGAGGCCCTGCTCGACCGCTATCCGGAAGCCGAGCTCGACGAGTCGCTCTGGCCGGCCATCAAGCTCGCCTACATCGGCCTGCTGCATGACCACAGCCAGCCGGAGTGCGCCGAAACCTTCTACAACTCCGTCGCCTGCCAGGTGCTTCACCGGCGGCACTACCACAACGAGTTCATCTTCTGGCGCCCTGCGCTCGCCACCGAGCACCTGGAAGGCGAAGCGCCGACTTACCGCTGTTACTATCCTTTGCGCGCCGGCTTGCGCGCGACGCTACGCGAAATCGTCGCCGGCTGCGGCTTGGCGAACCCCTGGGAAGACCTGTGCTGCGACTTGCTATCCGTAGTGCGCGCGCTGCGAGCGCATTTCCCGCGCCCCGTCCGCGTCCGCCCGGACCTGCAGATCCAGGTGCTCGGGTCGCTCCTCTTCCGCAACAAGGCCGCCTACATCGTCGGCCGGATCATCAACGGGCAGCGCGAGCTGCCTTTCGCCGTGCCGATTCTGCAGAACGAGCGCGGCGAGCTGTACCTGGACGCGCTGCTGGTCGGGGAAAGCCAGCTCCTGGTGCTGTTCTCGTTCGCGCGCGCTTACTTCTTCGTCGACATGGAAGTGCCGGCGGCCTACGTGTCGTTCCTGCGCTGGCTGATGCCGAAGAAGCCGCGCGCCGAGATCTACATGGCGGTCGGACTCGCCAAGCAGGGCAAGACCCTCTTTTACCGCGACCTCCACTACCATCTCAGGCACTCGAGCGACCGCTTCGTCGTCGCCCCCGGCATCAAGGGGCTGGTGATGCTCGTGTTCACGCTGCCCTCGTTCCCGTACGTGTTCAAGGTGATCCGCGACCGCTTCGCGCCGCCGAAGGACATCGACCGCCAGACGGTCAAGGACAAGTACCTGCTGGTCAAGCTGCACGATCGGGTCGGGCGCATGGCCGATACGCTCGAGTACTCGCTCGTCGCGCTGCCGCTGGAGCGCTTTGAACCGGCGCTGGTCGATGAGCTGAAGCGCGAGATCGGCTCGCAGCTCGAGTTCGATGGCGACAAGCTGGTGATCGGGCATGTCTACATCGAGCGCCGCATGCGGCCGCTCAACCTGCACGTCGAGGAGCTGCGGCGCGACGGCGACCTGGCGCGGCTGCGCCAGACGCTGCGCGACTACGGCGATGCGATCAAGGAGCTCGCCGGCGCAGGCATCTTCCCCGGCGACATGCTGCTCAAGAACTTCGGCGTCACCCGGCACGACCGCATCGTGTTCTACGACTATGACGAGATCGCGCCCATGACGGACGTGATCTTTCGGCGCATACCGCCGCCCCGCGACTACGCAGACGAGGTCGCGGCGGAGCCTTACTGGTCGGTAGGTCCGAGCGACGTGTTTCCGGAGCAGTTCGAGCGCTTCCTGGTGGGCGACCCGGGGGCGCGCGAGATGTTCTACGAGTACCACCGCGACCTGCTCGATGCATCCTTTTGGCTGGCCAAGCAGGAGCGCGTGCGCGCCGGCTTCCAGGATGACGTCTTTCCCTACCCCGAGGAAATCCGCTTTCCTAGGGCACCGGCCGGTTCTCCGAGAGATTGAGCCAGCCCTTGACGATGCGGTAGATGATCCAGATCGCGTCGGCCGCGAGAATGAACCAGCCGACGATCAAGACAAACAGGATTGCACCGAGCACCGCCCATAGCAGCCCGAACCAGAAGGTGCGGATCTGCCAGCGGAAGTGCGATTCGAGCCACGTGCCGGCGACCTCCTCCTTCCTTACGTAGTTGATGATCACCGCGACGATCCAGACGACGGGGGGCAGGAGGAATCCCGCCGCCTGCAGCGCGTAGACCAGCGTGGTGAGCGTCTTCAGCCGGTCGCTGGCTTCCATTCGTCAAAGGCCGGCGGCGGCGAGGCGCAGGTAGCCGATCGGAATCAGCAGCACCTGCAGGACGACCAGGACGATCAGCGGCGTCAGATCGACGCTCCCCACCGGCGGCACGAAGCGGCGCAGCGGGCGCAGGAACGGCCGCATGATCGCATCGAACACCGGGGCCAGCGGCGCGTAGGGATTCACCCACGACAGCACTGCCTGGACGATCACCGCGAACACCAGGATATAGACGCCGAAGCGCACCAGATCCACCAGCGCCACCGCGAGGATGGCAAGCGTGCCCGGTTGAGCGCCGACGATCGCGGCCTGCAGCCAGATTCCGAGCGCCTGGAGGATCCAGGCGAGGAGCAGCGTCGCCCAGTCCGTTCGCGCCACGCCCGGGACCACGCGGCGCGCCGGCACGACGATCCAGTTGGTCGTGGCGACGAGGAATTCGCCGACCGGGTTGCGGAACGGGACGCGCAGCCATTGCAGAAGAAAGCGCGCGAGCAGCAGGAACACGATGAAGGTGACGACGGTATCGACCAGGAAGGTCGCGATCTGGCCGAACATTCAGGCCTTCCCCAGCTCCGCGCCGATGTCGGCGCCGCGGCGGCTTGCCGCCTCGAGCGCGCGCGCGAAGCGCTGCGCCAGCTGCTCCTCGTCGAACACCC